>Ga0224508_10003861_pt1 | contig 12330 bp, 11 predicted proteins | sample SF_Jan12_sed_USG_4_FD_170157 | JGI IMG/M metagenome (GOLD analysis project Ga0224508, IMG submission 170157) | Sediment microbial communities from San Francisco Bay, California, United States - SF_Jan12_sed_USGS_21 | ecosystem: Environmental > Aquatic > Marine > Sediment | place: USA...
CACACCAAGGACATGGTGTTCATGGAGGACGGAGAGATCGTAGTCGTCACACCGGCCGGACCCCGATTCACCGACATGCAGGGAACGCCGCTGGACAAGACTCCGACACGGATCCCGTGGGACCCGATCATGGCCGAAAAGGGCGGCTACAAGCACTTCATGCTCAAGGAGATCCATGAGCAAGCCCGTGCGGTGCGGGATACGCTGCTCGGCCGCGTTTCGCTCGAGTCTGCCCAGGTAATCATGGAAGAGATGGAGCTGACCGACGACGACCTACGCGGCGTCGAGCGCGCCTGCATCGTGGCCTGCGGCACGTCCTGGCACGCGGGGCAAATTGGAAAATTCCTGATCGAACGCCTTGCGGGCCTGCCCGTCGAGGTCGACTACGCATCCGAGTTCCGCTACCGGCACCCACTAGTCGACGACAAGACACTGGCGATTTACATCAGCCAGTCGGGTGAGACGGCCGACACGCTGGCCGCTCTACGCGAGGCTAAATCGAAGGGCGCCAAGACGTTGTGCATCTGCAACGTGCAAGGCTCGATGATGACTCGTGAGGCCAACGGAACGATCTACACCCACGCGGGACCGGAGATCGGCGTAGCCTCGACCAAAGCGTTCACCAGCCAACTCGTTGCAATCACGCTGCTCGCGCTCAAGCTCGGCCAGACCCGTGGCAAGCTCCCCGACGAGGAACTGCTCGAGGTCGTGCACGCGCTGTATCACGTGCCCGCCCAGATGGAGCACTACCTCCACGACGACAGCCGGCTTCTCGAACTGGCCAAGACGTTCCAGCACCACAGCGACTTCCTGTTCCTCGGCCGTGGGGTCAATTACCCGATCGCCCTCGAAGGCGCGCTAAAGCTCAAGGAAATCTCCTACATCCACGCCGAGGGTTATCCCGCGGGCGAGATGAAACACGGTCCGATCGCGCTGATCGACGAGGAGATGCCGATTGTCGCGATCGTTCCGCACGATGGCGTCTACGAGAAGATGCTCTCCAACATCGAGGAGGTGAAGGCGCGCTCGGGGATCGTGATCGCCGTGACCGATGCCGAGGACCAGGACCTCGAGGACAAGGCCGACGCGGTGATCGTCGTTCCGGCGACGCACGAATTGCTCTCGCCACTGCTGATGGTCTTGCCGTTGCAACTGCTCTCGTACCACATCGCCAACCTACGTGGTTGCGACGTGGATCAGCCGCGCAACCTGGCAAAAAGCGTCACTGTGGAGTAACAGGCCTCGTGCGCCGTCGCTGGATCCTGCTTTCAGTTCTGATCGGCGTCGTCTCCGGCGTAGGCGCGATCCTGTTTGACCTGCTGTTCCATCTGGCCCAGTCGGCCTTTCTGGGCGAAATCGGTCGATTCAGCCCACCCGGTGCACCGCTCGAGGGCGGTGAATCGTACGGTCCCGAAAACGTCTGGTTGCTGCCGGTCTCGCTGACGGTGGGCGGTCTGATCTCCGGCTTGCTGGTGTATATCTTCGCACCCGAAGCTGAGGGTCACGGGACCGATTCGGTGATCAAGTCGTTCCACCACGGACTCGGCAGAATGCGTAAACGCGTCGCCCCGATCAAGGCGATCAGTTCGGCGATCACGATTGGTTCCGGCGGGTCGGCGGGACGCGAAGGACCGATCGCGCAGATCGGCGCCAGCTTCGGCTCGTACCTCGGCAAACTGTTCAAGCTCACGCACCATGATCGCCGGATCCTGATGATGGCGGGGATGGCGGGAGGGATTGGCAGCATCTTTCGCGCCCCACTGGGCGCGGCGTTCTTTTCCGCCGAGGTGCTCTACAGCAAATCCGAGTTCGAGTACGAGGTGCTCTTACCGGGGTTGCTCTCGGCGATCACGGGGTATTCGATTTACTCGACGTACGCCGGGTGGGGCTTCCTGTTCGATGTGCCCGACATCTCGTTCCACGAACCGCGTCACCTCCCGGCCTACGCGGCCCTCGGCGTGGTTTGTGCCCTGATCGGCGCGTTCTTCCCCAAGTTTTTCTACTTCGTCCGCGACCACATTTTTAAACCGATGCCGGGGCCGGCCTGGATCAAACCGGCGATCGGGGCGCTGGCCCTTGGGCTGATCGCGGTGGCCTTCCCGCAGGCCCTGGGAATGGGTTACGGCTACGTTCAGCAGGCCATCGAGGGTAGCCTCACGATCCAGTTCCTGTTGGTGTTCGCGGCGATCAAGATCGTTGCCACATCGCTGACGATCTCTTCGGGGGGAAGCGGTGGCGTCTTCGGGCCGTCCCTGGTCATCGGCGCGGCGCTGGGCGCCGCCTTCGGCCAGGGCGTCGCCGAGCTGCTGCCGGCCTGGGCGCCCGAACCGGCGGCCTGCGTGATGGTCGGGATGGGCGGGTTCTTTGCCGGGGTGGCCAAGACGCCGTTCGCCGCCGTGATCATGGTCATGGAGATGACGGGGTCTTACGGGCTGCTGGTGCCGAGTCTCCTGGTCGCCGCGATCGCCTACCTGTGCCTGCCGTTGGCGGTGCGGCTGTACGAGAATCAGGTGCCCGCCCGACCCGACTCCCCGGCCCACATGGGCTCGTTCGCGGTCGACATCCTACGCAACCTGCGGGTGCGGGATTGCCTGGAGGAATCGGAATCCCACGGCCGGACGATCAGCGTCGACACACCGCTCGATCAGTTGATCAACCTCGCCGCCACGAGCAAACAAACGGTTTTCCCGGTGGTCGCCGAGGACGACTCGCTGCTGGGCGAACTGTCCCTCGATGACATCCGCCGCGTCCTTCTCAAGCCCGGCGCCGAGAGACCGCAAACCGCCGGAGATCTCATGCGTCCGGCGATCGGACCCCTGACCCCCGAGGACAGCCTCACGGTCGCCGCGCGACTGCTCGCAGGCCGACAGAACGACTCCGTGATCGTCGTCGACAACCTCGAGAACCGGCACGTCGTCGCCATGCTCAGTCGACGAGAGCTGATTTTCAGTTACGGGCGCGAGATGGCCCGGCTGAAGGAAACCGACCGCCGCGTGGGAGCGGACGAAAACGAGCAGCTCTAAGAACCGAAGGTCGCCGCCGCTCCGGTGCGAACAGTAGAATGGGCCCCTGACCGAATCGACGGAGCAGGTGTGGAACCACCGGAACAAGACGACCGATCGCCGGGTGCAACAGACCTGTTGACCGCGTTGAACGATCGGCAACGCGAAGCTGTGATGCACGGGGATGGCCCGGCTCTGGTCCTGGCCGGAGCCGGTTCCGGCAAGACACGCGTCATCACGCATCGGATCGCCTGGCTGGTGCGCGAACGCGGCGTCGGCCCCGAACGCATCGTCGCCGTGACGTTTACCAACAAAGCCGCAGCGGAGATGCGAGAGCGCGTGCAAGGCATCCTCGGAGCTGCCACGTTCGAAGCCTGGATCGGAACCTTCCACGCGCTGTGCCTGCGTATCCTGCGTCGCGACGGCGGCCGTATCGGCCTCAAACCCGGATTCAACATCTACGACACCGACGATCAGTTGGCGCTGGTCAAGCGGATCCTGAAGTCGGAGGGTCTCGACGACGGAAGCGGCACACCGCGCTCGTTCCTGTCGCGCATCTCCAAGCGCAAGAATGCCATGCAGCGGCCCGAGGAGGTTGCGGCGCATGCGTACAATCCCGATGCGCAGGCGCTGGCGCAGGTTTTCCAGCGCTACGAAGACAGGCTGCGAAAGTCGAACGCCGTGGACTTCGACGATTTGTTGGTGCGTACGCTCGAACTCTTCAGGAAAGCGCCGGAGTTGGCCGAGGCCTATTCGGCACGTTGCGAGCACCTACTCGTGGACGAGTACCAGGACACCAACCGGCCGCAGTACCTGCTCGTCCGCATGCTGTCGAACCACCACGGCAACGTGTTCGTGGTCGGCGACGAGGACCAGAGCATCTACCGTTTTCGCGGAGCGGAGATCAAGAACATCCTGGACTTCGAGCACGATCACGAAGAAACCGCCGTGATCCGGCTGGAGCAGAACTATCGCTCGACGGGAGCGATCATCCGGGTTGCCGCGGCGGTGATCGCCAACAACAAATACCGCAAGGGCAAAACGCTGTGGACGGAGAATCCTGACGGCGAGAAAATTGAGGTGTTCTGCGCCCCCGACGACCGCTCGGAGGCGGGTTGGGTGTCGCAACGGCTGCGCCGGCTGGAATCGAGCGTTCCGTTCGACAAATGCGCGATCCTTTATCGCACCAACGCACAATCGCGCCAACTCGAAGAGATTTTGCGGCGCGACCGCATCCCGTACCAGATCGTCGGTTCCGTACAGTTCTACGACCGTAAGGAAATCAAGGATCTACTCGCCTACCTGAAGCTCGCGGCCAATCCGGCGGACGATGTCTCGTTTCGCCGGGCGGTCAACACTCCTGCTCGAGGGATCGGTGGCACCACGGTCGCTCGAATCGACGAGGTCGCGCGCACGTTGGGGCTAACGATGCTCGAGGCGGCCCGGCATGCAATCCTCGAGGGTGCGCTCCCGGCGCGCTCCTCAAAACGCCTCGGCGAATTCCTGGAACTTGCCTCCGAACTGCAGCGACGTGGGGCCGAACAGCCGGTCGCAGCCTTACTCGATTACGTCGTCGACACGCTGGGTTACTCGGGCTACCTGGAGAAAACGTATGCCGGGCAAGGCGCCGAGAGGATGGAGAACGTCGAGGCCTTGATCTCCGCCGCGGTGGAGTATGCCGAGGAGGAGGGCCTCGGCCAGGATCAGGGCGGGCTGATCGGCTTCCTCGATCGATCGGCTCTCGTTTCGGACGCCGACGACGTCGGGGCCCAGCCGGGCGTCACGCTGATGACGGTGCATTGCGCCAAGGGTCTCGAATACCCGGTCGTCTTCATTATCGGGATGGAGGAGAACCTGTTTCCACACGCCATGTCGGCCGGCAACGAGGAGGACGTCGAGGAGGAGCGCCGACTGTGCTACGTGGCCATGACCCGCGCTCGCCAGCGGCTATTCCTGACCCATGCGCAGTACCGCCGGACGCACGGAGCATTCTTGCCCAGCCGGCCATCACGGTTTCTCGAGGAAACCCCTGAAGAACTGATTCGCGAGATCTTCTCCACCGAAGGGGGGTTCTTCGGGGAGGGCGGTGGTGGTGGTCGCGAGGTGCGGCAACCCGCGGGCGGGTATCGCGGCGGATCTTCGGCCGCCCGAGCCGTGAGACGGCAACCCGGGCCGCTTCCCAAGGTGACGCCCCAGGAGGACCCCGGCGACGGTTTCCCGATCGGCGCCCAGGTGATGCACCCTCGCTTCGGAGGCGGTAGAATCCTCGACCGCGAAGGCAAGGGTAAGAGCCTGAAGTTGACGATTCATTTTTCGAATCACGGACCCAAAAAAATCCTGCCGTCCTACACCACACTGAGTGTCGAGAACTGAACCTTGGGAATCGATAGAGGGAAATCATGAAGGCTACGCAAATCCGCAAGGGCAACATCGTGCGAATCGATGGCTCGCTTTACAAAATCATGAACATGGATCACGTCACCCCGGGTAAGGGTCGAGCGCACATCCAGACCAAGCTGCGCAAGTTGCTTGACGGGACACAGACCGAAAAGCGCTTCCGTTCCGACGAAGATATCGAAAAGGTGATGATCGAAACGAAACAGATGCAATACCTGTACAACGACGGCGACGGCTTCCACTTCATGGACACCACGACGTACGATCAGGTGCATCTCACCGCGGACACTCTGGGGGATGCCGTGCAGTACCTCATCGCGGATGCCACGCTCAGCCTCGAGTGGTTCGAGGGAAATGCGATCGGCGTCGACCTTCCGCCCGTGGTCGAATTGAAGGTGATCGAAACGCCGCCCAGCGTGAAGGACGCCACCGCCTCGGCACAACGCAAACCGGCGAAGATGGAAACGGGGCTCGTCGTTCAGGTGCCCGCGTTCATCGAAGAGGGCGAGGTCATCCGCGTCAACACCACGGACGCCAGCTACTCCGAACGCGCCAAGTGATTTAGCCCGGCGGCGCGGTCGACGGTTCGAGCTGAGACGCGTCGGCGTCCTGATACGAGTAGGCCGTCTCGTCGACACACTCCGCGCCGCGGACGTTCCAACCCTTCACGCGATCCAGCAACCAACTCGATTGGGCTCGCCGGGCGGGCTTGACTCGAGCGCCGTTACGCACTGCGCCGACGAAGAAATCTACGTCGCCATGATCGGTCCGCAGGGTCCCGGCGAGCGCAATGACTCCCCCATCGGTCCGGACCAGAGTGCCGGTCTTGCCCACGAGACTCCCCGCCGGGAGTTCGGTGATCAGGCCACGGTAGTTGCGCAACGTATTACGCCCGCAATTGAGGGCCGGCAACAGATCCGCAAAATCCAAGCCGTGCTCCGAGGCCGCGGCTTTCAATTCTCGAACGAGCCGGGTGATCTGGCGTGGCGACATCCGGTTCGAGCCAAGACCGGACAGCGTCTCGAAATGAATCCCCGGCTGAGAATCGCCCCAACGTTCGCGATAGAACCGCTCCATCGCCGCAGGATTACCCAGGTGAAGGGTCAGCCGTTCGATGTCGTTGTTCGAGAAGTCGTTGAAACGCTTGAGGATCGTCTTCAGAGGGTTGGACAGATGCTCAACCAAGGGCACATCCGACGTCAAGGCGCCGTCCCACGCGGCGACACGCTCGACCGGAAGATGGAGAAAGATCGCGCCGGGCGTGTTCTCGCGGTAACGCCGCATCGCCTCCCGAGTCTGTGGCTTCCACCCGTGCGGATCCCACGCGTTCGACAGGCGCTGCGCCATTTTTCGCGTGCGGGCGGCCGCGTCCGATACGGTCCCCGCGGCGCCCCCCTCCCAACCGATCCAGAAATCCCCATCGACGTACAGCGTGCCTTCGACACTCCGGATGCCGACATCGCGTAGGCGTTGGGCGACGAGTTGGGCGTTCTCAACATGGAAGTCCGGGTCACCTCCACCGCGAACGATCAGATCGCCGTCAAGCGCCCCGGTTTCGGCGTCGATCGATCCACGCATCGCGACCATCGTACGAAATCGGTGGTTCGGGCCCAGTGTCTCGAGCGCCCACAACGTCGTCGCAAGTTTGACAACCGATGCGGGGTTCAACGGCGTGTCCGGTTCGTGTTCGCCGCTCGACCCGGCGCCTTCCCAATACCAGACGAGATCGATCCCGTCGCTTCGTGTCCGGTCCCCGGCGCCGGCGAATCCTAGGAGTGCCGGGAACGCGAAGAAGAAAAGGAGGCGGCGCACCTATTCTGCGCCTAAGTCGAAACGGACCAGTGGGTTGGGACGTTTTTCCCTGGTTACGAACACGCTTCGACCGTGGCGGTCGAACGTCACCGCCTCGATCGAGGACATCCGCGGCATGTCGACCGGCTGAGGTGTCCCGGTGAAGGCATCCTTCCATTCCTGACCGTCCTCGCGGAGAAAGACGTGCGTGCGGCGGCCGGTTTGTACGACCGCCCGGGAACCGTCGGGCGAGAGATCCATTCCCGTCGGCGCACCGAGTTCGGGTAGCTCGGCGATTCGGCGAGCTTTCAACAGTGGCTCGCCGGAGTCGTCCGGACGGGTGAGCGGAAGCTCGTAGAGCACCGAAGGGCTCGTGCGCTTGCTGAGTAACAAGATTCGCTCGCCGGCTTCATCGATGGCCAGCGCTTCGCTGTCCCGTGGTCCGTCCTCGTAGCGAAAGTGAAGAGCCCATTCAACATGCACGCTGCGACCCACCCCGAGTCCGTCGGCGGAGATCGCCGGCTCCTCGAGGAAGTACAAGGACACGAATGGCCGCAGGGCCTTGTTGTCGCCGATATCACCGATCACGAGATAGGCCTGGCCATCCCTTACGAACGACGCCATGTCCTCCCAGTCCAGGTAACTCGCGCCTTCCAGGCGCAGCGACCCGCGATCTCTTCCGTCGGTACCGATCGCATAGAGGATCGGTTCGTTGAGGCTGTCGTTGTGCGCCCACAAAGTGTCGTCGCGGATCCGCGAAGCGGCCAACCCGCTCAGCTCGTCGAGCCCGGGAATGTCAATTGTCCCGGCGATCGTGGCCTCGGGATGGACAGGCGCCGACGCTTCGTCCGGGGTCCCCGCACAGGCAGAGGCACACGCAACGACCCATGCGGCCAGGAAAACGGTCGCGACTCCCGGTTCAGATCTCGTGACTCTCTCCGGGAACGACCACGACCGCGTTGCGACCAGCGTCCTTGACCCGCGAGACGAACTCGGTCGGATCCACATCGATCAACGGGAACGTCCCGTAATGGTTTGGGAGATGGATGCCCGCGTTGAGGAATTCGGTCGCCTTGACGGCGTCGTCGATGCCCATGGTGAAGTTGTCCCCGATCGGAACGATGGCCACGTCCAAGGGGCCCCACAGTTCGGAAATCAAACGCATGTCGGAAAAGATTCCCGTATCGCCGGCGTGATAAACCTTCTTGCCGCCGATCGTCAGGACCACGCCCATCGCAGCACCGAGTTCTCCTTCGGGTCCGCCCGAACTGTGCTGCGCATTCGTGAACTTGACGTGGCCCCAGGGAAACGCGTGCCCCCCGCCGATACCCATCCCGTGATTCTCGCAACCCTTGTTGCCGTAGTAGCCGGCAATCTCAAAGCTCGAAACGATGACCGCGCCGGTTTTCTTGGCCACGGCCTCGACATCCGTCGTGTGGTCGAAGTGTCCGTGAGTGACAACGATGGCGTCGAGTTTTTCGATCGCATCGGCCGCGCAATCGGCCTTCGGGTTGTCGGTGAACCATGGGTCGATCAGCACCCGGTGCGTTCCGTCATCGATCTGCCATGTGGCATGCCCGTGGTAATGCAATTTCATCGGCTTTCCTCCGTTTCGAGGTCTACAGTGCTTTCAGGGTTTCGCCTGCGGCGCGGATCGTCATGTCGATATCGTCCTCGGTGTGCGCGAGGGAGACGAAAGCGGCCTCGAATTGCGACGGTGCGAGATACACACCGCGCTCGAGCATGCCGTGGAAGAATCGTCCGTAGCATTCGGTGTCGGCGGCGGTTGCGTCGTCGTGGTTTCTCACGGTACCGGCGCGGAAGAAGGCGGTTCCCATGGAACCAACACGGTTCGAAGTCAGAGAAACACCGGCCTCTTGGGCCGCGCGTGCCAGTCCGGTCTCGAATCTTTCGGAGAGGTTTTCGAGCCTGCGATAGGCAGCGTCGTCAAGCAGGTCGAGCGTCTCCATTCCCGCTCGCATGGCCAGCGGGTTACCCGACAGCGTGCCGGCCTGATAGACGGGGCCGTCCGGGGCAATTTGATTCATCAGATCGGCTCGGCCGCCATATGCGGCCGCGGGCAACCCACCTCCGATCACCTTACCGAAACAACTCAGGTCCGGTTCGATGCCGAAGAGGGCTTGCGCTCCGCCGCGATGGACGCGAAACCCCGTCATGACCTCGTCGAAAATCAGCACCACACCGTGAGCGGCGGTAAGCTCGCGGAGCCGTTTCAGGTAACCGGGGGCCGGCGGGATCACACCCATGTTGCCCGCCACGGGTTCCAGGATCAGTGCTGCGATCTCTTTACCCCGCGTCGTCAGCAGCTTTTCGACCGGTTCGGGATTGTTGAACGGCACCACGTGGGTCAGCTCGGCAAGAGCCGCGGGGACACCTGGACTCCCCGGCAAACCAAGCGTCATCACACCCGACCCTGCCTCGACGAGCAGCGAATCGACGTGACCGTGATAGCAACCCTGGATTTTGATCAGTTCATCGCGCCCGGTCACGCCACGCGCAAGCCGGATCGCCGACATCGTTGCCTCGGTCCCGGAGGAAACGAAGCGCACGCGCGCACATGCGGGTACGCGTTCGCAGACACGTTCGGCCAATTCGGTTTCGATCTCGCATGGCGCTCCGAACGAAGTCCCGCGCGCCGCCTGCTCGATCACTCCACCGATCACCGCGGGATGCGCGTGCCCGGCGATCAGCGGACCCCAGGATCCGACGTAATCGATGTAGCTCTTGCCCGCGGTATCGATCACGCGCGCACCCTCGCCGCGGTCGAAGAAAACCGGAGTGCCCCCGACGCCCTTGAAGGCACGGACCGGCGAATTGACCCCGCCGGGAATCACTCGGCGGGCGCGATCGAATTCAGCGCGCATGACGACTCGTTCCACAGGCCGCATCTTCGAACAGCCCCAACTGTTGTGGCCGTGCTTCTGTGGGCCCGGGTTTGTAATAGCCGAGATCTCGGGCCATGTTCAGGATCTTCCAGTACAACCGCTTGAATCGGTCGGAATGGTCCAGGTGCCTCAAATGGGCCAACTCGTGGCACAACGTATCGACCAGACTCGATGCCTTGAGCAAACGACCGGTCTTGGCGTGACGCAGCCTGATTCGGATTTCGCCGTCCTCGTAACAAATCCCGTAGTGGTCGGTGACGCCTTCGTTTTCGGGTACGATCACGCGGTAGCGTAGCTTGAACCTCGGGACCAGATCGTCGGCCATCGCAACCAGCCACTTCATGGTCTCGTCGTCCTGATCGGCCTGGAGTTCCCGCACGGTCGGGCTTCGCAGGGGACGGACAGCGTCCCGGAGTCGTGCCAGACCGGTACGTTCGAGCGAAAGCTCGCCGGGCGAGAACAACCGAGGGGACGACTCGATCGGACGCCGGCTCATCCGTGGAGCAACCTTGCCGCTTGGCGCGCGTGGTAGGTCAGGATCACATCGGCCCCGGCGCGTTTGATCGAGGTCAGCAGTTCCAACATCGTCCGCTCGCCATCGAGCCAGCCCTTTTCCGCCGCGGCAGCCAGCATCGAGAATTCGCCACTGACACTGTAGGCCGCAATCGGCACTTCGAAACAGTCTTTGACACGGCGAATCACGTCTAGGTACGCCAGGGCCGGCTTGACCATCACCATGTCGGCGCCCTCGTCGAGGTCGAGCGCGACTTCGCGCAACGCCTCGTCGGCGTTGGCCGGATCCATCTGATAGCTGCGGCGGTCACCGAACTGCGGCGCCGATTGCGCCGCTTCACGGAACGGGCCGTAAAATGCGGAAGCGTATTTCGCGGCATAGGACAGGATCGCCGTGTTGCTCAACCCCTCAGTGTCCAAAGCGTCCCGGATCGCCCCGACGCGGCCATCCATCATGTCCGATGGGGCGACGAGGTCCGCTCCGGCGCGTGCGTGCGACGTTGCCGTACTCGCAAGGAGTTCCAGCGTGGGATCGTTCAGCACATCGCCGTCCTCGACGACACCACAATGCCCGTGATCCGTGTATTCACAAAGGCACACGTCAGTCATGACGAGGACGTCGTCAAGCTCCGCCTTGATCCGGCGCACGGAGGTCTGAACCGCGCCGTCGTCGGACCACGCTTCACTCCCGGTGAAGTCTTTCTTGTCCGGGAGCCCGAACAGCAGCACCGCGCGAACGCCGTCTTCTCGGGCGGCCGAAACTTCCTCGAGCAACGTGTCGGGAGAAAAATGAAAGTTCCCCGGCATGCTCTCAATCTCGTCCCGGATGCCCTGTCCGTGACGTACAAAAAGTGGGTAGACGAATGCTTCCGGACTGAGACGGGTCTCGCGTACGAGAGCTCGCATCGTCGCGCTGCTCCGGAGACGACGGGGTCTTGCTGCGGGGAACATGTAGTCTCTCCTTGCCGTTGCGTTCGGTCGGCCCTATCGCTACAGTAAGCTGCGATCTGAAGGTGGCGGCGTAGCTCAGATGGTTAGAGCACAGGATTCATAACCCTGAGGTCAGTGGTTCAAATCCACTCGCCGCTACCAACCCACCCGTCGCGCAGTTTAACACCGGAACGGGAGGTCTTCATGGCTTGGATCCGGACCATCGGCAAGGATGACGCGGAGGGTGAACTGGCTCGCCTCTACCGGCAAATTGCACCGGGCGATGAGGCTGTCGACAACATCCTCGGCATCCATTCGCTGCATCCCCGCACACTCCGGGACCACCTGATGCTCTACCGCACCCTGATGTACGGCGAGGGTCCGTTGTCACGCCGCGAACGGGAACTGGTGGCGGTGGCGGTCAGTTCCGCCAACCGGTGTCATTATTGAATCGAGCATCACGGGGCGGGGCTCCGTAGCGTTACATCCGACGACGACCTTGTTGACGGAATCGCCGCATCTCCCGGCGACCATCCCCTGGATACGCGCGAGCGTGCAATGGTGGATTACGCACTCAAACTGACCCGCACCCCGTGGGACGTGCGCAAAGACGATCTGAACCCGTTGCGCGACGCCGGACTCGGCGACCGCGAGATCCTCGACCTGGCGATGGTCGTCGCGTATTTCGCTTACGTGAACCGCCTGGCCGACGGTCTCGGTGTCGAACTCGAACCCGGAGGGCCGCCGCATTCGCTCGGCGAGTAACCGGCCGCCGCTAGCTTCGTTCGCCC
>Ga0224508_10003862_pt1 | contig 12329 bp, 23 predicted proteins | sample SF_Jan12_sed_USG_4_FD_170157 | JGI IMG/M metagenome (GOLD analysis project Ga0224508, IMG submission 170157) | Sediment microbial communities from San Francisco Bay, California, United States - SF_Jan12_sed_USGS_21 | ecosystem: Environmental > Aquatic > Marine > Sediment | place: USA...
CCGCCAGCACGAGGGCGATGGCAAAGAATTCCAGCAGCCCCGCCGCCGCGATGATCAGCGGAATTCCGACGGCCAGCGTGATTTTGAGGGTTGTGGACATGATGGAGTGTTCGCTAGCGCATGACCATTCTTGACACATTGACCGTGTTGATTGTCGGGGACAACACCGGCCTTGACAAATCCGCCAAGCGATCGAAGCGGACGGTGGACAAGCTGCAGGGCTCGTTCAACACGGGCGGCCGCGCGGTCAACATGCTGGGAGCGGGGGCCATCAAGACGACCGGCGCGCTGCTGGGCCTCGGCACGGCGGCCGCCACGCTGAAGCTGGGCGTCAAGCTGGCGGCGGACGCCGAAACGGCGCAGGTGGCGTTCCGGACGCTGACGGGCTCGGCGGAGACGGCAAAGAAGCTGATCGGCGACATCCGCGAGTTTGCCGCCGCCACGCCGCTGTCAAGCCGTGAGCTGCAGGACGCCGGGCGGATGCTGGTGGCGTTCGGCCAGTCGGCGGGCACGGTGGTCGAGACGCTGCGGCGGCTGGGCGACGTGTCGGCGCTGACCAACAACCGCATCGGGGACATCGCGGAGATCTACGGCAAGGCCCGCGTGCAGGGGCGGCTGTTCGCCGAGGACATCAACCAGCTGACGGGCCGCGGCATCCCCATCATTCAGGAGTTCGCAACGCAGCTGGGAGTCGGAACCGAGGAGGTCAAGAAGCTGGCGAGCGAGGGAAAGGTCAGCTTCGCCAACCTGGAGCAGGCGTTCATCGACATGACCAGCGAAGGCGGCAAGTTCGCGGGCGGCCTTGCGGCGCAGGCTGACACGCTGGCCGGCAAGTGGTCGACGTTTAAGGACGAGGGAACGAGCGCCCTGCGGGCGGTGGGCGGCGCGGCCGCGTGGCTGTCGGGCGTGATCCTGGACAGCAACTCGGCCGTTTTGAAGCTAACAAAGAGCCTCGCCAGCATTCCCCGGCGGCAATTCACCGCGTTGACTGAAATCGGTTCCGGCCTGGGCGCCGCAGAGGAGGAGGCGGGACGGCTGGACGCGGCCCTCGTGGAGTCGAACAAGCGGCTCGACGCGCAGCTGGCGATCGAGAAACGCATCCTCGCCTTTCAGGAGAAGGTCACGGCGGCGGCCCGCAAACAGAACGAGCTGCTTGGCCTGCGGGTGAACCTGTTCGAACAGATCGCGGGCAAGACCGGGGCCGGCGTTGTCGATGCGGCTGGAAACCTGCTGCGCCGCGGGGGCGAGGATGAGCGAGCCGAAACAGCCGGCTTCCGCCGCTTCCGCGAGGAGCGGCGGCGGCAGACTGCCGAGGCGGAGCGACAGCGCCGGCTGGAGCGGGCTGGGCCGAACCTCGCCCCGCCGGGCTTTGAGCCTACGCTGGCGGATCGGCTGCTGACGCCCGCCGTCACGCAGATCGGCGGCGCCTTCGAGACGGCCGCCGCGGGGCTGATGGGCGGGGCGCAGGACATCTTCGCCCGCGAGATCCCCGCCGGCGGCCTGCTGCCGGACTTGTCGGAGATGTTCCCAAAGCGCGAAATCCCCGTCGGCGGCCTGCTGCCGGAGCTGAGCGGGCTCGACAGCCTGGGGGACGTCGACTTGTCGGGCGTCGCCGGCCTGCTGGGCGGCCTCGGCGAGCTGGCCGGCGGATCACTTGAGGACATGCGCGAGCAGCTGCTGGCGGGTGCCAGGGGGCCTTTGGAGATCGGAACGAACGAGGCGGTGCTGGCCGGCAGCGTGGAGGCCCAGCGGCTGGCCAACCGCCAGCGGCTCGGCGGCGACAACGTGGCGCAGGCGCAGCTGAAGGAACAGAAAAAGATGGCGGCCTCGCTGCGGAAGCTGGAGGACAGCGTTGGCGGCACGGTGATGACATTCCTGGGCCTTGGAACGGGGGGCGCCTGATGGCTGTCGTGTCCGCCAACGTCCGCGCCCCGGTGCAGGTGATCAGCATCACGCCCGAGGAGCGAAAGTATCGCGTCCCGTGGGTGATCCTCACGAACAGCCGCAGCGACGGCGGGCTGACGGTCAGCGGCAGCCTGCCGGCCGGCGGCACGGCGCTTAGCGTCGGCAACGACATCGACGCCTTCGCGGTCGTCACGCACTACGGATCAATAACGCTCGTCGACGAAACGGACAGCGAAAAGCTGTGGCACGCCGACGTCTTCTATGGCACCCGCAGCCCGTTTGACATCTGCACGGCGGATTTGAATTTGAACCCGCTGGCATTCCCGCCCAAGCTGTGGACGCAGACGGTCAAGCGGCAGAAGGCGCTGATCGAAGACAATGCCGGCAACGCCATCGTGAACGCGGCCGGCGATCCGTTCGACGGGCTGGCGCAGGACGTGTCGGAGACCATCCAATACATTCAGAAGAATCAAGCGGTGGTCGATGAGGCGCAATGGGACGACTTCGCCGACAGTGTAAACAGCACCACGTTTTTCGGGCTCGGGGCGCGGATGTGGAAAGCCGAAAAACCGAATTACACAGTGGCATTTGAAGGCAACTGCCAAGCATACTACGTCTGCACGTACGCCTTCGAGTCGAACCACGACACCTGGGACTTGGAGCTGATCGAGCGGGGCCTGCGGGCGCGTCCCGCCGCTGGCCAGCCGCCAGCGATCCCCAAAGATCCCGACACCGATCAGCGGGCCGTGATGCCGGTCAACTTGGCGGCCGACGGCACCGAATTGGGCGACGGCGACCCGCTGGTGACCAGCACGCACAAGCACGCACAAGAGCGCAACTTCGCTCAATTGAACATCCCCACAAGCAAGTGAGTCATCAAACATGGCGAGACTAACTGGAACATTCAGCCCGGACGCCGGCAGCATCCAGGATCAGCACTGGGATTCCTCGACGCCCTTGGACAACGACAACCAGGAGCACCTGCACAAGCCGGGCACAAACTTCGCCCTGGCGATCGGCGCCACGCCCGTGGCCCGCGAGGAGATCGTATTTGTCGCCAAGGGCGCCGCGGTGCTGCGGGGCTTTCACGCCCTGTGCAACGTCACGGGCTCGACTTCGAATGTCGACTTCGACATCAAGAAGAACGGCACCACGATGCTGTCGTCGACGGTCAACGTGATCAACAGCGACGCGGACCGCCTGGTGAAGGACGGCACGCTGTCGGTTACGGCGATCGCGGCCGACGATGTGATCAGCATGGAATTGACGACCACTACCACGACGGGGATGCAGGGGCCGTTCTGCTGGGCCGAGATCGACGAGGCGGCGGGCTAATGGCCATTGTCCTGACGGCGCAAGACGCCGCGAGGATGCACGAGATCAACCGCATCGTGCGGCAGCAGCTGGAGTCCAAGCTGCAGGAGCTGCGGCTGCGGGGCTCGCTGATTCCGCCAAGACCATACCTCGCCAAGACGGACGGAACCGGGATCACGGCGGCCAGCGGCACGACGGCCGGCAAAGGCACGGTGACGCTGCAGAAGGTCGACACGGACACCGACCTGATGGCCAGCCGCACCGACGCATCGGGCAACGCGATCACCAAGACGGCCTACAATTTCGTCGAGACGGCCAGCGGCACGAGCACCTACGTTTTCGTTGTCCAGGACGTCGACGGCGTGTTCTGGTACGTCGCGGAGGCGTGTTAGCTTGTGGTATTCAAAAACAATCCGGGCTGCGGCTGCTGCGACGACTGCGGCGGCTGCGCAGCGGCCCCGCCCGCGACGCTGACGGTTGTTATTCCAGCGCTGACCAACAGCTCGTGCGGCAGTTGTGCGGATGCCGCGGGCAGCTATGTTGTCAGCTACAATGCCGCGATCAGCGACGACCTAAACTGCTACTGGACGGGCGGATATTCGGTAAGCTCCTGCGGCGACGTCAGCCAAATAACGGTTTGGTTCAACAGCCTGGGGATCATCCAGGTGGAAGTGCAGCTTGACGACGGCGACTTCAGCGTCGCGACATTTAACACAACTGTGTTCAGCAACTCCACCGCAACGCCGAATCCCTCGGCGCCCGTTGACTGCTCCCTGACATACACGCTGGAGCTGGTGTCAGATTTGTCATGGATTGACAGCGTCCCGTTGACGCAATGCACCCTCGCCACCGGCGGGCAGATCACAATCACTCCGCCCGCCTGATTTGACGCCGCCCCGATGCGAGCTAATAATGGCGCAACACCTTTTGCCCAGGAGCGAAGCCATGAAAGCCCTTGCCCTCGTGCTGCTGTCGTGCTGCCCGGCGCTGGCGCAGTATCCTACGGCACTCACCGTGACGCTGCCGCCGACGACTCAATTCGAGTGCCCCGGCAACGCGGGCGGCGTCTATTTCGTCCAGCGACAGCCGCTGGCCAGTCGCTACGTCGCCAGATACGCGGCGGGCTTCGCGGCTGCCCGCTGCGGCGACGTTCGCCAGATTACGGTCGACTACGACGTGGCAGGGGCGATCACCGTAGAGGTCCAGCTGGCCAGCGGCTCGGGCGTCCGCCTGCAGACCGGGCTGGGTGATAGCGCGCTGCCACTTGCTAGGTCGCCGCTGAATCCGTGGGCGGTCCATCGAATGCGGATCAAGAAAATGGTCCCGTTCGCGCACCTCGTCTCGCCGCCCGCAGCGTGGCACCGGGGGCAAGTTGTCACGATTTCCCCATAATTGGCGCTGCCCGCGGTGCGACGCGGTCGCCCAAGTGCTGGTCTGGCCCGTCCGCTGCAGCTGCGGGCACGTCGAGCTGGAGCCGGGCATTGCCGCGCCCGCGCGCTGCATCCACCTGCCGCCCAAGGGCGAGCCCGGCTTGGTCGTCCGCTGCGGTGGCTGCGGCGGGCGGACGCGGCGGGTGCCGGTGTTCGCCTGCCCGATCGTCGGCCTCACCGTCGAGCACGTCCCGACGCTGCCGGCCGGCGGCGGCGCGGGCACGTGGACTCGCGACGAGCAAGCGGGGGCGTGGACGGGCAGCGTGTGCTCGCTGTGCTCGCTGCGGGAAGTTGACGAGGCCGCGGCCGGCGGCTAGGATGCGGGCTCAATCTGATGGATTGCCGATCGCCAACCCCGATAGGTGATGCCATCGCGAAACGGTGCAGGCTTTACCGCACCACCCGAGCCGCCAGCCTTCTTGGCAAAGACCGCTGGCGGCTCACTTTATGCGCGGTTCTGTCCGCGCGCCGCGCGCCCGCCGCCGCGCGCTTCGGCCCTCGCCAGCTGATTCCGTCGAATCGGGGCCGAAAAACTTCCGGACGCCGAGTGCGGAAATCCTGGGGTTTGCGAGCTATTTCAGGATTCCCAGCGGAATATATGCCGAATAGACTAGACGAGGCCCGAAATAAGCATATAATCAAGGCATGACAACAACACAACCCACCACCGAAAGCAGAACAATGACCACGACCCAACTGTGGACCGTTTGGCTGGCTGTCCCCGGTCAGCGACGCCGCATGGTCTGCCAGTATGGCGACCGGGCGAGGGCTGACCGGCACTGCGAGGATCTGCGGTACTGCGAGGTCTCGCTGGCGACCGCGAACCCCCGCCGGGTTGTCGAGGATTCGCGGGGCCGGCGTCGTAAAGTCGGGGTGCCGCAGTACGTCTAAGCCGACATGGGGCACAGGGAGCGGGACGGTGAAACTTAAGCTCAAACTTAGATACGTCGATGACGACCGAGGAGTCGACGAGCGATTGTGTGTTCGGGAAATCGAACTAGACGGCAAAGCCTTCAAGCGGGCCGGCAAAGGCCGACAAGCGGCGTTTTTGCTTGAGCAGAAAGAACAACTGATCGCCGAGCTGATTGTTGTGGACCTGGAAATATTGGATTGACCCGCGCGCCGCGCGCCCGCCGCCGCGCGCTTCCGCCGCCTGACGAGGCAGCCGCTAACACGAAAGCAGAGCCAATGGCCCACCAAATCGACAGATTTGAAGTTTCCCCGCTCCCCAGACATTCCGTGAAGCTGACAACGCGAGAGATCGAAGTCGCGGCGAGCCAGCAAACGGCGATGATTGGCATCCGGCAGGCCGGGGATTTGTTTGGATACGACGAGGATGGCGACATTGCCGTGGAGTGCGGTCGGGGGCTGGTTGTCATCAGCACGGACGGCGACGAGTTTCTCGCGACCGTTTCTGACCACGACGAGCGCGGCGTCTATTACGACTACGACTAGTCGCCTGACGATGGCGCTAACGTCAACACCACCACCAGCACCAGCCAACCAACGAAAGCCGACCCATGAAAGCCCACCGACACAACCCGAGCCCGCGACGCCTCCGCCAGCTGGGATGGCCGCAGACGGAGCGGAAGGCCGTGCTGGCCGACGAGGCCAACGGCTACATCCGGTATCTGACGCAGAGCGGCTGCGAGATCCTGGCCGCGAGGCCGGCGAGCTGCAACGCGGCTGACCGCTATTGGATCATCGAGTTTGTGCAACCCGCCTAACAGGAATTAGAACGATGCCCGACACGACCGCCGACACAATGACCGTAACCGTCAAGCTGGAGGCCAGCCGCCCCGACTGCCGCCAGGACGTGGCCTGCTGGGTCGCTCGCAATGCCGACGGCGTCTGGCATTGCTGGTGCTTCGAGCACTTCGCCGACTCGCCCGGCGCGGCTGTGGCGGCGATGTACCACGCCTGCGAGGTCGCCTCGGTCGACGAGCACGGCGACACGGCGACGGCCACCCTTTATCAAGGCTGACGATGATGCCTTATTACGATCACGACGGCATCACGCTTTACCACGGCGATTGTCGGGAGGTGCTGCCGCAACTGCCGCCTGTCGATCTGGTGCTGACCGATCCGCCGTACGGGATCGGGCTGCAATCGCAACGAGACGGGCACGACTGGACAACCATCGGCGATGACAACCAGGAAATAGGGTGCTGGGCGCTGGGTCAATGCGATGGGACACCAACGGCGGCCTTTGCTTCGCCGATGAAAATGTGGCCGGGCAAGTGGCGACAGTGCTTGATCTGGGACAAGGGACCGGCTGTCGGCGGCGGCGGTCACGTGGGTAAGTGCTGGAAGTATTCTTTTGACATCATCCAGGTGAGAGACACGCCGCGGCTGAACGGAGGCAGAGATGAGGCGATTCTGCGTTATCCGATGCGGCGAGACCTTTACTCGCTGCATCACAACGCCAAGCCGGTCGAGCTGATTCAGTATCTGGTAGCTAAGATACCCGCGAAGACCATCCTAGATATGTTCGCGGGCAGCGGCACAACGGGCGTAGCGGCCAAGCTGGAGGGCCGCGACGCGATACTGATCGAGCTGGAAGAGAAATACTGCGAGATCGCAGCGAAGCGCCTGGAGCAAGGCGTACTTTTTTAGGAGCAACGATGCGAATCATCCTAGTTGTCGAGCCCGACTGGGCCGCCGCCCTCGACGCGGAGGCGCTGGCGAAGGGGCTTGGCCCGCGAGGCAGATCCGAGCTGATCCGCCGCTACATCCGCCGCGGGCTGCCGGCTGCTGTCCGCCAGCAGCTGACGCCGGTGCGGCCGGTGGGCCGGCAGAAATCCGAAGACGGGGCTTGACACCGAATCGGAAAACGTGTTACCTTTCCGAATAGCTACACGAGTCTCAGGCCATCGCTGGCCGCTGCCCCGCTTGCTCGTGTAGCTGCGACTTCGCGCGGGCGGCGGCCGGCTTAGGAGGCAACGCCGTGATCCATGACCAGATTTGGAAGCCTGACATCAGCATCGAGCTGCGGCGGGCAGCCGACGCCCTCTGCGACTACCTCGAGCAGCGCGAGCTGACCGACTGGGAGTGCGAATGCGGCGGCTGCCGCTCGTGCCTGATCGCGGCGGTGCGGGTGGCGACGGCGACGGCCGAGGGGCTGGCGTTCGAACGCGACGAGCCAGCGGCGACGGTAACAACATCATAAGGATAAGCAATGCTGACAATTTTCCATCCTGTTTGCTGGCAACACCCGCTGCCGCGACAAGGAGGCCGCCGTCGTGCTGCTGCACGAGGCGGATGAAATCATCAAGCGAGTGAAGGAGGGCGACGAATGACTTACCGGCTGCATGTGTTAATCGGGCTGCTGTTCATTGTGCAAACGCTCATCGCCGTGAACACGACGGCGGTGCTAGTCAACACTTGGGTAGCGGGTGACGCCTGCCAAGGGTTCAATCGGCTGGCCTGCGGCTTCGCGTGGGGCGCGTTGCTGTTTCTCTATCACGTCAAGGGGTACAAGCCGTGAAACAGCTAGGCTTTTACCTGCCGTGGCCGCCCACGATGAACACGTACTGGCGGCACGTTGGCCGCAAGACGCTGCTGTCGGCTGCCGGCCGCGAGTATCGCGAGGAGGCGCTGGCGCTGCTGGCGGACGCCTACCCGGTGGCGGCGAACCCGCGCCCGCTGATCGCGGGGCGGCTGGCCGTGCTGCTGGAGTGCTGCCCGCCGGACAGGCGGCGGCGCGACCTCGACAACCTGCCGAAGGCGCTGCTGGACGCGCTCACGCACGCGGGCGTCTGGGGCGACGACTCGCAGATCGACGACCTGCGGCTCGTGCGGCGGGGCGTGCAGGAGAACGCGGGCGTGTTCGTTACCGTGCTGGAGATCGAGCAGGCATGATGTTGACGCAGAGACAATCCGACGTGCTTACCTACATGGTCGAATGCACTCAACTGGGGTGGATGCCTACTGTTAGGGAGCTGCAGGAGATGTTTTGCATCCGATCGCCAAACGGCATCCATTGCCACATCAAGGCATTGGAACGCAAGGGGATGCTGTCGAGGGAGCACGCTGGCTGCCGCCCCTACGTAACGCAGCAGGGATTCGAAGCGGTAGAGAAGGACCACCGGCTAGTTCAAGCCTGTTTTGTGCCGGACGACTCGGGCGGCTATCTGCTTTTTGCTGGCAAGACGTGGCGGCCTGAAGAATGAGGCGAGCCGCTATTTCATACTGGGAAGACACCGACGCGGCCGCCGCCATCGCCCGCGGGCTGGTGATCGGCGCGGCAAGGAGACGAACGATGCAAAAGGACAAAGTGCGAGAACATGCGGACGCGCTTCGCGACATGGAACGAGAATGGCGAGACTGTTATTGCGAGCCGGCGTCATGGGAAAGCAAACGATCGTTTCGGGTGCTTGACGCACTTCGGACAGCGTACGCAATCATGGTTCAATACGAGCAAGGCAAGCTGCCGATTGATTCACGGGAGACGGAAGCCGATGGCTAGCCTATTCGACAAACGTGCCGATCTCCAGCTATGCCGCGAGTCGATGCCCGACGCGCGGCTCGCGGAGCTGCACGCGCAGGCGGTCGCCTCGGACAAGGACTACAGCGACATCTTTGAGATCGACGCGATCGAGCTGGCGGCGATCCTCGAGGAGCTGGCCACGCGGCGGAGGGACAGCGATGGCTGAACCAAAACTGATCTGGGACGGCGAGACCCGCGAGGCGTTCGGGATGCTGCTGCCACTGCTGACCGAACTGGGGTACGGCTGGTTTCTGGCCATGCACCCGAACGGCATCGCGATGCCGAACGGCATCGCGATCTGCACGAAAACCAGCATCACGGTGCTTCATGCGGAGAGTGCGGCATCGGCTGGCGAAGGCCCGCCCGAGTCGGTTCGCGCCAAGGCTGTCGAGTGGGTAGAGCGGCGGGCGGGGGAATTCATGCGGCCGACGTACTGGAAGGACGAAGCCGATGGCTGACACCGCGACGACCCGCGAGCGTCCGCTGCTGTGCCGCGACAGCGTGATCCGCGCGATGCTCGACGGCACGCAGACGCAGGACCGGCGGCCGGTTCAGCCGCAGCCCTACGATGGCGCGAGGCTGATCGGCCCCGAATGGTACGAGCCCACTGTGGTCCGCAAAGATGGCGAGGAGGTGCCCGGCAAGCCCGTCTACGGCGTCTATGACGACATGGGCGAATGGGGGACTGTGAGCCCGTTCGGCGGCCCTGGGACGGTGCTGTGGTGCCGCGAGGCGTTCGACATCTTGTCGTTCGGCGGCGGGACCGCTCACGTGCGGTATCGGGCAGACGGCACGATGGCCGTCATCGGCAGCAGCAAGCTACCCGGCACGCCGAAGCTGGTGCGCTCGATTCACATGCCTCGCCACGCTTGCCGGCTGCGGCTGCGGGTGCAGCGGGTGTGGATCGAGCGGCTGCAGGCGATCAGCGAAGCCGACGCGATGGCCGAGGGCATCAATGCGGCCTACCCGCCAGGTGGAGGCGATTGGCCAACTTACATTGGCGGCCCCGGCGGTTTCCGGTGGCTTTGGAATTCCATCTACGGCCCCGACGCCTGGGACCGCAACGACTGGGTCTGGGCCTGCGAATTCGAGAGGATACAAAATGACTGACAGCGACCACGAGCTATCCCTGCTGCGTGCCCGCGTCGGCGACGCGATGGCTGCCCGCGCGTTCGCCGCGGCGTCGGCCTGGCAGCGTGCGACGGGGCTGCCGGCGGCGGCGTTCTATTCAGCCTGGTGGCACCTGCTTGACGGGGAGCCGCGGGAGAAGCCGACGGCGGAGGAGGCGTGGCAGAGCCATCGAGCTGCCAACCCTGGGTGGCAGGGGCCGGCGTGGGACCAGCCACGCAAGGCGTATCTTGACGGCTACCGCGACGGCAGCGAGCCGCCGGCTTCGGGCGGCAGCAGCCACGCGGCCCGCGAGCGGTGGCTCGAGACGGGCCGGCAGCTGGCGCAGCTGGCGATTTCGGGCCTGCCGTGGGCGAACCATCCGGTGCCGGAGGACGCCGAGCCGGGCAGCGAATGGGGGGCGTGGATTCCTGCGGCTGGCGGCTTCCATCACATCGAGGTAACAACGCGAGCAGACGGGACTCGCGAGCATTACGACCACGGCGTCCACGACTACTACGAGCCCGGCACCGTCGGCGACTGGTGCTTTCTGCTGACCGGCCCCGAGCAGCGGGGGCCGGCGACGCGGCCGGCGGCGAAGCAGGAAACGGCCACCCCGAAGCGGCCTTGGCCGGCGCCGCCGCCCCCGCCCGACATGGAGGATGGCTGGCGGGCCTTGGCGGCTGGCGAGGCCCGCGACGTCGGCGACGAGGAGCGCACGTCATACGAGACGTGGCTGCTGGTATGGGCCGAGGACATCGGCAAGGTGTGGCAGCCGGGCGACCCGGTTGTGCGGCGTCGCATCGCGCCGGCGGCCCCGGAAACGCCCGCAGAGCCGCGATACGACCAGCGGCGGTGGATGCTGTCAATCGCTGATGAGCATTGGCACTACGTGCCGCCAAGCAAGTCAACGGCGTTGTGCGGCCTGCATATCCCCGGCACGTCCGCCGTTCGCGACCGGGCGGGGGATGGAGCCGCCTGCGATATTTGCCGCCAGTACGCTCCAAAGGAGACGACATGACCACCACCGCAACGCTGCAGCTGGTCGCCGGCCCGTGGCGGGACCGCGACGGCGACCGAGTAGACGCCTACTTTCAGCTGCCCAGCGGAAACTGGCTGTGCTTGGACAACGCTGGCGAGGCGGAAGTCTACGCGCCTGCTGGCCGCTGGATGTTTGCCGACGATTGGGAGGTCGACGACGCCGACCGCGCCCGCGACATCGTCGGCCCGTGGCCAGCCCCGATTCCCGTTCCGCCGAAGCCGCCCGCGATGGAGCCGGGCTGGCGGCTGCTGGACGGCGTGTGGAACGGGCAGGAGCCCGAGGAGCCTCGCGAGGGCGACGACGCGAATTCTATGCGGCCGTCCCAATGGATTACGCTGATCGCGAACCCGGACCCTGGGCAGCGTAAGGGCTGGCGCTATCGCCGGCGTCTGCCCCCCGCCCCGGCGGGCTGGCAGCTCGCCGGCCCCGATGGCGAGGTGGCGGCGGGCGACGAGTGGTTTTTGCCGGGCGCTGCGGTCGAACAAGGCCCGATGTGCGACACCGTCGGCGCGGCGATCGTGAATTGGCGGGTGCTGCTGGCCAGGGATCGGCAGCCGTCTTACGTCATCCGCCGCGAGTCGCCGCCGCTGGCTGCCGGCGACTATGTGCGGTGTCCCGATGGCAAGATCCGGCAGGCGGACGCGGACAGCTTCGAGTTCTGGGCCGGCGTCGAAACGGTCATCTTCGGCGACGAGGCTCGGTTTGATCTGTCCGCTTGCCGTCGGATCGTCCGCTTCGCTCCGCTCGCAGCGGACGGCCTGCGGCAGCTGTGGCTGGACGGCGCGCGGCTGCTGACGCCGCGCGGCAAACAGGGGCTGACGGTGCAGGGGCACGACCCCGACTGCGAGACGGTGCTGATCGGCGATCTGGGATGGTTTACGTGCTACGACCTGCTCGGCACAGCCCCCAACGGCGACACGACAGCGGGACCGTGGCGGCACGTCGCCGCCGACGGCAGCCCCGGCCACCCCGTCGGCCGGCCGATAGCGGAGGGCGACGATGGCTAGAACGATAAAGCAGCTCACGCAAGACGACATCCAAC
>Ga0224508_10003864_pt1 | contig 12321 bp, 10 predicted proteins | sample SF_Jan12_sed_USG_4_FD_170157 | JGI IMG/M metagenome (GOLD analysis project Ga0224508, IMG submission 170157) | Sediment microbial communities from San Francisco Bay, California, United States - SF_Jan12_sed_USGS_21 | ecosystem: Environmental > Aquatic > Marine > Sediment | place: USA...
AGTGTATATGGTCAAGGTGAGCTTCAATCAAAAGCCCTACCGGCGCGCATTCATGGAGGCCTTTGGCGCACGTTGTATCGCGAGTCCCAGCGAGCATACTGAGGCCGGGCGCGCAGTGCTCGCCGAGCAGCCCGACAGCAACGGAAGCCTCGGTATCGCGATCAGTGAAGCGGTGGAGATGGCGGTAGGGCGTGACGATACCAAGTACGCTCTTGGTAGCGTGCTGAACCACGTGTTGCTGCATCAAACCGTTATCGGCCTCGAAGCAATGAAACAATTCGAGATGGCTGATGACGCCCCGGACATCATCATTGGATGCACAGGCGGAGGCAGTAACTTCGCCGGACTGGCGTTTCCTTTCTTAGGGCAACAATTGCGTGGAGAAAACCATTACGAGGTCATTGCCGTAGAGCCCGCCAATTGTCCGACGTTGACCAGGGGCCCTTACGCTTACGACTATGGCGATACGGCGCATCTGACACCGCTCGTCAAGATGCATACCCTCGGCTCGACATTCGTTCCGCCAGGTTTCCACGCAGGAGGACTGCGCTACCATGGGATGGCCCCGCTGGTTAGTCAATTGACCGAGCTTGGAATCATCAAGCCGCGCGCGTATATGCAGCAACAGTGTTTTGAGGCAGGCGTTCAATTCGCTAAAGCCGAAGCCATCATCCCCGCGCCCGAGGCCAACCACGCGGTGAAAGCGGTAATAGACGTTGCGTTGGAGTGTAAGCAACAGGGAACGAGTAAAGCTATACTCTTCAATCTATGCGGGCACGGGCACTTCGACATGCAAGCCTATACCGACTTTTTCGCCGGCAAGTTGTACGATCAAGAGTATGCGGAAGGCGAGTTGGCGATGGCGCTTGCTGGTTTGCCATCCGTTTAGAACAGCTCGTGGTCGTAGGTGAAATACGACCAGGTGGGGGAATATTGAAAGGCCAGCCTTGGGTTCCTGTAATTCGTATCTTACGGTATCTCAAACGAGCTTCTTCAATCTTCCGATAGCCATAACGGGAACCTAATGGCAGATAGCCGGCATGTGGAAGGTCAACGCGGCGCCGTCACACTTGCTGATACCAGATTAGCGGAAAGCCGATGTCCAGCGATAGCTTTGACTACGTGATTGTTGGGGCCGGCTCCGCCGGTTGCGTGCTGGCGAATCGTCTCTCGGCGGACCCGGGCAATCGCGTGCTCCTGCTGGAGGCCGGCGGCCGGGATCTGAGTCCGTGGATCCATATACCGGTCGGTTACTTCAAGACCATGCACAACCCCAAAACCGACTGGTGTTATGTGACCGAACCCGATCCCGGCATTGCCGGCAGAAGCCTGCAATGGCCGCGCGGCAAGGTGCTCGGGGGCTCCAGTTCGCTGAACGGACTGTTGTACATCCGCGGCCAGGCGGCGGATTATGATCGATGGCGCGATCTGGGTAATTCCGGTTGGGGTTACCAGGAGGTGCTTCCTTACTTCAAAAAGTCGGAGGATCAGGAGCGCGGGGCGGACGTCTATCATGGGGTCGGGGGACCGCAGAAGGTGTCCGATCTGCGCCTGCGCCGGGAGATTGCTGCACGATTTGTCGACGGCGCCGCGGACATCGGCATTCCGCTTAATGATGACTTTAACGGCCCAGTGCAGGAAGGGGTAGGCTACTTTCAGCAGACGGCGTATAAAGGTTTCCGCTGGAGCACCGCCAAGGGGTTCTTGCGTCCAATTGCAAAGCGCGACAACCTTGAGGTTAAGACTCGGGCGCAGATGCTGCGGGTATTGTTTGGGGGTCGGCGCGCGATCGGCGTGGAATACCGTCAGGGAGATGCCAACCGGCAAGCCTATGCGAAGGCCGAAGTGATTTTATCGGCCGGTGCTATTGGTTCGCCGCAGCTCCTGCTCTGTTCCGGGATTGGGGACGGGGAAGAGCTCAAGCGCGTCGACATTCCGGTCCTGCATCATCTCCCCGGCGTTGCGCAAAATCTCCAGGATCACTTGCAGATACGCATGGTTTACAAGACAATCGTGCCGACGTTGAACGACGAGGTGAACAATCTTTGGAAACAGATGCTGGTTGGTATCCGTTACGCCTTGTTTCGCACCGGACCGCTGACGTTGGCCGCAAGTCAGGTCGGCATATTTACTCGTTCGGATCCGGCGGTGGAGCGGCCGGACATTCAGTTTCATATGCAGCCATTGAGCGCCGACAAACCTGGCGAAGGTGCGCATCCGTTCTCCGCGTTCACCGCGTCGGTGTGCCAACTTCGCCCGCAGAGTCGTGGGCACCTTAAGCTGAAGTCACCGGATCCGTTGGACTATCCCGAGATCCATCCCAATTATCTGTCCACCGAGCTGGATTGTCGCGTCGCGGTGGCTGGGATTAAAGTGGCACGGCGCATCGTGAGCGCGCCGTCGCTGGCGCCGTATATTACCGATGAGTTTGTGCCGGGGTCGGAGTATCAGAGTGATGCTGAACTGCTGGACGCAGCGCGACACAACAGCCAAACGATCTACCATCCAACCAGTACCTGCAAAATGGGAAACGACGACTCGGCGGTAGTCGATACGCGACTGCGCGTGCACGGCATCGAAGGCTTGCGGGTCGCGGACGCCTCGATCATGCCCGAAATCGTATCCGGTAACACCAACGCCCCGGCCATCATGATTGGCGAAAAGGCCGCGGACATGATCGTGGAGGATGCGAAACGCGCGTAATCGACGGCCGCGTGATTCAGCGTACGCTTGGCGATGATGAACATAGGCCGCTGTTAGAACTCGCTTAGAGTACGGCTCGCATCACTCGAACATCAAGCTAGGAGGTTGGCTCCGGCGTTCGCCGTAGAAACCGATCCTGCTCGTATTTGAGTTTTCCACGCCTCCCTTGGAGCCGATCTGACGGCGAGACAACCCCACTACGCTACAATCTGGGCGCGCGGCTGAGCTATTTCCGCGAGAATCCGCGTTGCGGGGCGCGTCCCTCCGGCTGTGCATATGTCGTTTTGATACCCCGCATGCCCTTGGACGATGGCATCGGATATAGCCAGTTGGTGATGCTATTCAGTTCTCTATGGGAAATCCGGCGTCGCGCGCCGGTATGAACGTGATGGGTGGCGCCCCCTGGCTCACGATTGTTCGATGAACCGAATCTCTGCGCCGGCCGACCCAAGGGCATAACCAACGCATCGGCGGAACGGTCATGAAATCACCACCATCGCCCACGTTTGCCATGGGCGACCGTAAAGTCTGCCCAGACGCGGCGTGCGATGGTGTTGCGGAAATTATCTGCACTAACTAGCACACCGGGTCGGCTTGGGCCTCAATATGGAATCCATATGCTGGCAATTACAGTCAAACAAGCCTATCCTAGTTCTGCGGTACAGTCCGGAACATGCAAGGACTTGCCAGTCGTAAGCTTGTCCGCGACTTTGCAGGTCTTAAGTGAGAGCCCGGATATCGCAAAGCCTCAACCCCGAGGTTGACCAGAGGAGGAGACCTATGAGAACGACTATCAAGCGTGTCGTAACGTCGTTGTTTGCGTTGTTCATTATTGCATCTGTCCCAGCGTCCGCCGGAGCAAAGCCGAAGTTAGTTGTCCTGATCACGATCGACCAACTACGCGGAGATATGCCGTGGCGATTCAAGGATCGTTTTGGTCCCGGCGGATTTCGCCACCTGATGGATAAGGGCGCGACGTACACTAATGCGCATTTTCAACACTCAACCACGTTTACCGCGGTCGGACACGCGACGCTCGCGACCGGTGGTAACGCCGCACAGCATGGTCTGGCCGGTAATGATTGGCACAATACCACAACCGGCAAGCGCGTATATTGCGTCGAAGATGATCGGCATCCGCTGATCGGTAAAGAACCCAAGGCGCACAAAGGCACGTCGCCGCGCAACCTGACGTCGAGCACCATTGGAGATGAACTGATCCTTTCCACCGGCGGGAAATCCCGGGTATTTTCCGTATCCATCAAGGACCGCGGTGCGATTTTGCCGGGGGGTCATCTCGGGAAGGCGTTTTGGTATTCATCGGGCTCTGGAAAGTTCGTCACCAGTACCTATTACTACGAAGAGTATCCGGAATGGGTAACGGCCTGGAACGCCGAGGACCATGGAGGTCGCTATCAAAACGAGACCTGGGATTTGCTGCAGGAGCGCGCCGCCTACACTTTCCAGGATCAGGACGACCGGCCGTTCGAGAAGTCCTACAAACACCTGGGGCGAACGTTCCCGCATGCCCTCGGAAACGAGGACGCGAAAGCATTTTATGCCGCATTGCGTTTTACCCCGATGGGCGATCAACTCACCTTGGCTTTTGTCAAGGAATTGATGACTCAGGAAAAAGTCGGCCAAGGTAACGCCATGGACATGCTCGCGGTAAGCTTTTCAGCGACCGACTACCTGGGTCACGCATTCGGTCCCAACAGCCTGGAAGCCGAAGACAATCTGTTGCGCTTGGACCAGACTCTGGCAGAGTTCTTTCAAATTATCGATCAGCAGGTCGGACTTGACCAGACGCTCCTGGTATTGGCCTCGGATCACGGGACCGATGAAATTTCCGAATACAAAGCCAGTCTGGGAGTCGCTGCCGGGCGCCATCGTCCGGACGAATTTCTACAACAGGCCAATGCGGCCTTACAGGCGCGGTTCAACACGACGGAAAAACTCGTGGTGGCGTTCTGGAATCCCAGTCTCTACTTGGATCCGGGAGCGGTCACGAAACTCGGTGTCGACATGGCGACGGTAGAGCGGGCACTGGCCGAAGCGATGATGAAAATCCCTGGTTTCGCCCTGGCGTTGACGCGAACCGATCTCATGGCCGGCGATGTCCCCAATACCGCGACGGTGAACCGAGTGCAGGCCGCATTTCACCCGGTCCGCTCCGGCAACGTGCTCGTGGTGCAGGAGCCTTTCTGGTATCTGTATCCAAACCCGGACCAATTCTCGGCCATGCACGGTTCACCCTATACCTACGATACCTATGTGCCAATCATGTTTGCGGGGCCGGGAATCGGGCAACAGAGAATTGACCGCCCGGTGGCTCCGCGGGATATCGCCCCCACGATTACCGCATATCTTGGGATCAAACCGCCCTCGGGCTCGGTCGGTACACCCTTGACAGAGGTCTTGAACTAAAAACTTTCGCGCCGCACGAGAGACTACCCCGTAGGAGTTGGTCTCTCGTGCGCCGTGCGTCGCAGTCTCTATACAAACTTAGAGAAATTAGACGCGCTGGCTATCAGTTGATTCAACGCAAGGTATAGCCGCGAATATTGGGATAGGCTTGTGCATGATCGAGATTCCAAAAGCTGGAGTACGACCATGACGCTCAGCATCACTTCCTCTGCATTTACTCACAATGGCGAAATCCCCCAGCGGTATACCTGTGACGGCGACGATGTGTCACCACCGCTCGCTTTTGCAGGGATACCCGACGGTGCCAAAAGCCTGGTACTGATCGTCGATGATCCCGACGCGCCGGACCCGGCGGCGCCGAAGATGACTTGGGTGCATTGGGTACTGTACAACCTGCCGGTAGAGAATGCCGGTCTACCGGAAGGGGTGGCGGCCGCGGATTTACCCGCCGGGACTATGGAAGGCAGCAACGACTGGGAGCTCACTAGCTACGGGGGACCGTGTCCGCCGGTCGGTCGCCACCGTTACTTTCACAAGCTATATGTCCTGGATATCGCGTTGCCGAATCTGGACATGCCGGACAAGAAATCCGTGGAGAAGGCGATGGCGGGTCACGTTCTGGAGCAGGCCGAGCTGGTCGGGACCTACGCGCGCCGCTGATTCGCACTCAATGCCAGCACACCTGTCCCATGTGATTGGCTTCGATGACGGCGCATTTAACCGCGAGCACCGCGGCGACGTATTGATCGTGGGTGCGGTGTTTGCGGGGCTGCGCTTGGATGGCGTATTGACCGGGCGGGTGAGACGGGACGGCGCCAACGCGACCGATGAGATCAACCGCATGGTATTGCATTCGCGCTTCGCCGAACATCTACAAGCAGTGTTTTTGCAAGGCGTGGCGATGGCGGGGTTCAATGTAGTCGATCTGTATCGTGTCCATGAGGCGTTGGCGGTGCCGGTGCTGGCGGTAGCGCGGCGTGCGCCGGATTTTCCCGCAATCGAACACGCGTTGCGTACACGGGTTCGCGGCGGCGCGCGCAAATGGAAGTTGATCGAACGCCTCGGACCGATGGAGCCGATGGTGGGTGTTCAGGTACAACACGTCGGTATTCCGCGCCGCGACGCCGAACGGCTGATCAAACGGCTGGCGATCAATGGTAAGCTGCCCGAACCGTTGCGGGTGGCGCACATGATTGCCAGCGCGTTGACCACCGGCCAGAGCCGGCGCCGCGCGTAACCCCCGAACCCGAGGTCTTCCGTAGCCATGCGCCTAAATCCGACCCCACCGTATCTCAATGACGAATTCGTGATGGCAGACTTCGAACCGGCCTATAAGTCCGTGCATCGCTGCGGCGAGTTGTCCAAGCGAGTCACGATGGCGTTACATGAATTAGAGGACTGCTGTGCTTGTCCCCGCAACTGCCACGTGAATCGGCTCGCCAACGAAATGCGTGTCTGTAACACCGGGAGGCATGTCCTGGTATCCAGCGTGTTTCCGCATTTCGGCGAAGAAGACTGTCTCCGGGGTTGGAACGGGTCTGGGACGATCTTCTTTGGCCTGTGCAATCTGCGTTGCGTGTTCTGCCAGAACTGGGACATCTCGCAGCGTCGGCAGGGCGAGGAATGCTCCGCGCACGAGATCGCCGACCATATGCTGGCGCTGCAGCAGCGCGGTTGCCACAACATCAATTTCGTGACCCCGGAACATGTAGCGCCCGAAGTGGTGGAGGCGCTTGCCGACGCGGTACCGCGCGGCCTGAATATTCCGATCGTCTACAACACCAGTGCTTACGACTCACTTTCCTCACTGCGCTTGTTGGATGGGCTGGTAGACATCTATATGCCCGATTTCAAGTTTTGGCAGCGCGAAAGTGCGCGGCGCTACGCCAAGGCCAAGGACTACCCCGAGCGCGCCCGCGAGGCGATCCTCGAGATGCACCGGCAGGTCGGTCCGTTGCGGTTTCGCCCCGACGGTCTGGCGTGTCGTGGCGTCCTGGTTCGCCACCTCGTCATGCCGGGTCAGGTGGACGAGTCGGCGGCGATTTTCCGGTGGCTGGCCGAGGAAGTATCGCGCGATACCTATGTAAACATCATGGATCAGTATCGTCCGGCGTTCGAAGTCCGGTCGTGCGAAAAATACGCGGACATCAACCGACCTCCGTCCCCCGCGGAGATCGCCGCGGCGCACCGCGCGGCCCGTGAGGCCGGCCTGTGGCGGATCGACGTGCGCCGCTAGTGAGGTCAGCACCGAAAAGGGTTCCGTGAGTTTGTGGGCCGGGCATATGACCAAGATGCTGCCAACCTTGGTGTGGGTGGTGTGTAGGGGTGGCGGCGACGAGACGATCTCCCTTGAAGGCGTTCGTGTTTACCCTCCCGGAACCGCCCAATTCTTCGCGTCAATCGGGCTACCCGCCGTCCTGGCTTACCCGGTTTTCTTTGCCGAAGCGATAGGGGGAATCTTGTTGATCGCGGGTGTGCATGCCCGCGGGGTGGCGCTGGCCCTGGTTCCGGTTCTGATCGGTGCCGCTTGGGTGCATTGGCCGAACGGCTGGCTGTTCAGCAATCCGAACGGGGGCTGGGAGTATCCGGTGTTTCTGACCATCGCGGCCGTCGCGCAAACCCTGCTTGGGGACGGTGCTTTCGCCGTATCCGGGAAGCGTATCGCAGACCGCGCCGCCGCGGTTGCCGCCGCGACGGAAGCATGATGGGTTTTGCTTGTCTGAAGAAACGGCGTTGTCTGGACCCCGGTCACTCGATCGGCGAGTCTCACGAATCGTCGATCGACTCGGCACCAGGCAACGCCTTTCCCTCGTTACTTTTTGATAAGGCGACAGCGGTTGTCGGCCCGGCAACATCCAACCCATGACAACTATACTGCTATGCGTCGTGATTCCGCGTTTCCGACGGTCGCTTCTCATTCCAGAGAAACCGCCCACCCGATCAAGTGGCTTGGCAACGGGGTGCGGCCGTACAGCCCAACCGGCAATGAGGAGCTAAGCAGAATTACGCGTCCGAACGCGCACTCGTTATCGCAAATCTGAGCCTCGAGACGATTATTGGATCGTCACGTTGAGTGCTTTGAGGACATTGCCATCCTGTTCATAGTCGACAAAAACCATTCCCGCGCTGTTTTTCAACGTTCCAAGTATCGACTCGCTGGCAGTAAACGTTAACGGCTCCATGGTCTCCGCATCACGTATGGTGAACCTGCCTTGATCGGCTTCGACCGACAACACGTTGCCAACATGGGTGTTGGGACCGGCGGCAGAACAGGCCAGGGTGGTAGCCGGCATGAGGGCCGCCGCTGAGACAGCGAGATAAGCAGCAAGAGTCTTCTTCATCTTTAATCCTCCGAATTGACGGGGCAACGGTGACTGTTTTCAGTTAGTAAGGTTGACGAGATATTAGAGGTTATCGCGCACCAATGGTTCCAATGATTGGATCAGTCAGAGCTCCTAAAGGGGCGGAAGGGCGCACCTAGTAGCCGCGGGGAGTAGTCCCCGGCTGACATATCGACTCCCGGGGACATCGGCCAATGCCCACGTAAAATGTATCGCGGAGTCCCGAACTGAACCGTGGTCATGGGTCGATGTACTCGTTTGACCGGGTCACCCCATGGTGTGCACAACAATCAGTTGCGCGTCGTCACTAGCGTCGAAAGCCAAATCTTCACCACGCACCAAATCTCCGTCGGTTACGGCTTCACCGTTGCAGATTCCTTTGCCTCGCGAAACATAGGCGAGGAACGGCCCCTTAACCGAAATACCCTGGCCCGCATCCAAGAGACCAATCTCAATCAGCGTGTGGCTTGAAAAGGTCTCATCCTGATTTTCCCGGCCGCCATAGACGCGCGTCAGGCCGCCGCGTCTCGGTCGATAGAACTTATAAGCGGCTGGCCCGCCGGTGGATTCGGGGAGTGCCCAGAGCTGAAGCATGCGATTCTCACCATCATCGGGATTGATCTCATCGTGAGCGAAACCCTCTTCGCCTGCGCGCTGCACTTGGACGTCATCGGCTTTCATCTCTTGGCCGTGCTCGAGTGAGCCCGCATGTGAGATCCGCCCCTCCACCATGACGGAGATCACATCGATGTCGTGGTGGCGATGCAATCCGGTCCGCCCCTTGGGCACGAAACGGGCGTCTGCAAGATACACTAAACTTTCCAGGCCAGGCCATGTGCCGGGTTCGGTGCCTTCCCGATAGAGTTTAGCATCCATAATCAGACGGCGCTCGCGTACCCCGGCGAAACCGCCGAGCGGTAAGTCATCCCGATGCAGAATCTCCACGCGTAAACGCCCACAAATAGTCTTTGAGGTAGATAGGTTAGCGCATCAAAGTGATGATTACGTGAATTGGGCAGACTTTTTGCAAATAGATGAACAAATCGCTATCGCCAGCGGAAATAGTCTGGTCAGCTAGGAACCCGGCCATGGGATTCGCGGCGACCGCTAAGTCATTGAGATGTTTGGCGAATAGAATTAGCGGGCCAACTCAAGCCAAAGAGCATTAAGAATGGAAACCTGCGACGAAGTGCGTGCATGGTGGCGAAGGACAAGGGGACAAGGATTAAAACCCCTTGCTGATGTGTCGGAATAGCGGATGCTATCGGGCCGATCCGAATCATCATTTCTATTCGAGACACATACATTGATCTAACACCGCGCTGCGGACTCCAGGTTCGCCGACGAGGTGCGGCGGCCAGTCGGTCGGCGTATGAAGCGATCGTGGAGGGCGAGATAACGCCGCGAAAATTAATCCGTCCGGGATTAGACCGGATATGCGGATGCGGGGATAATGCACCGGGGGGCGATGGGGCGCAGAGCCCTTAAGTCATCAAAGGAGAAGACCACCGTGGCCGTCGTGATCGATTATTACCTGGCGCCTGTCTCGCCATTTACGTATCTGGGCGGTGATCGTCTGGCGAACCTCGCGCAGGGCACCGGCGCCGTGGTTAACGTACGCCCGATTGATCTGACCAAGGTATTCCCTGCGACCGGCGGACTGCCGCTCAAGCAGCGTTCCCCGGAGCGCCAGGCCTACCGCCTGGCGGAACTACGCCGCTGGTGCGAATATCTCGGCATACCGTTGGTTTCGGAGCCGAAGCATTTTCCGGTGGATGCGACCCCTGCCTCACTGATGATCATTGCGGCGCGGGAGCAAGGTCTCGATGCGTTCAACCTGTCGCAGCGGATACTGCGCGCATGTTGGGCGGAGGAGCGCAACGTCGCGGACGGCGATACTCTGGTTGCGCTGGCCAATGATGCGGGTCTGGACGGAACGGGGCTCGCAGATCGGGCGGCCAAGGCGGACATTGCCGCGGAATTTCAGCGCGAGACCAAAGCGGCGATCGCGCGCGGCGTGTTCGGCGTGCCCACGTACTGTATTGGCGATGAACTCTTCTGGGGCCAGGACCGCCTGGAGTTCGTTGAACGGAAGATTAAGACAGGTTTCATGCAGTAACGAATGAAGACAGGGCTTCGGTGCGGAACAGTCGCCAGCACCTCGCGCCACTGCTAGACACTTGAGGGCTGGCGTTTCAGTTGATCTTCGATGCTCTCCGAACAGTGCATCGATTATGTATGAGCTCGAAGGATTGAATTTCCGGGTCTGCAGATAATCAGCCTGACCTCGTCAAAGTTAGCGATCCGCTATCGCTGTCCGGACATTCCGGTACGCCTTGACTGGTCAGAGTGTAAGTACCGCCATGCTTCGGACCATGAAAGAAAGACGCCGTCCCGAAACCGTCATCGTCGGTTTGGATGGCGACCGCACCACCGTCGGCGGTCAATGTAGCGAGGGGTTGTGCTTCGAACGGCGTCCCATCCGTACCAATCAACCGCGGGTCGACTAAGAAACTGCCGGCCACACCTGGCCCGAAACCCGGGCCCGGTGTGGCGGCTTCCGCCCAGCCTCCCAAGAGTCCTTTATATAGCGTGCTCGTTGGGACGAAATACTTCGTCCACTTCGTTGAGCGTGATCTCATGGCCATCCTGCATAGCTATTCATAACTATGGCTTGGAGCGGCGAGATTATTTCCCAATTGCGCCTTGAGCGCATTGATCTGGATCACCGCGGAAGTAAAAAAACAAGACCGGTAAAGATAAATTTATGCGAAGCAACTTTGTCGATGTCTGTGTTGGGGACGGTATCCAGCCAAATGCGCGCGCCAGGATCAGTCCGCGCGAGGATTGGCGCGTTTTGTCAGCGACTCCTTGGGGTTGACATGGGTTGTTGGTCTGCGGGCAATCGAAAGAGCACTAATCGCGATGACCCGAGAATTTTCAATCCCGTCAAGGACTCCGTCGCGGAGGTCTTTAGACAGGGCAAACCAGATTGCCTAGTTTTTCCGTGAGGCGCATGTTTTCCGAGTAGTCTACCGGGCAGTCGATGACAGTCAGTGTGTTCTGATTTAGCGCTTCTTCAAGCGTGGATTTCAGATCAGAGGTATTCTCAATGCGATAACCCTTGGCACCAAAACTGTCCGCATACTTGACCAGATCGGGATTAGTAAAACCGATTTGGGTTTCGCGCCCGAATCGCCGCAACTGATGCCATTTGATGAGACCGTACTCACTGTCGGTCCAGACCAGAATCACCGCGGCGACGCCATGCCGCAACATGGTTTCGATTTCCTGAGAGTTCATCAGAAAACCCGCATCGCCGGTAACCGCAACGGCTTTTCGATCAGGGAAGGCGAGTTTTGCCGCCATGACCCCCGGTACGGCGATGCCCATCGAGGCGAAACCGTTGGAGATAATACATGTATTGGGGCGTTCGGCTTGATACATTCGGGCCATCCACATCTTGTGTGCGCCCACATCGGATATGACGATATCATCGGGCGCCAATACCTCTCGTAAGTCCCAGATGATTTTCTGCGGCTTTATGGGAAATCCCGCATCGCTCGCGTCGGCACCGAGTTCATCCACGATCGTTGCACGTAAGGTGGAAATATGTTCGTCACCACGCGCAGGAGTTTCTGTGGCAATATTCTCAAGTGCGGCATTTATATCGCCCACGACACCACATTCGAGGATGTAATGTTCATCGACCTCAGCAGCGTTCATATCGATATGAATAATTTTCTTATCTTTGCCGGCATGCCATAAATGGGGGTGGTATTCCACCATATCGTAGCCGACGGTAATCACGACATCTGCCCGGTCGAATCCACAGGCGACATAGTCATGT
>Ga0224508_10003865_pt1 | contig 12320 bp, 6 predicted proteins | sample SF_Jan12_sed_USG_4_FD_170157 | JGI IMG/M metagenome (GOLD analysis project Ga0224508, IMG submission 170157) | Sediment microbial communities from San Francisco Bay, California, United States - SF_Jan12_sed_USGS_21 | ecosystem: Environmental > Aquatic > Marine > Sediment | place: USA: California...
CCTCGTGGGCGGTCACGACGGCGCGCTCGCCACTCCGGACGATCTGCTCGGAAACGAGGCCGATCCCGACGACGCCGACCAGAAGGCGACCGGTCTGCGGGCGATCGGAGAGATCGAGGATGTGGCGATCGTGGCCGCACCCGACGGCGGCACCTACGACGACGTGACGTTGTGCGAGGCAGCCGCCGATCGACTCATCACCCACGCCGAGCTGAAGCGGTACCGGATCGCGGTCGTCGATGCGCCGCGAGCCAGCTCGATGACCGAGGTCCGCGACTTCCGGGGCAAGTTCGACACCACCCGTGGGGCGTTGTACCACCCGTGGATCGAGGTGTTCGACCCCTTGGAGCGACCGGCCCAAGGGGCACCACCGCGGCGGATCCTGTTGCCACCCTCGGGATTCGTCACGGGTATATACGCCCGCAACGACATCACCCGTGGTGTCTACAAAGCGCCCGCCAACGAGGTGGTCCGCGGACTCACCAAGTTCGAGGCGAACATCAACAAGGCCCGCAACGACGTCTTGAACCCCGAAGGCATAAATGCGCTGCGGTTCTTCGAGGGCCGTGGGAGCCGCGTGTGGGGCGCTCGGACGATGACGTCGGATCCCGAATGGAAATACGTCAATGTCCGCAGGCTGTTCATCTTCCTCGAACACTCGATCGACAATGCGATGCAGTGGGCGGTCTTCGAGCCGAACAACTCGCGGCTGTGGAACAACATCCGTCAGATGGTCGAGGACTTCCTGTACGTCCAGTGGCTCAACGGCGCCCTGCTCGGTGCCTCGCCCGAGGAGGCGTTCTTCGTTCGCTGCGACCGCACGACGATGACACAGAACGACCTCGACAACGGTCGCCTCATCTGCCTGATCGGCGTGGCGCCGACGAAGCCGGCCGAGTACGTCATCTTCCGGATCGGTCAATGGACCGCCGACGCAAAGATCTGATTGGAGGACATGACCGATGCCAACACAACGTGACAATCCCTACGGCGCATTCAACTTCATCGTCTCACTCGGGGGCGACCAGGGTTCTGGCGACGAGGGCGAGGTGGTCGGGGGATTCTCCGACGTGAGCGGCCTCGGCTTCGAGGTGCAGTACGCCGACTATCGCAACGGCAACGAGAAGGTGAACACGGTCCGCAAGGTCCAGAACTCGTTCACCGTCGAAGACGTCACGCTCAAGCGCGGCCTCATCGGATCGCTGGATCTGTTCGACTGGCTGAAGAAGGTTCGTGAGGGGACGATCGACGCCCGCCCGGTGACGATCTCGCTGCTCGACGAGGCTCGTCAGACGGTCAGCACCTGGAAGCTCATCAAGGCCCAGCCGAAGAAGTGGACCGGGCCGACCCTCGCGGCCAAGGGCGGCACGGAGAGCGCCATGGAAGAGCTCACGCTCTGCCACGAGGGCATCGAGTACAGCTGATGTCGCTGGCGGTGGCCACCGCCGTGCTCGGTGCACCGGGTATCCGCGTCGCGCCGCCCGAGCCCGTTCGTCAGATCACGGGTGTCCGCCGCGATGTCGCCGCGTTCTTCGGGGTGGCGCCCCGAGGTCCGACCCATCTGCCCGAGCCGAATCTGGAGGTGGACACCGATGTCGTCGCATGGCTGACGACCGAGCCGCTGCGTCAGACCGTTCCGGTTCCGGTGTCGAGCTGGGACGAGTACCGGTACCACTTCGGCGGGTTCGAGGGACCGGGGCGGCTGCCGTACGCAGTGTCGGCGTTCTTCGCCCAGGGGGGCGAGCTGGCATACGTCGGTCGGATGGCGCACGACTACGGCGATCGCGAGGTGGACCTCGAGGGGCGGGCCAGTCGGCCCCTCGGCGCGCTGGAGACGACGAGTGGCGCCGCGGTCCGGCTGTTTGCCCGATCCGAGGGCACCTGGGGCGATCGGCTCCGATCCACCCTTGGTTTCACGACCCGGCCGGTCGCGGTGGTCGAGTCGACGCCCTCCGACATCGTGGTCCACCCATCCGAGTGGGTGCCGATCGGGTCGCTGATCCGGTTGGCCCAGCCCGCGGACACCTACGTGCTGCGGTACGTGACCGACTCGGTCTCCGAGCCCGATCCGGCCGGCGCCGGGCAGCGCCGCCGGATCACCCTGGCGATGCCGGTACCGGTTCCTCCGACCGCCGGCGACGACTTCGACGTCGTGACCGGGACGCTCGAGACGATCGACCTCGATGAGCGCTTCGCCCGGCGAGAGGTGCTCACCGACTTCGGCTTCCATCCCGATCACCCGCGCTCGATCGCGCGAACGATCATCGAGGACTCGGACCTGGTGTGGCCCGACACCACGTGGGCGGCTGACCCACTCGACATCACGGACCCGCTGCTCGCGCCGGTGAGCGGCGTGCTGGCCCGGGGAACACTGGAGCCGCTCGTGACCGAGGCCGGGATTCCGGTGCGCCTGGTCGCCATCCGTGATCACGCGTGGGAGAGCATCCGCCGGGTCGATGCCACCTTCGTCGCGCGACCGCTCACCAGCCTCGACGCCGCCACCACCCACGTGGACCTCGATGGCGCCGAGGTCATCCCGCTCGGATCGCTGGTCCGCCTGGACGTGGCCGGTGTGCTGCACCTGCGTTTCGTCACCTCCTCGACGGAGGCACCCGGCCCGGGCGGTATCGGCGTACGCCGTCGCGTGTCGTGGGCCGAGCCGCTCTCGAGCCCTCCGACCGGCGTCGAGGAGGTGACGATGCGGCTCGAGCTCGGCGCGATCGACCTTGCCGTCGAGCGAGAAGAGGTCTTCGCCGACATCGGGATGCGGCCCGAACATCCCCGCTGGCTCGCCGCGGTTCTCGACTCCGAGTCGATGCTTGTCGCCGCCGACGCGAGCTGGACCTCCAGTCCGCTGGTGATGGCCGATCCCACGTTGGCGCCACTCCAGGTGGTCTTCGCCGAGTCGCTCGGCCCGCGACCCGGAGCCGACCGCTGGAACGACATCGTTCCCGGCGACCACTGGGACACGTCCTGGGTTCCGGGAGACGAGCGAGTCGGTGGGGGAGTGCACAGCATCGTCGAGCACACGGACATCGGACTGCTGGTCGCGCCGGACCTGTACGAACCGGTCCCCCTCGCGCCGCCCGAGGACGTCACCGATCCGCCGACCCTCTGCGGACCCGACTTCGAGGTCCACGTCGGTCTCCTGCCCGTCGTGCCGTCGGAGCCGCCCGCGCCGGGTCTCGCCGGACTCGCCCTCAGCCCGTCGACTCCTGCCGACCTGAAGCTCATCGTCGAGGCACAGCAGGCGCTCGTCACCTACGCGGAGCAGCGTCGGGATCTGACCGTGTTGCTCGACGTACCGCTCGGGCTGACCCATCGACAGGTCCTCACCTGGCGAACCGCCTTCGACTCGGCCTTCGCGGCCGCCTATCACCCGTGGGTCGACGTCGCCGCGCCCGACGACGCACGTGATGGGTTGGTGCGGGTGAATCCCTCCGCACATGCGGCGGGCATCATCGCCGAGCGGGAACGACGCCTCGGCGTACAGCACGGTCCGGCCAACGAGCTCGCAATCGGCCCCGTGCGCGTCGCCGACACGGTGAGCGCGGATCGCCACGATGAGCTGCACCCGGCCGGCATCAACGTGTTCCTCACCGAGCGTGACGGGCTCCGGCTAACCGGGGCGCGGACGCTCTCGCGTCGCTCCTCGCTACGCCAGCTCAGTGTGGCTCGGCTCATGACGGTCCTACGGCTGTCACTCGAACGCGAGATGGACTGGGCGACCTTCGAACCCAGCAACGAGGAATTGTGGGCCGAGGTCCGTCGCATGGTGCACGGGTTCCTCGGCCGGCTCTACGCGGCCGGTGCCTTCCGCGGGGCGACGACCAAGGAGGCGTTCTTCGTACGCTGCGACCGCACGACGATGACGCGGAACGACCTCGACAACGGTCGGATGATCTGCCTCGTCGGGGTCGCTCCGGCCGAACCGATCGAGTACCTGGTGCTCGAGCTGGCCCGCGACCGCGACACGAGCGTCAAGGTCGAGGTCGCCGGGTGAAAACCGGTGGTCACGATCACGGGAGACGACGTCGGCGCGACGGGGAACGTCTCGGCCCCGATCCGCCCCAACGCCCACGACGACCTCGGGCGACGACCCGGGACCTCGAATCCCAGGCCGAACGCATTGCCGATCGGGGCGGCGGCCCACGTTCCGTCGCGGCGGGTCGAGACGGCGGATCGGTGGCCCCCGAGTTGCGGCGTCCGGTCGAGGACCAGACGGGCGTCGACCTCTCCGACGTTCGTATCCACCGATCGAGGAGCGCCGCAGCGCGAATCGAGCGCACCGGGTCGGACGCCGCCGCGGTCGGCGACGACATCTACTTCGGCCTCGGGAGCTTCCAACCGTCGCTTCCGGCCGGCCGGGCACTGATCCAGCACGAGCTCACCCATGTCGCGCAACAACGCGTCGATGGGTCGACCGACGACGCGTTGGTGTCAGCACCCACGCCGGAGCGCGTGCTGTCCGCGCCATACGGGGCACTCCAGCTCGGCAGCTGCGACGGCGACAAGAAGGCCAAGATCATGGCCAAGCTGCGCGGGGGAGGCGCCCTGACCCGCGATGAGGCGCGCGCTGTCATGGACGCCTACAAGGCGATGGGAACCAAGGACCGTGACAAGACGATCGCGGACCTCTACGGCTACGGAGCGTCGACCCCGCCCATCCAGGTACTGCTCGACGCCTTGAACGACGAGGATCGAATCGTCACCTACCGCGCCGAGATCCGCGACATGCTCCAGCGTGTGCAGGCCCGCGCCACCGAGGCTGCCAGCGGATCCAGCTTCAGTGCCATGGCGAAGAAGCATGGTTCGCACATGGAGTCGAAGTTCCAGGCCGAGGCGCTCGCGGTGGCGAAGGCCGAGGCCAAGAAGAAGAAGCTCCCGCCCCCGAAGAAGGCGTCGAAGGCCGACGTCAAGAAGACCTTCGAGAGCCACGTCGAGAAGGAGTCCGAGTTCAAGCCGCAGCCCAACGAGTGGGATGCCCTGGGCAAGGCCGGGAGGGCAGCCTGGTGGCCGATGGCCGTGGCCGCGCGCGACAACGTGATCGCCCTGGCCAAGAAGGAAGAGCCGGCCATGAAGTTGACCAAGGCCGACATCGCCCTCGAGCCCAAGTACATCGCCGACGAGGCCCAGAAGCGTGGCATGAGTCTCTTCGCACTCTCGGGGCGACCGATGAAGGTCGGGATCAAGTTCATCGCCGCTGCCGACGCGAACCCGCGATACGTGCTCGGCGCGGTGCTGCACGAGATCCACGGTCACCCGATGCACGGCGGCAAGACCGACGCGTACGCCTGGAAGCTCTTCGACGAATCGACGAAACATTTCCCGAGCTACACCAAGCCCGCCGACCGCGGGAGCGAGAAGAGGCTCTACGGCTATCCCGAGACCGAGATCTACTCCGAGATGATCGAAGCGAAGCATGCGATCCCGATCTCCGCTGCCGACAGGAAGAAAGGCATCAAGGGATCGGACCGCCCGTCGAGGAACATCAAGTCGATGGTCGGTCGTCTCGCTCGCAATCTCGAGCCGTCGGTTGCCAAGGCCGTGTTGCTCGGCATGTGGGAGCGTTTCCGCATCGACCCACGACTCAGCCCGAAGGCGCTGCAGCTGTACAAGGACGCGGTCAACACCACCAAGGGATTCAAGGGACTGATCAAGTGACCGATGTCGAGCAGGTCGAAGAGGCGATCGAGCAGCTGGCCAGCGAGCACGTAGAAGAGGTCGCGGCCGCGATGGACTATCTGCGTGAACATGCCGACGACGCCCATGAGGCCGTGCTCGTGGCGCTGACCGAGTATCGGGGCGACCAGCCGAACCTGGCCCGACTGCTGGGGGAATGGGGCCGGCCCGAGAGCGTCGATGCACTACGTGACGCCGTCGAACGGGGCGCGTACCCGCTGCGCTACGAGGCTGTCCGGGCGCTCGCCCGTCACGGGGATCCTCAGGCGTCGACGGCGCTCGCACGCCTCGAGGAGTCCGGCGAAGTCGAGGTCCGGGAGCTGGTCCGACGTGTCCGATCCTGAGGTCGGTGCGAGGCATTGTGGGAGGATCCAGCGGTGAGCGATCCGGCTCGGGAGCGAGCAGCGCGGGAGCGCGACGACTACTTCGAGATCACCGAGCTGGCCGTCGACGCCGGGGGCAGCGATCCCTATGAGTATCGGATGGGTGCGCGCGACGCCGTCCTCGCCGCTCGATGGGCGGCAGCGGCCGATCCGAGCGACACGAGAATCGGATCGGCCTTGCGACTGGCCGGCGAGCTGACGGTCGCGGTCCTGACGTCGATTCGATCCGACGGCGAGACCTCTCTGGAGATCGGTGGATCGATTCGGCCGGTGGTGCCGGGGCTCCCGGCCGAGGCCCTCTCCGGTGAGCAGTGGGCGAACGGATTGTGGGCCGCGACTGCCGCTGGCGACGCTGCTTCGGCGGTGCGTCTTGCCGTGTTGCGCGAAGCACCGCCCGGAGAATCGCACGAGGACGAGTCATTGCTGGCGGCCGCGCTCGCGACGTGGTGGCGCAACGGCAGTGACCTCGGCTCGCGGCTCATCGACGCGCTCGTGGCAACCGACCCCGACGGTCGCGCCGATGGCGATCGCCTTCTCGAGATAGCGGTCCCGCTGATCCGCGTCTTCAGGCACCTCTTCGCCGACGACGACGAGGCGCTCATGGCCGCGATCTCGGATGCGGCGGCTCGCCACCGTGCGTTCCATCGAGCTTCCTCCGGGGTCGATCGTCCAGAGCAGTACCTTTCGCTGCCACTGACCGGGCTGGTGGTCCTGGCTCGCGAGCTGTCTCGTGCAGTACCGCCTGACATCGACGTGGTCCCTGATGGTGTCCTTCGGTCCTCACGAAGCCAGATCGCATGTGCCGTATGCGGCCAGCCGCTGAAGTCGGCAGAGGTGGTGTGTCACTGGTGCGATGCCGATACGACTGTCGATGCGCCGCTCGAGACCTCGATCGGTGAGCTCGCGGCAGGCTCGCCGACTCGCTGCCCGACGTGCTCGACCGAGAATCGAGCTACTGCGCTCCGCTGCTATTCGTGCTCGGCGTCGCTGCTCCCTGACTGACTTCGAACTCACGAATCGAGACGTCGCCGATTCGGGATGCTTGTCCTCCCGTCGGCGTGCTGACATAGGTCATCGGGGCCTCGACGTGCATGTAGCGCACCGAGGCGCTGTCTGCGGCGCGGGCCTTGCGAAGGTCGGTGACGGCACGTCGCGCTTCGCCTCCCATGTCGAACATCGAGTGCAAGATGTCGTCGAAGTAGAGCCGGGTTCCCTGTTGGGCACGGGGCCCCTCACGCGTACGTCGGGATCCCAACGGTGATGAGCCGCCCTTGGCTTCGACGACGATGTAGACCGTCCGCTGCTGGCCACCTTCGGTGATCGTGCAACGCCAGACCTGGTCGAAGTCGCCGGACCGAGAGCCTCCACCGGTCGGGTACAGCAAGGCTGGTCGGGGCGGGCCGGGATACCGCCGGCCGACCCAGAGGCTCGCTGCGTGTTCGCCGAGCTGCCGGCTCGCCTCGTTCATCCGGTACTGCGCCTGGTTGCGAGCGGCCGTGTCGGGAGGGTTACCGCTCGCCGCGGCATTTCGCTCGCCTCGAGCGACGTCTCGTGCCTCGAGCAGGTCGTCGATCTTGCGCTGATCCGAGTACGAGAGCTCGGCACGACCAGGACCCTGCATCTGCATCGTCTCGCCGGCGCCTTCGACGTGTGAGGCTCGGACATCGGGCACCGAGCGTGACGGGTCGACCAGTCGGCCCGTCAGCGGACTGAGCCGGCGATTCATCCGGTGGCGCTGGCGCAGTTCTGCCTCGTCCAGCGTCGAGTTCGGATATCGATTCTGGTAGGTGCGGACGAAGTCGTCCTCTCCCATGTGTCGCCAGCTCGGATCGACACTCGTCGTGGCCGTTGTCTTCTTGGCGAACAGGGCGGGGGCTTCGTCGAGCCCGGCATCGACATCTCGCAGCCGGCCGCCTGCTCTCACGTGACGCTCGGCGGCGGTGAGCTCCGCCTGCAGCTGGCGGACGTTCTCGAGGTTCTGCCATGCGTTGTCCACTTCGATGGTGTTCACCGGTCGGCCGGCATCGACCTCGGACTGGTAGTGCGAAAGAAGCCGCTTCTGCGCGTCCTCCTCGAGCGTGAGGCGTGCTTGGTGGGCGCGCACTCGCTGGCGAGGTGAGAGCCGTGACCAACGTTGTGATGCGTGGACGAAACGTCGGGCCGCGTCCTGGATCCGTCGCTCCGCGGGCGAGAGATCGCTGGATCGTCTGCGGAGCAAGGCGAGCTGCTCGATGTGAGCAGCTTCTTCACGCACCACGTGCAGCGGTGCCCCATCGACCACAACCATCTGAGGCTTGCCGTTGACCATCTCGACCCGGGCCAGCCCCAAGCTCGAACCTGCCTGTTCGACCGGGACGACACGTACTCGTTGCGAGGCCATTCCGTCGAGCGCTGGCGAACCTGGCAGCGCTGCTTCGAGCTCGGCCGCGTACCGGCTCTCCGTGTGCAGGCCCGTCACGAGCGTGTCCTCGCCGGCGTGGACAACTCGACCGCCGGCGGCGATGGCCGCCCGCAGCTCGCCCACCGTTGCCCGCACCGAGACATATGTCAGGCCCGCCGAGAAGCCGAACTGCCCGAGCGCCATGACCTTCGCCCGGAGCTTGTCGGTGTCGGACATGTCGCTCGAATCGATCTGCGCCAGGGTGTCGATGAGCTGGTCGCCCATCAGCACGAGCTGGGTCGTATCGGCGGCGACCTGGATGTACAGCAGCGCCCGCAGGGTGCCCTGCCCCATCGGTATGAGCTGCGCTGCCTGTGTTGCGCTGACCGCAGCCCTTGTGACGCCGGCCGCCCTGGCGACCTGTCCGAGCCGATAGGCCTGAACGGCCTTGGCCGAGAGGACGGCTGCACCCGCAAGGCTGCCCACGATCTGTGCGAGGTCGAGGACGATCGTCGCGCCGGTCAGGCGGCCCTGATCGGCCTCCTCGATCATGTGGGCGACACCCCCGGCAGCGGTGACGCCCGCCGAAAGCCCCCAGAGCGCAGGAACGATTACGGGTGTTGCCGTGCCGCCACTGAGCGCCCATCCGGCGATGAGGGCTGCCGCGGCGAGACCGAGCCCGATCCAGTTGAGGACATCGGAGACCCGCCATGGTTCCGTCGTCGCGATCGTCCCGGCCCGCCCGTGCTCCTCAGCCAGATCGGGGAGCTGGTACTGGATGTAGCCCTTCGGGTAGCGGGCCTTGTCGTTGAGCTTTCGGAAGAGCGCCTCGGGAGGCTCGGAGTCCGTACCCCCCGACGACTCGAGGACGCCGAGGCTGGCGCGCCGAGTCGGATGGGTCAGATCCTTGAGGTACCAGGTGGACCCGCGCTTCCAGTAGTAGAGACGGAGCGGAAGATTCGGCACCGCGCCCGATCTGATGTACTCCGGCGCCGAGTGGAAGACCGCACTGGCTCTCGTCGGATTCTGCGCAGCGAGCTGCTCGAGCTCGTTCGACAGCGCGGCCAGGCCGGTCGACTCGGCCGCCAGTCGCTTGTATTCACGTTTGGCATCGGTATCGTCAGCGAGCTCTGCGGCTCGAGTGAACTCGTGGCCCAGCCACCGGCCGATACCCCGTCCGATCTGTGACATGAGATCGCTGGCGCGAGAACGATCGCCCGTGCGCAACGCGCTCGCGAGCCGCTGCGCATGGGTAGGAGTGGTGCTCGAGCGAACGACAGTGCGCTCACGACTGCTCGGACGCGGATCGCCGCGACGTCTCGTACGATCGATCCGGTATCCGCCGTATGTGGTCGAGCTGCCACCGCCGGTGAACTCGTTGCGAACGAACCGTGTACTCGCTCGGGGGTAGTGGTTCCGCACCGTGCCGCCTGCGGCTTCGGTCGACCACACCGAGTCGAATCGCACTGCTGACTCGGCGGCTTCGTCGTTGCGGCTCTGGTCACCCGCTGGACCGCTGGCTCGAGCCGCTTCGAGCCAGCGGTCCACGAGCTGGCGGTAGGCGGAGTCGGCCTCGCTCGACAGGAGCTCGTCGGCCACGGCGCGAGCACGAAGTTCCGCGAGTCGCCGCGTCGTACCCGCCAGGTCGGCAGCGAGGTCCGGCACGCGCGCCGAGGCCTCCAGTCCCTCCAACGTCGCGGCCGCCGAGAGCGACTCGAACTCACCCTCGACATCCAGACTCTCTGCGGTATACCGACCCTCCGTGACCGTGCGGCGGACGGGAGTCCCGTAGATCCGGCTTCCATCCCCACTGGTGATCGTCAGCGCCATACTGCGATGCTGTTCGGGCTCGTGGAACACGCGTGAGGCGCCGATGGGATGAATCGGTTCCAGTCCCTGGTAGATGCGGATGTCGGGTCGTCCGTTACCGGTCAGGTCCAGTTCGAGAAACGGCCCGAGACTTCGAACGATCTGTACGTTCAGGTGGCCGAAGATCGGGATGTCTATCTGGTTCACGCCAATCGGGAATCCCTCGCTCATGGGGCTGATACCGACGCGGACGCCGCCCGACAACCCATGCTTGCGAAAGGTGAATCGGAACCGGTCGCCAAAGCGCCCGATCGTCGCATCGAGCACCCAAATCGTCCCGGCGCGCCGGGGATCCCCTGGAACGAAGACCGGGTAGATGTCGGCAGGATCGCGGCTGAACGACAGGGTGTGGACCTCTCGCGTCTGGTCCCGGGAGTACCCGACGCGCTTGCTCAGCTCGAAGCGATAGTCCGCCCGGTCGCCTTCGGGGTTCGGCGGATCGATGGTCATCCGCGTGAAGTCCGAGAATTGCCCTGACACCGCGATGCGGGTCGGCCGAAGTCCATCGGTTCGTTGCGTGATGTTCGGGCGTAGCCGTCGTTCGAATTGCTGGCCGGTGGTATCGAAGCTCGCCTTGTGTGATTCCGTTCCCGGGCCACTGCGATCGGGAGTGTTTCCCAGCCTCGTCGCCTCGACCTCGACGCGGTCGTAGTTCAGCCTGTATTCCTCCCTGTCGCGGCCCCGAAAGACCAGGTCGAGCTCGGCTGCCTGATCTCCGTCGCCGTCGATCACGGCGTGGTAGCCACCTACATCGCTGTCGTATTCGATCGAATCGAACACCTCGCCGCGCTCCGAGGGTGCGCCGCGGTAGTGAACTGGCTCGCCAGCCGGGGCGTCGCCGCGGCCGGAGCTGGCTCGATCAGGCGTGGATGGGCAGCTCTGGAGTGACAGTCCCAATCGCTTCTTCGGGCGTGCCGGACCCGGCGTGGGAAGTTGCCCTGGGCCGAAGCCGATGCGTCCCCCGATCGATCGGCGATGCTCGTTGCTGGCGAGTAGTGCCGATGCAGCAGATCGATCGGCGTCGGCTTCGGCCGCGGCGGAACCACGCTTCGGCCGATCTCCGGGAGATGCGCCTCGCTGTTGGACGACGTGCGCCAGCTCGTGGGCCATGAGGGCGTCACCCGAGAGCGTGCCGGGCCGGTGCTGCCCCGCAGCGAACGCGATTCTCGACCCGATCGTGACCGCCCGGGCGTTGTTGGCTGCGGCCAAGCGCCGGGCCTCGGCACCGGTGTGGACCGTCGTCTCACCGAGCGGTGATCGGTAGCCGGATTCGCCCAGCCTGCGGCTTCGAGTGTCGAGCGCTTTGCCCAGTCCCATGTCGGGCGCTTGCTCGGCGCTGGGCGTATCGCGGCCGTCCTTGGGCTGTGTCTCGGGTAGCTGTGCTCTCGCGACCTCAGCCACGGGCCCGCGGTGGATCGGTCGGTAGTCCCTTCACAGGCATAGACCAGCCCACACTCGTCACGTCAGCGTCACCGCCGGAGCGAACTCGGGCGGTGACGCTCTCGTGACGATCCGGGCAGAGGTTGGGGGTGTGGAACGGGACCCTTGTGACGCGGCGATGACCCGTGGCTGACGTACTGATCACGACCTTTCGGTTCGACGTGACCTTCAAACGCGTCTCGGGCCAGGGGCCTCAGACGATCGGTGACGGCGGGTTCCAGGAGGTGAGCGGACTCGAGGTCGAGATGGATGTCGCCGACTACGAAGAAGGCGGTCGGAACAACGCGATCGTGCGGCGCATCGGCCGGGCGAAGTACTCACCGGTCGTGTGCAAGCGCGGCATGTTCGGACCGGCGGCCGGCGGCGTGCAGTCCGATCTCTGGCAGTGGTTCCAGGACATCGTCGCCGGGGTCCTACCGGTGCGGCGTTACGACGGCACCGTCGTGGTGAAGGACCAGTCGCGAAAGATTGCCATGGCGGCCTGGACCTTCCAGCGGGCCATACCGATCAAGATCGTCGGGCCCCAGCTGAACGCGGCGAGCGGCGAGATCGCCATCGAGGAGCTC
>Ga0224508_10003866_pt1 | contig 12319 bp, 14 predicted proteins | sample SF_Jan12_sed_USG_4_FD_170157 | JGI IMG/M metagenome (GOLD analysis project Ga0224508, IMG submission 170157) | Sediment microbial communities from San Francisco Bay, California, United States - SF_Jan12_sed_USGS_21 | ecosystem: Environmental > Aquatic > Marine > Sediment | place: USA...
CTGGGGCCGTGGGGCGGGTCGTCGAGGCGCTGCGCCGCGGGCCGGGCCACGCCCGGGTCGAGAGCCTCGAGACCCGCGAGGAGCCGCCGGTCGGAGAGGACGGCTTCGCGATCCGCTACTGAGCCGCGCACCTCGACCGGGCCCCGGGGCGCCGACGTTCCCCGCGGGGAAACTTCAAGGCCGGGCCCGGGATGGCCGACTCAATCCGCATGCCTTCCAACACCACAGCCATGCTGTTTGCACCGCCCTTGCCGCCGGTGCGGGTCGACCACGAGGTCCCGACCGTGATCGGGCGCAGCAGCGACTGCGAAGTCCACCTGGCCGACCCCGACACCTCGCGCCGACACGCCGAGCTGCGCCTCGAAGGCGGCCGCTTCGTGCTGCGCGACCTGGGCAGCACCAACGGCACCTTCGTCAACGGCGCGCGCGTCGACCGCAGCGAGCTCGAGGCCGGCGACCGCATCCAGATCGGCGCCAACCACGTGACCTTCTGCCAGGTGCAGAGCGAAGTCGCCGTGGGCGTGCCCGACGACGCCGACACCGTGCTCTTCGAGCGCCAGCCGGCCAGCGGCGACGCCTTCCGCGGCGACCTCTCGCAGATCCCGCCCTTCGCCGTGGTTCAGATCCTCGAGATGGGCCGCAAGACGGGCCTCTTGCGCGTCGACTCGGGCGGCGACCCGGGACTGCTCTGGTTCGAAGCCGGCAACCCGGTGCACGCCGAGACCAAGCACCAGGTGGGCTTCGACGCCGCCCTGAGCCTGGTGAGCGCCGATTGCGGGGAGTTCTTCTTCGAGCCCCGGCTCGAGGTGCCCGAGGCCACCATCCAGGCCTCGGTCACCCAGCTCTTGCTGGAAGCCTCGAAGCTGATGGACGAAGAGGCGCGTTAGGCGCCCCACGGCCTGGCTCCGCGTCGCCCGGGCGGCGCGCTCAGTGGCGCTCGGCGAGGCTGCCCGGTCGCGGGAAGCGGCCCGCGAACTCCGAGGCGATCCAGGCCCGCACACCGCGGTCGATGGCGCCGGTGTCCATGCCCAGCTCGGCCAGGAGGGCCTCGTCGTCGCTCCGGCCGGCGCCGAGGGCGTCGAGCACCCGGGCCAGTCCGGCAGCTTCGCTGCGCTCGGCCAGCCAGGCCGCCGCCGCCGTGGCCTCGAGGTAGGCGGCGCGGGCGTCGTCGTCGTCGAGGCCCGAGAAGCCCGGTGCCAGGCGGCGCAGCGAGATCCACTCGCCAGCGTCGATGCGGCGGGCCAGCAGCGAGCGATCGCTGTGGGTGAGTCCAGGCTGGCGGCGCGAGTCGCGCTCGGAGAGCTCGGCCAGGCCCTCGTTCAGCCAGTAGGGCCGGTCGCCGCCGGTGCGCTCGCGGAAGACGGCATGCACGTACTCGTGGAAGAGCAGCGCCCGCAGCTCGGAGCCGGGGTGGGCCGCGCTCACCACGTGGATGCGGCCGTCGAAGAACCCGACGGTGCGGAAGGAGAAGCGCTCGGCGTGGGCGCGGTCGTAGGCGGCGCGCGCGTAGAAGACCACGCCCAGCGGCTCGTCGGGCTGGGTGCCCAGGCGTTCCCAGGTGGCCCGGCGCGCCTCATCGAGGTAGCGCAGGGCGGTGGCGGGATGGCTCGGCGCCAGGCGGCCGAGCTCGGGGTCGACCTGCACCCGGAAGTGCCGGCTGGCCAGCTCCGACCAGGGCTCGTCGCCGCGCTCGCCGTCGCCCTGGGCGAGGCTGCGCTCGTCGGCCAGGACCGCCCTCTGCCGGCGCGCCGAGGCGCGCCACGCCTCGAGATCGTCGCCGGCGTGGGCGAGGAAGGCGTCGAGGTGGGCGGCGGCCGAGTCGTAGCGACCGCGGTGACGGTCGAGGAGCGCGAGATACCAGTGGGGCTCGGGGCGCGCGGGCTGCTCGCGAAGCAGGTCGCGCAGCTGGGCCGCGGCGCGGGCATTCTCGCCCCGCTGCAGGTCGGCCACCGCCGCCCGCAGGGCGCGCTGCACGCGGGCCTCGGCGCGATCCTGGGGGGCAACGCCCCGCGCACCGGGCCGGTCGCCCACGGGCCCGGCCCAGAGCTGGCGCACGGCCTCGGGGTCGTGGTCACGCTCGAGGACGGCCAGCGGCACCTTGGAGGAGTCGTTGCTCAGGTGGGTGACGCCGGCCTCGTCGACCCAGACGAAGGTCTCGGCGCCCGCCGCCAGGCCGGCGACGCAGCCCAAGGCGGCCCAGAACTTCGCAGCGCGCACCCTCTACGCTTCGGAGGCTCCCGCGCCTCTCTTGACCGCCTCGGCTGCCAGATGCCCGATCTCGGGGAGCACCAGCCTCTCCAGGGCCAGCCGGATCGCCCCGCGCGAGCCCGGCAGCGCGACCACCACCCGGCCCCGGGCCAGTCCCGCCAGGGCGCGCGAGAGCAGCGCCGCCGACCCGATCTCGGCGTAGGAGAGGCTGCGGAAGAGCTCGCCGAAGCCGGGGATCTCGCGCTCGAGGCGCTCCTTCACCACGTCGGGGGTGATGTCGCGCGGGGCCACGCCGGTGCCCCCGGTGATCAGCACGGCGCCCACCCCCTCGCGCTCGAGTGCGGCATCGAGGGCGGCGCCGAGCGAGGCCGGCGTCTCCCGCGCGATCTCGCGGCCGACCACCTCGTGGCCGGCCTCTTCGAGCAGCGCAGCCAGCAGCGCGCCGCCCGTGTCGTCGACCTCGGAGCGGGTGTCGCTGGCGGTGATCACCCAGCAGTGCACCCGCTCGAGGGACGCCTTGCGGTGGGGGTGCGCGGCGTGGCGCGGCGACGGAGCCCCGCCACTCACGGCCGGTCGTCCACCCAGTACTCCCCGTCGGTGGCGACCTCCTTCTTCCAGATCGGCACGCTCTGCTTGAGCGTGTCGATGGCGAAACGGCAGGCCTCGAAGGCCTCGGCGCGGTGCGGCGCCGCGGCGGCGATCACCACCGCCAGCTCGCCCACCTCGAGGTGGCCGGCGCGGTGGCCGATGGCCACCCGCGCGCCGGGCCAGCGCTGCGCCGCCTCGTCGGAGATCTTCTGCATCTCGCGCACGGCCATCTCGGGGTAGGCCTCGTACTCGAGGTAGCGGATCGCGCGGCCCCGGGCGTTGTCGCGCACCGCGCCGGCGAAGGTCACGATGCCGCCCATGCCGGGGCCCTTCACCCTCGCCGCGGCTTCGTCCTCGGAGAGCGGCGCCTCCGAGAGCCAACACAGGTCGGCGCCCCCCGAAACCGGCGGCAGGAAGGCCACTTCGTCGCCGTCGCACAGCGCGGTGTCGGGCGGGGCAACCTCGAAGCCCACAGAGACGGCCAGCCGCTCGCCGAAGTCGTCGAAGACCGGGTGGCGGGACGCCAGCTGGCGGCGCAGGTCGGCGGCCGTGGCGCCGTCGGGGAGCTCGACCCCGAGCTCCTTCTCGCCCACCGCCTCGCGGATCGCACCGAAGAGCTTCACCACCACGCGCATGCGGAAAAGCTAGCTCAGCGGGCCGTGGCCCACGTAGAATCCAGGGTCTCGACACGGGAGGGATCTCATGGCGGCGAGGAAGAAGAAGACAGCGCGCAAGAAGAAGGCCACCAAGAAGCCCGCGGCGCGCAAGAAGAGCACGCGCAAGAAGAAGGCCACCCGCAAGAAGACGGCCCGACGCAAGAAGAAGGCCTCGAGCAAGAAGGCCCCGCGGCGCAAGGCCGCCAGCCGGAAGAAAACCACGCGCCGCAAGACCGCGCGCAGGAAGCCCCCCCGCAAGAAGGCGGTGCGCCGCAAGAAGAAGACGACGCGCAAGAAGACCGCCCGGCGCAAGCCTCCCCGTAAGAAGAAAGCGGTGCGCCGCAAGAAGGCCGCCAGCAAGAAGACCGCCCGGCGCAAGCCGCCCCGCAAGAAGAAGACGGCGCGCCGCAAGAAGGCCGTGAGCAAGAAGAAGACGTCTCGGCGCAAGCCCGCGCGCAAGAAGGCGGTGCGGCGCAAGACCCGCTCGAAGAAGGTCGCCGCGAAGAAGAGCACCCGGCGCAAGGCCGCGCCGCGCAAGAAGACGCCCAAGCGCAAGGCCAGCGCGCGCAAGACCACCCGCAAGGTGGCCAGCCGCAAGAAGACGACCCTGAAGAAGACGGAGCCGACCCCCACGGCCACTGCGCCCGACCTGCCGCTGCGCACGGCGGCCCCCGAAGCCGCGCGGGAGGAGGCCAGCCGCCCTTTCGCACCGAGCGCCAGCCGGCGCCCGCCCCGCCGCCTGCCCGCCTGGGCGCCGGCGCGGCCGGCCTGGTCGGCGCGCGGCCCGATCGGCCCGAAGCGACCGGGGACCCGGCTGCCGCGGCGCCGCTGAGCCCGGAGGCGGTCCACGGCGCCGAGGCGCTGCGCATCGGCGCCGTCACGCACTACTACGAGCACGCCGGCGCCTGCGTCGTGGCCCTCGAGGCCGGCTCGCTGGCCGTGGGCGACACGCTCCACATCCGCGGGCACACCACCGACTACTACCAGCGCGTCGAGCGCCTCGAGCGTGACCACGCCTCGGTGCAGTCGGCCTACCCGGGCGAGGAGATCGGGCTGCAGGTGAGCCAGCGCGTGCGCGAGCACGACGCGGTCTTCAAGCTCAAGTCCACGGCCTAGCCGCGGAGGGACCGGCTAGCTCGAGCTGCCCTCGCCGCTGGCGGGGACCGGCTAGCTCGAGCTGCCCTCGCCGCTGGCGGGGACCGGCTAGCTCGAGCTGCCCTCGCCGCTGGCGGGGACCGGCTAGCTGGAGCTGCCCTGACCGCCGGCGGGGGGGGCCTTCGGCTTCGGCGACGAGGTCACCCCCTTGCCCATCTTGATCGAGCCCACGAGCTGGGCGCCTTCCTCGACGACCAGCGACTGGGTCTCGATGTTGCCCTCGACCACCGAGCTCTTGTGCAGGATCACCTTGCTGCCGGCGACGATGTCGCCCTGCACGCTGCCGCTCACCGCCACCACGTTCGAGCGGATGTCGGCCTCGATCTCGCCGCTCTCGCCCACGATCAGGGTGTTCTCGCTGGAGATCTCGCCGCGGAAGCGGCCGTCGATGCGGACCGTGTCCTTGAACGAGAGCTTGCCCTCGAACTCGGAACCCTGGTCGATGAAGGCGGTGAGCCCGCCGGGACCCGACGGCGCGGCCGCCGGAGCCGGGTTCGAATCGTTGCTACCGCTGCCAAACGGGGTGCGCGCCATGCAGGGTTCCCTCCTCGGTGCTGGGGTGTGCGTCCCAGGATGCATCGGCCCCGTTCCGGCGCGACTTGAGGCGGCCCCGCGGGCGGGACGCTAGACGCGTACGCGCGAGCGGCGCGGGGCGCGCAGCCACATCGGGCGGGCCAGGGCCGCGCCGGCGCAGAAGCCGCCCACATGGGCCCACCAGGCGATGCCCCCGCCGCCCTGCCCCCAGCTGGAGACCCCCGACACCACCTGCAGGGCGATCCAGACCAGCAGGAAGCCGATGGCCGGCACCCGGGCCGCCGGCCACAGGAGGCGGAGGCGAGCGCTGGGGTAGGAGACCGCGTAGGCCCCGAGCAGGCCCGACACCGCGCCGCTCGAGCCGATGGCCGGCACCCAGGAGCCGGGAGACGCGGCCAGGTGGAGCACCGCCGCCGCCAGCCCCGACGAAACGAAGAGCAGCAGCAAGCGCCGGCTGCCCAACAGGTCTTCCAGGACGCGGCCGAAGATCCACAGGTAGAGAGCGTTGCCCAGCAAGTGCAGCAGCCCGCCGTGCAGGAACATGGCGCTCAACGGGGTCAGCCAGAGCCGGTCGGGTGCCCCGGCCAGCGCGCGCAGGAAGCTGCGCGGCACCAGCCCCCAGCGCTCGACGAGCAGCGCCGCCTCGTCGGGGCGGACCGCCACCAGCAGCCACACCAGCGCGCAGGCCTGCACGCCGAGCAGCGCGATCACGGCGGGGGGAGTGCTTCGGGGGGGAACGACGCGGGGGGGCAGCACCGTCGGCCAGTGTACACCGCGCGCCCCATCGACCGCGGCGCGCTCCCCGCCCTCCTCGGGCAGAAGGGCAGCCCCGTCGGCCCGTGTACACTGCGCGCTCCATGGACCGCGACGCGCTCCCCGCCCTGCTCCAGCGCGCCCTCGAGGCGGACCGGCTGCACTCGGCCTACCTGATCTCCGGCCCCCCGGAACGGGCCCGCGCCGTGGCGCTCCACTTCGCCCGGGCCGCCGTTTGCGCCGAGTCGCGGGCCTGCGGCGACTGCGACGGCTGTCGGCGCTCCGGCCCGCGCGAAGAGGTCGAGATCGACGGCACCGGCAAGCGCGGGCCGCTGTTTCGCCGGGTGGGCGACCACCCCGACCTGTTCTGGGTCGAGCGCGGCCCCGGCGACACCCGCGTGCGCATCGGCCAGGTGCGCGCCCTGCAGAGCGCGCTGCGCCTGCAAGGCGGTGAGGGCGGGCGCCGGATGGCGGTGATCGCCGACGCCGAGCTCTTGAACCGCGAATCGCAGAATGCCCTGCTCCGCCTGCTCGAGGAGCCCCCGCCGCGCACGGCGCTGGTACTCGCGACCGCCAGCGCCGCGGGCCTGCTGGCCACGGTGCGCTCGCGCTGCCAGCGGGTGATCCTGCCGCCCGAGCGCAGCGACCCCCTGGCCGAGCCCGAAAGCGAGGGCTGGGTGTCGCGTCTGGAGGGCCTGCCGCGCACGCCGCTTCCCGAGCTGCTCGACTGGGCCGAGGAATTTCGCGGCGCCCGCGCACCGGCCGCGGCGGCGCTGGAAGACTGGCTCGGCCTGGCGGGCGCCTGGCTGCGCCGCCGCGTCGGCCAGCGCGTGCAGGAGGGCTGCGCCGTGCGCCGCGAGCTCGAGGCCGCCCGCGTGCTCTCGGACTGCCGCCGCGAGCTGGTGCAGCGCAACGCCAACCCGCAGATGACCGCCGAGCGCGCGTTGTTCGCGCTGCAGAAGGCCTCGCACTAGGCGCCATGTGGTTCGACAGCCACTGCCACTTGAGCGCCGACGAGTTCGCCGAAGACCGCGCCGAAGTGATCGAGCGCGCCTTCGAAGGCGGCGTCGAGGGGCTGATCGCGATCGGCTCCGGCTACGGCGTGGCCCGCAACGCGCGCGCCGTCGAGCTGGCCAGTGCCGACCCGCGCATCTGGGCTGCGGTGGGCGTCCACCCCCACGAGGCCGCCGAGCTCGACGACCGCGGGCGCCGCGAGTTCGCCGCCCTGCTCGACCACCCGCGCGTGGTGGCCGTGGGCGAGGCGGGGCTCGACTATCACTACATGCGCTCGCCGCGCGAGGTGCAGCGCGAGGTCTTCGCAGAGCAGGTGGCCTGGGCGCGCGAGCGGAGCCTGCCGATCTCGATCCACGTGCGCGGCGACGAGCCCGACGCCTACGACGAGCTGCTCGACATCTGGAAGCAGGTCGGCGGGGGCCAGACCACCGGCGTGCTGCACTGCTACACCGGCGACCTCGACTTCGCCCGCCAGGCCCTGGACGCGCGCCTCGAGGTCTCCTTCTCGGGCATCCTCACCTTCAAACACGACCGTGGCCTGCGCGAGGTGGCGGCCGCCCTGCCCCTCGAGCGCCTGCTGGTCGAGACCGACGCACCCCTGCTCGCGCCCGAGGGCTTCCGGGGGCGCCGCAACGAGCCGGTGCGCGTCGGCCTCGTGGGCCGCGTGCTGGCCGAGGTGCAGGGCCGGCCCGAGGCCGAGGTGGCGCGACTCACCACCCGCAACAGCCGCGCCTGCTTCGGGCTGCCGGAGTCGGCATGAGCGGCGGGCGCGAGGTCGGCGCGCAGCGTGCCCTGGCCGAAGAGCTCGCCCGCGCCGCCGGGGCGATCCAGCGCGATCGCTACGGCAGCACCCTCGAGATCGCGAGCAAGAGCGCCTCTATCGACCTCGTCACCGAGGTCGACCGCGCCTGCGAGGCCGCGATCGTCGAGACCCTGCGCCGCGAGCGCCCCGACGACGCCGTGCTCGCCGAGGAAGGCGGCGGGGACGACCGACCCGATGCCACCTGGCGCTGGGTGATCGACCCCCTCGACGGCACCATGAACTTCGCCCACGCCTACCCCCGCTTCTGCGTCTCGATCGCCGCCCAGCGCGAGGGGCGCACCGAGGTGGGCGTCGTCTACGACCCGCTACTCGACGAGCTCTTCGCCGCCACCCGCGGCGCGGGGGCCAGCTTGAACGGCCGCGCCCTGCGCGTCTCGCAGGAAGACGAGATCGGGCGCGCCCTGCTCGCCACGGGCTTCGCCTACGACGTCCACGAGAGCGAGGACGACAACCTCGATCACTTCGCCGATTTCGCCAAGCGGGCGCGCGGCCTGCGCCGCGACGGCAGCGCCGCCCTAGACCTTTGCTACGTGGCGGCCGGTCGCTTCGACGGCTACTGGGAGCTGAAGCTCCACCCCTGGGACGTGGCCGCCGGCAACCTCGTGGTCGAGGAAGCCGGCGGCCGGTCCACGGACTTCGCCGGGGCGCCCGCGGCCGGCGACGGCCGCGAGACCCTGGCGAGCAATGGCCAGCTTCACGCGGCCATGCTCGGGATCATTCGGGAACGCCGTTCTCGATCTTCTTGAACTTGGCGCTTCCGAAGTCGTTGCCGCCCACATCGTTGTAGGTGTCCTCGCCCTTGCCACCGCTCGCGGAGAGCTTGCCCGCCATCACGTTCTCGAGCGTCAGAGTCTGCCCGCCGTCCTTGGCGAGCTTGATCTTGAGGGTCTTGGCGATCTCGTAGTCGTAGGAGCCGTGGATGATCAGGTCGTCGTTCGACTCCACCCCGGCCCCGGAATCGATCGACATGCTCTTGCCGACCTCGATGTTCTGGTCCCAGTGGAAATCGTCGTTGCCGTTACCGCCCTTCATCTTGTAGTTGCCGCCGACGAACAGGGAGCTGTCGCACTCGTAGTGCGTGTCGTCCCCGTCGCCGAGGTCGATGCTGACGTTCTTGCCAAACACGCCCGAGACGTAGATCTCATCGTCGCCGTCGCCCGCCTTGACCTTGAGGCTGCCCTCGACCTCGACGTCATCGGCCACGCAGACGTTCTCGGCGCCGTCGTCTCCGGTCACGGAGATGTTCTGCACCCCGGAGAACTCCTCCGCAACGCCCTCGTTGACGGAGACGCTGAGCTCGCCCACCCCTCCGTTGCCGTCGATGTCGAGGTCGTCCCCCGGGGCCATCTGGATCTTCAGGTTCTTGCCGCTCAGCTTCAGGATGGTGGCCGAGGCCACGGTGCTGAACAGAAGCGCTGCCAGAACCAAGCTCGTCACACGGATCACGGTCTGCATCACTTGAATCCCCCTATCGTTTGTGACACCTGTGGGGGGGGACAATACAGATCAGCGCGGCGGATCGCCTCGCCAGGGTTGGTGTCGCCACTGGCTGCCGCGCCGTTCGAAGACTTCGACGAGCTTCTCGCCGGGCGGCGTCGGGCTGACGTAGATCACGGAGAGACCCGGCATGAGGTCGCGTCGGCTCCCCTGAAAGGCGTCGAGCAGCACCTGCTCGTTCAGATCGGGATAGGGGCCGCCCACCGCGATCTCGATGCGCTCGACCGACGCCGTCTCGAAGACGTCGGCCAGGAGCTTGGACTCGTCCAGCGGCGTCTCGGTGCGGGCGCGCACGATGCGCCCCCAGGCCGCCTGGTCGCTCTCGGCCCAGACCAGCACCACCGAGGTGCCGGGGGACAACGCGCCCCCGACCGGCGCGGCGTCGGCGCGCAGCGCCTCGACCCAGAGCTCCGGCGCCGCGGCGCAGGACAGCCCGGCGAGCGCAGCGGCCGCGAGCGCCCTCACGGCGACTCCTCGGCGGGGGTGGGACGGGTCAGTGGATCGCCGGGCTCCGCCGGCGGCTCGGCCGCGTCGGCGGGATCGGGCTCGGCGCGAAAACGGGCGCGGAACGCGTCGAGGCTCACGGGGATCTCTTCGGAGAGCTCGACCGGCAACTGAAACACGGCATCGCGCCCCGCGGCGCGGGCCGCGATGCCGTCGGGCGAGACCCGACCCAGGTGCACCTCGGCCAGGCGCGAGGGCGCGGGCGGCGCTTCGCCCTCGCCCGCCTCGGGCTCGGCGCCGAAGACGCTGATCACGGTGTCGGGCGGGGCCAGCCCCAGGGCCTCGAGCTCGGCGGGACCCATCGACTCGGCCAACACGCCGTCGGCCTCGAGGCGCGAGAGGGTCGACACCAGGCGCGACAGCGCGCCCGGGGCGAAGGCCTCGGGCTCCGAGCTCCAGCCCGCGTCGTCGCGGCGTGCGCGGACCACCACCGGATCGCCGCTCGTGCCGCGGAAGTAGAGGTCGAGGTGGGCGGCCTCGCCGACCGGGAAGTGCGCCAGGCTGCGGTCGCGGTAGGCCACCACCTCGCGCGGGAAGTCGTCGAAGCGCTCGGCCGACAGCCCGAAGAGGGTCGGGTTGCCGACCACGCGCACCCAGCGCCGCTGCTCGCCGTCCGGCTGCGAGATCTCGAGCGTGCGCTCGGCGGCGTCGCCGTCGAAGCGCAGCGTCAGGGCGAACTCGGGCGGCTCGAGCAGTGAGAGCTCGGCCTCGCCCGGCGCGTCGAGGAAGCCCTCGGCGCGCAGGAAGGACAGCGTCGAGAGCAGCCCGTCCAGGGCGGCGCCGTCGGCGCGGGTCTCGAGCGGTCTCTCGAGGCGCCAGACATCGCCCACGGCTGCGAACCCGTCCTCGCTCTCGTCCGCGGCGCTCGTGGCCGCTTCCCCGGCTTCGTCCGCAGCGGCCACTTCGCGCCGGGCCACCACGCGGCCGCCGGGCCAGGACGCCTCCAGCTCGCGCACCGCAGGGGCGTCGAAGTCGAGGATCTGCGCCTCGCGCCAGTCGTCGAGCTCGCCCTGGAAGGCGGTGGTGCGGTAGGCCGCCACCGTGTAGACCGGCCCCGCCTCGCCGGCGCGCGCATAGCGGTTCGAGCCCACCGGCGTGTCGCGTCCCAGCCGCAGCGCGCGCGACTCGCCCGCTGCGCCGAAGCGCACCACGAAGGCGCCCGCCTCGTCGAGGCCGTACTCGGCGGCGGGCTGGGGATCCTCGAAGCTGGCCTCGCGGCTCATCGAAGCCAGCGCGTCGGCCATGCGCTCCACGGCGGCGGCGGCCGGAAACTCGACGGGCTCCAGCATCCACCACTCGGCTTCACGGCGCTCGAAGCGCGCCGCCTGGCCGTCGCCGGCGCGCAGTGCGATCCACTCGACGTCGGAGGCCTCGAGCCCGGGGAAGAGGCGCTCGTCGGCCTGCTCGGCCTCGAGGCGCTCGGCCTCGCCGCCGAGCTCGAAGAACCATAGGAAGGCCCCCAGCGCGACCGCGATCAGGAACAGGATGCCGGTGCTTCTCGGGTTCACGTCGGGCCCCGCCTCAGGCCGCCGGGTTGCGCCGCGACCACCAGGTGAAGACGCCCAGCACCGCGATCGCCTCGGGCAGCACGAACAGCGACAGCGAGCGGATCGTGCGGAACTGGTCGAGGCTCAGCTGGAAGCGCGAAGCCCGTGAGGTGTTGGGGCGGATCGAGATCGCCTCGACGTCGCCCATCAGCCAGTTGACCGCGTTGAGGAAGAGGTCGCGATTGCGCCCCGAGTCGAGCAGCTCGTTGCTGGCAAAGTGGGTGTCGCCCACCACCACCAGGCGCGGCGCCGCGTCGCCCTGGGCCGCCACGCGCGGCGCGCCGGCGACCATCACGGGCACCGGCCCGGCCAGGTCGCCCTCGTCGAAGGCCGCCTCGCCTTCGCTGTCGAGGCGGGCCACGTCGCTCTCGGCCCAGGAGGCCTCACCGGTGAAGACCACGGCGCTGAGGCCCTCGCCGGCGGCCCGCACGCTGCGCACCTCGTTGAAGAGCACCGAGTCGCTGCGCGGGTCGCGCAGATCGCGGGTGATCGGGTGCTCGCCGTCGTAGCGGCCGGCGAAGGGCGCCAGGGCGCGGCCGAAGAGCGCAAGCGCCCGGTCGACCACGATGTCCTCGCCGAGCTCGACGCCCCACTCGCCCAGGCGTTCGGGGAGTCCGACCGAGACGCGCGGATCGACGAGGGCCAGCACGGCGCCGCCGCGGGCCAGATAGCGGTCGAGGGCCTCGGCCTCGCCTTCGTAGAGGGGGCGCTCGCCGCCGGCCACCACCACGGCGTCGGCGTCGGCGGGCACGTCGGCCTGCTGCGCCAGCACCAGCGGCTCGACGCGGTAGTTCTCGTTGCGCAACGCCGCCACGGCGCGGGAATAGCCCTCGCGACCCCCGCCAGCCTCGCCCTCCAGGGCTCGCTCGCCGTGGCCCTGGAGGAAGTAGACCCCCTTCTCGCCGCTGCGCGTGAGCTTCACCAGCGCGTTGGTGACGTTGTTCTCGTCGACCTGACTCACCAGGGTGGACTCGCCGCCGATCTCGAGGCGCAGCAGGCCGGCCTCGCCGAGCTGCTCGGGGACGATGCCGTACTCGTCG
>Ga0224508_10003867_pt1 | contig 12319 bp, 8 predicted proteins | sample SF_Jan12_sed_USG_4_FD_170157 | JGI IMG/M metagenome (GOLD analysis project Ga0224508, IMG submission 170157) | Sediment microbial communities from San Francisco Bay, California, United States - SF_Jan12_sed_USGS_21 | ecosystem: Environmental > Aquatic > Marine > Sediment | place: USA: California...
TGATCATAGAATTATCCCAATTTGTAAGGCAATAACATGGCAAAAGGCTTATATCTCATCATCTCCAGAAATCCTACCTTTGCCAACGTCTCTGATGATACTAAAACATATAATGCAAAATATTTGTTGATGAAGTCTTTCAATCTTCCCCTATTAACGATAAGCGGTTTGCTGGTGGCCTGCTCGCTTCAGCTATTGTTCATCTCCTGCAATACAGGGAACCAATCCCCCGGTGATCTAACTCCGAGCGCAGTGTCATCTGACTTACGTCCCTTGTATGATGAAATCTTGGCGGTCCATGACGAAGTAATGCCTGACCTGGGAACTCTTACTACCCTGCAAGAGCAGGTAAAAATCAAATTGGATGAATTGCGGGCGTTACCCGACGACAAGGATGCTATTGTGGAAGCAAATCGTATACTGGGCACACTCAACAAAGCTGAGAATGCCATGTGGTCATGGATGCACAATTTTGCCAAGCTGGACTCGATACCCCAAACTCAACAGGAGGCATTTCTAAAAGTCGAAAAACTCTCAGTTCAGGACATGAAAGAACTGGTATTGACAAGCATCGAGCAAGCCAACTCCTATCTAAAAATTGAACAATGATCACCCGGCTGCTATGCGTAGGGGTTGTGCCGATCTTGCTTCTGACTAGTTGCCAGCCCAGAGCTAATCATCTTCCCATTCTGGGTGAGAAGGAACTCATAAACGGAGATACTAACTATTATTCGATACCTCCGTTCTCCTTTATTGATCAAGATAGTCAGTATGTAAGTCAGTCCTCACTGAGGGGTAAAATATACGTTGCTGATTTCTTCTTTACATCATGTCCGACCATATGTCCAAAAGTCAAGGCACAAATGCTCCGCGTTAACGACAAATTTAGCTCTGAATCCCAAGTAGCCTTCCTTAGTCATTCGATCGACTATCGTCGCGATTCAGTGCCTGTGTTGGCCCGATATGCACAAAAGTTGGGGATTACCAGCGACAAGTGGCACTTGGTACAATTATCTAAAGAGCAAATCGAATCTGTTGCAAATCAGTATTTTAATATTGCCTTCGAGGATGAGACAGCTCCCGGTGGATTTGATCATAGCGGTCGATTGATTCTGGTGGATCGTCAAGGCCGGATCCGCTCATACTGTGATGGAACAGATCAAGAAGATGTCGACAGGTTTATGGAGGATATCCAGCTACTATTGGATGAAGAATAGCTGTCTCTTGGGAATAGCTATATGCTTGCTGACTTGCCAGTACAAACCCTACCCGCAGGGTGAAAGAATGTATGAACTATTCTGCTCAAATTGCCATATGGAAGATGGATACGGACTAATGGCCCTATATCCACCGTTGCGAAACAGTGATCACTTTGAGGCTTCCATAGATCGCTTTGCATGCATCGTCCGTTTCGGAATGAATGAAAGCCTTTCGATCAATGATCGAACATACGATGTTCCAATGCAGGGAATTCCTCAGTTGACCGAGACTGAGATAGCGAACATATATAACTTCATCCAATCCAGTTGGTACCCAGATCTTCCAGTTCTGACTGAATCGGATATTTTCCAGCAGCTTGATAGCTGTGCAAAAAACAGACTTCTAAACGTTAATGAATAAAGATATTTGTCAGATCAAGTTAATTTTAGGTGTACAGATTTTTGTCCGTATTTTTGGCCGGTATCACAGCATTGACTTATGAAAAGACTCGCATTTGCCATCTTGTCGCTCTCTATTTATTATGCCGGTTTTGCACAGGCGCCAGGAGACCTTACGATCTCCCTTCAATCTGATGAAGGAATTGGATTCTTGGTCGAAGATTGTGAAACGGGTACCGACACTATAGTGATCCAACTGACCAACCCGGCAGATTCAAGTCTTACCTTCCTTGTGAACCTGGGAGGATCGGCAACAGACGGGCAGGATTATAGCCATGGATTTAGTGAACAGGTGACCTTTGACAGCGGACAAGCCACAGTCAAGGTACCTATTACGATACTTCCGGATAACATATTTGAAGACACTGAAGTAATCGACATCTCAGTGACAGATGAGTCGGGGACACTCCTGGCAAGACTCAGTATTTCATTATTTGATGAATTTGAGATACAGATCATTCCAGATGTCTCATCACTGTCTGTTTGTCAGGGTGAGACTGTAGAATTACGTACAATGCCGTCTGGATTATTTACCTGGACAGTCGATACTTCTGAAGTAGTCGATTCAGTCTTTACACTTCGCATTGATGAGGATATAAAAGTTACCGTTACAGCAAATGTAGGCAGCTGCACCGCTACTGATGAGGTTGATATTACATTGACAGCTGGCGTTTCATTCATGAATGGAGACACCGCATTCGTATGCTTTCCAGATGACGTTTTGCTTTCTTTGAGCGTGATTGGCGATCCAAACGGCAACTACATCTGGAGCCCACTAGATACCACTCTTGAACTAATGGGACAGCAGTCCGCACTCGTTACTACACCGGAAACAAAGACATACACGATTACTTTCGAAAACGCTGAATGCACCGTGTCTGACACGGTAGTGGTACGCGTCGACTCTCTACCAGATGAGATTCCAATTGATGTCGTTCCTCTAAAAGATGACTACTGTCCCGGGGAGACAGTAACCTTATTTTCGAGGTATATGAGTCCATTCGATTTTCCTGATGCCGAGTATGAATGGCAATTCGATGCCGGTAGTCCTCTTAGCGAAACCGATCTCCAAAATTTGGTTTTTACCACTGTCGACACGTCCATTTTTAGGCGAATTACTGATAACAATGCATGCAGCAGAGTGGATAGTGTATTAATTATAGTCATAAACCCTCCTGTTGACCTATCCTTAACAGACACGGTTGTTTGTCCTAACCAGCCAGTGAAGGTAGAACTACTGGATCCAGATGAACTCGAAGAGATCATGTGGATGCCGGAAGAAGGGCTCAGTTGTACTGAATGCCCTGATCCCACGATACGCACCCCGGTTTCGGCGACATACACTGTGCAGGGCAAAACCAAGGGTTGCCCAGCATCGGCCAGTGTAACTGTGAACATTTTTCCTCCCGATCTAATCACGGTGATTCCCGATACTGTCGTTTGTCCGGGACAAGAGATTCAATTAACTGCTCTCGAAGCTAGCGAATATGAAGAGCTCAGATGGACCGGCTCAGACCTGAGCTGCAACAACTGCGATAATCCCTTCGCTTCACCTTCTCAGAATACATTTTATTTGGTAGGTGGTGAGAAAGACGATGGCTGTACTGGTCAGGGTGGAATCACCGTTTCTACATTTCAACTCCCCCAGGCAGGCATCGAAACTGAGCCCCAGGGGCCACTTGAGGTTGGGTCAGGTATTCAGTTATCTGCTGTCACAGGGCCGGATGTGAGCGGTACCGCGACCTTTGAATGGCAATATAACGGAGATCCGCTAAATGAGACAGGGGCGGTAATTGACGCGTCTATTCTTGGTGAAAGTAACACCTATACCGTGATCATTACTACGGAAGAAGGATGCCAAATCCAGACCCAGGTCACCGTGGAGGGTATACCTCCTCGAGTCGAGTTTCCAAGTGCATTCACCCCTGGCGGAGATGACTTGAACGACAGGTTTCGTCCAGTAATATTTGGCAGTGCGACCATCCGCGAATTCAAGATCTTTAATCGATGGGGCGAAGTGGTCTATGAAAGCACAAATAGTGATGGCTGGGATGGAAGACAAAATGGAAAGGAAGCTCCTTCAGATGTCTATGCATTTATGGCCATTTGGGAATTTCCGGACGGTAGTGTCGAAACAAGAAGGGGTGAAGTGAATCTGATTCGCTAGCTCATAACTACTCCAAAAGGAGTGAGCGTTTGATCGAAAACCAAACGCTCATTACACCCTAAAAAATTAATAAACTATGAAAACAGTTGCCTTAAAATATTTTGTTTAAGATACAACATACTTTCATTTTCGCCAACCCTTTTTCCTAAGGGCCCATATTAAAGATTCTATCATAAGCCTATCAGCCTTTTTTATTCGGTTTTGCTCAGGAAGCAGTAGAATTTGACTTTAAGTCATATTAAAAAAAAATATGTGTTAAAGTCAGGCTCAATCGTCATCAATGAAGAAACATTTGGTAGGTCTTAGCCGTTTATCAAAGTACTTACAACAAATTGTTACCACCATGTCAAATAACTTGAAAACCATAGAGGGCGAGAGCCCAAACAGAAAGGAAAGTGAAAAAGGACCCGTTCAATCTTTCATTGTTGAACAATTCAACAAGTTGTCCCTTGAGAGAACATTGGGTCTGAACTCCAAGGTGAAGCGGACTTTTTCCCGACCTTAAATAAGCCTCTATTACGCTTCACCCGGAGGTGGCTCGAACGTAATTTTTGTGCGGCAGATGCATTGTCTGTTATTCTAGCAATTCTCATTCCCTTCTTATAGATAACCTTTGCTTCTTTGATTCTACTCATTTTTTCAGCAAGCTGTCCGAACATGAAATAATGTTCTGGGTCTTTTGATTCAGCCATCCCTTCTTCCATCCATAAGTAAGCGGCATTAAAATGTTCAAATTGACTGCCATGCTCCAAAGTAATGAGGGTGTACTGGGTTAGTGAGTCCAATTCATGCACCTTTGCAATTTTGATATACTCCGGGAGTATGGTCAAATACTTTGTCATGTCACCCTCAGATCTACACTTCGAAAGCTCATATTTCAAAGACCGCATCCTTCCATCCGGATAGGAACGAATAAGCAGGGCGCTGATCTCCTCCGTACTGCGTGCTGGAACCGTATTGTAAATAGCGCCGTGCACAAGTTGATCGATGGTACGCCTTACCGCCTCAGCTCCAAGAAAATCTGAGAAAACATCCTGATGCTCAGTAAGAAACGTGTACATGTCCGAGTCAACGGATTCAATAAAATGGTAAATGAATCGCACATTTTTTTCCGTTGACCAATCTTGCTGCGTAGCCAGGTATTCCCGTGCGATGACCATATGCCTCCCATCTGCTGATGCGTACTTCGCATGAGCATAAGTATGCAGAAAATCCGGCTTGCGTCCACCTTCCTCATATCGCAGATCCCATGCCTTCTCTACCAAGCCAGGAGCAAGTGCTGTTCCTGCCTCCGTCAATAATTCCTCTAGCGGATGATAGCCGGTAAACTGATGAAGTAGGGTTTCATCAGAAGTGATGATGAAATACGCAGGAAGCGTCTCTATTCCATATCTTGCCGACAGAAGGGGTCCCACCCCTTTTTCCAGGTCAATCTTAACGTTGATGAAGTGCCGATTAAAAAAATCTCCCGCCTGACCAAGTGAAAATACCTCCTCGTCCATCAATTGGCATGGTACACACCATGTAGCATACCCATCCACAAAGACAAGTTTTTCCTCCAACGCAGCTAGACCTAGGGCTAGCTCCAGATCGTTATCCACAAATTGTACGCCGATCTGAGCATCCAGCATGTAGTACGATTGACCCAGGAGAGTCACAACTAAAATTACCCTTACTAATATCCTCATCAATGATACAGGATGTGAGAAAACGCCGACTCTGCAACCGTAGCTCTAGTCCAAATCATCTAACATGTTTGATAACATATCACTGAAGGTAAGTTTTGAATCTATCAATGACTTGCTGAGCACATTAAATTCAGACAAACCATGCAGAATCACCTCCTGTGCAATTATTTGTTCGTTCTCATCTTTCGCCAGCTTCCTGGCTAAGACTGCCAGACCCGGCACAGATTGCAGTTTCTTGCCATAGCTGCTGTCAGCCTCATCATGCAAAAGTTCGATCTCATTTCCCTCAGAAAACCAGGTGCGAATATCTTCAAATATATCTACTTGATTTTCCTTCAGGAACTTGTCCGGATGAGGAAAGCTGGTCAGGAATTCGGCTTTGACAGCCTCACCGATCAGCTGAAGAGCTACTCCGTATGGACCCTCCTGCTCCCCTTCGTAGACCAGCTCGACTTTTCCTGTGATGGATGGGATGACTCCCCAGAGGTCACCGATCCGAACCGTAGTTTTCCGTGCGCCTCCCAGTAATGCCCTTCGCTCGGCTGCGCTCACCAGGTTTTCATAAGCTGTAATGCTCAATCGAGCTGAAACTCCACTTTTTTCGTCTATCAACTCCGATTCTCTTGCGTGAAAGGCGATGCGCTCCAGGACTCGAAAAGCTAGATCCGGTACATCAATGTTTTTTGATTGCTCCGCGGCGATATTGGCTTCTTGCCTGGTGATCTTCTGTGCATCATCCAAGGTAAGGGGATAGTGTGTCAGCACCTGGCTTTCAATGCGATCTTTCAAAGGTGTGATGATGCTTCCCCGATTGGTATAGTCTTCTGGATTAGCCGTGAATATAAATTGAATATCCAGAGGAAGACGGAGCTTGAAGCCCCTGATCTGAATATCACCTTCTTGCAATATGTTGAATAGTGAAACCTGAATCCTGGCTTGAAGATCAGGAAGCTCATTGATGACAAAGATCGACCGGTGCGATCTTGGAACCAATCCGTAATGAATGACTCTTTGGTCCGAGTATGGAAGTTTAAGGGTAGCAGCCTTGATCGGATCTACATCGCCGATTAGATCTGCGACACTAACATCTGGGGTCGCCAGCTTTTCTACATATCTGTGGCTACGATGCATCCATGAAATAGGTGTCTCATCACCGAACTCTTCAATCAGGTCAAAGCTAAAACGCGAAATGGGCTTAAGAGGATCATCGTTAAGCTCACTTCCGGACACTACCGGAATATATTCATCGAGCAGCTCAACAAGAAGCCTGGCAATGCGAGTTTTGGCCTGTCCACGTAATCCAAGAAGCAGGATGTTGTGTCTTGAAAGAACAGCCCGTTCGATGTCGGGTAATACTGTCTGATCAAATCCAATAATTCCTTCGAACACCGTCTGCCCAGAGCGCAGACGTTCAAGCAAATTATGGCGAAGCTCTTCCCGGATGGATTTGCTTTGATATCCAGATTCCTTCAACTTCCCCAGATTAGTAATCTTGCTCCACTCCATCAATCAAATGTTTTGTTCTACTAATGACAGCTTTTTAAGAAATAAGTCTAGGCCCTTCAGGTAAGTGGGCTCCAGATGATATCGAATACATTCTCCCAGATAATTATCTAAGTCAGTTTCAGGATATAGTGATCTGCATTTTTCGATCACCAGGTTTTTATTTTCAACACCATAGGCAAAGGCAGCATCGAGCGATTTAATCAAATCTGCTTCCAGCACTCGATTGCTAATCCACCGTGCAAATATGAAAGGGTAGCCCGTCAAAGACTTCCAGTGCTGACCTAAGTCATACTGGAATGCAAAATTACCTTTATATCTTAGGGCCCTGTCTCCGATCAATAATCCCCCAATTCCTCCGCTGATCATGTCTTCATACCCAGGTTCAGATCTCAGAAATCGCGGCTGCACATCGAACTGTTCATCACATAGAATTTGCAACAACTGGTTAGATGTCTTGCTCTGATAATCAAGGAAAATCGTATCCATTTCTTCGATCGGCACTTGTCCCACCAGACAGACAGACGCGACAAGACCATCCGCTGCAATTCCCCAGTTCGTGATCGGTAACCAATCAGCATGGTTTATCATTGACACCACAGGTACTAACCCGATATCAGCTGCGCCCTTTGTTATCTTCTCGGCACACTGCACCGGGCTATCCTGGGTCAATTCAATCTGATCTCTGATAGGGGATTGTTGCAAACCATAAAGGAATGGTGCAGTATTTAAATAGCTGACCGCAGAGATTCGGATGTTGCTCATAGATTATCCTAATGATAACGATACAAAGAAATAAAAGTTCGCCAAGTCTCTCTGGCCTCCCTCAAGGTAATATCGCTAATTGTTCACTACCGGCAAATCCATATAACCTCGAAAGCCATGATCCTCAAATGAAACATCGGTATAATCGGTCACTACCTGGTACAATGTATTGCGTTCAACAGGTCGGCGGTTACTTTGCCGGATTAATTCAACCAATTCTTGAGTTGACATCGAAGGATTTTGCTCCTCCGCGCCGGCCATTGAATAGATTTTTGTGGTATCATCGATCGTGCCATCGACATCGTCCACCCCGTAGGAAAGGGCAATCTGAGCAGTGGTTCGGCCTATCATTGGCCAGTATGCCTTCAGGTGAGCGAAGTTGTCCAAATAAATTCGACTAACTGCGTAGTTTTTCAAGTCCTCAATAATACTGGTTTCATCTATGTGAGACATTTCATTGCCCTTGTTGCGAAACTTTAGAGGAATGAAAGTTTGAAATCCACCTGTTCGGTCTTGAAGTTCCCTCAGGGCTTGCATATGATGAATCCGATGCTTGTAAGACTCAATGTGACCATAGAGCATAGTTGCATTAGATCTACCCCCTAGTCCATGCCAGATTTCATGAATCTCAAGCCATTGCTTTGCATTGCACTTGTCTCCGGCAATCTTCTCTCGAATTTCAGGATGAAAAATCTCTGCGCCCCCTCCAGGGAGAGAATCCAGGCCCGCATCTTTCATTATCTGCATTCCTGCTTCGTAGCTGATCTTTGCCTTCCTGAAAATGTAATGGTATTCCACAGGAGTCAAAGCCTTTATGTGAAGCTCGGGCCGATGTTGTTTTATTCGTTGAAAAAGAGACCCATAAAAGTCCAGATCATACTGCGGTAAGACACCCCCGACCAGATGTATTTCTGTAACTGGTTGATCGTCAAAGGAGCGGACAATCTCCATAATCTCCTCTTCAGTATACTCCCACCCTTCCGCGCGTTTCTTGATCAACCGTGAATAGGAACAAAACGAACACGTATAAATGCACACATTTGTGGGTTCAACATGGAAGTTACGGTTAAAGTAAGTATCTGATCCATGCCTCGCTTCACGAATTTGGTTAGCAACTGCTCCAAGAAAACCCAAATTGTTGTGTTCAAATAGGTACAGGCATGTGCTATCGTCGATGCGTTCTCCATCTTTAATTTGTTGAATGATGTCGCGATCTTTCTGGTTCAAGGCGGAATCGCGCGAAAGCATAGCTAATGATACTGCTGATTCGCTCTTCATGGCAGCAATAATACAAATTAACCACCTTATGGTATCCTCACAGATGCACGTGTCGGCAAGCACCTGTCTGAGCCGGTTATTATGGAACGGGTTTTAGTCTAAAGCGCTATTTATGGGATCGTAAGTCAACCGACTTTTAACCTCTAGAGTCAACAAGCACTAGAATAATTTGTATCTTTCTGAACCCAGATAAACTGAGTAACGACATTCACTCGTTGGCTACAGACAGATCTGATAACTGAATGTTAGGATGTTCATTATGATGTTAAGCAGACTCTTGCTTACCGGTTTATTCCTTACCCTAGTGGTTGCCTTAGCTCTTGGCCAGATAAAACTACGGGGAGAAATCGTCGATGATGATTCTGGTGAACCGCTGATTGGTGCCAATATCTTGATAAAAGGTACCTCGGTTGGTACCGTCACGGACTTTGATGGCACTTTCGAAATGCGCATCGACGTGTTACCAGTAGATCTGGAAATAAGCTATATAGGCTACGAGACGATCGATCTGCAGGTGACCGATGCAACCCAGGTAGAGATCATTAGAATGTCAGGCACAGAGGGAATCACCCTTGCCATAACAGAGGTGAGAGGACAGCGTATATCCGATAAACAAAAGGCGGCTCCACTCACAATCGAGTCAATGGACGTCCTGGCCATTAAGGAGACACCATCCGACAATTTTTACGATGGATTGGGTTCATTGAAAGGCGTTGATCTGACCGCTGCCAGCCTGGGTTTCAAAGTCGTTAACACAAGAGGATTTAATAGTACCAGTCCTGTTAGATCATTGCAGATCATTGACGGGGTCGATAACCAGTCACCAGGCCTCAATTTTTCGTTAGGCAACTTCCTGGGCTCATCAGAGCTAGACGTGGTCAAGGTTGACCTGATCGTGGGAGCCAGCTCCGCTTTTTACGGCCCCAATGCCTTCAACGGCGTGATTAGTATGACAACCAAGAATCCTTTTATTCAAAAAGGTCTCTCGGCCATAGTCAAGGGCGGGGAGCGCAACCTGTTAGAGACCGCCATCCGTTGGGGTGATGCTGTCGCCAACAAGAATGGCAACGATGTCTTTGCTTATAAACTGAATTTTAGCTACCTGAGGGCTGATGATTGGGTAGCAGACAACTTTGATCCAGTAGATGATTCGCAGGTGCTGAGCTCGAATCCCGGCAGATTTGACGCCGTCAATATTTATGGCGATGAGTATTTTCCCGGAAACGATTTTTCGACTTTTGAGCCCTGGATTTATCCGGGCTTGGGAACGTGGTACCGGACCGGATACCGTGAAAGTGACCTGGTCGACTACGACACTCGAAATTTGAAGGCCAATGCAGCGCTTCATTTTCGATTGGACCCAGATCAGAAGGAAGATTCACCCGAGCTGATTTATTCCAGTAGCTATGCCAACGGCACCACAGTCTACCAGGGGGACAACCGGTTTAGTCTGAAGAACATACAATTCTTTCAGCATAAGGCTGAGATTCGAAAGCAAGACAAGTACTTTCTAAGAACATACGTGACTCATGAAGATGCAGGGGATTCGTATGATCCATATTTCACCGCACTCATCCTGTTAGACAGCGCCAAATCAAATACAGCTTGGTCACAGGACTATGAAAGCTGGTGGCGCGCCAATGTGGTCCCCCAGATTTTTGAGCAGGGTTATCCTCAACTGGAGATTGAAGTCCTACCTGATGGCACGGTTGATGTTTCTTTTGACAATGAGGCAGCCAGTCGGTGGCTTGAGGGACATCAGGGAGAGTTGACCCAATGGCACCTCCAGGCGGAAGAGGTGGGAAATGCCCAGGGTGACTCGAGATCATCCGTTGATTACTATCAACCTGGCACTGCGAGATTCAATGAGATTTTCAACCGCATCATCTCTCGCAAACGAGATGAAAATGGGACTCTTTTTGTGGATAGATCAGCATTGATACATACCCATGGAGAATACACCTTCACGCCAAAGTGGATAGAGAAACTAGTGATCGGAGCCAATTTCCGTCAGTATCGTCCAGTCTCAGAGGGCACTGTATTTTATGATACCGCAGATGTCGAAATCCGAAATCGTGAAATTGGGGTGTATACTGGCATAGAAAAAGCTACATCAGATAATAAAGTGCGATTTTCAGCTACAGTCCGCGCAGATAAGAATGAGAATTTTGATTGGTTGTTTTCGCCGGCGGCATCCATCGTTTATAAGCCCAAGGCCAATAATTATCTCCGGTTCTCGTTTTCATCGGCTATCCGAAATCCTACTTTGACAGATCAGTACCTCTTCCTGAATGTAGGCAGAGCTACGCTCAGTGGAAATTTGAATGGTGTGAACGATCTCATAACAATCGAAAGCCTTCGCGCCTACTTAAAAAATCCTCGGCCGGATGTGCTAGAACGATTCGACATTGACCCGGTCCGACCCGAAAAAGTAAAGACTTTTGAAGTAGGATATCGAAGTACGTTATTTAACAGCCTGTTTGTAGATGCCGGATACTACTTCAGCATATACGATGATTTTTTGGGTTTCAACATTGGGGCGGATGCAGCCTTTGATCCTAGCACCGGTTTTCCCACAAGCATCCGGATTTTCCGTTATGCGGCTAATTCCATCAACCAGGTTACAACTCAGGGCTTCTCACTAGGTCTGAACTACTACTTTGCCAATAATTTTACCCTCAATGGCAACTACTCGTGGAATAAGCTAAACAAAGAATTTTCTGATGATCCCATTATTCCTGCATTTAATACACCAGAGCACAAGTTTAACATTGGCGTGGCAGGTAGGGACCTATCAGGATTTTCGGGGAATCCGATCGGATTTAATGTTAATTTTAAATGGATAGATGCTTTTGTCTTTGAGGGATCACCTCAATTTACCGGAGGCATTCCTCAGTATAGCCTTTTGGATGCGCAGGTAAATTACAACATTCGATCCATCAATACCACCATCAAGATAGGAGCATCGAATTTACTCAACAATCAAAAATTTCAAACTTACGGTGGTCCCCAGGTTGGTCGGTTGGCTTACGTGAGTTTATTGTATGATTTCAAAAAAGCAATTAATTAATTCTTTTAAACATTGGGACATGAGAATCAAATTTACACTATTCTTAATCAGCCTTGTTGCAACCTCTGTTTTATTTGCACAAGGTGAGCGTTATTTAGATCAGGTTTTTGATGAAGTGGAGGTAACAAGTAATGTTCAATATGGGGAGAACTTTACAGCCTTGTTCTTGACCATTTCGGGAACAATGGTT
>Ga0224508_10003868_pt1 | contig 12317 bp, 9 predicted proteins | sample SF_Jan12_sed_USG_4_FD_170157 | JGI IMG/M metagenome (GOLD analysis project Ga0224508, IMG submission 170157) | Sediment microbial communities from San Francisco Bay, California, United States - SF_Jan12_sed_USGS_21 | ecosystem: Environmental > Aquatic > Marine > Sediment | place: USA: California...
GGTATCTTTGCTCTCGGTGCTGGTTTTTCCAATACGGTTCTATTAGGTATTCCGTTGATTCTGACCGCTTTCGGCGAGCAAGCCAGTGTGCCGATATTTCTGATTATTTCATTTCACAGCTTTTTGCTGATGCCGGCGGTGACCACCATTATTGAGCTTGGTCAAGGCAGGGGTAAGTCAATTGGGCAACTCTGGTTATCTACATTTAAAAGCCTGTTAACGAATCCAGTTATCCTTGGTCTGTTTGCGGGGATGACTTTTAATCTGTTGAATCTGCAAATTCCTCATGCGATCGATTCCGTAGCACAAATGCTCGGTGCGGCAGCGACACCGGGCGCATTATTTGCAATGGGAGCAAGTTTGAGTCAATACCGTATAGCGGGAAGTTTGTCGGAAGCTACTGTGCTAAGCGCATTAAAACTCATATTCCATCCATTGATTGTTTGGTTGCTGGCAACCTTTGTTTTTCAAATTGAACCCTTATGGATAGCAGTCGCCGTGGTGATGGCGGCAATGCCCACAGGTGTCAACATGTATTTGTTCGCGCAGCGTTACAAGGTCGCCGTCGCGGTTGCGACTACCACAGTATTGCTGTGCACGGCATTGTCTATCGCCACACTTTCGGCATTATTGTTTTTGATGATTGACTAAGCTTCGATTAATGCGGCGAAGAACGAACCGTATCTTACGCGGGCTACTCGCGTTGAGCGTCCGGTTTCACTGGCGCGAAGATACCCGCACATCCACCGCCCGGATTGAAATGCGTTGGCGGCGTGCGAATCGCTCTACCATACCGACAATCACGTTGTGATTATTCACCGCAGCAGCTCGTTCTTTGTCCCCTGTCTTTGTATTGATGAGTTCAATATCAACGACTAGGGCTTCATCAGACTCCGCCGTCGCACTTTTGCAATGATCCTCTAACACGGTACACCCCCCAACAATGTCATGAAATTAATTTCGATCTTCGGCTGACGTAAAAGAAAATCCCCGCCTACCCCTAGGCGGGGATTTCCTGAGATCCACACGTTCCGAGGTTCTGGAACATGGACTCTCCCCTGACCACGATGGGCGCGATTTTAGTGCTATATCGCTTTTTGAATTGTTAACTATTGTTACGTGCGTGAACGTCGGTTACGCACCCCAATACCCATGGCTTGATACGTCAACCCCTGCGGGTGGTTTAGGTACGCCTGCCTATGTAGCACTACCTAAGCAACCGAACGAATGTTTCTTTTTCATTCAATCAGTTGTAATGCGTCTCAAGCGATAGGACATCGCTTGGTGAGCCACACTCGGGGTGTGTGGTTTGGGGGGAACCGGAATGCGCGGGTCTTTGCACGAGGGGGTCTTGGATAAGGCCCGCGCAAACCGACTAACTATGAACCATAGCTATTCAGGAACACAAACATACACGAGGTGAATGATGAATAAGACAACAGTTCAGAAGCGACAGATATGGGTTGAGCTCAACAATACGACCACAGGTCAGGAGAAAGTAGTGAATGTGGCCGATTGTCATGACGCGGTAGCCAGTGCACTGAAATTATTTGCCCGTATTGAAGGCATTTCGGTGCGTTTGGTGGATATTCGACTCTCACCGGTGCAGTATCATGCCTAAGTGCCCATTCTATCAGTCCTGCTCGAGTGACGATGACACTCTAGCTTCAGGGGTCAATCCGTCGCCGAGTGAATCATCGGGCGGGCATCCCTCGTGTCGGCATCGGTGTTATTCGGATGAATCCTCCAATTCTCCGCTTTGCCAGGGTGAATTCACCAAGTGTGTGGTTCAGTTTGATGATCAACAATTGAGCGAGTTCGTGGGTCATGAATCGCGTTCCCGGCGTGTGGAGTTCATTTGCAACAAAGGCGATGCGCACGGCGCCATGAAAACCGAATCAAACAGTTGGCTTGCGCTGGAGTTGATTCGTCGCTTTGGCCGCCGCCAAACACGCGGCATCGAGACAACCTTGACCGTCAAAAACAATCGGTTTTCGTTCTCGCGCGCAGCCATGCCCATGGCGTTTGGCGATGCGATGGTGTTTCCACTCGATACGGTGTGGTAAGCACCATTAAACACCGAACCTGGGAAGGGCCATTTTAGTCAGAGCTACCCTAGTTAAGCACATTTCTATTGCGCATTGCTCTCGAATATACGAAAAACAGTAACGCGAGGACAAAGATGACCGCGGTAAAGCCCAGAGAAAAGGCATCGCCCATGACATCCATTCCATTTGAGAAACCATAGTTATGAATAGCGGTGATAACCATGCTAATAAGCGACGCTAGAAACACCCAAACCGCTATGCGCTTACGCATCAGTAACAATACGGAGCCAACGACGCCACCCCATACTGCTATTGCCCAGAATGCAACCAGCCAGCCCGGAAAACCGTAGAAGAATTCGAGTTGTTCCGGTGTGAAATGGCTCATATAACTTTCGTTTTTCGTCTGAGTCATGTAGTAATCCAAGGCACCCATCCCACTCCACAACAGGGCAACTATACCGACCAGCCATAGATGCCAAGGGGTGCTGATAGTTTGTTTGTCCGAACCATCTGACATTCTATACCTCGTTATGCAGAATTCAATAATTCGATTATAAGGAATGTGCAGGCATGCGAACACTCACCTACAAGATTTCAATGTTGCCTACATGGATATCCTTTAGCATCTGGAGAGCGTAATGCATTGCGCCGTACGAATTATTTCTAGGGTTTTGGGAGAATTCTGAATTTCACAGATAGCACGGCACTAACAAAAGAAAGATTTCTCGTTTCACTCGATATGACGCAAGTTCACCGATCACTAAAATCTACTTTCCCTTAAACACCGGTTTCTTTTTGGCAAGGAATGATTGGTAGCCAATCTGGAAATCTTCGGTGCCGTAGCATTGATAGCCTTCGTCGAGTTCTGTATCCGTTAACGGTGTCGGATCGTAAAATCGTTTTACAAACTTTTTGTGCCAGCGTGCGACCAGTGGTGCGCCTTCGGCGATGCGTTGGGCGGTTGCGTAAGTTTCTTTCTCTACTTTATTATCTTTAACGACTCGATTGACTAGTCCTTTTTGCAACGCTTCCTGGGCATCGAGTAAGCGGCCTTCGAGCAGTATTTCCAACGTTGTAGCAGGACCAACGAGTTGGAACAAGCCGCGCATCTCCATGGGTGACATTACCAAGGCGAGTTGTTTGATCGGCGCGCCGAGTCGACTGGATTCGCCACATATTCGCATGTCGCACATCGCTGCGATCTCCAAACCACCACCGACACAGATACCATGAATCATGGCGACAATCGGATGCGGACAGCGTTCAAACGTGGCGAATGTTTGATGCATGATGGCGCCATAAGCACGTGCCTGTTCAATATTCGAACGTTCTTTTTCGAACTCTGAAATATCATTGCCCGGCGCAAACGATTTATCACCAGCACCACGTATCACAATACAACGAATACTTTCGTCGGCACTTAGCTCATCCATGACCTCACCCAGCCGTTGCCACATCCCTTTGGTCAACGCATTCATTTTTTCTGGGCGATTGAGTACGACGGTCACAATGTGTTCATCTCTCTGCGTCAAAATCAATTCACTCATATCCACACAAACCTCATCGATAAAAGAATTCCACAAGACCCATGGGAACAATCGGGACGTAGGTAACAAGCAGTAATAAAACAAACAAGACGGCGATAAAATGAATATTCACTTTAGTCACATCCCAGATATTGGCTTTCGCAACCGAACAAGCTGTTACCAATACGCTGGCGACCGGCGGGGTTTGTTGTCCGATGGCGAGGTTCAGCGTGACAATAATTCCAAAATGCACAGGGTCAATGCCGATTTGTGAAATCAAAGGTACGACGATAGGGACCACTAAAATAATGGCAGCGGCAGAGTGCAAGAACATGCCGATGATTAAAAAGAATATATTCAACAACGCGAGCACAACATATTTATTCTGCGTAAACTCGCCGATGGAGCGTGCCAAATCCTGCGGCACTTGCGCTTCGGTGAGGTATACACCGACTAACGCAGACGCAGCAACCAACAACATAACAATTGCGGTTTGTTCAGCGCCTTCAATCATCGCACTACGCAAATGTCGCCAGTCAAGTTCGCGATAGATCACACCGCCGATAAACAATGCTGCAACCACGGCAAGGCCCGCACCTTCAGTGGCGGTAACAATGCCGCCAAAGATTCCGCCGAGAATAATCAACGGTAATAAAAATGCCCAAGCGGCATCTTTGAAAGTCTTTTTTAAGTTTTTGAGGTTGAAAGACTCTTCAACCGGATAGTTGTAACGCACGGCAAAACGATAAGCGATGCTCATTAATAATAAGCCACCCAATAAACCCGGTACGACGCCTGCGACAAACAACTGCACCACCGAACTGTCCGACATGACCGCGTAAAGAATCATCGGAATCGAAGGCGGAATAATGATCGCCAGTGACGCAGAGGAAGAGGTGATTGCCGCCGCGAAGGGTGCGGGATAACCTTTCTTCTTCATCGACGGAATGAGTATCGAACCTAATGCGGCAACATCAGCAACTGCCGAGCCGGATATCTCAGCAAAGAATAAGGATGTGCCGACGTTCACCATGGCCAGTCCGCCACGTATAAACCCTAACAACGCGGACGCGAAGGCAATTAAGCGTCGCGAGATGCCGGACGAATTCATGATCGCGCCAGCCAGAATAAATAAGGGTATGGCGATTAACGGGAACTTGGTCGCGCCATCGAACATGACAAGCGCGACGTTGGGGAGGATGTCCGTCCCTTGTGACCACAACATGGCAACCACGCCGACTACACCCAAGGAAACCGCGATGGGCACGTTTAACAAAATAAGGGCAAACAGGCCCAGGCACATGATCAGGATAATCATTTGCTGGCTCCTCCCATCACATGCCATGCCGCATCAAGTGCGGCATCCAATTAAATGATAGGCGCTCACAGAGCGCACAATATTGTGTTGTCAACAAAAGGGTTGTCGGCCTATGGCCGGATTATCTCGACTGGACTCCTGTCTACACGGGAGTGACGTCAATTTTGATTTTCGCGGTTTAATCATTGTGAGTTAGGCCGATATCATCACGCGTGAGCCTCACTCAATGCGTCACCTGCTTTTACACGTCGCCACATATCCGGCAGGCTTAACAATTGTGCCAGGATAAATAAACATGCGCCGATGGGTATCACCGATTGGGTGATTTGTACGGAGACTTGCGGCAGGCTAACCAACGTATCGCCTTCCAAAACATCGAGTACGACAAAACCCATCCAGGCGAGAACAACAAAAAAACTAATGACAATAACTTCGGTTATTAACAGTACGAATATTCGCCAGGGGGCAGAAAATTGTTCCACCAAACCGGAAAACCCGATGTGTGCGCGTTTCAATGCTGCGAGTGCGGAGCCGTAGTAAGTTAACCAGGCTAAGAGCACAGATGCGACTTCGTCGTACCACACCAATGAATGCCCGGTTTTACGATACACAACACCGAGCACAACAACGATCAGCAGTGCGATCAAGTTTATACCGACAATGATTTCGAGAAACCGCATGAATGCGGTACGAATTTTATCCATCATTGGCGAACTTCAGGGTATGAAGTACAAACGCCCTCGGATGAGGGCGTTTACTACAGAAGGTTGAACTTAGTTCGCGCCCAAAGATTGGGCCTTCGCAATCATTTCCTTGCCACCCGACACGCCACTACTGAATTCATCGTAAATGGCGCCGCTGGCGTCGATAAAGGCTTGTTTATCTGCTTCGTTCACCGCAACGCCCGCAGCTTTAATGTTATCGAGTAGCTCAACTTCCAAGCGTGCCGCATTCTCATAAACAAATGCTTGCACATCTTTTGCAATGGCCTCGACGGCATCCCGGGTTTCGGTATCCAGCTTAGCCCATTTCTTCGCGCCTACCGTGACATAGGCTGGTGTGTAAACGTGACCGGTGATGGACAGGTATTTTTGTACTTCATGGAACTTCCCACTGTGAATTTGTGCATAAGGATTTTCCTGGCCGTCAATAGTGCCGGTTTGCAACGCGGTAAACACTTCCGAGAAAGACATCGGCGTCGGGTTGGCACCATAGGTTTGGAACATTTTCACACGCCAAGCACCTTTCGGTGTGCGTAATTTAAGACCTTGCAGGTCTGCCGGCACATTTACCGGACGTTCGTTATTAGTGACATGTCGGAAACCATTTTCCCAAACGGCAAGAATCCTATAGCCATCATCTTCAACTGCGGGTGCGAGTTGATTCCAAAAAATTTCACTCTCGATTTTCGCCATGTGATCACGGCTTTTAACCAGATACGGCATTTCAAACAAACCGAACTCATCGGTTACCGTAGACATCACAGTGGAAGGCAAAGCGAAATCGACGGTGCCAAGTTTCAGTTTTTGTAATAACTCTTTGTCTTTTCCGAGTTGGCTGGCGCCAAACACAGATATTTTCACCTTGCCAGCCATTTGTTCGTTCACACGCTTGGCGAATTCTTCCGCGGACAATGCAAACAAAGAACCGGGTGCGCCAACATGACCAAACTTTAGTTCAACTTCTTGTGCACTCGATGGCGTCACCCACGCGACAGTGGCGACAATTGCGGTTAGGAAAAATAGTTTTAGTTGCTTCATTTCTAATACCCTCTTTGGTTGTAAATTGAATTTTTCAAAAACCGTTCTTTTGCGACTAAGCAGCGGAACGATTATTTGAAATTGTTTTATGTAGACTCGTTTCAGTCAAATAATTCATCGCCGTATTTACACCGCCGCTCTGGTGTGGAACTCCTGCCAACTCAAGTCCCATCTCAACACCACACAACGTACCGGCCAGCATTAACTCGTTAAAGTCGCCCAGATGGCCAATGCGAAAAACATTGCCTGCGACTTTACCCAAACCGCTACCCAGGGACATATTAAAATTATCCAATACGACTGCGCGATACGCGTCAGCATCATGGCCGGAAGGCATCAAGATTGCGGTCAGTGAATCACTGTATTCGTCAGGATTGTTGCACAAAATTTCAAGGCCCCATGCTCGTACCGCTTGTCGTGTCGCTTCGGCAAGACGAGAATGGCGCGCAAAAACATTATCGAGTCCTTCTTCCAGCAACATGTCCAGAGCTTCGTTCAAACCATACAGTAGATTCGTCGCTGGTGTATAAGGAAAGAATCCATTTTTGTTGGCTTGCAACATTTCCGTCCAGTTCCAATACGCGCGGGGCAAGCTTGCTGTCTCGCTTGCCTTCAATGCTTTTTCGCTGATAACGTTAAAACTCAAACCCGGCGGCAACATCAACCCTTTTTGTGAGCCAGCTACGGTGACATCGACACGCCAAGCGTCGTGCTGATAGTCAATGGACGCCAGTGATGAAATAGTATCGACCATTAACAAAGCAGGGTGATTCGCATTGTCGATTGCCTTGCGGATTTTAGCGACGTTAGTTGTCGCACCGGTCGACGTTTCGTTATGTACCACAGCGACAGCTTTGATCTTATGTTCGTTGTCCTCATGAAGTCGATTTTCAATGAGCGCTGCGTCCGCACCGCCATGCCAATCGCCCGGTTCGATATTCACTTCAAGTCCAAGTTTGGCAGCGAGTTGTGACCATAGTGTGGCGAAATGACCGGTTTCATACATTAACACCGCATCGCTCGGTGACAAGGTATTTACCAATGCAGCTTCCCAAGCGCCGGTGCCGGATGCAGGATAAATCACGACATCCCCTTCGGTTTGGAAAACCGATTTGAGTTTGGGCAACAATTCCAACGTGAGGTCGCGAAATGCGGGTCCGCGATGATCGATGGTGGCGTTGTCTATAGCGCGCAACACACGGTCGGGGACGTTGGTCGGGCCAGGGATTTGTAGAAAATGGCGGCCGCTTTTAATTGTCATTGTTCTTACGCATGCATCGATGAAGCTATGTTTGCATTTTGCCTGCATTTTTTGGCCTAATGCAAACGAATCTTCCAGTTTCTGTCTAAACATTTGAGCATACAGCCTAATCTCAATAACTCGCGCGTCGGTGATCCTGCGTTAGCGCGCAAACTTTCCACCGAATTGGAAGGTGAGGTGTTGTTCGATGCGTTTTCCCGTGGTCGATACAGTACCGATGCGTCAATTTATCAAATCGAACCCATCGGTGTGATCGTCCCGCGTAGCGAACAAGACGTAGTGCGTGCTATTCAGATTGCGAACGAAGAAGGCGTGCCCGTGTTACCCCGGGGTGGCGGTTCTTCCCAGGTTGGGCAAACCGTCGGCGAGGCGTTGGTGATCGATGTCAGTAAGCATTTAAATCGCGTTGTCGAGATCGATGCGGACAGACTGCGCGCTACCGTGCAACCGGGCCTGGTGATGGACGAATTTAATGCCGCGTTGAAACCGCACAACTTGATGTTCGCGGTGGATATCTCTACCGGCAGCCGTGCCACCGTCGGGGGTATGGCAGGCAACAATAGCTGCGGCACACGCTCGATTGTTTACGGTCCCATGCGTGACAATGTGATTGCCATTGACGCTATCCTGGACGACGGTAGTGAGGCGCATTTTGGGCCGTTAAGCACAGACTATGTTGCCGGCGATGGTTCGCCTTCGTCTGAACGCATGCGTCAAATGACGAATAGCTTGTTGTCGTTAGGCCAACGTGAAGCGGCAGAAATCAAAAGCCGTTTTCCCGATCTCATGCGGCGGGTCGGCGGTTACAACATCGATGCGTTAACACCGGAGCGCGAAGACGGCAACAATCTCGCCCATCTTTTAGTCGGTTCCGAAGGCACGCTCGCTTTCTCGAAACAAATTCATGTGCGTTTGCATCCGGTGCCTGCACATAAAGTGTTAGGTGTTTGTCACTTCCTGAGTTTTTATAAAGCAATGGAAGCAACTCAACATTTGGTGGAGCTCGGTCCTAGCGCAATAGAGTTGGTTGACCGCACCATGATTGATTTGTCGCGGGATATCCCATTGTTTCGTTCGACTGTAGATCGATTTGTTAAAGGCGAGCCTGCCGCGTTGTTGTTAGTGGAATTTGCAGGTGATGATCACGCGCAACAAATTTCAAAGTTAAATCAATTAAGAGAACGCATGGGTGATCTGGGATTTAACGACGCGGTTGTCGAAGCGACTGATCCCGATTTTCAGACTTCGATTTGGGAAGTGCGCAAATCCGGATTAAACATTATGATGTCGATGAAAGGCGACGGTAAACCGCTATCGTTTATCGAAGACTGTGCTGTGCGTTTAGAAGACCTTGCTGAGTACACAGATCGACTGACCAACGTGTTTCACAAACACGGCACGACGGGGACATGGTATGCTCACGCATCGGTCGGATGTTTACATGTGCGCCCGGTGTTAAATCTCAAGTTGGAAGGGGATGCGAAAAAGATGCGCGCCATTGCCGAAGAAGCGTTTGCCATGGTGCGCGAGTACAAGGGCTCGCATTCAGGTGAACACGGTGATGGATTAGCGCGCTCCGAATTTCACGAGCCAATGTTTGGTTCGCGCATGACGAAAAATTTTAAAGAAGTAAAAGCGTTATTCGATCCGAACAACCTGTTTAATCCGGGCAAAATCGTCGATGGACCGAGTATGGATGACCGTAGCCTGTTTCGCTTTAAACCCGGGTACAAGGTGAAGCTGGATAACACCAAACTTGATTGGTCAGAGTGGGGTGGTTTTGGCGGCGCGATCGAGATGTGTAACAACAACGGTGCTTGTCGCAAACTCACCGGTGCGGTGATGTGCCCGTCGTATCGTGTAACTCGGGATGAAAAAGACAGTACCCGTGGTCGGGCGAATACATTACGTCTGGCGATTTCGGGGCAACTCGGTAAGGATGCGCTGGCGTCCGATGACATGGCTGAAACGATGAAATTATGCGTTGGTTGCAAGGGGTGTAAACGCGAATGCCCGACCGGTGTCGATATGGCAAAAATGAAGACGGAGTTTCTTTATCACTACAACAAACATCACGGATTAAGTTGGCACGATAAAATTGTTGCGTACCTGCCGCGTTACGCACCGCTTGTCAGTAAGTTCAGTAGCATGGCCAATCTGCGGAATCGATCTGCTTTATTACGTCGTGTGGGAGAAAAATATTTTTCCTTCAGCGCGCAACGCAACTTACCTGAATGGAGTAAAAAATCGTTTGTAGCGCGTATGGGGTATGACTCTAACCACGACAAAGAAGTCGTCTTGTTTGCTGATACCTTTAATCGCTATTTCGAACCGGATAACCTGCATGCCGCCGTAAGCATATTAAACGCCGCAGGTTATCGAATACATCACGCAGTAGCGGCTGATAGAACAACTCGCCCTTCTCGCCCTTTATGTTGTGGAAGAACTTTCCTGGCCGGCGGATTAATCGAAGAAGCGCGTGTCGAAGCACAACGAACATACGATGCGTTAATGCCCTATATCAAAAAAAATATTCCAATTGTCGGATTGGAACCTTCTTGTTTGCTTACGCTTAGAGATGAATTCGCAAGTTTAATTCCACCTGAATCAGCCAAAGCCATATCGAACAATTCATTCTTGTTGGAAGAATTTATTGCCCGCGAACAGGCTCAGGGTAATGTAAAACTGAAACTAAAAGATTTACATGGCAAGAACGCATTAGTGCATGGACATTGCCATCAAAAAGCGTTTGATACCATGAATGCAATGGACGAAACGCTGAGTTTGATTCCGGGCTTAAGTGCAAGCACTATTGAATCCAGTTGCTGCGGCATGGCCGGCGCATTTGGTTATAACGCCGAAACCTATGACGTTTCCAAAAAAATGGGTGAACTTATGCTTGCACCGGCGGTACGCAACAGCGATGCCAATACCATTGTTGTTGCGAACGGCACCAGTTGTCGCCAACAGATAAAAGATTTAACCGGTCGCGAAGCGATTCATATATCTAAATTGCTTAACAGCGCGATTTAGAAAACTGTTTACGATAAAGCCGAGACTTCAATTCGCGCATCGTTATAGCAGGCGCCGTGACATAAATCAGCCAGATGCATTGGCGCTAATGCGGAAACGGTTTGGCCATTGTCGCTGGTTTTAAACCACGCGCCTTTGTAAGAACATACAACGCCGGGCCGCACGTCATCGGTGATGCACAAAGGCATGTGTACTTCACCAAGATCGTTCCACAGTTTTACGTTTTGTCCTTCGCTTATACCTCGTTCTTGAGCATCGCGCGGATGCATTTCTAACCATGTCTCGTCGCTGTGGGTCAGACCACCAAATGTCGAGGTCGTGCGTAGATTGGAAGACGGCGTTACCAACCACAACGGATATTCTGATTGCAGTGCTTCGTAGGAAGGCAATGGTTGTCCGAATTCTTTATCCAACGCATCGGACAATATTTCTATTTTTCCACTTGCTGTTTTTGGAAAATTATTTTTCATAAAGATGGCATCGTCACCATCGAACTTCATCGGTATGACATTGTCGAGCGGAACCTTTGAAGGTTGATAACCTTGCATGCGCGCATCTTCGGCATCGAACGCATCATCCATGAGTTGTTCGTCACTCGCTTGAAATTCAGGATCGTCGAAGCCGAATCGAGCCGCCAATCGACGGAATATCTCCATGTTCGCCAATGAATCAGCCACCGTCGGAATCACGGCACGGGCGCGTTGCAAATATTGTTGACCATAAGCCGGATAAATATCTGGATACTCAAAATGCGACGAGGCTGGTAACACGATGTCCGCATAATCCACGGTATCCGTGTGTACGATATCGCACACCACGGTAAATAAATCTTCCTGCTCCAGCGCGCGTTTCATCACGTTCTGTTCGGGGTGTACATTTACTGCGTTGTGGTTGTAAACAAAAATTCCTTTGATTGGTGGATCGAGATTTTCGTCTAATAGATCACGCCCCATAGTGACAATGTTCAAGGTGCGTGTTTTTTTGGTGGCTAAATGTTCGCCTTCAAGTCTGGCACTGGTATGGGGAAATGCACGGCTTGCACCTTGTACCAAACCGCCACCACGCACACCAAATTTTCCGGCGAGCGCGGGTAACGAATAAACAGCACGAAAACTGCTGCCACCGTTTCGATTGCGTTCGGCGCCGTTACCCGGACAAATCATCGCGGGTGATGCATCTTTATACCACTGTGCGAGTGTTTTTATATTTTGTGCATCGATGCCACACTCTTTGGCCGCGCGTTCGAGTGAAAATTCCCTGGCTTGTTCCAGAAATGCGTCCGCACCTAGAACATGTTCGTCGATAAATGTTTTATCCAATCCACCGATACGTTCGAGTTCCGCCGCCAATGCCCAGGCTAACACCACATCG
>Ga0224508_10003869_pt1 | contig 12315 bp, 9 predicted proteins | sample SF_Jan12_sed_USG_4_FD_170157 | JGI IMG/M metagenome (GOLD analysis project Ga0224508, IMG submission 170157) | Sediment microbial communities from San Francisco Bay, California, United States - SF_Jan12_sed_USGS_21 | ecosystem: Environmental > Aquatic > Marine > Sediment | place: USA: California...
TTGTGCGGTCAAGGGGGGGGTGCTATTGGAATCGAGTGCACGTTTGCTGAAGGAGTTCTTTCACGCTCGACGCGCTCGCTGAGGTAGACTAACGACCAACCACAGGCGGGTTGTCCGTTTTGTGACGAGTTTATGCGCGCTTGCGGTATCCGCATCGAGAGCGCAGTTCTGGGAGAGCCTAATAGGGTGGTATCACGCGATGATGCGCTATTTCTTTTTTGGAACATTGATGGATGCAGACGTGCTGGAGGTGGTCATTGGCCGGCGCTTGGCTGCCGACGCGATTTGCCCTGCGCGTCTTGAAGGATACCGGCGAGGCCTGGTCCGCGATGAGTCGTATCCGGTGTTGCGTGCGACACCTGGCGCTTCTGTGGGCGGCGTGTTGGTTGATGCGCTGGAACAGGCTGATGTCGAGCGGATCGCGTTTTTCGAGGAAAGCGAGTATGCCACCGAGCGAGTGACAGTGGTGCTTGGCGATGGGGAACGGGTCGACGCTCATGCGCATACTCAATGTGCTCTTGATTTCGACAGCGCCAGTGATTGGGACTTAAAACAGTGGCAACGCGCTGAAAAGGCTGAATTTCTGACTCTGGCTCGGTATTGGATGGCAAATTATGGTAGTGATGATATTGCCGCGGCCGAAGCACAATGGGATCGTCTCAAGGCACAACTAGCCAGTCAGCGTGACCCAGGGGAAGTCAAGCTTTTCTCCCGCCTCCGCAGCTTTGGTTCAAGTTAGGAATCTCTCCTATAATAGGTTAAGAGGCTACATCATATTTGATGATGTGTAGGTTTGCCGACCCGAGCGAAAAAACGAATGTCGCGTCCGTCCGAAAACTGGGACCGTTTGTGCGATTTGAGCTTGTCAGGGCACGGTTGCGTGCCTAATTTTTGCCAAGGTCGGGGAACAAGGATTCACTGAATTGCAACTTTACGCTTGTGCTAAGTTATAGAAACCACACAACGGTACAACTATCGATCAGGGAACCAGCTCGCGCGGACAGCGGTTGCGTCACAACACGTATCTGTGAGCGAGAAACGGGAAACTGCCATGCGGACGTAGATGTTGTGTTTTTGCCATATGCCGTTCTCAGTGCGGGATAACTAGAGATGCGGCTACATCGATTCGGTCTTCTAACCAGAGTCTCACTTTTGGGGCTTGCGCGACCTGGAGGGTATACAAAATGTGGAAGAAATCTGATAGTCTGGATGATCTGGTGAACTCAAATTCAGAACCAACGGCTACTACTACTAGTAGTAGACCTCAGACCCCGACGGCCAGATCTTCGAATCCAGCCACCATCGGACCATCTATCTCCCTGCGCGGGGATCTGTCCGGCGATGAGGACTTGATCATAAAAGGGCGTGTCGAAGGCACGGTAAGTTTGAAGCAACACAATGTTACCGTTGGCGAAGAGGGGCGGATTAAGGCGGATATCCATGGGTGCAATATCACTATTGCAGGCCAGATGGAAGGCGACGTCTACGCCAGCGAACAGGTCGTAGTGAAACGCAGTGGTCATGTTCGCGGTAACATCGTTTCGCCACGCGTGTCGTTGGAGGACGGTTGTAAATTCAAAGGATCTGTGGACATGGATTCATCGATTGGTGCGGAGAAAGTCTCCAACCTACGGCCTTCCGCATCGTCAGCCAGCGATAGTCCCACATCAAAACCCGCGGTCCAGGCGCCCAAGGGTTCGACCTCAGCACATCAGGGGAAGGCCAGCTAGCTTATTCACTCCACGGACCGGGCGCACACTTTGGTGAAGATGCAGCGACACAGGAGCGTTGCAGAGGCGCTCCGGCCCGCTGAGGCATTAGCTGCCAGTGAATTTCAGTCCCATGGACTGAAAGTAGTGTGTGATCGTTTCCGCGAGGGGCGAAAGTATGATGTGCTGGATCTGGGGTCGCCGAGTTCGGGCTCATTGGCGTACTTCGGCAACATGAACTGCCGACTTCACATCGAAGATTTGTTTCAGGAGCCTGATCCGTACGCTGAATTTAGCCAGCGCAGCCCCTGGAAGGGTGGGGTATCTGATCAACTGATCGAGCGCCAAGACAATACCAGGTTCGATCTGATCATTGCTTGGGACTTCTTCAACTATATGGACATTACGGCGATTGCCAGATTGATGTCCAACATCAACAAGTATTGCGAGCCGGGCACGCTGCTTTTCTTCCTAATCTCTACGTTCACCCATATACCTACCCAGCCGTCGAAGTTCACGTTGATGGGCGATAGCACGCTACGCTACGAACCCTCAACCGTATCGACCATGTTAGGTCCACGTTACACGCCTAGGGAACTAGAGAAAGCGATTCGCGGGTTCAGAATCCTGAATCTCTTTTTGCTACAGAACGGACTGCAGGAGTATTTGTTCACTTTCGAGTAGGGGTTCTGAAGCAATGGCTAATGTGTGGGTGGTTATTGGCCATTTCTTTTCGTCGCTTTCTCTTGTCTAGGAACGGACTAATTCCTACTGCGGTTTTGCATTACCATGAGCGCATCGGTCATCACCTACAATCGTAGTTCCTAGGAGAGAGAACTTGACGGAGACAAAGCAGGCTACGGTGCTCCCAGCAAAGGCGTTACGCTGGGAGTGTGATCCGCAAAGCTTGGGTTTTCGATCCACCGCTGAAATCGATTCACCACCAGAAGTCGTAGGGCAGTCTACCGCGTACGAGGCGTTGAAGTTTGGATTGCAGTGTCACGCCAAAGGACAGAATGTGTATGTACGAGGTGTGAGCGGCACTGGGCGGATGACATTGGTGCGGCGGCTGCTGGACGAGCTCAAACCTAAATGTGAGTTTAAGTATGATCGGTGTTATGTCCACAATTTCACCAGGCTTGATCGACCCCGCCTAATTTCACTGCCGGCGGGACAGGCGCGCGCGTTTCGTCGACGTATGCGAGAGCTCACAGAGTTTATCGGTGATGGTCTACCCAAGGCGTTAGATGCTGAACCAATCAAATCGCAACGCTCAGCGATTCAAGAAAAAATTAAGGAGCGTGTCAGTGAGATAACCGCACCGTTAGAAGCCGACCTACAGAAGGCCGAAATGGCTATGGTCGCGTTGCAGTCGGGTCCGGTGGCGCAAACTGCAATTTTTCCGTTGGTAGACGGACAGCCGATGCCGCCGGATCAATTCGATCAGTTGGTGATGCAGGGGAAGGTATCCGCCAAGAGAAAAGAGCAATTTTTGAAAGACCTTCCAGCTTTCCAGCAACGCCTTCACGAGATAAGCAAGACTGTTACCGAGGCTTACCAAACCGGCAGCGATGAGTTACGGACCTTGAATGAAAATGCTGCGCGTGACTTATTACGCAGACTTGCAGACCCGATTATCGAAAGATTTCCGCAAGACACAGTAAGTATGTTCTTGCAGGAGGTGGTGCAAGATGTGGTGGACAACCGCCTTAGAGGTTCGGCTGAGTTACCTGATCCCGAGACGCGCTATGGCATCAACGTGGTGCTGGAACACGATTCGGACGATCGCAGTCCAGTGGTGGAGGAGAGTACGCCAAACCTGGTTAATCTATTAGGAACGGTAGAGCCCGAGTGGGTAGCCCAGGGTCCGCCCCAGGCAGACTACCGAGGGGTTCGCGCGGGTGCGTTGCTACGCGCCGATGGGGGGTATCTTATCCTGAACGTTAAGGATGTGTTGACAGAACCTGGTGCATGGCGTGCGCTAATACGCACACTGCGCACTGGTCGGCTGGAAATCGTGCCTGCAGAAGTGGGGTGGCTGCGGTCTTACCTTTCGTTGCAACCCGAGCCGATTGAGATCTCGGTGAGGGTCATTCTGGTCGGGGACGCGACCATGTATTACCAGCTTGACAGCCTTGATCCGGACTTTTCCGAGCTATTTAAGGTGCTGGCAGATCTTGATCATGAAATCGATCGTGACGCAGACGGTGTGAAACAATACGCTGCGGTGATCTCACAAATTGTTCGTGAGGAATCTTTACCGCACTTCAAAAGTGATGCGGTCGCGGCATTGGCGGAGCATGGGGCAAGAATTGCCGCCAAGGCGGGCAAGCTCACGGCACGATTTGGACGCATAGCGGATATTGCGAGAGAGGCGGCGTTCCTCGCGAATCAGGCTAGCGCAGACATGGTGTCCAGCGAGCACGTTGTCAATTCCGTTCAACGGACTAAATATCGAGCAAGCCTGCCATCTCGAAAGTTTCAGCAGCTGGTTAATAGCGGCACCATCAAGGTGGAAACACAGGGAGAAGTCGTGGGACAGATCAACGGCCTGGCGGTAATAAGTTCGGGTCCTGTGGTGTACGGGTTCCCCGCTCGCATTACCGCAACTATCGGTGCTGGTAGCGCTGGACTCATCAGTATCGAGGGTCGGGCTGCTATGTCAGGTGCGATTCATACCAAGGGATTCCACATCCTAGGAGGGTTGCTGCGTCACTTGTTGAGGACTGATCATCCGCTAGCATTTAGCGCATCGTTGGCATTCGAACAGAGTTACGGTGGAATAGACGGCGATTCTGCGTCGGGAGCAGAGGTCTGTTGTCTGCTGAGTGCTCTTACTGACATGCCGATTTCGCAGAGCTTGGCGATGACGGGCGCCATAGATCAGCATGGGCACATTCAGGCAATCGGTGGGGCCAATGAAAAAATCGAGGGCTTCTTTGACGCGTGTAAGTTTTTGGGGCTCACCGGCGATCAGGGGACAATCATTCCCGCGTCTAATGCGGGTGATTTGATGTTAAGACATGATGTGGTGGAGGCTTGCGAAAGCGATAAGTTTCACGTGTTTGCTGTAGAGACTGTGCATCAAGCGTTGCAGTTGTTGACGGGCGTGGCCGCGGGAGAGCACGATGGAAGCGAATACCCGGAAGGGACATTGCTGCGATGCGCCGTGGATCGCGCTGGGGAATTTTGGCGTAAGACTATGCAGAGCCCGGCTAAGCTTACCTCCGTGGAGCGCGATGGGGAAGCTGAGAGCGATCAAAATCATGCCCAGTAACTGTGCGCAACATGTTTTTTACTTTTCAAGCCAAGCGGGGGCCGGGAGATTCTTTTCACGCAGGAACACGGGGTTGTAGAGTTTCGAGAGATAACGAGTACCGGAGTCACAAAGCAATGTCACTATGGTTTTCCCCGGCCCTAGGTCCTTCGCCAGGCGCATTGCACCGGCCACATTGATCCCGCTTGATCCGCCCAGACAGAGCCCTTCGTGTTCCAGCAAATCAAAACAGATGGGTAGCGCTTCCTCGTCAGGAATCTGATAAGCGTCATCGATAGGCGCATGTTCAAGATTCTTGGTGACTCGCCCCTGGCCAATGCCTTCAGTGATGGAACTACCCTCAGATTTGAGCTCTCCCGACTTGAAGTATTGATACATTGCTGCTCCCATTGGATCGGCGGCGGCGGTGACGATATTTTTGCTCTGGCTTTTTAGGTAAGTGCTGACCCCTGCCAAGGTGCCGCCGGTGCCAATGGCACAGATGAATCCATCTATGGTGCCATCGGTTTGCGTCCAAATCTCTGGCCCCGTACTCTCGATGTGACCGTCACGGTTTGCCACGTTGTCCCACTGGTTCGCCCATAATGCGCCGTTTGGCTCGGTTTTGGCCATGTCCGTGGCCAAGCGTTCGGACACGTGTACATAGTTGTTCGGATCTTTATACGGTGCCGCGGCAACCTCTATGAGCTCAGCACCGCACAATCGCAACATATCCTTCTTTTCTTGTGATTGAGTTTGTGGGATGACAATTACGGTACGGTAGCCGCGGGCGTTGCCCACCAGTGCCAGGCCAATACCGGTGTTGCCCGCAGTGCCTTCAACCACCACACCACCAGGGCCGAGCACATTGCGCTTCTCTGCATCGCGGATGATGTACCACGCGGCGCGATCCTTGACCGAGCCACCTGGATTTAGGAACTCAGCCTTGCCGAGAATGGTGCAACCGGTGATTTCTGAGGCTCGTCTAAGTTTTATCAGAGGCGTGTTACCGATGGCGCCTATAAAACCGTCTCTAATATCCATGGATCGCAACAATCGGTGAGCGTGTCCGATAGGATGTGACGCGGTACCAATTCACATGCAATGCCGCATAAAATGGGATGAACTGTACAGCGGGTGGTGCCGTACATCCAGTGCAACTCTGAAAGATTGATTGTATACCCGGCTAGCCAGGCTGCACAGGTGTTACAGTGATGTGGCTACGCGGTGGATTGGTCACGCCGCACTTGAAACGTCGTGAGCATCGCATCGATGGGTTGGGGCGCGCTGAAGTAGTTGCCTTGTGCGTAGTCCACGCCGATATCCTCAACCACCTCCAGGACATCTGATGTTTCCACAAACTCTGCGATGGTTTTCTTCCCCAGAGTCTGACCGACTTCATTGATGGAACGCACCATGGCGAGCCCCAAGGGGTCGCCAACTACATTTTTGATGAATAACCCGTCGATCTTCAGGATATCCACCTCAAGATTTTTGAGATAAGCGAAGGATGATAAACCACTGCCGAAATCGTCCAGTGCGAATTTGCAACCCATGTGTTTTAGCTTAGCAATGAAATCCATTGCTCTGGAAAGGTTAGCAATGACTGCTGTTTCCGTGATTTCAATGCAAATGTTACGGGGGGACGCCTCAGTTCTTTCGAGTTCATCGGTAACGAATTTGAGGAAATCGCTCTCAGACAATGATTGGCCAGAGACGTTTATGCTAAGCATAATGTTAGTTGGCAACGTCGCCCGATTTTTCACAAACCACTGGAGGGTGTTGGTGAATACCCAGCGATCCAATTTTGTGGCGAGACCGTATCTCTCTGCGGCAGGAAGAAAGGCGTCGGGTGTTGTCAGCGCACCATCGATATCCGCCATCCGCAACAATATCTCAAAATAGGAATACTCACCGCTCTGATCCCGCACCGGCACGATCGGCTGATAGAACAGATGTAGCTGATCCTTGTCGATGGCATCGTTAATCGTCGCTACCCATTTCAACTGTTGAGTTCTGCGTACTACTTCGTCGTCGTGTTCACTATAGATATGCAAGCGATTTCGACCCGCCTCCTTGGCTGCGTAGCATGCGTTGTCAGCGGCCGCGAGCACACCCGAAACACTGTCGCTGTCTTTGGTGATTGGCACTAAGCCCAGGCTAATGCCGAGGCTAAGTGCGCGACCGCCCCAGCGAAATCGGTAATCTTCCACAGCTTTTCGTAAAGTCTCACCGACCCGTGTGGCTTGTTCGGTCGAACAACCCTCCATGAGGACACTGAATTCATCTCCTCCCACCCGTGCGACTGTATCGCTCTTGCGTACGTGACCAACAAACAGACCGGCAAGTTGGCGCAGCAATTCGTCTCCGGCAACATGTCCGCAGGTATCGTTTATGACTTTGAACTGATCAAGATCGATAAAACACAGGACATGCTCGATGTCACTGACCCTTGACTCATCGAGCGCTCGGGATAATCGCCGCTCAAGTTCCCGTCGGTTGCAAAGACCGGTCAAAGCATCGTGACTGGCTTGGAATTCCAGTTCTTTCGCAAGATAGTGGGCGTCGGTAATATCTTCACTGACAATCAATATGCGAATGTCTTCGTCGTTGGGGAACATTACAATGCGTGCGGATTCCCGTACCCAGATATGGTTGCCTTCTTTGTGCTTCATGCACAGCTCCCACCGGTGTATAACGTCGGACTTTTCGATACAGTCCTGTATACGTTGATCGGTTTCGCCGGGTTCGGATTCCACGTGGAGTTCCGCGAAACGCAGACCCATCAGATCTTCAATCTGATAGCCGAGCTGTAGACATGCGAAGTGATTTGCAGACTGGATGATCCCGCCACGGTTCACTGTAAAGAACATGGACGGGTGATAGTCGTACAGTGTTCGGTAGCGACTCTCCCCGAGCCGTAGAGCATCCTCTGTCTTCTTGAGCTGCTCCACAGTGGCATTGAGCCGCTCAATGATCATGGCGCTTGCGATCTTGGTGGACGCCATCGAAGCGATGGTGGTCAAGATCTCAAGGTGCTCCTCCGTGTAGAAATTGGCCTCCGTATGCTCAGAGTCGATTACTCCGATGACGCGATCCTCATGCACGATAGGAACGGCGATCTCGGAAAGTCGGAATTCGTCATCCGCTATGTAACGTTCGTCCTGTCTGGCGTCTCGGACGATCTCGCCCACGCCACTTGCCGCCACAGCGCCGACAATACCTTGACCCACTGGAATCTTAATGGGGTCTAAGATTTCCTGCCCCACCGGGTTTTTTGGGCCATGGGCCGCCCTCTGGATGAGATCTTTGCCATTGTCATCAAGCAGATAGATGACACAGTCCTCAAATCCCAAGTTTGCGATAGCGCTCTTGGCCACCATCCACAGGATATCGTCCATGGAAGACTGTTTCAGGAGGCCTAAGGCTAGATCATTGATGATCTGCAGATACTTGGCCTTCTGCTGGAGGGATTCGTAGACCCAGTCCTCAGAGTGGCCGTCAGTTTCGACCGTCGATGATCGATTGACTCTGAGTGGCGATAGTTCTACTTCAGGCTTTGAATCGTCCCGACGACCCTTCATCTTTATTTTCGGTGATGTTGCTTGAGGTTGCCCGCTGCATGTCGCTTTAAGCTGACACTTTTAAGAATTTTAGTGCAGTGCCCTGGATTCCACCAGGGGCGATAGTAAAAGATAGTTGAGATTTCGGTGGGCACGCTAGGGTCGTCCCTCTGGGCCGATCTTATCGGTAGTTACTCAGACGGTATTCTAGGTCCGACTAGTGGCTGATCGGAGTATTGTGTCAGCGTAGGCTTCCAATATACTTTGCTGGCCGCCCGCGTTGAGGACGAATGATCGGTACGCATGTTGTTCATCTTCAACAATAATTCTCCGTTGTCGCGACCAGAGTTAATGAGGCAAAAATGGAGCATACGAGAACTCCACCTGAGAGGGCGAGACCGCAAAATAAGAAAACTTTGACCCCTGCTCGGGCAAGAAGTGCGTCCGGTCATGGGGACGGGCACAGCTCATTGCCGGTGATTGACATCGGCCCCTTGTTTGGTTGCAGGGAGGCACCAAAAAGAGGAGTGGCCGAGCAGCTTGGGAACGCCGCCCGGAATAACGGTTTTTTCTACATCAAGCACCACAACATCGACCCACGTTTGATTGACGCCGCCTATAGTCAGGCGGAGGGATTCTTTGCGTTGCGAAACGAAGACAAGGTCCGTTACTACATAGGTCGTTCTGCGAATCACCGCGGATATGTGCCGGTGACCGAAAAGGGCAGTTATACAGATGAATTGGGGTCGAGACGTTATGAGGCGTTTGATCTGGCTTTGGATCTTCCCCCGAACGATCCGGATTATATTCGGGGCAATCGGTTGCTTGGCCCCAATATTTGGCCAGATATGAAGGGATTTCGAGAAAGCATTACCGATTATTATGACGCGTTGGCTGATCTTGGTCGGGTGCTGTGCCGTGGGTTCGAAATATGTTTGAAGCTGCCACAGAATTATTTAGATCAGTATATGACGAAGCCCACCTCGCAACTCAGGCTGATTCATTATTTGGAGAATCGCGGTACGCTCACTAAGAAGGGCATGAGTATGGGCGCCCACACTGATTATGAATGCTTTACCGTACTTCACCAGCGACAACCGGGCCTCCAGGTACTGAATGCGGTGAATCAATGGGTAGAGGCATGGCCAATCGAGGGAACGTTTCTTATTAACATAGGAGATATGCTGGAAGCGTGGACCAATGGTCTTTTTAAATCCACGTTGCACCGCGTTGTGAACCGTGGTCATGAGCGCTTTTCAATGCCATTTTTTGTTGCCGCTAACTACGATGCCGTCATCGAACCGCTTGAACCCCTTGTTACCGAGAGCAGGCCTGCGAAATACGCAAGTGTCATCGCGGGGGAGCATTTGCTTGGACAACTACTGCGCGATTTTCCTTACTTACGTAAATGCCACGAGGCGGGCAAACTTGATCTTTCGTTTGAAATACCTAAACTCAATCCATTCGAACAACGATTGAGTCAACCCAGCGGTGTTCATTAGAATAAGCACATCGATTCCAGAGCGTAAGTACATCAATTGCAGTAGATGCCAAGGAACCGCTTGACGGGCAGAAAACGGAACTTTGCGTGCCTAGTATTGAAACAATACTCGTTGTTACCCTTGCCGGTCTGGCGCTGAGCGCGTCTCCAGGCCCGTCCATGTTATATGTCTTATCCCGCAGCGTCGGGCAAGGCCGCAGTGCGGGGTTGATGTCCACTGGCGGCATGGCTTTGGGCGGGATTCTGCACGCCTTCGCCGCGGCGCTAGGTCTTTCAGCCGTGTTCGCATATTCGCAGGGTGCGTATGCCGCGATAAAAATAGTTGGCGCCCTCTATTTGATCTACCTAGGCGTTCGGATGTTTATGTCCAAGAAGGAGGCGGGCCCTGAAGCGGACGTTAAATCTATCCGCAATGAGCCCCTCGCAAAGATCTTTTATCAAGGTATCTTGGTTGAGTTACTCAATCCGAAGACAATCTTGTTTTTCTTGGCTTTCATACCTCAGTTCGTGGATCAGGGTAACGGTTCCATCGGGTTGCAGCTTCTGATCCTAGGCATGCTCGTGCCTCTGACTGCCGTGCCGTCGGATCTCATTGTGTCGTTCGCGGGCGGCACAGTAGCTGACAGATTGGCAAAGAATCGCTCTGCACGTCGTTTCTTGGAGTGGCTTGCGGGCACCTTCCTGATTGGACTGGGGATTCGGATCTTTTTTGACGGACGAGTGATATAGTATTCTCTGCGTCTAGGAGAGTCTCTCAATCTAGACTTCTGGGTGTGTCGTGATGCTGCGGGGCATTGCTGGTCAGCGGCGCCGCGTGGGCACCTACTTGTCCACAGGGGTTGGGGGACGTAAGCTACGACCCCCTCGGAGAGGTACCGAAGCGGTCATAACGGCGCAGACTCGAAATCTGTTGGGGGCAATAGCCCCACGTGGGTTCGAATCCCACCCTCTCCGCCACAAGATTGGCGATTACCTGCTCAAATCTGCTTTTCAGCCTAAGGTTCTCATGAAACACTATTAGAGACATACAAACTTGGTTTATCCCAGGGGGATGTGGGGGCGCACCTCGTGATCACCTCGCTAAAGACTAAGATTATTCTCTTGATTGCCATAATCATGGCAATCACCGCGGGCGGCATCATGTTTTCAACGCACCGTTATGTTGGTCGCGCCATGCTGCAAGCCGAAGAGGCTTCTGCGCGTAACGTGCTGGAGTTAGTGGAGCTCAACATCAGCGCGGGCTACAAACGTCTCGTTGCGGATAAGATTGAGATCCTCGAGCGTTTGCGCAGTGATCTGAAGGATGTGTCTGCAATCGCGGCTTCAGTCGCCGGGGCTTATATCGCGCTGGGTGACCAAGGCCGTTTATCTGTCGAGAACGCCCAGAACACAGCGTTAGCATCGATTAGGTCTGTTCAACTGGACAAAGGCGAACTGCTGGTTTTCGATCGTGCTGGTACCGTGATCGCGCACCCCAATCCCCTTCTAGAAGGCACGTCGATTGCAGGTGCTCGGGACTTGAAGGGGCGATCGCTTGCCGAGATCGTGGATGATGACGGTCTGACTGCTGATAGGCATTACGCAGTCTTCTCCTGGAAAGCAAACCAAGATCCATCAACGACTCGGAAGATGGGATATTTTGTGCCGATTCCTGAGTGGAATTGGGTCTTGGGCAGCATAGTTGACTTTAGGGATATCGAAGCCGAGAGCCAGGAAAGGATGTTGACGATCATCGATGAGCTTAGAGATTCGTTTGCGAACGTTCGAATCGCCAACACGGGGTATGCGTTTCTGTTCGATGGCGAAAAGAACATGCTTATTGCGCCTCGTGAAACTGAGATGCAGGCTCAAAGGTTCGTGAACAGTAACAGTGGAAACTTGCTTCTCGATGATTTGATGGCAGCCGCGAAACAACAAGACAAATCGATCCAATATGTAGATCCTTACTCGAAAAGCCAGGACGTTGTTGAGACCTATATCAATCACTTTAGAGCCTTTGATTGGTACTTCGGAGTCGCAGTCCCAGTACGTGAGATTGAGGCGCCCGCCCAGGCACTGGTGACCCGACAGAGTCTCATCATTGCAATGATCTTCTTGGGTAGTCTGATCGCTGCATACCTGCTGGTAAGAAGGATCTCTCGACCACTGGACCGGCTAGCAGACCATGCAAAAGAACTTGCGTCCCACGATTTCACCATTCAAGACGATGAAGAGCGATCGATTGAAGAGCTCCCGGTAAAGTATCGCGACGAAGTGGGGCGGCTTGCGGAGGCTTTCGTACGCATG
>Ga0224508_10003870_pt1 | contig 12314 bp, 10 predicted proteins | sample SF_Jan12_sed_USG_4_FD_170157 | JGI IMG/M metagenome (GOLD analysis project Ga0224508, IMG submission 170157) | Sediment microbial communities from San Francisco Bay, California, United States - SF_Jan12_sed_USGS_21 | ecosystem: Environmental > Aquatic > Marine > Sediment | place: USA...
AGGGGCGGGCCAAGTCCGTAGCCGGTCAGAAAACCGAACCAGACCACACCGGAGGCGCGACCGGCGGCCGAAGCTCCGACGATAGCCATCACGGCCATTGAGCCGATCGCGGTCCATGAGGCCGCCGACAGCCCAAACGCGATCGTGCCCACCCACATCCAGCCGATGCCGGCCGTGGTCGAGATCAGCATGAGGACCGTGGCCCCGATCGCCACAAACGAGAGCACGGTCAATGTGTTGGCCTGATTGGCCCGGTGTTCCACCGTTCGTGCCCAGTACAGCCGGCCGAATATGGCGACGCCTCCCAGAAGGGCGGTCGCCAGCCCGGCCACCCGAGGAGTCTGACCAAGACTCTCCTCAACGAACAACGGAAGCAAGAAATTCGCCGAACCCCCGAGACCAAGCAGACCGCCACAGGCAGCCAGCCACCAGATGCCACTCGGGAGCGGGGCGAGCGGCGCGCCGCTTTTCGGTGTGGACGGCGTGTCCGGTGTGGTCATCCGCATCAGGAAGGGCACAGGGAGAACCAGCGCCACCGCCATCACTATCAACGTCGGCCGCCACCCGAAAACAGTGGCACCCCAGGGAGCAAACAACCCCGCGAGTAGAGCCCCCACCTGTGGCCCAGTCTGTTTGAGCCCGGTGATGAGTCCGCGTCGACCTCGCTCGATATGCTCGGCGATCAGCTTGTTCGTCCCCGGGTTGGCGCCGGCGGCCGTGATGGCGGCAACCGTGCCGCCGACAAACACTGCTGCAAAAACGGGAGCCCCCGCCATTAGCAGCGCCGCCACGGCAGCACCGACCAGCACGATCAGCGCGGCGTTCTGGCCCCCAATCCGGTCGGCGATGCGTCCGGCGAAGGGCGAGACGACCGCCGTCACCACGTTGACTACCAATCCGATGGCACCAATCGCCACCTTGCTGACGCCGAAGTCGTCGATTAGAAACGTCGCCAAAACCGGAATGATTGTTGTGATGGCAGTAGCCCCAACCATGACCCACATGAGCAGCCCGGCGAACACGAATTGGCCGGTGGACGGATGAGCAGGGTTGACCGGCTTCATCACCGCAGGCTAGGCACAGGAGAGGTGAAGTTCTCGATGACTCCGGCAGTATCTAGCGGGCATTGGCCGCTCTATATGTGCGGGTACCAGTCATTGCCGCGGCTCGGTGCCACGCCCGCCCCGGTCGGCGGTATCGATTGCCTTTCGAGGCCTGGTCGGATGGCCGGGGAGCGCGGTCGTCCTCCGACGTTCATTGGGTCATGTGTCGACTGGGAGGAGTGTGCCGGTGTCGTCCTCATGCCAGGTGCTGGGCTTTTGCGGCGAAGTTGAGGATCGCAGGGATTATCAGGATGGCTGTACAGGTGATGGCTGCCGCGGATCCGGGCGAGCTCGAATCCCAGCGTCTCAACCGGTCGGGTGAGGTCCGTGAGTCGTACATCGGCGAGTTCGCCTTGTCGCAGCTTCTTGAGCAGCCTTCGTGGATTCATACGACGAACGTAGGTCACGGGTGTGACACGCACGTCCCCTCGAGCGGGCCGCGCGGGGGAAATCGCGTGGGGGAGTGGTGCTCTGGTCTCGCTGGTGTTGTCGAGACTCAGCTCGTCACGGGTTGATGTGGCCTAATGCGCGCTTGTACTCGGCTTGTCGGTTCCGTTCGTTTGTCAGCCGTTTGAGATATCGGCCGGAGAGCTCACCGTTAGTTTCCCGAAGTGAGAGGTGCCAATCCGGTGGCGTCAGGCCTCCGACAGCCACCCGCGGGCTTTGCCCAGTATTTCGTCCACCTCGAGGGCGGCGCCTTCGGCTTCGAGGCGCTTGACTTCCTCGGCCCCGAGCTGTTCAACAAGACGGTCGCGGACTGATTCATGCACGCCGTCGCGGGGAATGACCGAGGGCCCGGGCAACTCCGAGGCAACCGCACGACCCAGGGCAGTCGCCGCCTCCTTGTACATTCCCGACGCCGTCAACACCTCGGCCGCTGCGTCCAACGTCCGTGGCTTCACTACTTCGTGCATCGGCAACACCGGCATGGTGTCGATGACCGTTGCTACCCGCTTCCGGGCAGGGTCGGGGTTACCCAAGGCTGCCTCGGACATTGCCATGAACCGTAACGCCCCCGCCCAACAGCTGAGATCACCCACGTCCTCCAGCCGCTTGGCGCCCTGAGCCAGCGGCTCCAGGGCCTCGCTGTGGTCGCCCTCCATTTGCCTGAGGATCCCCAAGTAATACAACGCATGCCCGTAATGGTTGGGCGACTTGGACTCCGAGAAAATCTCACAGGCCCGTTCGACGTTGGCGAGCACTTGTTCGTTGTCCGGGTCACCCGAGCCGTAAAGCCTCGTTGTGTGGCTGAGGGTGACAGCGAGCATGGCGTCGTCGCCGGCGGCTTCGAACATCGCGAGTGCAATGTCGAGGTGTTCGCGAACCCGCTCATCCTCTGCTGGCAAGTACACGAACAGCAGCAGGTTGAGGACGCCGCGCTCCCACTCAGGTACGAACCAGGGCGGCTGCGGATTGGCATCGAGCAGCTTGCGGCCCTCGAGGAGATGTTCAAGGTATTCGGGATCGGCAGTGGAGTGACGGATGGCGGCGCCCACCGCCAGTTCCATCTTCGCGATTGCGTTGAGGTCGCCGGTCTCCTGCGCAAGCGCCAGCCCGGTGCGGGCGTGGCCGATGGCTTCCGGGCTGGTGAGCTGGCCACCGAGGATGGCGGTGCTCCACCAGGCTTTGATCTGGTGCAAAGTGTCGGTGTCCTCCGAGGCAGCTTCGAGCCCTTGCAGTGCGACGTCAATCGCCTCCACCTGCTTGCCACCGTGCATCCAGTAGCTCATCAGGTCGAAGACCATGGATAAGTAGGCGTCGATGTCGGCGGTCTCGAATAGAGTCATGAACCCGGCACGGATGTTGTCGTATTCGAGGTCGACGGTGGCCGTTTGGGTCAACCGGTCGGGCCCACGGAAGCCACTGGTCGCCCCGGCGACCAGATCGACGAAGTAGTGGGCGTGCGCCATTAGGTAGTCGGCGGCGTTGCCGCTCTCGGCGAACTGTTCCTGAGCGTATTGACGCACCGGTTCCAGAAGTCGGTAGCGGGTGCCGCCTTCGGAGTCGGGAACGACCGTCACCAGGGATTTGTCGACGAGCGAATCGAGGTGGTCGAGCACCTCCCACTCCTCAACCTCACCCCCGACGCACACGGCTTCCGCGGCGGCGAGGTCGAATCCACCCACAAACACCGAGAGCCGGTGGAAGAAGTCCCGTTCGGCGGGTTTGAGCAGGTCGTTGGACCAGTCGATGGTGGCTGCCAGGGTGCGCTGGCGGGGGAGGGCGGTCTTGGCCGAACCTGAGAGGATGCGGAACGAATGGTCGAGTCGGTCGGCTAGCTCGGCGGGCGACATCGAGCGGAGCCGAGCAGCGGCCAGCTCCAAACCCAACGGGATGCCGTCGATGCGGGTGACGATGCGGCCGATGGCGGCCAGGTCGTCGTGGGTGGGAGAGAAGTCGGCCGTGGCCGAACGGGCTCGGTCCAGGAACAACATCACCGCTTCGGAGTCCTCGAGCTGGTGGGTCTCGTCGGGCAAGCCGAGTGATGGGACCCGGAGGATCTCCTCACCTGCGATACCGAGGGATTCCCGCGAGGTGGCGACGATCCGCACGTTGGGACAGGATTCGAGGATGAGTTTGATCGCAGCCGTCGCGCCGTCCAGCAGGTGCTCGCAGTTGTCGATGACCAGCAAGAGTTCTTTGGCCCACAGATAGCGGGTGACGACGTCTTCGATGGTGGCGCCTTCGCCGGCCCGCAGTCCCCAGGCGTCGCCGATCTCGGACATGATGAAGGCTGGGTTGGTGATGGGTGCCAGCTCCACTAGCCAGGCCCCGTCGGCGAGCTCGTCGGCCATCGGCCGAGCCGCTTCCACCGCCAGGCGAGTCTTGCCGGTGCCGCCTACTCCGGTGAGCACGGCCAGTCGACTGTCGGTGCTGAGGGTGTCGATCTCGGCGAGCTCGGAGGACCGGCCGACAAACGTGGTGAGGTACTCGGGGAGATTGTGGCGGCGGATGTCGACGGTGCGGATCGGCGTATCGATCACCGGCAGCTCGGCATGGCGAAGCTCGAAAAGGTGCTCGGGCTCCTCGATGTCTTTGAGGTGATGGGTCCCCAAATCTTCCAATGAACTGGGCGCCGCCAATGTCGATGCCATCGTCTCGGCGGTAATCGATGAGACGAGAACCTGCCCACCGTTGCCTGCCGACATGATGCGGGCCGCCCGGTTGAGCACGGGCCCGAAGTAGTCGCCGGCCCGTTCCTCCGCCGTCCCGGTGTGAATGCCGATCCGAACTTTGACGGCCGGCCCGGGCCACTGCGCACTCAGCAGGTCGAGCTGAATTTTGGTCGCGGCGGCGATCGCCGCCTCACAGGTTTGGAAAGCGACCGCGAAGGCATCGCCGGCCGTGGAAAATACGTGGCCCCCTAGGCTATCGGCAACCGACTGCATGACCTCGTCATGGAGGGCCAGGCTGGCCGCCATCCCTTGAGGGTTGCTCTCCCATAGACGAGTAGATCCCTCGACATCCGTGAAGAGAAACGAAACCAGCCCGGTGGGCAGAATTGCGGCCATGGGCGCGAGATTAACTCCGGTGGCCTCAGGATGCGGTGGGCGCTTGGAAGCTGCTGCTCGACAACACCCCATTGAATCGAGGACTTCCTGCGCTTCTCCCTCCTCGCCCCCGCACTCCCCAACACGACCGCACCGAAGGTGGGGGCGCGCGACTTCGGTGGGGTTGTGGTGCCCCGTCCGGGCAGTGTCACAGACGCCACGTACCTTCGACGTATGCCGCGAATCGCATCGTTCTACGGGATCACGATCACGATGTATTTCGGAGATCACAATCCGCCGCACTTCCACGCGCTTTATGCGGGACAGCGGGCACGGTTCACTCTTGACGGACAGCTGCTCAGCGGCGACCTTCCTCGACGGGCTCGACGCCTCGTACGAACATGGGCTCAGTTGCATCCTGATGAACTGGCCGGATGCTGGGAGCGGGCCCGAAATCACGCCTTGCCGGGTACGATTGAGCCGTTGCCATGAGGAGTGGAAGGGTGGCCGAAATAGTCGCTGTTCGGATAGTCGGTGCTCGGACCGTAGAGCTGACGTTTGCCGACGGATCGATCCGCGTCGTGGATCTCGCCCCCTTCTTGTGGGGTCCGGTGTTCGAAGCTATCGCCGCCGATGACGAGCTATTTGCTCAGGTTGCGGTCGATTCCGAGCTGGGTACGATCGGCTGGCCGAACGGTGCGGACCTGGACCCGGACGTCTTGCATGGTGATTACGAACCGGCTCAAACCTCCCAGGAGCTGCCCAAGTAGCCGCCACCAACACAACCCCATCGAAGGTGGGGGAGTGCCTACGCCTCGGACGTGTGGTCTCGCGGGAATTCGGCGATCGAAGATGACACTCCAACTCGACCCCACGGAAGCTGGGGTGCCGGGCTAGCTATTCTCGCGAGCACTCCCATCTCCTGGGCGGAACCGAGCTATGACCACGAACCCTCCACCACCTCCGTCCCCGGAGTGGAAAGACATCCTGGAAAAGGGGGACAATTTTCGGCATCTGCGCTGGTTGTTCAAGTGGCTGCCCTCGAATCCCCGATGCGAGTTATGCCTGGCTCCGTTTGCCGGCGCGGGCGGCTGGATGGTTCGTACTTTCAAAGGAATCAAGCCTTCGACGCTGAACCCGCACTTCTGCAACGACTGCGAGCTGGTGAGCGAAGACCACCCGGGCGGGGCCGAGGCGGACGTTGCATTGTTGTTTGCCGACATTCGTGGTTCAACTTCGCTGGCTGAAACGATGGAACCTGCTGCCTACTCTGCTCTCATAAGTCGCTACTTCTCAGAGGCCTCCGACGTGCTGATCCATGCCGGAGCCCTGATCGACAATCTTGCCGGTGATGGTGTCAACGCGATCTTCGCAAAGGGGTTCGCCGGTCACGACTATGCACAGAAGGCGGTCAAGGCCGGCAGGCGCCTGCTCGAGATCACGGGTCACGGGCCGGGCGAGGAACCCTGGGTACCGGTCGGAGTTGGCGTGCATTGGGGGCGGGCATTTGTGGGCGCAGTTGGGGAGGAGGGACGACTCATCTCGATTTCAGCGCTCGGTGATTCGGTCAATGTCGCCGCCCGGCTCTCATCGGCGGCCGCCGCCGGGGAGGTTGTTGTCAGCGAGGCTGCCTGCCGTGAGGCCGGCCTTGAATGTGACGATTACCCATCGAAGGAACTAACGCTCAAAGGTCGAGTCGAGCCGGTAACCGCCCACGTCATCACCGTCTAGTCCAGCTTCATCTCCGGTGAGTCTCGTCGCACTCGGGCTCCTGAGCCTGCTTCGTCTCCGATGATCCCAAAAGACCCGAAAGGATTCCGCCCGCGTCGGACACATCAGGGGTGAGACAGGAAATCAGTGTGCATCGCACCTCAAGACAGGAGTAGACCATGACACGCAGAATCTGGATCATTGTTACGGCAGTAATCCTCGCCGTCGCCACCATCGGCGGCGTGGCCGCTTTTGCCGGCGGCGGAGACGATGACGACCAAGAAGCCAATCCGAGCCCGAGCATTGGTATGCCGGCGCCCGACTCCGAAGGCATTAACGAGACCATTGTTCATGGCGGACCCGACGTCGAGGTCCTTCCCGAGTACGACGGTCCCGCCGATGGCCCTCCCCGCACAGAAGGCCCGATCGAAGAGCCGGGGGACGAGTTCAGCAGAGACGCTGGAGAAGGCGCTGGTTCGCTCGAAGGCGGACCGGTGACCAACGGAGAGTTGGCCGGGGATGAGGGCGATGTCATCGATGGTGGTTCCACCTCCAGCGGGATGGTGGTGCCCGGATTCGAAGGCGTCGTGACCGACTTCATCGTCGAGCCCAGTTCCTAACCGACATCAAGACTTTGCGAGGGAGGATTCCCGATGAGGCGGGCTACCAAACCGAGACCCATGGTGCTGATGCTGTTAGTGGTTGCACTGGTGGCAGCCGCCTGCACCGGCGGTGATGGAGGCGTCTCGACTACGACCGTGCCGGGTTCCACTACCACCACGACAGTTGGTGAGAATCCGTGTGAAGGTGCCGAGTCGTCCGACGTGTTCCATTTGGTGGATATCGATGGCGACGGATCGTCTGAGACCGTATATCTTCGTTCCTCCGCCAGTGCCGATCGTTTGGATCTGGGCCTCTGTGTTGATGGCGAGACCCATGCGGAGCTGACCATCGACGGGGGGACCACCCTTCTCGGGTTCGCCGACCTCGATGACGATGGCCGCCTGGAGATTCTCCTTCGAAGCGACGGTGAGCGGGGACCGCTCGCTCGAGCAGTCGTCGTGGCGCTCAGCGGACTCACTCTCACTGATCTCGAGGCCGAGAAATGGATCACGGGTGGAATCCCGGACGGGCCGTTCGAGGCTGCCGGGTTCGAGTGTGACGACATTGACGACGACGGCGACCTCGAACTGCTGGTGACTAGCTACCGGCCGGCCGACGACTTGCTCAATGTTGACCCAGAGGATCAGGATCAAGTCAACCTCGGGATCAGCCTGGTTCACCTGGACGGCACCACCGTGTCGGAATTCGGTGTGGACATGTTTGAGACCGACTTTCAAACCGCGTATGAGCGCTGGCTCGAGCCCGACCGGTGTGCACCCGGCTCAACTCCCAGAGTGGAGATTGTGTACGGAGAGAACGGGTGGGGGAGAGTCGATTTCGACCCGGCCGACTTTGCCAGCGACGGGGACGTCGTGTTGACCGGCATCGCCCGCGGCGGCACGGAGGACAGGTACGTGGTGGTCGGATCTGAACACCCGAGCTTCCTGTTGGGTGAGTTCTTTCCCGTTCGGCCCGTCATATGGTCTTCGGCCGATGCCCTCTCGTGGCACAAGTCGGAGCTGGGGGACCCCGTTGGTGAGCTTCGTGATGTGGTGGCGCGGGCCGACGGGAGCGGATTCGTGGCGGTGGGGGCCACCGACTCCTTTACTGCTGCTGCGTGGGTGTCGACCGACGGCCGCAACTGGGAGCTAATCGAAGTGCCCTCCTCCCGATCCGGTGAGGGTCTCCTGGGCCCCGTGATGTCTCAGATTGTCGAAACCCCGCTCGGCCTGGTGGCGGTGGGGACCGAGGACTACGCCCCCGATCCGGGCGGTCACGGCGTCGATATTGATGCCACCGTGTGGCTCTCGACCGATGGGCGGGCCTGGGAACGGGTCGAGCATCCAGCTTTCGGAACGCCCGGATACCAGCCCAACGCTGGAGACGAATTCAATGGCGAGTTGGTCGGTGTGACCTATCAACCGGGGGTGGGGATTGTCGTCGTGGGGTCCGCCAGCGATCCCAACGATCCGACCGAAGACTTTCCCTTGCACAGGCCGGCCGCCTGGATATCGGCCGACGGGAGTCAATGGCAGCGGTACGACATGCCCGGTGAGCTGCGGTTGCGGGGAGTGACGGCCAGTTCCGGCGGTTTGGTGGCGCACGGTGTGTCAACCCTCTCGGGCAGTCCGAGTGCGGACGCAGTTGTTTTGGTCAGCACAAACGGCCAACAGTGGGTGCCGGCCACCGGAGCGTTCGCCGGTCTGGGTGGGGTCGACGGAATTCAGAGCATCAACCATGCCCTGGAGATTCCGGGGGTTAGGGTCGTGGGCTTCGGAAGCGATGAGAAGGAATTCGAAACCGTCGGCGGCGCCGCCGTCTGGTGGTCGAACACCGCAGACGACCCGACGGCATGGCACCGAGAGGCCCATGACGACCGCGTCTTCGAAGAGCTCACTGCCTCGCCCACTGCCACCATGACCGATGCCGTCTGGTCGGACGATCGTCTCGTCGTCGTGGGTTTCTCGGGCCGGACCGTCGAGTTTCCGGGCGGCGGATCGGGCTGCTGTCTCATCGGGCCCGCCGTCTGGGTGTGGCCGGCCGTTTCCGGTGCTGGAAGTGGATCCTGATGGTGAAGACACCTACCAATAAGAGCTGGGGGGTTGCCGGTCTCTTGATTGCGGTTGTGGCTTTGATAGTGGGCGCCGCACTTCCAGGTCGAACGGTAGTTAGTACCGACGATGACCCTCTCCCGGACGACTGGCCCCAGCGGCTGAGTAGCGAAGTGGCCCTGGTGGCGGGTAAGCAGGCCTCCGGCGGCCTCGAGTTGCTTGGAGTGCGCCTGCGAGAAAAGACCTATCTCCTCGATCTGCACTTCCTGGGATCCGCGGATTGCGCCCCAGGGGTGTGTGAGGGCCCGGATGGGCTGAGCGGAGAAGTCGTCGGCACCACTATCGACGGGGATCTGATCGTGAGTTCCCGCGTCGAGGTGACCCGTGAGTGCTTCGACCTCATTGAGACCAGCGATCCGTGGCCGTCCTTTCCAGAATGCGTCCCCATCGCCGGCAGATAGACCGCGCTCAAGCGACACCCAACGGCTAGCAGGCAACCCGTGGTACTCATCGATAACGTAGAGGCTCCAGGGAAGGAGCGAGATCGACCTACGATCGTGCCGCCGATGACGTCCTCGTCTCATGATCGTGCCGATCGTGCCGAGCAGTTCCATGTGCTGTTCGAAGCGCACTATCCCAAGTTGCTTGCCTATGCGTTGCGCCGTACCCGCACCGAAGCCGATGCTCACGACGTTGTTGCTGAGACCTTCACCGTGGCGTGGCGCCGTTTCGATGACCTCCCTCCCCAGGATCGGTGGCTTCCCTGGCTGTACGGGGTCGGCAGGCGGGTTCTGGCCAACCAGCGGAGAAGTGCTGCCAGGCAGAATCAACTCGCGGACCGCGTTGCCACCGAGAGTTCGGTGGGCGGCTATCACGCGGAACCGTCGGCCGCTTCGAACCTGGTGCAGGAACAGATGGCGCGGTTGCGCCCTGACGACCAGGAGTTGCTCCGATTGGCTACCTGGGAGGAGCTTTCCCACGACCAAATCGCCACCGCATTGGGTATCAGCGCGAATGCGGTCGGGATCCGGCTACACCGGGCCCGGAACCGGCTCGGTCGAAATCTCGAGAAGGCCGGCTACCGGGGTAGTCGATCCCCTGAAGAACATGCGAAAGATTCGGGTGTCGCCCGGACACAAACCGAAGTGAAAGACCAACCGAAGGACTATCCGGACAAGGAGCCGATGTGAAGAAGCGACACTTCAAACATGAGCCCCTTGACGCGCTGCGGGACGCCGATCCCATCGTCGCAGAGCGCCTGCCAGGGGTCGGCGACGATCCCCGCGCTCAGGCATTGTTCGAGGAGATCACATCGCTCCCGATCGAGGAGGAGGCACCGAGCCCGACGCGAGCGCCCAAGAGGAGCTGGATTTTCCAACCGGCCTGGGCCGCATCGGCAGCCGTAGCCCTGGTTGCTGGCGTAGTCGGCACGGTCGCGCTCCTGGGGGGCTCGCCTTCGGACCCCCCGGATACTCAGACGGTTCCAACAAACCAGACGCCCCCCACGGCTGCCGCCGCTCCCATCGCCGGAGCATGCGTCGAGCAATACGACCTCGAAACTCTCGCCAACCGCGACTTCGCGTTCGATGGCACGGTCACCTCCGTGGATGGCGATCAAGTGACCTTCCTGGTCAACCAGTGGTTCCGCGGCGATCAGGTGACGGAGGTGACGTTGACCGCCACCGGCCTCACGGGCGGTGCGCTTACCGAAGAGGGCGTCCCTCTGGAAGAGGAGGTCACCTCGATCGGCGGTGGACTGACCTTGGTCGACGGCGAGAGGTTTCTGGTGGCCGGCTCAGACATATTCGTATGGTCCTGCGGGTTTACCCAGTCATACGATCCGGCCGTCGCAGCCGACTGGGCAGCCGTGTTCGAAGGCTGACGGCGAGCGGATTTGACCGGATACGCTCTCAACCGGTATCTATAGGCGGATCAGACCGAAGCGCGCCTGTAGGTCGCGCTCTCCCGCACGTCCCCAACGCGATCGCACCGAAGGCCGAAGCGTCAATGCAGCAGTCAAACGAGCTGGCTTGATGGCTTTCTGAATGGCCCCACGCGATATGGGTCGCTTGAGACCCCGGCCGCTCCAGACCAGGCAGACGGGCCCAGTTCAGGTTCAGGGGGTGGTGCAGTTGATGTTCCAGCCGTCGGGGTGGAGGTTGGGGGTGATCTCGATGTTGGTTTGGGTGTCCCCGCCGACCTCGAAGACGGCGTGGCAGCCGTAGAGACCCCGGCCGTCGGTGTTGATTGGCACCCAGCGGGTGGCTGGACTGAGTCCGGTATCGACCCATATCACCAGCGTGTAGGTGCCGGGTTCGACGGTCAATGCTTGATCGGACACATACGGGAACCGTCCCACCGACATGTCGGCGGGCTGGCGGAGTACTGCGGTGAAGTCCTCATCGGAGACCACCCACCAGAACCCCCCGAGTGCGTCACGGTCCAGATCGGTCAACTCACCCGCATAGAGCACTCCGGCCAACTCATGGCCGTCATGACCAGACACTCCCGACACGGTGACCCCAACCGTCTGACCATCCCCCACACCCGTCGCCAGCGGTGCCGTTGTCGGCCGGGGAGTGGCCGGCTCGTCGGCCACGTCGCTCGTGCCGCGGCCCCCCAACCACACCGCAGCTACCGCCATCACCACGATGGCGGTGGCCGTTCCGATTGCAATCAGCGTGCCCCGCCAGGTCGACACTCCCGGCAGCATCTCGGGACCGGGCGTTGTGGGTTCTGCGCGGAGTCGGGCGGCGCGCTGCTCTATGGCAGCCCGCATATCCGGGGTGTCGAGTTGATCGAGCTCTCCGAGACGTTTCTGTAAGTCACTCATTGCTCTCCTCCAGGATCTCGCGCAACCGCCGCCGTCCCCGGCTCAGATGCACCCAAACCGCCGCGGGGGTGGACCCGACGATCCGGGCCACCTCCCGGGCCGGATAGCCCGCGTAGTGGTGCAAGACGACAGCCGACCGCTGCATCGGTGACAGCTGCGCCAGCGCCGCTCTCACCTCCCAGGCAGGCTCTGCCGGTATAACCGGATTATCGACAACCGAAGGGAAGTTGGTGGCCCGTCGCTGCAGCTCACCAGCGGCAATTCGATAGGCCGCTTTCCACACCCATCGCTCCGGGGCCCAAAGGTCCTCGCCGCGGGCAAGCGCCTGAGCGAAGGCTTCAGCGACGGCATCCTCGGCCACCTCGCGGCTCCCCGCGTACGCCGTGAGTGCCCGCCACATCCGCGGAGCCTGCTCTCGATACACGAGATCCAAAGCGCCGGCGTCCGACAGCCTCGATGCTCTGGCCTCTCTGTTCAGCAAAAGGAAGCCCTCTGTTGGAAGCGACTCGACCACACGCACCCT
>Ga0224508_10003871_pt1 | contig 12312 bp, 8 predicted proteins | sample SF_Jan12_sed_USG_4_FD_170157 | JGI IMG/M metagenome (GOLD analysis project Ga0224508, IMG submission 170157) | Sediment microbial communities from San Francisco Bay, California, United States - SF_Jan12_sed_USGS_21 | ecosystem: Environmental > Aquatic > Marine > Sediment | place: USA: California...
GATCGGCACGTCGACCGAGGGCATGACCGACCTCGACGGGGTGTGGGCTCGCTGACCCAGTTGTCCGACGCGTCCGTACCGAGCAGTTAGGTTGGTGCCATGACTCGTCTCCGTCTCCTCGCACTCGTGTTCGCCTTCGGTCTCGCCGCGGCGGCGTGCACCGCGGAGGAGCCGTCGCTCAGCATCGACACGTCCGCGCCGGCCGGCGACGACTCGGCGTCCGGCTCCGACGACGCCCGCGATGAGCCCGATGCCGAGCCCGATGAGCCCAGCGAAGAGCCGACCGAGGAGCCGACCGAGGAGCCCACGGAGGAGCCGACCGAGGAGCCCACCGAGGAGCCGGGCGGGGAACCCACCGATGTCGGCAACGGCGTCGCGTCGGCCGGCGAGCTCGCGGGCGAGGTGCTCGAGGAAGACGTGTTCGGCGACGTCACTCCGGAACAGGAGAACTGCATCGCCATCTCGCTGATCGACTCGCTCGGCGCGGCCGAGGTCATCCGGCTCGACGAGGCCTCCGAGATCACGCCCGAGGCGGCGACCGCACTGGTCGACGCCCTCTTCGACTGCATCGGGGCCGAACCGCTCGGCAACAGCATCGCGACCGAGGTGGTCTCGGGAATCGGAACGCTGTTGCCGCCCGACGCCGAGGCGTGCCTCGCCGAGACCTACTCCGACCGGGCCACAGTGCAGGAACTGTTGGACACGTTCGTGATCTACGGTGCCGATGTCGAGTTCGAGGATCTGCCGCCCGACGCGCAGAGCTCGCTCATCTCGCCGGTGTTCGCCTGCGTGGGCCTCGGCGACATCCTCGTGTCCACCATCGGCGCCGGGACATTGAGCGACCAGGCCGTGGCGTGTCTGAACGAACGAGGGGCCGCGTTGCTCGAGATCTTCCTCTCGGCGCCCTCGGCCGACTTCGAGCAGCTACCCGCCGATTCCCAGGCCGAGCTGTTCGACATCTTCTTCGCATGCCTCAGCCCTGACGAGCTCGCCGAGCTCGGCGGGCCCTGAGCGTCAGTTCGTCGGCGAAGCGGGCCGGATCGGAGCCGGGCAGCAGTCGGCCGCGCACACGTCGGGACGTGGTCCGTCGGCAGCGCAGGACAGTCGCGGTCGATCATCGAGCCGCTCCTCGATGAGCTCGCGCAGCGCCCGCACGAAACGCGGGTGGGTCCCGACCGTCGGCACCCGGATGAAGCGGATCCCTCGTTCTTCGGCGGCGTTCGCCGCCTCGAGGTCGAGGTCGAAGAGCACCTCCATGTGATCGCTGACGAATCCGAGCGGGACCACGACGGCAATGGTCGCCGGATCGAGCGTCCCGAGGTGTTCGACGATGTCGGGTTCGAGCCACGGAACGTGCGGTGCGCCGCTGCGACTCTGGTAGGCGAGGTCGTATCCGGCGATCGTCGGTAGGCGCGTCGAGATGATGTGCGCCGCCTCCTCGAGCTGGGCAACGTAGTCGGACGTCGCAGCCATCGACATCGGGATCGAATGGGCCGTGAAGACGAGACGGGCCGCGCGCCGTTCCCGGTCGTCGAGCGCTGCGATCGCGCTGTCTGTCCGATCCGTCACCGCGGCCAGGAATCCGGGATGGTCCCAGTAGGGGCGTACCTTGTCGATGGTCGGGGCACCCTGGCCGACCACAGCACGGGCCGCGGCGATGTCCTCCTGGTACTGGCGACACGACGAGTAGGAGCTGAACGCCGACGTCACGATGCCGAGCGCGTTCGTGACGCCGTCGTCGCGCATGGCAGCAACGGTGTCGGCCAGCATCGGGTGCCAGTTGCGGTTCCCCCAGTGGATCGGGAGGTCGATCCCGACGCCACGGAGCTCGAGCTCGAGCGCGGCGATCAGATCGCGGCACTGCTGGTTGATCGGGCTCACGCCTCCGAACCGGTCGTAGTGCGCGCTCACCTCGCGCAGTCGCTCGTCGGGGATGCCCCGACCGGCTGTGACGTTTCGGAGGAACGGCAGCACATCGTCAGGACCCTCGGGGCCGCCGAAGGAGATCAGGACGATCGCGTCGTACTCGTCGTTCATCGGTTCCACGCTGTCATGGTGGCGGCTGGCACGTCGGACAGAACCAGGTCTTGCGGCCGGCGAGCACGAACCGTTCGATGGGAGCGCCGCAACGGCGGCACGGTTCGCCCGCACGTTTGTAGACGTGCAGTCGGTCGTCGGCGCCGATGCGGCCGACGCTGCTGGCTCCCACGTCGGCGGGGTCGACCGTGACGATGCGGTTCAGCCGTACGCCTCGCCTGAGCTGATCGGTTGCGACGTTCCACAGATCGTTCACCTCGGCATCGGCGAGCATGAGCGACGGGACGGACGGATGGATCCCCACCAGGAACAGGAGCTCTGCCCGGTAGACGTTGCCGATTCCTGCGACGACGCGCTGGTCGAGCAGAGCCGCGCCGATCGGGACTCGACGCGTGGCCACACGCTCGGAGAAGTCGGGCAGTCGACCGTCGCGTCGCAGCGGATCGGGGCCGAGCGTCGTGGTGACGTCCGTGAACGTGTCCGGCCCGCCGACGGTGCAGGTCATCGGGCCGGTGAGATCCCAGGCGATGTGGTCGACCGCCAGCCGCAACCGGACGGTGTCGCGGGGAGCGTCGGGCGCGGTACGACGGAACTTGCCGATCAGCCCCAGATGGATGTGCAACGTGTCGCCGGCCTCGAAGTCGACGAAGAGGTGCTTCCCGTAGGCACGGCACCTGGTCGCGACCTGTCCGTCGAGGAGATCGGCGCCGGCCGCGAATCGCTGCTGCGGTGAAGAGGCGGTGACGGCGTTGACGCCGAGGTCGCGTGCCAGGTCGCGGGCGAGGCGGTGGACGGTGTGACCCTCGGGCACGTCAGCGGGCGACGAACGCGAGCGTCGCGGCGGGCTCGATGACGACGTCGCACTCGTCGGCCAGGGTGTCGACGACCCGGTCGGCGGCGTCCGCGGCGGAGTCGGTGACCTCGTCGCGCAGATCGCCGCTGCTCGTGATCACCGACGCAACCTCGCGGTTGAACGACGCGAGCTCGGTGAACGATGTCTGATCGGCTTCGGGAGCGAACGCCGCCGCTGACTCGAGGGTGCCGGCGAAGGCCGTGAGGCTGTTGCTGATGGTGACGAGGCGGTCGATGTCGAGTGGTACGTCGGCCTCGACGGGCTCGGGAACCGGTGGCACCGCGGCTTCGATCGCATCGGCCCATTCGCAGAATCCCGGCAGCGCCGGGGCCGACGAGGACGTGACGGCTGCACTCGAGCAGGCCATCACGAAGACGGCGAGCGGCGGGAGCAGCACGAGGAGGCGCAGCGTTTGCACCCTGGAGAGTGAATCACCTTCGCCGCCGTCTGCGGTGCCGGTGGGTGTCACCGGGTCGACGGGTGCGGGGGGTGGGCTCGCTCGCGGACGCCAGCTCATAGACTCGCAGCTGCCATGACGCTGCTCTCGGCCATCTTCCTCGTGTCGTGCATCGGCGTCGGCGTGGGAGTCACGGGGTACCTCCCGATGGTCCTGCGGGTCGAGGAACGGCTCCCGATCGCAGCGGTTGTCGGCGCCATGGCTGTCACGTCCACCTCGTTCGTCGCCATCGCATTCTTCGACTTCAGCGGTGGAGCGGTTGTCGTCGGCACCGGAGCTGCGATCGTGCTCGCGGCGCCGGGGTGGCGCTCGCTGGCGCCGACACTGCGGGCGGACATCACCGACTTCGGTCGGCGCCTGCGGGCAGGATGGCGTGACCCGGCCAGCCCGGCTCCGCTCCTCGGCCTGCTCGCCGTCACCTGGCCGCTCACCATCCGAATACTCAGCCTGGCCTACCAGCGCAGCCCGACCGGCGGGGTCGCGGTCGGACACCTGTCGGTGTTCGGCGACTGGCAGGCTCATCTCGCCTACGCCGGATCGTTCGCATACGGCGGTGACCTCGACCTGACCACGCCCCTGTCCGCAGGCGACGACCTCGCCTATCACTTCGGCGTCGATCTCTTCGCCGCATTGACCGTTCCGGCGGGGCTCTCGGTGCCGGCGGCGCTCACCCTCACCACCGGCTACCTGGCGTTTGCGTTGCCGGCCCTGTTGTACATGTTCGGCCGCCGGCTCTTCGAGCGACGGAGCGTCGCCGTGGTCGGCACGATCACGTTCCTCGCCGCCGGTGGCTTCGGTTTCTTCCGCTTCTTCGACGACGTCGCCGATCAGGGCTGGTCGGTGGTGTGGAACCTCCCACGCGACTACACACGCGATTTCGACACGTTGTGGATGGACAACCCCGTGCTCGGTCACCTCTATCCGCAGCGGCCGACGCTCATCGGGTTCTCGGTCGTACTGATCGCGCTCGTGGTGCTGTGGTCGGCTCGCCGATCCGGTGATCGCGCGTCGATGGCATGGGCCGGCGTCCTCGTCGGCATCACGCCGCTGTTCCACACCTTCGGGTGGGGTACTGCCCTGGTGCTCGGCTCGATCTGGGCCCTGACCGACGCCGTCGCGCCGAATGGCGCCGGGTGGCGGCACTGGCTCTGGTACCTCGTCCCGGCTACGGCGCTGGCGCTGCCGACGGTCGTGTGGCTGCTGCCCCCCGAGAGCGCATTTCGGTGGGAGTGGGGCTGGGTCGCGGGCGACACGCCGTGGGACATCGTCTGGTTCTGGCTGTGGAACACGGGCCTGTTCCCCCTGCTGTTCGTCGGCGGGCTCGTGTGGCGGGGCGCCGTGTCCCGGCGGGTTGCCGTCGCCGTGGCCCCGATCTGGCTCTGGTGGGCGGGCGTCCATTTCGCGATTCCCCACCCCTGGGTCGGCAACAACGCCAAGTACGCAGTCTTCTGGTGGCTCATCGGTTCGTTCGTCGTCGCGGCAGTCATCGTCGAGGCGGCGAGGTGGGCCGCCCGGGCCGACCCTCCGGTCAATGCGTTCGCCAACGCTGCCATCGCGCTGGGTGCGCTCAGCCTCGTGGCCGCCGGGGGGCTCGACATCTTCAAGACCCTCGACGGAACCGCCGGTGTCTACCCGGCCACGGTCGTGACCGCCGGCGAGCAGCTGGTGGGCGAGTGGGCCCGCGCGGCCACCCCTGCCGACTCGGTGTTCGTCGTCTCGTCGTCGTCCACGTCGCAGCCGATCTCGTCGATCGGAGGCCGCCCGGTCGTGACGGCGTTCGATGGCTGGGTCTTCGACCTCGGGCTCGACTGGATCGGGCGCGCCGAGGCGAGTCGCGAGATCCTGGCGGGTGGGCCCGAGGCCATCGGTCTCGTCGAGGAGTTCGGAGTCGACTACGTCGTGATCGGCCCGAACGAGCTGGCCGCCGGAGCCGACACCGTCTACTGGGATCGATCGGGCACCCTGGTGTACGACCTGGGCGGATTCCGGGTCTACGCCGTGGAGGGCATCGTGTGAGCGCGATCGGAACCGAGACCCCGCAGCGTGGCTCCACCGCCGACCGGCGGCTGGCCACGATCATCCTGGTACTGATGGCGCTCGGGCTCGTGTTGCGGCTCGTCGATCTCGGCACGCGGGCGCTGCACCACGACGAGAGCCTCGACGCGTGGTTCTCGCAACGGTTCCTCGACGACACCTACGAGGGGTACGACCCCGTCTACCACGGGCCGTTGCGGTTCTACATCACGGCGGGCTTCTTCTGGCTGCTCGGCCTGTCGACGACGACCGCCCGCCTCATCTCGGCGCTCGCCGGCACGGCGCTCATCGGGCTGCCGTGGTTCCTCCGACGCCAGATCGGCCGGGCCGCCACCATCGCGATCGCGGCGATCCTCTGCATCAGCCCGTCGTACCTCTACTTCAGCCGCTTCGGTCGCGAAGACGCCTTCTTCGCCTTCTTGTCGCTGGCGTTCTTCGTGATGTTGCTCGCACACCTCCAGCGGCCCCGCCCCGCGCTCGTGGTCGGGCTGCTCGTCACACTGGTCGCCGCGTGGGCGGTGAAGGAGTCGGTGTTCTTGTTGGTCCTCGTCGTCGGCTCGTTCCTCCTCGTCGAGCTGTCGGGCGAGCTGTGGGAGGCGAGCGGCGGACGTCCGGTCGGGTCCGGGGCGGTGCTGATCGGCGCGGGTCTGGCCGTCCTGGCCTTCGTGTTGGGCGAACCGCTCGTGGCCAACATGGCGTGGTGGGGGGCGCTGCTCATCGGGGGTGTCGTCTACACCGGCGTCAGGGCGCGCCGAGCCGGCGTGGCCGCCGCCGATGTGCCCGTGCTGCGAGCCGTCATCGCGCCGGGATGGCAGGTCTGGGTACTCGCCGCCGGCATCGGCGCGTTCGTCTTCGTCGCGCTGTTCACGGTGCTGTTCCGCACGTCGACGGGGGCCAACACGGCCTCCACACCGTGGAACGCCGTGTTCGACGGCCTCTTCGGCGGGTGGGACTACTGGCGGAGCCAGCAAGACGTGAATCGAGGCGGACAGCCCGGCTACTACTACCTGTTCGTCCTGCCGCTGTACGAGTTCGTGACGATCGGGCTCGCGCTGGTCGGCATTCGCAGGGAGCTGCGACGCTCGACGCTCGTCGGCCGGTTCGCCCTGTGGAGCGCGATCGTCTCGCTCGCCGCCTATTCCTACGCGGGTGAACGTATGCCCTGGCTGGTGGTACACCCGCTCCTGCCGTTCGTCCTGCTCGCCGGCCTCGGCGCTCAGGAACTGTGGGAACGTCGGGGCGAGCTGCGGGTGGGACTCATGGCAGGGCTCCTCGGCATCGGCGTGGTCGTGACGGTCGTCGCATCGTTCCAGCTCTCGTACTCCAGGGGCGAGGAGCCGCGCGAGCTGCTCACCCAGGCCGGTCAGGCCTCGCCCGAGCTCGCGGCGACCGTCGAGCGGATGTACGACCTCGACCGGCTGATCAGGGCCGAGCTCGGACGTCCGGCGTCGATCGTCATCGACTCCTCCGACAGCGCGGCGTGGCCCTACGTCTGGTATCTCCGCGACCTCGACGATGTCGCCTACATCGATCTGGGCGCCGGCGACCCGACGCCGGGAGCCGATGTCGTGGTCGCCGTGGCGAGAAACGTCCCGCTGGTCGAGCCGCTGCTGGTCGATCACCAGGCCACCGTGCAACCCCATCGCGAATGGTGGGTGCCGTCGTACACCGCCGCCGGCCCCACCGACTGGTTTCGCTGGTTCGTCGACCGCGAGATCTGGGACGAGACCGAGGTCGGATCGATCGACGAGACGGTGTTCGTGAGTCCGGGGGCCCTGGCCCTCGAGGTCCGCGCCGACGACCTCCTCGCCCCACCCGGCTGACGACCGCACAACTCGTTCTGGTCGCGTCTCGTGACGGTGGGAGCGACATCGTGCGGCCAGGACTATTCGGCGGCGAGGGCGGCCTTGTCCACTTCGTAGATGGCGTAGTCACCCGTTCCGAACGCGAGATCGAGCGCGGAGTGACCCGCCAGGGTGGCGAGGCCCGCCGGTGAGCCGTAGACGTGCTCCTGGGTGCCGACCACCACGTACGCGATGTCGTATCGGCGCAGGACGCGGCTGATCATCGCCGGGTCGGTCGTCGAGTAGAGACGCTGCACGTCGGCCCGGCGCTGATCGATGGCGTCGACGTAGGCGCGCCGCTGCTGGGTCTGGTGCCAGTCCCAGCCCAGGACGGTCGGCAGGCCCGTGTAGATGGACATGCGGCTCGTCCATCCGTACAGCGGGCCCACCGACTCGACGATCGTGGGCGTGCCCTCGACGTTCTCGCGCAGCCACTCGATCAACACGAGGTCGTCGCCGATCGGGATCGGCCGGCCGGCATCGACGTAGATCGGATCGGCGTCGAGAAACGCCAGCCCGTCGAGCGTCGGGTCGATGATGGCGAACCGGTCATCGAGTCGGGCCGGCGGAGCGAACACGGGATATGCGAACGACGCGACCACCAGTGCGACGATCACGGCGAACGACCCGATGGCTACGGCGTGACGACGCGCCGCTGCTCGGGAGCGTGGGTGCACCGACAGGGCCGGCACGATCGAGGTCGTCACGTGGAAGACGGCGATCGCACCGCCGATCGCCAGGAAGTGCCATGACTGGTACCAGAACTTGAACACCGTGTTGAGCCGCTCGACGTCGTTGTCGACCGTCACCACATCGACGCCTCCGGCGATCGCGAAGCCGAGGGCGAGGAGTCCACTCACCGCCATGTGGCCGGCGACGGGTCCCGACGTGTGCCGATCGACAGGCTCCACGGGCGAGCGCCAGTCGATCACGGGCAGGGCCACGAGGGCGACCACGAGCGCCGCGCACAATGCCGCCACCGCGCTGAACCGGCTCCCGACGACCGTGGCGAGAACGACGGCAGTGCCCACAGCAGCTGACGAGGCGACACCGTCACCCGCCCGTCGTCGGGTCAGCTCGATGGCGCGGACCACCAGATATGCGACCGCGATGGCCACGAAGAGCCCGAACTGCGACAGGAAGTCGATGAGACGAGTGGTCACCGGAGGCTCGCCGACACCGTTGTCGAAGGTCTCACCCGCCGCCACGTATGGCGCGACGAGAAGCCGGTGCACCACCGCAGCGAGCCCGAGGTGCCAGATGGCGCGTCGGACACGGACAGCCTGCGGGCCGGCGGCCACCAGCTGGCCCGCCCCGACCGCGCCGACCGTCACCAGCGCCGCGGCCGGAAGGTCCCACGTGTGAGCCATCCGGACGACACCGGTCGCCAACCCGAGCCCGACCGCGAAGACGATCGATCGCGCGTAGTCCCCGACCCTCGACGCCGTGAAGTACCCCAACCCCAGCGCGGCGACGAGTCCGAGGAAGGCCATGCCCATCACATGAGGATGGAGGTCGCCGAACAGCATCGACCAGAACGGGAACTCGGTGATGTCGAACGTGCCGTCGTTCACCCGGCTCGGCGCCCACCAGTCGAACTCCTGTCCCGACCCCAGCCGGCCCAGCTTCTGCCGGGCGGCGTCGAGGTTCCCGATGCCGAGCAGGAACACCGTGGCGACGGCCCCGACGCCGATGCGTGCGCGGTTCGCGGCCGGGCGCACGAGCGCACCGAGCGATTGGCCGATGCCGAACGTCGTCGCGGCTGCCATGGCGGCGACGGTGGGGAGCCCGAGGTTGAAGGCGATCTCCGGCGGGAGGTGGAGCGCCCTCGTGGGGACGGCCAGCGCGAAGTAGCCGAAGTAGTAGTAGTTCATCGCCCCACCGGCGAACCACGGGTCATAGGCAGGGAGCGTGGTCGAACGCGTGACGGCCGTGAAGTACGAGAGCTCGAGCGGCTTCTCGCCTCCGGTGAACGGCGCCCACAGATCGGGGTTCGCGAAGCGGAAGACGAGGACCAGCGCGAAGAAGATGACGAACATCGCTTCGGCTGCGAGCCACGATCGTCGATTCGTTCGCCAGTCGGCCGCGAGGTCATGGCGGCGGCGCCACCCGATCGACGCGCCGAGGCCGACGGCAGCGGCGAGCACCAGCCATGCCAGCCGGTCGGACTGGTCGGCCGTGCCGGTGGCGACCAGGACCCAGGCGGGAAGCGCAACGGCGACCAGGCCGAGCACCTTCGAGAACGCGTAGCCGCGGCTCGGAAGGTGACGGAAGAGCCACGTCGTCCACGGCACGGCCGCGAGTGCCGCGACCTCGAGCCAGAGGAACCACCACAGCCACGGTGCAGTCGTGGCAACGCCGTCGTCGTCGAAGACGTCGGTGAACGTGCCGCCCGACTGCTGGGCCTCGTAGTCCGAAGGCGTGAGCTGGAGGGCATTCGCACCGGCATCGGCATGGGTCGTGTCGAATCCGTTGTCGGCACGATCGGGATCGATCAGCGCTCGCGCTCGGGCCGCCGACCAGTCGCCGGTCTTCGCCCAGATCGTGACGGTGGGGTGGTCGTAGACCGTGAAGGTCTCCTCGGCGCGGGCGTCATCGATCGAGATGCCGAAGACGGACGGTTCGTTGGTGAACTCGGCGACCTGTTCGAAACCGAGCGTGCCGGCGAAGAGCGCCTCGTAGTAGGCGACCGTGGCGGGGTAGCGGGCCGGGAAGCGGGGGACGGCGTCGTAGATCCGATTCGATGCCTCGATGACGTAGTCGGCCTTGTCGAGCGAGTCGATCAACGTCTCGACCTTCGCGCTCGAATCGGCGGCGAAGGGGTCGAGCTCGACCGTCGCGAGTTCGAGGGCCGCGGCGTCGACCGTGCGAAGCGGCAATGCGTCGTCCCACAGCGAGTGCGTGACGGTCGATCCGGCCGGAATGTTCTCGACGATCCACTCGGTCGCCGCGAGTCGGCTGTGCTGGTTGCCGTACACGCCGCTGGTGAACGCAGCAGCCCACACCACGGTCGCCACGACCGCGCCGAGCGCCACGGCGGCACCGATTCGCCCGAGCAGCGGACGAGCCGAGGTGCGAGATGCGCGGCGGCAGAGGTCGACGACCGCCCAACCGGCGAGCGCGATGGCCGTCGGGTAGGCCGGGAGCATGTAGCGGATCAGCCCGTTGAACTGCGCAGCCACGAATGCGATCTCGACGGCGATGAACGCGAGCGGGACCGAGAGCCACCACTCGCGGCGTAGCCAGAGCCTGCGGACCGTCAACACCGCCCCGACCGCGACCAGGAGCCCGAGGCCGGGGCCCAAGCCCCACCAGAAAGCGGACTGCAGCGGTCCGAGCAGGCGCTGACGACCGATCCACTGGATCGTCCACGGCACGTTCGACGAGCCGTCGTTGACCCCCGTGAGGTAGTCGAGGTCGTCGAGATAGCGCTGATCGAGTCGTAGGCCCCACCACTGGCCGAACGCATAGGGCTGGGCGACCTTGAACACGACGAGGGCCGAGAGACCGAACAGGCCGACGTGGCCGACGAGGCGGCCCAACCCGACCACAGGAGCACGGGCACCGGACCGCAGCGCGAGTCCGAGACGGACCAGCGTCGAGCGGTACGCCACACCGATCGCGACCACCGGCGCGACCGCGACCGCGGCGGTGCTCAGCTTCGCGGCGACGGCGGCGCCGACGACGAGACCCGCGCCGACAACGAGTCGATCCGATGGTCCGTCGCGCGCCAGTCGAACCGCGAACAGCACCGCCACGGTGGCGAAGAACGCCGCGATGGTCTCGGCGCCGTAGAAGTGGCTGTACTGGATGTGCAACACGGCGAAGGCCTGGAGGCCCGCGCCGACCAGTCCGACGATCGAGCCACCGAGTCGCCGGCCGAGGAGAAACACGACGCCGATCGTCGCGGTGTCGAAGAGCGCCGAGATCAATCGGCCGACGAGTTGACTCTCGAACTCGTTGTCGAAGCGGAGCACACCGTCATCGTCGACGAGGTCGACACCCACGAGGTCGAGGCCTCCGGTGATCGTCGACGCCACCGGCCCGTCGTTGACGAGCCAGGTGGCCGTCGCTTTCGTCGTGAACAGCGGCAAGGTGCCGTAGACCCACGTGTCACGGGAGTTGTAGGGGTTGAGCGGCGAGACTGCGCCGTCGAGGTACTGGCCGACACTCGCCGGTGCTTCGATGTCAGCGGTGACGAAGCTCCAGTAGCGCTCGTCGGGGTGCTGGTGGGTGCCCCGGTCCCAGTCGATGTTCCAGGTGCGCAGGCCGAAGCCGACGATGCAGAGCGCGAGCAGACCGAGCGCGACGGCGACGCGTCTCGTCGGAGGTGCCGGCCGCTGCATCAGGAGACCACGCTAGGACTCCGCTCTCGCCTGGAGGTGCCACCGCTGCTCGCGGCAGCCGGTCAGCTCCCGCCGAGGAGGCGAGTCACGAATCGGCCGACCGGGCCGGGTTCGGGCGCCTCGTAGTCCTCGGGCAGGAGGTGCGGGGCCTCGCTGGTGAGCACGGACGCGACCTCGTGGATCGACGGGTTCACGAGCGAGGTCGGGCCGATCGTGACGGTCGGGACGGTCTCGTTGCCGCGGGCGACGTTCCGGACGTGCGCCGCAGCCGACGGGTTTTCCCAGATGTTGTGCTTGGTGACGGCAATGCCGTGTCGTTGCAGCTGACGGTCGAGGCTCATGCAGAAGCCGCAGCCCGGGCGCCAGTAGAACTCGATCTCGTTGCTGCCTGCGGTCGTCATCTCTGGCCTCTCTCGGCTCACGATTCCAACCCGACGGGGGCCCGAGGTAGTCCCGCGTGGCCGGGCAAGGAGTCGGTGGAGGGTTCAGCCGACCGTGAAGGTGGCGAGATCGTCGGCGATTCGCGCTCGGATCAGCTCGGCCGATTCGCCGCGCAGGCGATCGCGGGTGACCTGGAATGCTGCCGGGTGCAGGGTCTCGGCGAGCATGGCGGCGTGCTGGATCGCGGCCTCGACCGGGTCGTCGGCGAGCCGGTCGAGGAAGCCCGCGTCGACGGCGCCCTCGGGGTCGTACACGGTGGCCAGGTTCGCGGCCATGCCGAGGTGGCGTTTCGACAGTCGG
>Ga0224508_10003872_pt1 | contig 12311 bp, 11 predicted proteins | sample SF_Jan12_sed_USG_4_FD_170157 | JGI IMG/M metagenome (GOLD analysis project Ga0224508, IMG submission 170157) | Sediment microbial communities from San Francisco Bay, California, United States - SF_Jan12_sed_USGS_21 | ecosystem: Environmental > Aquatic > Marine > Sediment | place: USA...
GCGCTGGAGCGCGAGCAAGCGGGTTCGACTGCGCACGCGCCACAGCAGGCGCTCGACTTTGCCGCCACGACAGAAACTCAAGCAGCTGACGACAGGGAATCGGGCGAAGACGTCGACGCATCCCAACTGAAAACCAAATTATCCGAACTCGACGTCGACGCGCTGTCGCCTCGCGAGGCCTTAGCACTCCTGTACGAACTGGTTGAAATCGCGCGCTAGAAGAAATCGCCGTGACGCAAGAAGTGAACGGTCTGGCGTGCGACGGCGCGATCGAACAGGAGTTGCGTGTGGGTCGCATCGACGGTCATATGGGCTGTGGCGCCCGGGAGTCGCGTTTCATCCACGCTGACCGTACCATCGCTTTCGCCCGGCAAAGATCCAACAAGAGTACCCACACCAAAGCTCCTGGTGCCGGCGATGATGCCAAGCTCGCTCGTCTGATCCCAGCGCTCGATCCCGCCGCGGGCAATGTGTTCAGTGAGACTCTTGCCAAGGATCGTGCGCCCTAAACTCGTTTCACCGATGCGGGTTGCGACCCGGCTGCCGGTCAGCGGCGAACCGAGGCAAACGACTCGACCAACCCGGCGCAGGCGCGATTGAGCGAGCATCGTCAATGTCACTACGCCGCCCAGGCTGTAACCGACGAAGTGCTGCTTGTCGCCGCCAACGCTTACGGCAAAGCGGGCCAGCTGTTGCACATTTTGGGTCAAGGTGCCGCGCAGCGTGGGGAAACGAAATAGATGTGGCGCAAACCCGGCGTTTTTCAATCGATTGCGCAGCAGTATCGTCTCGTCGCCGGGCAGCCAGAGCCCATGGGCAACAATTACGTTTTCCCTCATGAACCCGCGCGTTCGCGACCGAGCCGCTCGAGACCTTCTCGATTGGTCCAGGAGGTCGCGGCCTCGATCGCATAGTCGAGAGGTAACCAGCGATGCGCCCGATGCTCGGCCGGGTTCAGCGTTACCGGCTTGCGCTCAGGCAATTCGAGATACCACAAGTGTTCTGTATTCTCATGTACGTCCGCAGCGTAACGCGAACGCCATTCGGGCAGTATCGGAAAGCGGCGCGTCACGGCAGCATCGCGAATCCCCGTCGGTTCGAGTCCTGTCTCCTCGCGCACCTCGCGGGCCGCAGTCTCAGCAGGTGTTTCATCCCAACCGAGCGTGCCGGTGACCGACTGCCAGAAGCCGGCCGGCTCAACTCGCTCGAGCAGCAAGCACTCGAACTCTACCGTATAAACGATGACCAGAACCGACTCGGGCCGGCGAAAGCGATTGGCTTGGGGCGGCCGGTCAGTCACTCGCCTGCTTGCGCAGTCGGAGGCTCAGTTCTTTGAGCTGCTCGGCGGCGACTGGCCCTGGCGCACCGGTCAAGAGGTCATTGGCGGTTTGGGTCTTAGGAAAAGCTATGACGTCGCGAAGACTCGTGGCGCCGGCCATCAGCATGACGATTCGATCGAGACCGAAAGCAATGCCGCCATGCGGTGGGCAACCATAGTCGAGCGCGGTCAACAGGAATCCAAACTTGGCCTCTGCCTCTTCTGCATCGATGCCGAGAAGCTCGAGAACGACGGACTGCATTTCGCTCGAATGGATTCGTATCGAACCGCCCCCGATCTCGTTGCCATTGAGCGTGATGTCATAAGCAGCCGACAGCGCATCACCGGGAGATGCTTTGAGTTCTGCTGCGGATACGCCGCTCGGGCGCGTAAACGGATGATGCACAGCGTCCCAACCGCCTGCGCCATTGTCGAGAAACATCGGAAAGTCGACGACCCATAAGGGTGACCAGCCTTCGCCAACCAGCCCACGATCCACGGCCAGCCGTTCACGCAATGCGCCGAGCGCATCGTTGACGATCGTCCGCTTGTCGGCACCGAAGAAAACCAGGTCGCCATTCTCGGCGCCGGTGCGCTCGAGCACGGCTTCGATGGCGTCGTCCGGCAAAAACTTGAGTATCGGAGACTGAAGGCCGTCGCTGCCGGCTGCCCGATCGTTCACCTTGATATAGGCAAGACCCTTGGCGCGATAGCGGCCGACGAAGGCCGTGTATTCGTCGATTTCCTTGCGGCTCAGTTCGCTGCCCTGCGGCAGGCGCAAAGCCGCGATGCGACTGTCCGGATCCGCCGCCGGCCCTGCGAACACTTTGAACTCGACCGAAGCAAACAGATCGCCAACCTCGACCAGCCTCAATGGGTTGCGCATATCGGGCTTGTCGCTGCCGTAGTGCTCCATCGACTCGGCATAGCTGATTCGGGGAAACGGATTTGGCAGTTCGACTTCGAGCACGGCACGAAAGCAATGGCGGATCAGCTCTTCCATCAACGCCATGATGGCGTCCTGATCCATGAACGATGTCTCGATATCGAGCTGCGTAAACTCAGGCTGCCGATCGGCTCGAAGATCCTCGTCTCGGAAGCATTTGACAATCTGATAGTAGCGATCGACACCGGACATCATCAGCAGTTGCTTCATTAATTGCGGCGACTGCGGCAAGGCAAAGAAGCAGCCCGGTTGGGTTCGGCTCGGCACCAGGTAGTCGCGCGCGCCTTCCGGTGTCGTCTTGGTCAATAACGGCGTTTCGACATCGATAAAGTCGGCGTCGTCGAGAAACTCGCGTAACGAGCGAGTGACGGAATGTCGCAGCCTGAGATTATGCTGCATCTCTTCGCGCCTGAGATCCAGGTAGCGGTAGCGTAAGCGGACTTCCTCGCTGGCATGCTCATCGTGATGAAACGGCGGCGTCTTGGCGCGACTGAAGACTTCGAGTGTCTCGGCCACGAGCTCGACTGCGCCGCTCGGGATCTTGTCATTGATCATTCCGGCTGGGCGTTCGCGCAGGCGGCCGCTGATGCCGAGGACGTATTCGCTACGAATCCGCTCAGCCTCTTCGAAGATGTCTTTCTGGTCCGGGTCGAATACGACTTGCAGCAGACCGCTGCGATCACGCAGGTCGATAAAAATGACACCGCCGTGATCTCGACGCCCATGCACCCAACCGGCAACCGAAACGGTTTCGCCGATCAGGGAACGGTCAATCTGACCGCAATAATGGCTGCGCATCGACATTGGCTAAGCGGCTCGGATCAGCGGGGGAACGGGCCGCGATCTTAAGGTGTCGTCTCAGGCTCTGCAAGCTCATGGTCGGGATGTACCTTGTGGCCTTTCGGCACCACGACGCCGAGCGAAATAATCATCTTCAGCGCGTCGTCGATCGGCATGTCGAGTTCAATGACGTCGTTGCGCGGCACGAATAGCATGAATCCGGACGTCGGGTTCGGTGTGGTCGGCAGGAAAACCGTCAGAACATCCTCACTGGTATGCTGCTGCACTCCATGTGGATTCTCCGAGGTCAGAAAACAGAAACTGTAGAGACCTTTCCTAGGATATTCGATCAGCAACACTTTCTTGAACGAAGCGGCATCTTTACTGAAGACGATTTCGGCGAAATGCTTGATCGAACTGTAGACGGAGCGGACCAGCGGTATCCGATCCAGGATCCGCTCGTACAGATTGACCAGCCGCCGGCCGAGCAGATTGGCGCCGAGAAATCCGGTGATCAGCAGTATCAGGACCGCAAGAAAGGCACCGACAATGTCGGGAATCTGTCCCGGAATCCCTTCCGGCCACCATCCCCAGTTCTGCGGCTCATACCTTGCGGGCAGCAGAGCTAAAACGCGATTCATCAAGCTGAGCAGCAGCGAAAAGATGAAAACGGTCGCCGCCAGCGGCACCCAGATGAGGAGACCCGCAACCAGGTAGCGACGGAAACCGCTGACGAATTCCTTAAACAATTAAGCGGCCTCGCTGCCTTTGCTCTTACTCTTGTCCTTTCCGGACGTCTTGTCGGCCTTCTTGTCGGCCTTCTTGTCCGCCTTCTTGTCGTCTTTGGCCTTCGGTTTGTCGTCGCTTTTCTTGCTGGATTCCTTATCGCCGGATTTCGACTTGTCGCCGTCCGCTGCCTTGTCACCCGAACTGTCGGCCGACTCAGCAAGGTTGCGTTTTTTGTCCTTGTCCGACTTGAAGTCGGTCTCGTACCAGCCGCTGCCTTTCAGACGGAACGAAGGAGCCGACATCAGGCGCTTCAAGGCAGACTGCGCACAGGACGGGCATTCCGCGAGCGGCGCATCGCTGATTTTCTGCAGCGCGTCCAGTGTATGACCGCATGCTTCGCAGCGGTATTCATAAATCGGCATGAGCCAACTCCAGGGATCCGAAACCCGATCTGCCTATTTTTGGGGTGGCACCGCGGATTGCAAGGATATTAATGCGTCAGGCCGCCTCGGATGTCGACCTTGCGAAGCTCAGAGAGCCCACTTCCGGTGCGCTGACAGCAATCGTGTCGCCGGGCTTGAAGTCTCCAGCCAGGATTTGCTGAGCCAGTGGATTCTCGAGCTGCTGCTGAATCGCGCGCTTCAGCGGTCGCGCGCCGTAGACCGGATCGAAGCCGGCATCGGCGAGACGCTCGATGGCCTTGTCATCCAGATCGATCGACATATCGCGCTCTCTGAGCCGTTGTCTGAGATATTCCAACTGTATGTCGACGATCCGGCGAATGTGCTCCACCTCGAGCGGATGAAATACGACCAGGTCATCGATGCGATTGAGGAATTCTGGCCTGAAGTGCTGGGTCAGCGTTTCCATCACGGCCGACTTCATTGCGGCATAGTTCGATTCGCCGGCCAACTCCTGAATCTGCTGACTGCCGAGATTGGAAGTCATGACGATGACGGTGTTTCGGAAATCGACGGTGCGGCCCTGGCCGTCGGTCAGCCGGCCGTCGTCCAACACCTGCAACAGCACGTTGAATACATCGGGATGCGCCTTCTCGACTTCATCGAGTAGGACGACGGAATACGGCTTGCGTCTGACCGCCTCGGTCAGATAACCGCCCTCCTCATAGCCAACGTAACCCGGTGGCGCGCCGATCAATCGCGCAACTGAGTGCTTCTCCATGAATTCCGACATATCGAGTCGAACGATGGCTTCTTCCGTGTCGAACAGGAACGCGGCCAGCGCTTTGGTGAGCTCGGTCTTGCCAACACCGGTGGGACCGAGGAATAAGAATGAGCCGTTCGGCCGATTCGGATCCGACAGGCCGGCACGCGAGCGCCGGATCGCATTTGATACGGCCGTCAGTGCCTCGCCTTGCCCGACGACGCGCTGTTCCAGAAATTTCTCCATTTCAAGCAGCTTTTCGCGCTCGCTCTCGAGCATTTTTGAGACCGGAATGCCGGTCCATTTGGAGACGACTTCAGCGATTTCTTCCTCAGTCACCTTGTCACGGAGCAATCGGAAATTAGTTTTCTGTTCACCGGCGAGCGCCTGCTCAAGCCGTTTTTCCAGTTCCGGGATCTTGCCGTACTGCAGTTCGGACTGGCGCACCAGGTCGCTCGCCCGCTCGGCCTTTTCGAGTTCGAGCCGCGCAGCTTCCAGCTCCTCCTTAACCTGATTGGCGCCTTGCACGGCAGCCTTCTCGGCGCGCCAGATCTCATCGAGATCCGCGAATTCGGCTTCGAGCTCGTCGATCTGCTCTTCTAAATCTGCGAAGCGCTTCTTGGATGCGTCGTCGGATTCCTTGCGCAGGGCTTCCCGCTCGATCTTGAGTTGATTCAGCCGCCGCTCGAGCCGGTCCATCTCCTCCGGCTTGGACTCGTTTTCCATCCGAATTCGCGATGCGGCCTCGTCAATCAGATCGATGGCCTTGTCCGGCAGCTGGCGATCGCTGATGTAGCGGTGCGAAAGCTGTGCCGCGCTGACCAGTGCGGGATCTGTGATCTCCACCTGGTGATGGACGGCGTACTTTTCTTTGAGGCCTCGCAGGATCGCGATGGTGTCTTCGACACTCGGCTCTTCGACCAGCACTTTCTGAAAGCGGCGCTCGAGCGCTGCATCTTTCTCGACGTATTTTCGATATTCGTCTAGCGTCGTCGCGCCGACGCAGTGCAACTCACCGCGCGCCAGTGCCGGCTTCAGCATATTGCCGGCGTCCATCGAGCCTTCCGCCTTTCCGGCGCCGACCATCGTGTGCAGCTCATCGATAAAGAGAATGATCTGACCTTCCTGCTTAGCCAGATCACTGAGGACTGCCTTCAATCGCTCTTCGAACTCACCTCGAAACTTTGCGCCCGCAATCAGCGTACCCATATCGAGCGAAAGAACGCGTTTGGATTTCAAGCTTTCCGGCACTTCGCCGTTGACGATGCGCTGCGCAAGACCTTCGATAATTGCCGTCTTGCCGACGCCTGGCTCGCCGATCAATACCGGATTGTTTTTGGTGCGGCGCTGCAGCACCTGAATCGTTCGGCGAATCTCGTCGTCGCGCCCGATGACCGGATCGAGTTTGCCCTGCTCAGCCCGCTCGGTCACATCGATCGTGTAACGGCCCAACGCCTGGCGCGTATCCTCGGCGTTCGGGTCGTCGACGGTATCGCCGCCGCTGAGTTCGGCAATCGCCTGTTCGATTGCACCTTTGACCGCACCGCAGCCCTCCAGCAGCTTGGCAGACTCGCCATGCGCCTCGAGTACCGCGAGGATAAACAGCTCGCTGGAAATGTACGCATCGCCACGTTTCTGTGCCAGCTTGTCGGTGATGTTCAGCGTTTTGCCAAGCTCGCTGGACATATGCACCTCGCCGGGCGCGCCTTCGACTGTCGGCAGTCGATCAAGCGCTCCACCGAGCTCCGATCTGAGGCGATTGACGTTGACCCCGGCCTTGGCCAGCAGGCCACCCAATGCGCCGCCCTCCTGCTCCAGCATCGCGGCCAGCACATGGACCGGCTCCATGACTGCGTGGTCCTTGCCCACCGCAAGCGATTGCGCGTCGGAAAGCGCCTGCTGAAACCGGGTTGTTAACTTATCCATGCGCATGCGATCTGACTCCTGAAGCAGTTCCCACCGAGGAACTTCGACTAAATGGGGGCGCGCGACGCAATTCTCAACGGGTCTGCGCGCGTATTTCGATGCGACGTGCCGATGCGAACGACTCTCAGCCTTCCCGCCAAATCAAGCTCGCCATGCGACCGCAAGGCGCTTCGCGCCGATGTGAGAAGTAGCGCTCAGGATCGCTCAAAGTGCAAGCCGGTTGACCGAAAATCTGTGTGACACCCGCTTGATTGAGGGCGCGCCGCGCAAGACCAACCAGATCTGCCTGCCACCGCCCACGCGCATTGCGCGCAAACCAATCAGCAGACCCAGCATCGGTGCTGATAAAGGCATCTCGAACCTCAGCACCGACTTCAAAGGCGTCCGGTCCGATTGCCGGGCCGAGCCAGGCCAGGATTTCGGTTGGTTCGCAACCGAAAGCGCCGACCGCCGCCTGAACGACGCCACCGACCAGTCCCCGCCAGCCGGCGTGGGCGACGCCGATCTGGCGGCCGTCATTCGCCGCGAGCAACATCGGCAGGCAATCCGCCGTCATGACGACCAGTACCCTGCCGATCTTCGATGTCACGGCACCGTCGGCGGCGGCCATCTCGTCTTGATCAAGATTCAGAATCCGGCGACCGTGCACCTGCTCAAGCCAGCAGGGCTCCTCGGGCAAGCCGATTGACGATCGCAGCAGCCCGCGGTTCGTGACAACGGGCTCGGGATGATCGCCGACGTGGAATGCCAGATTCATACTCGAATAGTTGCCGCTGCTTACCCCGCCAGGCCGGGTTGTCTGCCAGGTTCTGACGCCGGCGGGCGCCGGCCAGTCAGCCGCAAAGCCCGCATCCGTCATGCGGGATGCGCCGCTTTGTCGCGCTTCAACGCCTCGAGCAGCCGTTCGATATCGGCAGGCAGCGGGCTCTCGAAATGCACGCTGTCGCCCGTGCCCGGATGCGCAAACTCGAGCGATCTCGCATGCAGCGCCTGGCGGGGAAAGCTCTGTAATTCCCGGCGCAGATCGTCGCTCGGCTGACGCGGCAGACGCGGACGGCCGCCATAGACAGGATCGCCAACCAGGGGCGCCCTGATATGCGCCATGTGAACCCGAATCTGGTGCGTTCTTCCCGACTCAAGCTCCAATTCGACGTAACTGTGCGCGCGGAAACGCTCGACCAGCCGATAGTGCGTGCGCGATTCCCGCCCGCCGTCGCGAACCATCATCCGGATCCGGTCGCGTGGATTGCGGTCGATCGGCGCGTCGATGACGCCTCCGCCCGTCAGCGCGGTCTGACAGACGGCCCGATAGATGCGTTTGACTTGCCGCTGCTCGATCATCGCAACCAGCCGTTGATGCGCGGTTAGATTTCTGGCGACGACCAAGAGCCCACTCGTCTCTTTGTCGAGCCGATGCACGATGCCTGCGCGCGGCACTCGATCCAGCGCGGGATCGTGGTGAAGCAGCGCATTCAACAGTGTTTTTCCTGGATTGCCCGCCCCCGGGTGCACCACCAGGCCGGCCGGTTTGTCGATGACGATCAGGTCTGCGTCCTGGTGCAGGATATCGAGCGGGATGGGTTCTGGTGCGATCTCGACTACGGCTTCAAGACTGGCGTCGACCGCTATCGTCTCACCCCCTTTCAGCTTGCAGCGTGGCAGGACGACGGCGCCGTCGAGCGTCAACTCACCGGACTCGATCCACCGCCGGATGCGACTACGCGAGTAATCCGACCAGATTTCTGCGGCTGCCCGGTCAAGGCGCTGACCACTGAATTCTTCCGGCACGATCGTGCGCAGCGAAACGGAATCGTTCATTACACTGATGTCATCTTGTCAGCCTGTCGGCGTCGAGCTGCGATTCCATGCACTATAATCCGCGCTAGCTATGATCAATTTCCCCTATAAGCGTAGCCGGTTCACCGGTTTGTCGCGAGTTCTCGCTCCCGTTGTGCTGTCGCTCAGCCTGCTCAGCGGATGCGGGAATCGTGGCGACGTGATCAGCGAAGTCGGTGCGCAGCAACTCTACGATGAGGGCGCTGCGGCGCTAATCCGGGGGAATTATGCGCTTGCGGTTAACAGCTTCCAGAATCTTGCGCTGCGCTATCCATTCGCGCCGGTAGTGCGACAAGCGCAGCTGGACATGATCTACGCCCTTTACCAGACTCGCCAGACGGAAGCGGCCATTGATGTCGCTGACAACTTCATGCGAGAAAATCCGCGGCTCCCCGAAGTTGCGTACTGCCTTTATATGACGGGGCTGATTTATTTCGACGACGAACCCAATATCCTCGAGCGAGTTTTTAATGTCGACATTACCGAAAGACCGCCAAAGGAAACCTACCTGGCTTTCGGCGCATTTCAAGATTTGATTCGGCAATTTCCTGACAGCCAGTATGTTGAAGATGCACGTCAGCGAATGGTTTATCTGCGTAACCGGCTGGCAACCTATGAGAATCACGTTGCAAGCTATTACATGCGACGCGGCGCGTATGTCGCAGCAATCAATCGCGGTAAATACGCGCTCGAGCATTACCCGGGCGCGCCCGAACTCGAGCAAACACTAGCGTTGATGGTTCAGTCTTATAGAGCGCTCGGCATGACTGATCTGGCTGAAGATACGAGCCGCGTACTCAGAGAAAACTACGGCGATCCGAACTCAGACGATTCGGAAGGCGCTTAGAAGCGAAGCTCAATACCCCGAAGTAATCGGATAGCGCCAGTCGCGACCGAAAGCGCGGTTTGAAATTCTCACGCCAGGTGGCGCCTGCCGCCGCTTGTACTCCGCCAGCTTGACCATCTGCAGCACTCGCGCCACCGTGGCGCGATCAAACCCGCGCGAACTGATCTCCTCGACCGACTGATCCTGCTCGATAAAAGCCTCGAGGATTGCGTCGAGCACTTTATAAGGCGGCAAGGAATCGGAATCTTTTTGATCCGGTGCCAGTTCGGCTGACGGCTCCCGGGTCAAGACTCGTTCAGGGATGACTTCGGAAATGCGATTGCGGTGCTCGGCGAGCGCGTAGACCAGCATCTTGCTGCAATCTTTGAGCGGCGCAAAACCACCCGCCATATCTCCGTAAAGCGTTGCGTAACCCACGGCCATCTCGCTCTTGTTGCCGGTTGAAAGCAACATTGAACCCAGCTTGTTCGAAAGCGCCATGAGCAATATTCCACGACAACGTGCCTGTATGTTCTCTTCGGTCGAATCGGCGGGCCTGCCTGCGAATAACGGCTCCAGAACTTCGGTGACCGAACCAAAGATTGTTTCTATCGACAAAATTTCGTAACGAATACCGAGGCGCTTTGCCTGTTCCGCCGCGTCGTCGAGACTCATCTGAGACGTGTGTCGTGACGGCATCATGACCGCCATCACGCGATCCGCTCCCAGGGAATCAACCGCGACGGCAAGCGTCAGTGCAGAGTCGACGCCACCCGACAGCCCGAGGATCACACCGGGAAAACCATTCTTCTCAACGTAGTCGTGGATACCGAGTTTGAGCGCACCGTAGATAACGGCGGTCTGGTCAGGTTCCTCAGGCAAGGGTTGCGGGACGATCGCGACGCCGGCAGACGACGATTCGATCTCGAGCGGATAAACGCCTTCCTCGAAAAACGGCGCCTGAAACACCGGCTCACCGTTGCCATCCTGCGCGAAGGAGCCGCCATCGAACACAAGCTCGTCCTGGCCTCCGACCATATTGAGGTAAACCATGGGTAGACCGGTCTCCAGCGCACGCGACCGGATATTTTCGCGTCGCGCCACCCGTTGCCGCGTATCGAAAGGAGAGCCGTTGATGACAAGAATCGCATCGGCGCCGGCGGCAGCGCAGGCGGCAACCGGACCGGCAAACCAGGCATCTTCGCAAATGATCAGACCGAAACGAATCCCGGCCAGCTCGAAAATGGTCGGCTTATCGCCCGGCTCGAAATAGCGCTTCTCATCGAACACGGCGTAGTTCGGTAACATCCATTTGCGGTGGGTCGCAACAATCTCGCCATCGCGAGCAACGACGGCACTGTTGTAAATCGTATCGCCTACATATTCGGGCAGACCGAAGCAGACAGTAATGCCGTGCACCTCACGAATGACTCGCTCGGCAGCATCGCCCACACTGCGTCGTAATCCCTTATGCAGCAGAAGATCTTCAGGAGGGTAACCCGATAGCGTTAGCTCCGGAAAAACGACCAGGTCGGCGCCCAGTTCGTCGCGCGCCTGGTGAGCGTTAGCAATCAGCCTGTCAGTGTTGCGATCGATCGCGCCTACGCGGGTGTTGCTCTGCGCTAGCGCGATCCTCACTCGAGCGCCTTCGCTATCGCCTCACCAAGTTGTGCCAGGGAACGCACCGTGCCGACGCCCGCGCGCTCCAGGGCGGCAAATTTCTCTTCTGCCGTTCCCTTACCCCCAGCCACGATTGCCCCCGCATGACCCATGCGCTTGCCTGGCGGCGCGGTCACGCCGGCGATGTAGCCGACCACCGGTTTGGAGACATGGGCCGCAATGTACTCGGCCGCGGCTTCTTCATCCGAGCCACCGATCTCGCCGACCATAATAATGCCGTCGGTTTCGGGATCGGCCTCGAACAACTCGAGACAGTCGATGAAATTCACACCGCGGACGGGGTCGCCACCAATACCAACGCAGGTGGATTGTCCAAGACCACTGATGGTCGTTTGTGACACAGCCTCGTAGGTCAATGTGCCGGAACGAGAGACGATGCCGATTCGGCCGGCCTGGTGAATTGCGCCCGGCATGATTCCGATTTTGCACTGACCCGGCGTGATGATCCCCGGGCAGTTTGGGCCGATAAGCCGACAGTCCATATCGCGAATCACCGCCTTTACTTTGACCATATCGAGAACCGGAACCCCTTCAGTAATGCAGACGATGAGTTCAATGCCGGCGTCCGCCGCCTCGAGAATTGCGTCGGCCGCAAAAGGCGCAGGCACGTAGATCATGCTGACGGTCGCGTCAGTTGCATCTTTGGCGTCGCGCATCGTGTTGTAGACCGGCAGGCCGAGATGTTCCAAACCGCCCCGACCCGGCGTAACGCCGGCAACGACTTTGGAGCCGTAGTCCATGCATTGCTCGGTATGGAAGGAGCCCTGACGGCCGGTGATGCCCTGGCAAATAATTTTGCTGTTTGCGTCAATCAGAATGCTCATGCGTCGTCTCCCGCCAACTCGACGGCCTTGGACGCGGCATCGGCCAAGCCGTCTGCGGCGATAATTTTCAGTCCACTTTCGGCCAGCAGTGCTTTGCCCTGCTCGACGTTAGTGCCTTCGAGTCGGACAACGACGGGCACCCGCACATCGGCCTTTTTAACGGCCGAGACGACTCCTTCGGCGATTAGATCGCAACGAACAATGCCGCCGAAAATATTCACCAGAATCGCGCGAACTTTGTCGTTCGTCAGAATGATGTTGAAAGCCTCTTCGACGCGCTCA
>Ga0224508_10003873_pt1 | contig 12310 bp, 11 predicted proteins | sample SF_Jan12_sed_USG_4_FD_170157 | JGI IMG/M metagenome (GOLD analysis project Ga0224508, IMG submission 170157) | Sediment microbial communities from San Francisco Bay, California, United States - SF_Jan12_sed_USGS_21 | ecosystem: Environmental > Aquatic > Marine > Sediment | place: USA...
TTTTGCCGCCATCAGCAACGCGACGATCAGCAGCACGCGTCCTGGTGATTCGAGCAACAGTCCAATATTGACCGACATGCCAACGGCAATGAAAAACAGGCCCAACAACAGGCCCTTGAATGGCGCGATGTCGGCTTCGAGCTGATGGCGATACTCGGAATCAGCGAGCAACATTCCAGCAATGAAAGCGCCCAACACCATTGACATGCCGGCGAATTCCATCAGCAACGCCGCACCAATGACCACGAGGAGCGCCGTCGCCGTGAAGATCTCGGGAATATTCGATGCTGCGGCGATGTGCAAAATTGGCCGCAGCAGGATTCGTCCGCCGACGATCAGTCCAACAATCGTCACGGCCATAATGCCGAGCTGAGCGAAATCGAAGCCATTACCGCTCGCGGCGCCAAGAGTTGGCAGGATCGCGATCAATGGAATCGCGGCGAGGTCCTGAAACAACAGAATCGAAAATGCCGCTCGCCCATGAGACGTCGTAAGCTCTTTTTTCTCAGCCAGCATCTGCAGAACGAACGCCGTCGACGATAGTGCGAGGATCAGCCCAATTACGATGGCCGGCGTTATTTCCAGACCCAGCGACCAGGCCAGCAATGCGATGACCACCGCGCTCACGATTACTTGTGTTGAGCCAAGCCCAAACACCATTTTTCGCAGCACCCATAATCGCGACGGCTGTAGCTCGAGCCCGACAATGAACAACAGGAAGACGACGCCCAGTTCGGCGAAATGCAGGATATGCTCGGGGTCGTGAATAAGGGCGACGCCGAACGGGCCAATCAATATTCCCGCGGCGAGGTAACCCAGCACGGATCCGAAACCCAGCCGGCGGCTCACCGAGACCATGATGATCGCAGCCAGCAAATAGATTACAGATTCCTGCAACAGACTCATGGGAACTCCGCCACCACGGCAATATTCTGGAGCTTGAGTCTAGTCGTATTCGCCTAATCCTTCGACCCGTCGCGCGGTTTTCGATTAAACTAGGCGATCCCGCGACGCGTCACTCGCGTTCACACTACTATGCAAGGTCGGCCTATGTTCAAGTGCATCTTCATCAGACGTGGCGTTGTGTTGGGGCTTGCCAGCCTGGCGATATTTGCCGCCGCCTGTGATTCAGGTGATTCGGGTTCTGCGGAGGCCGACAAGGAGGCGGGACGCGCAAACGTCGATGCGATGACCAGGGAGCACGTCGGTGACACGGCTGATCCAAGCGATGCGACGAAGGTACTGCCGCGACGCGCCGTGGTCTCGGAGCGACTGCCATACGCTGAAGTCGGGAACGAGCTGGTCTACGGTCACTTCGTGTTTCCGGCCGATATGATTGACCCATTGCCCGCAATTATCGTCATACACGAGTGGTGGGGTCTGAATGACAATGTTCGGACGATGGCGGATCGACTCGCCGGCGAGGGTTACATCGTTCTTGCGGTCGATCTTTTCGGTGGCAAGACTGCGACTTCGCCAGAAGCGGCCAGGCAGCAAATGTTGAATGTCGTCGAAAACCCGGACCCCGCAGCCGACAACATGCGCCAGGCCATTGATTTCGTCAATGCGACTGCAGGCGCACCACGTATCGGGACCCTTGGCTGGTGCTTTGGCGGCGGCTGGTCCCTGAACGCCACCATGTTGTTTCCCGAGGAGTTGGATGCGGGTGTCATCTATTACGGACAGTTGACCGACGACGAAGACAGGCTGCATGCAATCAACGCACCGATACTTGGCATCTTCGGCGCCGAGGATAAGGGTATTTCAGTCGCTTCGGTGCACAGTTTCGAGGCGGCGCTGGAGCGCTTGCGCAAGAATTACGAGATTCATATTTACCCGGGCGCGGAACATGCCTTCGCCAATCCGAGCGGCAAAGCGTACAACGCAGAGGCAGCTGATGACGCGTGGCAGCGAACGCTCGAATTCCTGAATCATCACCTGATTGAGGATGACGGCGAAGAGTCCTGATCGGCCGACGATTCGGTTGCTTGGTCGGCCGCATTGCACTGCAGGCGCAATGCCAGCGGCTGCACTGCGTAAGTAATAGAGTGTTTCTCCTCGCCGGCGCAGCGCAGCGAGATATGGGCGCTGAATGCGTCCTCAATGCGTAATTCCTGAGTTACCAACTTCGCTTCGCGACTGATCTGGCAGAATCCGTCTACAGCAATTGGAGACACCTGTTTGCTCGGAATGGTAAGCTGCGTTTCAAGGATGGACTTCTCTGCGAAGTCGCTCGTATTGTAACTCTGGCGTGTATCCGCCGCACTGATAGATATTGATTCAGCCCGCATATCCAGCGCACACTGTGGTTCGATCGTGAGTGTGAACTCGAGTGCTTGCTGCGGCACGAGGCGACGAACATCGGCCAACGCTTCGAGCTTGATAACCGCCGCTTGTGCGGTGATGCGCAATTGGCCGGCCGAATCGGAATTCGCCGGGTTCGCAGCCAATACCGTTGTGATAACGAGCAATAAAGATGGGCGATACATGCAACAAAGACTACGACAACGCTGTCCTAAAACAAATAGCGTTGGCGGCGTAAAGACTGAGGGCAAGAAGTGATTGAGAAGACGATGCATATCACCTACAAGGTGGCGCGACGAATTGCTGTGGCCGTGCTGGGTAGTACGGTTCTCGCAATAGGTATCGTTATGATCATTGCACCTGGCCCTGCCCTGATCGTGATTCCGATCGGGCTTGCAATTCTTGGTATCGAATTTGCCTGGGCGCGCCTGTGGCTAAAGCACTTGCGCAGGACTATCAGCAACAACTTCGGCAATAGGCGTGCAAAACGAGCCGAGCAACAGCGCGAGCGTGTATCCCGCTAAAAAGAAAGGCGCCGGAGCACTGAATTCGTTGCACGAAACAGCAGGTCCCTCCGACACGGAGGTCTCCGGCGCCCAAGTCACAACGGCAGGGGGGTGCCGTTCGGGCCGTCCCGGCCCGCAATTGTCGGCCATCCTGCCGACGCCTTCCGCAACACGTCGATCAGGTATTCGGGGGAGAGATTCCTGATCCGTGTGCTGGCAGAAGGTCTTTTCGCGGCCAACCGACGGCTGGCCACGAGTGATTTAATCTATGGTCGATACTTCGATTTTCAAGGTCGAGTCGGCTACTGCAGCATCGTCCGCGAGTGCCGTATTGGCCGCGACAGACACGCCGAACAGTATGATCAGTGCACCCAGCAGTGCCAGTACATTTTCGATTTTCCGCGAATTCATTGCCATTCCTTTGCTTGTGAGCGCTACCTGTGGCAGCACGTTATTTAAGAGTCTGCACTCCTTAATGCACAGGCCGTGCCAAGTCTTGAAAGCCTTTTAAAACAGTTACTTAGGGAAAAATAGTGGGTTACGGAATTTCGTAAATTACGAAAAATCGTGACTTTGTTTACGAAATTCCGTATAAACTCGCCGAATGACTCAACTCGATGACTATCAATGGCTGTTTCGCAAAGCGCCGGCAATGGCGACTTCGATCGGCGACGACGGAACCTACCTCGACGTTAACGACGCGTTCCTCGAGCGGCTGGGCTATGCGCGCGACGAAATGGTCGGGCGTCGACCGAGCGAGTTCGTTACGGCCGAGTCGTCGCGCCGTATCGAAAAAGAGTTTTTGCCGGTTCTGCGCCGTACAGGCAAGCTGGAAAACAAGCCCATAGCGTTTGTGGCCAGCTCCGGTGAAATCGTCGAGTGCATGACCAATTCTCTGGTCGAATATGACCCCGACGGGACCTTCGTTCGCACCATCGCGATGTACACCGAAATTGCGGATCAGGCGCGGGCGAATTTCAAGTACAGGGAAGTGTACCGCTCAACGCCAGCTATGCTGCATACGGTTGATGGCGACGGCAATATCGTGGCGGTAACGGATCACTGGCTGCAAAAGCTGGGCTACCGTCGGGACGAAGTCGTCGGCCGTCCGACGACAGACTTCTTCACGGAGTCGGAGCGGCAGCGCTACGCCGACGGGCGCTTGCAGAAGCTGATTTCACAAGGCGACTTCAATAATGAAGAACGGCAGGTGATGACCAAAGACGGCCGGGTATTGCATCTCGTCGTCTCGGCAATATCGCATCGCGATGCAAGTGGCAAGGTCGATCAAATGCTTGTTGCGTCAAAGGATGTGACTCAGCGAAATCGTGCGGAGCGGGAGCTGCGCGTGACGCTGGCCGAGAACGCGCGTCTGCGAAAGGAACTCGAGCGAGAACGCGATTACCTGCGAGAAGAAGTCAACGTTGCGATGAACTTCGGCCGTATTGTCGGCAAGAGCACGGCGCTACAGCAAATGTTGAAGCGAGTCGAAGCCGTCGCCGAAACGCCGGCGAGCGTGCTGTTGCTGGGCGAGTCCGGTGTCGGCAAGGAACTCGTCGCGCATGCGATTCACACGCGTAGTTCGCGGGCAGATCACCCGCTCGTCAAGGTAAATTGCGCGTCGATTCCGAAAGAACTGTTCGAGAGCGAATTCTTCGGTCACGTCAAAGGCGCGTTCACCGGGGCACACCGCGATCGGATCGGCCGCTTCCAGCTTGCGGACGGAGGCACGATTTTTCTCGATGAGGTTGGCGAAATCCCGCTGGAATTGCAGGGCAAACTATTGCGCGTGTTGCAGGAGAGTGAGTTCGAGCGGGTCGGCGACGATGTCACAAAATCAGTCGATGTCCGAGTGGTAGCAGCGACGAATCGGAATCTCGAGAAACTGATCGTTGAGGGCGAGTTTCGCGAGGACCTCTTCTATCGCCTGAGCGTATTCCCGATCGACGTCCCGCCGCTACGCGACCGCGACGGGGATATCGTGCAACTCGCACAGCACTTTCTCGAGAAAGTCTGCAATGACTTCGGCCGGCCGGTCATGACATTGACCCGTGCACAGGCAAATAATCTGCATGACTACCATTGGCCCGGTAATGTGAGGGAGCTCAAAAATGTTATCGAGCGGGCTGTTATTCTGTCTCCCGGTAATGTCTTGCGGCTGGATCTGTCGATGCCTCACCAGGCGGCGGCTACGACGGTCGCTGAGCCGAATGTAGAAAAGCGTGACGACAACTTTATGACTGAGAAAGAGATGCGGGAATTACAGAAAAGAAACCTGATTGCGGCGCTGCAGCAAACGAATTGGCGCGTGTCCGGCCCCGATGGTGCCGCAGAACTTCTGGGTGTGAAGCCAACGACACTGGCCGATCGAATACGCACGTTCGGGCTCAAAAGGCCTGCAAAGCAATGACAGGCGCAAGCCTGAAGGTGAACCTGCTATTACTCGTTGCGCTCGCCGGGGTTTTGATACCTGTTGCAGCGGTGTCTGACGAAGCATTGCCTGTACCGGTACAGAGCGCACTGAATCATCGCCAGGTACCGCACGAGAGCCTGAGCATTCTTGTTGAAGACGTCGAGAGCGGAGAGATTTTGTTGCGCTGGCGGGATGATATTCCACGCAACCCGGGTTCGACGATCAAGTTACTGACGACACTTGTTGCGCTTGACCTGTTGGGCCCGGCGTACGTCTGGAATACCGAAGTCCATGCGCTCGGCGATATCGTGGACGGCCGTCTCGATGGAGACTTGCTGATCAAGGGCTACGGTGACCCGTTTCTTGTCACCGAACGCGTCTGGCAGTTACTGCGCCGTATTCGGCATGCAGGAATACGAGAAATTGCCGGCGACCTGCTGCTGGACGACAGCTTTTTCGATGTAGCCGAACACGACCCCGCTGCTTTTGATAATCAGCCGCTGCGGGCTTACAACGTCGCGCCGAACGCCTTGTTGATGAACTTCAAGGTCGTTCGCTACTGGTTTGAGCCGAATCGTGATGCGAACGGTGTTCGTGTCTGGCTGGATCCACCGTTGACTAATTTGAAGGTCGAGAACCGACTCACGCTTGCGCCGGGTCGTTGTCGCGGCTATCAAAGAGGCATCACGATCTCGGCCAATGCTGCAATTGATCAGATGACATTTAGCGGGAATTTCCCGAGCGGTTGCAGACGTTATGCGATGGACCGGGCGGCGCTGGGGCACAACGAGTTTGCCTTTGGACTATTTGCCTACTTATGGCGGGAGTCCGGTGGCGTGTTCGACGGCGGTTGGAAGAATGCGCTGGCGCCCGACGATGTCGAACCTTTGATTGAATTCAGGTCGTTGCCGCTTGCCGACGTGATCACGCGCATAAACAAATACAGTAATAACGTGATGGCGCGTCAGCTCTTGTACACCTTGTCCGCGGAGGTGCTTGGCGTGCCGGGCACGGAAGAGGGCGGTCGAAAAGTCGTTGGTGACTGGTTGCAACGAAAGCAACTGGAGTTCTCGGCGTTAGCTTTCGACAATGGCGCCGGTCTGTCGCGTGAGGCGCGCATGACTGCTGCGGACTTCGGCGCAATGCTCAGGTTTGCCTGGCAACAGCACTATATGCCTGAGTATCTGGCATCGATGTCGCTGGCGGGACTTGATGGCACACTGAAGAACCGTCTTGACGACTCCGCGCTCGAAGGAACGGCGCACCTGAAGACCGGATCGCTGGATCACGTCGCTGCGATCGCGGGCTATCTGCAATCCCGCTCCGGCAGGCGATTCGCGGTTGTGGTGCTGCAAAATCACACCGATATCCACCGTGGGCCGGGCAATGAGGTGCAAGAGGCGCTGCTTCGATGGGTATATGAGCAATAGGCTGTAGTAGACTTCGGGCAGATTTTCTCGGGGAGGTCAGGAATGAGATTTGCTGTTGGTATGCTGGCGTTACTGCCATTGTTGGCGGCGGCAGATACCGCCTATGTCACAGATACTCTGCAGCTCGGGCTGCATCAGGCCCGGGATACGAGCGATCGCCCGTTTCGTAGTCTCGATAGCGGTCAGGAGATGGAGGTGTTGTCGCGGACGCGCTACTACGCGCACGTGCAGCTTCCGGATGGCACTCAGGGATACGTTAAAGCCGGTTTTCTTGTCGATGCCAAGCCCGCAAAGCTGATCGTTGCAGAAACACAGGCTGAAGTAGACCGACTTAGCCGGGAACTCGAGGAATCGCGCCAGGCTTTCGCCGCTCCGGCGGCTACGATCGATGCACTCAAGCAGCAGGTTGCCGATTTGCAGGCGAGACTTGATACGAGTGAGGCGAACGCGACAGAACTCGGTGCGGAAAATTCAAGCCTGCGAAACCGCCAGTCTCAATACAAGAACAGCATGCCACTGCAATGGGTGGCGGGAGCGGTTGGTGCCTGTCTGGCTGCTGGTTTCCTGCTCGGTTTATGGTGGGTCGATCATCGCAGCCGCAAGCGTCACGGAGGCATTCGCATTTATTGAATTGCCGGAGTCCGGACTTGCTGGTCTGCTGCTAGTCGTCAAATCATGCGGCTGCTGTAATACTGTCGCTGCAACCACCGCGCACGGGTAGCTTCGCATTTGCGAACAGCTTGTCGATATCAGCCTGCGCGCGGACGTGACGCGTCTGCTCGAGTTGGTCGTTTGTGATATGTGGCGCGAACAATTGCACAAAATCGAGCATATAACGGCGTAACACGATATCTCTGCGAAATCCTATCCAGGTCGTGCTGCGCGGAAACAGCCCCTCGGCATCGACAGATGCCAGATCTTTCGCATCGTCGCAGTCGTCCGCCATGCTGGCGACGATTCCCACACCGAGCCCCATACGCACGTACGTTTTTATCACATCCGCATCTCGCGCGGTAAATACGACATCGGGCTCGAGACCCTGGTCTGCAAACGCACGTTTGAGGGACGATTGACCGCCGAAACTGAATACGTACGTTACCAGCGGAAATTCGGCGAGGTCGTGCAGGGTCAGCTTGCGATCGAGCGAGGCCAGTTCATGGTCTTTGGGGACGATGATCTTGCGGTCCCAGTGATAACTCGGCAGGAGCAGCAGATCAGCAAATAAATCGTGCGATCCTGTTGCGATAGCGAAGTCGATTTCGTTCGTACGCACCATGTCTGCAATTTGTTCCGACGTCCCCTGATGCAGATTCATGTTGACCTTTGGATAACGTTCGCGAAACTCGCGAATGACATCCGGAAGAACATAGCGAGCCTGTGTATGGGTCGTCGCTATCGACAAAGTGCCTTCTTCCTGATTGTAAAAGTCCGAAGCAAGGCTGCGGATACTCTCGACCTCCTGCATTATCGAGCGTGCTCTTTCGATTACCCGTTCGCCGGCGGACGTGATGCCGTCGAGGCTTTTTCCCTTGCGCACAAAAAGCTGCATCCCGAGTTCTTCCTCGAGTAGCTTTAGTTGTTTGCTCACCCCCGGCTGAGATGTGTACAGCTTTTCCGCCGCTGCAGTTATGTTCAGCCCGTTATCGACGATCGCAAGCAAGTATTTCAGTTGCTGTAGTTTCATTCTGGTTGTTGCGTCGTTGCGTCTTCATATGTGACCGTGGCAAAACAGGAACGTTTCACCAGCATCGAGAATTAGATCTACATATAACACAAGGTTATGTTCGCTGATCGATTGATTTCGACTGTAACAACAGGAGCGATTGCGCTTGCATCGATGTGGCATTCGCCCGGCGGCAACGTGCGTTTGCCAGGAATTCTGCTATACAGTGTCTTAGATCGGACTAGAAAAGGAATAACAAATGATCTACGAGAATATTCTGCAAACAATCGGCAACACGCCGATTGTTCGCCTCAATCGTATGGGGCCCGACCATGTGGAGCTGTACGTAAAGGTCGAGTCGTTCAATCCGATGGCATCAGTAAAGGACCGGCTAGCGTTTGCGATAATCAATGACGCCGAGGAAAAGGGCACTTTGCAGCCCGGCCAGACGGTCGTCGAAGCGACGTCGGGAAACACCGGTATTGCGCTCGCCATGGTATGTGCGGCGAAGGGACATCCATTCGTCGCGACAATGGCCGATTCCTTTTCGATGGAGCGTCGCCAGGTCATGCGCGGTCTCGGCGCGAAAGTGATTCTGACGCCGGCAGCGGAACGCGGTACGGGCATGGTCAGGAAGGCCGAAGAGCTTGCCGAGAAATACGGCTGGTTCCTTGCCCGCCAGTTCGAGAATCCGGCCAACCCGGATTTCCATGCCAATACGACAGGACCCGAGATTCTGAGCGATTTCGCCGGCAGGCGCCTCGACTATTGGGTAACCGGATACGGCACGGGCGGCACGATGAGTGGTGCCGGCAGGACGATAAAAGCGGCACGACCCGATGTGACCATTGTTGCGACCGAGCCGGCCGGCGCATCGCTGCTTGCAGGTAAGGAATGGAGCCCCCACAAGATCCAGGGTTGGACGCCGGACTTCATTCCCGACGTGCTGGATCGCGGGGTCTATGACCAATTGCTTGCCGTGACTGATGATCGGGCGATAGAAGTCTCACGCGAGTTGTCACGCAAGGAAGGCATATTCACTGGCATCTCATCGGGTGCAACGCTTGCGACAGCGCTCGAGGTTGCGGAAACTGCTGCCGCGGGTTCGGTCATACTCGCGATGTTGCCAGACACCGGCGAGCGTTACCTGTCGACTCCTCTGTTCGAGGGAGTCAATCAGGGCTCGGATGACGACTGGCTCGAAACGCAATGACGAACGCCGCCCGCCGGCAAAGGCGGGCGTGTGTTGCTCTTGCAGATGAGCCGCCATTTGGTCCGAAAATGGCGTAATTGACTGAATCCTAGGCTGAAACTGGTTTCACTTGAGACCTGAGTCACAGCCACATTTTGTGTTAGCTGGCATCGTGGGCGATCGAGGCATTAGCCGATCCAGACGGAGCCTGCGTTGTCAGCCGAACTGCACAACCTGCAAACCAGAAAGAACATCGGGAAGGCGAAAGGCCTGTTGCATTCACTCGTTCCGCGAGCGCAGTGTTTTTGCTATTACGATACTCAGCGGCAATGCCTCTGGAGCAGCGATGGCGCCGAAGATTATGAGATCGATAATTTTGTCGCTGACCTGCCCGAGGAGATCATTGCCGGATCGGAGTCCAGCGCCGAGACTATCCGTCGCACACTGAAGTCCGGACGTACGCTGCTGGTGCTCCCGGTGCACGATAGTGAAAAACTCAGGCTGGGTTTGCTGGTCGCGGTGTTCTCGCGCAACGCCGGTAAGTCGTCTTCATTCAATCCGAAAATGCTGGTCAACATTCTGCGGCCAGCGGTTGATCTCATTGGTGAAAGCCTCGTCCTCGGTCAGCGGGCGCAGGACGCCGAACGTCAAAAGGTCGTTCTCGAGAAAGAACTGATGCTCGTTTACGGGGTTGACGAAAAAATCCACGGAACGTCGCGAAGTCACGCGGGATTTGCACAACTTGTCGGTCAGAGTGGGCGCTTTCTCGGCATCGCGTACACGGTGTTGCTGATTCCGGGCAAACGCATCCGGGTCAGTGCGACGCATTCGACGTGGAAGAACGTCAGTCGTAAAGTCGTGGATCGTTACCTCATAGACCACATGTTGCCGAAGCTCGAAGGAAAGCGCTGGCCGGCCGTTTTCGAGATTGCCGGCATTGACGGTGCGGAAAATACGCCGGAAAGTGGTTTTCAGACCTTGCTGTGCCCTTTGTATGACCGCCACGGTAACCTGGAAGGAGTACTCGCGCAGCTCGGCCGGGTAGATGGCGGTCAATTTACGATGGCGGAGCGCCGCTTCATGGCGCATATCGTGCGCAAGGTCGAGTACGTCATCGAGCAGTCGTTTGATGCGATGACCGGCTTGATGAATCGGGCAGGATTCGAAACGCAGCTGTATGAATCGGCAAAATCACTCGCAGGCGCGGATGACACGCATCAGCTGATCTATATTGATCTCGACAACTTGCAACTGGTTAACGACACTTTTGACCGCCAGGCTGGCGATGCCGTTATCGTCAGATTTGCGCGGCTGCTGGAAGAGGGCATATCAAGAAACGCCGTCGTCTCGCGGTTGGCGGGCGATGAGTTCTGCATTCTCCTGACAAGCGCGGACTCCGATAAGGCAATAGACCTGGCCACTCAACTGCGTGAAGAAGGACAAACCCTTCGATATCTCGAGGGCGATAAGTCACTGCAGGTCACGATGAGCATCGGCATCGCCGAGTTCAGTGCACGGACCGCCGATGTCGGCCAAGCGTTGACCAGGGCACGAATGGCGTGTGAAGGTGCAAAAGACCACGGTCGCGATCGCATCGAAGTCTACGATGATCAAAATCTGAGCATGATTCGTCGCCATGACGACATGCAGCTCATATCGCAGATTCAGCAAGCACTCGATGGTGACCAGTTCGAACTGCTCGCGCAGCCGATAACCAGCCTGAAGAATGGCGCCTGCCGGCCGCGATTCGAAATCTTGCTGCGCATGCTGGGCGGCGAGGGCGAAATCATTCCATCCAAGGCATTGTTCTCTGCGGCCGAGCGTTACCAGCTCATGCCACAGATCGATCGCTGGGTTGTGTCTGCGACGATTGCGCAACTTGCCGCGCACGCGGACATGATCGAAGAAAAGAAGGCGATAATCTCGGTCAATCTCTCGGGTCAGTCGCTTGGCGACGATGACATTCTCGAGTTTATCGAAGAGGAGCTTGCCAGTACTGCACTGTCACCATGCGCTTTGGGCTTCGAGGTTACCGAATCCGCTGCGGTCTCGAATCTGATTAAGGCACAAGCGTTTATCGATGCGCTGCGCGAACGCGGTTGCACGATATCACTGGACGATTTTGGCGCAGGATTGAGTTCATTCGCGTATCTGAAGAATTTCAGCGTCGACACGTTGAAAATTGACGGCAATTTCATCCGGGACATTACGGACAATCGCATCTCCGAATCGATGGTTGCCGCTATCACACAAGTCGCGAAAGTGATGGAGCTCGAAACGGTTGCCGAGTATGTCGAAAGTGAGGAAACGCGAGACTTGGTTGCGAAACTGGGCGTCGATTTCGCGCAGGGTCATATCGTCGGCAAACCGGTTCCTCTTGCCGAGGCACTGCAAGCTATGTCATCCGAGGCAAAAACCTCGACGGCCTAGAACACACCGGCTTCGAGTCCAGCCGCCATCGTCAACCCCAGTTCTTCGCATTCGGCCAGCCGCGCCCGGTCAAAATCTCCGGCAATCAACACCGGGTCCTGGACCTCCCTGACGGCAAGGCCTGCCAGTATCCTGCGCATGCTGCCGATAGCACCGGTACCATCGTTTCCCGCACGCACGAACAGTGCATACGGTCGCCCATTGACCTTGTCGATGCACTCGTAAAAAACGCGATCGAGAAAGTACTTCATGGCGCCGCTCATGTAGCCGAAATTCTCGGGTGTACCGAGGATAAACGCATCGGCCCAAAGCAAGTCTGTTGCATCGGCGTCGAGCGCCCGTTTCGCGCGTACCTCGACACCGTCCCCCTCC
>Ga0224508_10003875_pt1 | contig 12303 bp, 13 predicted proteins | sample SF_Jan12_sed_USG_4_FD_170157 | JGI IMG/M metagenome (GOLD analysis project Ga0224508, IMG submission 170157) | Sediment microbial communities from San Francisco Bay, California, United States - SF_Jan12_sed_USGS_21 | ecosystem: Environmental > Aquatic > Marine > Sediment | place: USA...
GTTGGTGCTGTAATCTTGATTTTTCTTCTAAGCTCTAAGGTATCCAACTTTGGGAATTCTACTGCTGAAATCCTTTTGCAATAATATTCTCTCACTTGTTTTTCTCTCGTTGAGCAATTTCTGATTTGTCTCATCCATGAATTTATTGATTTGAATAAAGCAATTCTTTAACTCCTTTTTTAATTCATTATCCTCACTTTCTTCTTTAGTTAATAGAATTGAAGATGCCAGCTCAAACATGCTTGACATTCCTTCTAGTAGTGACTCATAATTTATTTTTGTATATTTGCTAAATTTGTATGAATTAAGATCTTTTGATATGTCTAGAAATATTTTCTTGTTTTCTATATTTTTTAATGCTGTGTTTATTTTAGATTCATAAGTAAACATAAGATTATTGACAAATCCTATATATTCTTCAAATGAATAATGATAATTTTTTTCATAAAATGTGTCACTTCTGTGACCATACTTTTTGATGTATCCAAACACCTCCATTTTTTTTAATATGTCTTTTAATTTGGTCCTTGTGAATCTTTTTTTGTTTTCATTTAAGCACACTTTCCACATATCGTCAAAATAGTTTTTTTCTTTAGGCATACATTCTAAAATATAATTGATTGAAATCATTTGCATATTTTTTCTGTTTATTTGGAATTATTTATTGGTGATGCATTGTATTCAGATTAGTCAGATGATTCTACACGATAATGTAATTTTTACCTATTTTTTTCATTTTTCTAAAACTATAAAATTTTGAGCATTTAGTACATGTTTGTTATCTGCAAATGTAATGAATATGCAAATTCTAATTTTAGATTAGTATATGTTATTTCATGATGAGGAATTAGATGCAGAAGAACTTCACAAATGTTTTGAGAAGTTAGATCCTAAAACCCTTGAATTAATTAAACTGGAATATGATGCTGTTTGACAAAAAATAATATGCAAAAAGATTTTCAATCTCATTGAAGAAAATCTTACAGATAATTTCATTTCCAGGCATCTTAATTTTATCTTGAGTGTGTTACTGGTAGAGAATAATCAAATAGTCTGAAAACGTCTATGATTGATTATTTAAAATGATTATTCTATGCCTGACATTAGTTTTTACTTATTTTTATGTGGACTTTTTCGCCCTTACTGGAACTATTTTGATATACCGTCTTAGTTCTGTATCCCTGTTTTTGAAGACATCCGTCCAAAATTGATACCCATGGAAGTGAATGTCCACTGTTTAGTCTTGACTCCACTGTGATGTTTTTGGTGTTTGCCTCAAAATTAACATGACCTGAGCATGTGATTTGCATTATGGCATCTATTATCTCAATTATATCGTCTAGTGTTTTTGATTTTAGAGATATTCCATTTTTTTCTAATAACTTCAACATGTCTGCCTCTGGTTTTTTTGATATCATTGCAGAGTTGAGAAGATATGTCAAACCTGTTTCATTCACGGTTTTGATAATTTTATAAATTTCTTGTGCTTCTGTTTTAGTCATATCCGCAAGAGCTTTAGTTTTTATTGCATTTTTCCAAATATTTGAAAACATTTTTTCTTGATTGAATCCTAAAACATCAGTTGATGAAAAAATTGCTCCTTTCCCGTTATCATTGTTTATTATTAGTAATTCTGTTTCGTCAAAAATAAAACAATTTTGTGTAATGTCTGATGCTCTAATTTCAATTCCATCTGGAATTACTCTATATGATTCAGAACATATTTGCAATGGCGAGACAAGTACTTTGACATCTAAATTACGACGTGACACTGATAAAAATTGCTCCTTACATTCTGCTAATAATCCAAAACCCCACTGATCTGCCATTATTTTGATTGATGATTTTGAACCCTCGATCATTGTTTGGAGTTGAGATAGGACGTTATTTGCACTCAAATGAAAGTATCTTTTTTCCTCAGACCCTCTTGTCTTCCTAGATTCCTCGCTTGCCTTCTTCAAATTGGAAATTAGTGTATTCATTGCATTTACTTTATTGATTTGCTCGTGAATTATTCCATCAAAAGCATCTTCAGGTGCAATTGCGGTACACATTATTGGTTTGCTCTTTGAAATTATTACTAATTTCTTATTCTCTAATTTTAGTAAAGTTGGATAAATTTTTGTTCGTGGAATTTCTGAGTAATATGCTAATTCGCTTGCAGAAATTGTTCCCCTTGCAATTAGGGCCACATATGCCTGCGATTCATACTTGCTTAAACCAAATTCTTCTAAACTGACCGTTAAAACATGCTCATTTACCATGTTTTTTCTTGATTTGTTATTAGGTAAAATTGAGAGCTAAATTCCTTTACACAAACACTCAAAAAAAATCAAAATTGTATCTGTAGTTTAGTGTAACTATAGTTACTGAATCTACTGTTACACTGCCCTGATATACCAAATCTCAAAGTAGCAATTGGTATGTTGATAAATTACAGTGTTAATTCATTGGAAGTTGAAAACATTTCTCATTCAGTGACCATTGTTCCGAGATTGGGATATTCTGTAAATCTATTAGATGATGTCATTAAGATTCTTGATGAAAAACAAAACGAACTAAAAAAATCAAATAAAGATTTAATTCTTGATTTTGATGAATCTGACAAAATTCATGTGAGTGCCATGAAACTAGAACATCTTGTAAAATTTTCTCTGGAAATTCTCTTACAGGTAAAAAATAACATGATGCAAATTTCTAATATAGGCAGTATACCTGAAATTCTTCCTTCATCTATTCCTATGATTAGAACTGTTAGCGCTAAATTGTTTGATGTATTTCCAAAATGTAGCCAAAAATTATCTGAAATATCTGTCCATTTGGGAAGCATCGTACTTGATTCTGCTGTCCTTACCACTGCAAGATTTGATTTTAGTCAATCAAATACTGAATCATCAACTTTGCTTGATGAAGTAAAATTGATGGTGGACTCTAAATTAAGTAAGCAGTACCCTAATCTTGATTTTTTGAAATTATACAATACCTGGCAATGTTAAATCAAAAAAGAGACTTTCTAAAAGATCTGGGCCGTATTAGGGCAATCTCTTCAAAAATTGATAAAAAATTATCTGAGATAAAATCTTCTGATGACTCTAAAATTGATAAACTCACTTTGGAGGAATTACAAGATTTAGATAAAATTGTTGGAATTGCTGATTTTATGATATGTAAATACGCTGATAAAAAAGAAATGCGTTCAATCCTGCAGGATTTCACTTCTGTCATCTCTGAGGCTGCAAATTCTTTAGGAGATTTGGATGATGAAGTATCTTTGCTGATAATCTCTGCTGAAGACTCTATAAATAAAGTCAAAGAGATGCACACCAATATCTCTGAGAAGTCTGATTTTAAAAAGAGGTACCACGACGGACCTGATTTTGATGAACAAGAAACAAGTGCAATTAATTTAACCAATTTTGCTACAGAGATTAACACCGTAGAATACCAACAAAATTCTCCAGGAGATACTGCGTAGGTAATTAAGATGAGTTTAGCCCCACAAGAATTAGAAAACACAGCAAGCAAATATGCTTCTGAAGCTATCAAATTTGATTCACAAGGTGCTCGTGGAATGGCAATAACTCATTACCAACAAGCAATTGATTCCCTTGTAAAATTATTACAGTTATATCCAAATAGTAAACTAAACCAAATTTACAAAGATAGATGCAATTCTTATCATAGTAGAATTAGTGCATTACAACAGGCTCACGGTGTAGAACCTGCAGTTGATCCTAAAGCTTCTGAAGCAGATCAAAAGGCATCTGTGAAAAGACAAGAAAACGAAAATGATTTTGAAGAATTAGTGATGAAAGAGAAACCTGATGTTACTTGGGACCAAGTAATTGGTTTGGATGATGCTAAAAGTGCTTTACGTGAATCAATTGTATATCCTACTAAAAGGCCTGACTTATTCCCTCTTGGATGGCCAAAAGGAATGTTACTGTATGGGCCACCAGGTACAGGAAAAACTATGCTTGCAGCAGCCACTGCAAATGAGATGGACGGCTATTTCATAAATGTCGATGCATCATCTATGATGAGTAAATGGTTAGGTGAGGCAGAAAAGAATGTTTCAAAATTATTTGCAATGGCAAGGCAGTATGCTGAGAAAGAAGGTAAGCCTGTTATTTTGTTTGTAGATGAAGTTGATTCCTTATTGGGCTCTAGAAACAGCGAAGTTGGTGGAGAAGTTAGAACTAAAAATCAGTTTCTAACTGAGATGGATGGTGTTAACAGTAAAGGAAAACAATTGATGCTGTATGTGATTGGCGCGACAAACAAGCCTTGGAGTCTTGATTGGCCTTTTCTTAGAAGATTTCAAAAGAGAATCTATGTGTCATTACCCACACAAGTAGCTAGAGAAAACTTGTTTGACCAATACACTGCTCCTCTAAATAAAAGTCTCCGTGTAAATAATACTGAACTAGCAAAATTATTTGATGGTTACAGTGCAAGCGACATCAAGGATGTATGTCAGGCTGCGCAAATTAAGACAGTTCATGAAATTTTCAATGCCCCTGACTATCATGAGCCAGTTGAAGGTGAGACCCCAGTACAACCCCGAGAACTTACAACATCTGATTTCAAAGACATCATGGCAAGAAGAAAACCAAGCGTTTCCACTGAAATGATTCGCGCTTATCACAAGTGGAGTGAAGAATTCCAAGCCCTCTAACTGTGTAATTTTTTCTGCGATCTGTTTTTTTGAATTTGTAATACACACAAAACTTAAATTCATAATAATTTGGACTTTACGAGGGTCACAATTACTACAAAGAAATCAAATCACGCAAAAAAGTTTGGAAAGCTGATTTTTGATGATGGTTCTGTTCTTAATGGTGAAGGTTTTGGTTATTCCACTGTTGTTTTTGGAGAAATTGTCTTCAATACTGGCATGGTTGGCTATACTGAAGCCCTTACTGATCCGTCTTACAGTGGTCAAATTCTTACATTGACTTATCCTCTGGTTGGAAATTATGGTGTTCCAGATCCATCGATTAAGGATGATGATGGAATTCCAACATTCTTTGAATCTGATAAAATACAAATTCGCGGACTAGTGGTACATGAATTGTCGTTAACTGCAAGTCATTGGAACCTTTCGATGACTCTCGATGAGTGGCTTTACAACGAAAAAATACCTGGAATCTCTGGAATTGATACTCGTGAGTTAACAAAGAAACTTCGAACAAGTGGTGTGATGATGGCTGCACTTGTTGTCTCTGACTCTGAAATTGATGTTGATAAAATCAAAACACAGCTTACGTCTGCCACTCATTATGATTCAGAACAGTTCATGAATGTTGTATCCACAAAACACGAACAGGTCTTTGGTCAGGGTGACAAATCCGTTGTAGTAATTGACACTGGTGCAAAAAATGCAATTTTAAGAAACATTCGTGAAATTGGCTATAAGGCAATATTAGTTCCATGGGATACTCCATATGAGAAAATCATGTCTTACAATCCTAAGGGAGTGGTGCTAAGTAGTGGTCCAGGTGATCCACAAAAATGCCCTGACACAATTGACACTGCTAAAAAATTAATTGAAAATAACATACCTACACTGGGAATTTGTTTAGGTGCACAAATTATTGGAATTGCTGGACACACTGAAACTTACAAACTGAAATATGGACATCGAGGACAAAACAAACCTTGTGTCAATTTAGAAAATAATCAAGTGTATGTTACTAGTCAGAATCATGGGTACGGGATTACTCCTGAATCTCTTGAAAAATCTGACTTTAATTTATGGTTTACAAATGCAGACGACAAAACAGTTGAAGGAATAAAGCATAAAAAACAAAATTGCGTTGCAGTTCAGTTTCATCCTGAAGCTGCACCTGGTCCTTATGACTGTAAGTTCGTCTTTGAAGAGCTCAAGCACCTTATGGAGGGAGGAACATCTGCCAAAGAATGAATCGTTAAAAAAAATTCTTGTACTTGGAAGTGGGGCAATTAAAATCGGAGAAGCCGGCGAGAGTCGCTAAAAACGACCGCTAATTTGACTACTCCGGAAGCCAATGTCTCAAAGCCATACATGAGGATGGGATAAACAGCGTCTTAATCAATCCAAACATTGCTACTATCCAAACCGATACTAGATTTGCAGATCAAGTGTATCTGCTTCCAGTAAATGCGGAGTACGTAGAATCAATTATTGAAAAAGAAAGACCTGATGGAGTCATGCTTGCATATGGAGGACAAACTGCACTGAACTGTGGGGTTAACCTAGACGAGTCTGGAATTCTTCAAAAATACGGTGTCAATGTACTTGGAACCCAAATTCCAGGAATTAAAAAAACTGAGGATAGGCAACTCTTCAAGGATTCCATGAAAGAATGCGGTATGCCTGTTCTAAAAAGCAAAACAGTTACTAATTTTGAGGATGCAAAAAAGGCAGCTGAAGAACTAGTTTATCCTGTAATTATTCGGGTTGCGTATACTCTGGGTGGCAGAGGTGGCGGTGTTGCCTATAATGAAATTGAACTCCATGAAATTGTGGAACGCGGTATTAAGGCAAGTCTTGTTGGTCAGGTACTTGTTGAAGAATACATTGGAGACTGGAAACAAATTGAATATGAGGTAATGCAGGATTTCGATGGAAATAATGTAATTGTTTGCAATATGGAAAATGTTCTTTCAATGAAAGTTCATACCGGTGATAATATTGTGGTTGCTCCATCTCAAACTATTGATAACCATGAATATCACATGCTACGCTCTGCAGCATTACGTGCAACAAAACATGTTGGAATTGTAGGCGAATGTAATATTCAATATGCCCTTGCCCCAGATTCTGATAGGTATGTTGCAATTGAAATCAATCCCAGACTTTCGCGTTCTTCTGCACTAGCAAGTAAGGCAACTGGATATCCGTTGGCATACATGTCTGCAAAAATTGGATTGGGTTATAATTTATCAGAACTTGTAAACAGAATTACAAAAAATACTACTGCTTGCTTTGAGCCCTCCCTTGATTACATTGTATGCAAACATCCTAGATGGGATTTTGAAAAGTTCGAACTGGTAAATAGAAGACTTGGACCTACAATGAAATCCGTTGGAGAAGTAATGGCGATTGGCAGAACATTTGAGGAGTCTTTCCAAAAAGCAATTCGAATGCTGGATATTGGAAACGATGGTTTGGTTTTAAATCGTACAAACGGGAAGAAATACACTGAGGAAGAAATTGAATACAAACTATCTCATCATGATGATCAAATTCTTTATCATGTTGCTATTGCATTAAAGATGGGAGTATCTGTTGCACGAATCTACAAACTATCTACTGTTGATCCTTGGTTTATAGAAAAAATAAAAAATATCGTAAATCTTGAAGAAAAACTAAAGGACTCAGAACTTGATGAATCTCTTCTTTGGAAGGCTAAAAAAATGGGCTTTGCAGATCGGCAAATTGCTCGAGCCAAAGATAAAACTCCTGATGAAATTCGTGATTTACGAAAGAAATTAGGCGTAATTCCGTCTGTAAAGCAAATTGATACTCTGGCAGCTGAATGGCCTGCAGTAACTAACTATCTCTATTTGACATATGGTGGCAATTCAAATGATGTGGTAGTTCCTAAAGATGAAAATGGAATCATTGTTCTTGGTGCAGGACCGTATAGAATAGGAAGTAGTGTGGAATTTGATTGGGGTACTGTCAACATGGTTTGGGGTCTACAAGAAAACGGAACAAAAAGTGTTTCAGTAGTCAATTGCAATCCTGAAACAGTCTCTACTGATTATGATATTTGTACAAGATTATACTTTGAGGAACTGACTCAAGAAAGAATTTTAGATATTACTGAATTCGAAAGCCCCCAAGGTATAATCACTTGTGTCGGTGGACAAACTGCAAATAATTTGACACCTGGTCTTGCACAACACGGAGTAAATATTCTGGGGACGAGTGCGCATGATGTTGACAGAGCAGAAGACCGTTCTAAATTTAGTGCTGAATTAGATAAGCTACACATACAGCAACCACGTTGGCAAGCGTTTACAAATCTTAACGAAGCAAAATCTTTTGCACAAGAAGTCGAATTTCCTGTAATTGTCAGGCCTTCATATGTTTTATCCGGTGCAGCCATGAAAGTTGTTTGGTCTGAAGAAGAATTAAAAACATATGTCAAGGAAGCAACAGATGTATCCCCCGATCATCCCGTCGTAATTTCCAAATTCATGCTAAACTCACTGGAAGTAGATGTGGATGGTATCAGCAATGGAAAGGAGGTTATTATTGGTGCAATTGTTGAACACATTGACAGTGCAGGTGTTCATTCTGGAGATGCTATGATGGTCATTCCACCCTGGCGTCTAAACAACAAAATTATTGAAACTATCAACGAGTATTCGAAAAAAATTGCATTGACTTTCAATGTTAAAGGCCCGTTTAATTTACAATTCTTGATCCACGATGATCATGTCTATGTAATTGAACTGAACATTCGAGCTTCTCGTTCTATGCCGTTTGTATCAAAATTAGTCAAAACAAACCTGATTTCTCTTGCATCCAGGGCAATATTGGACAAACCCCTACCTAAAATTCCTGAAAACAAATGGCAAAAGATTCACAACTATGGAATCAAAGTCCCTCAGTTTTCATTTATGCAACTAGAGGGTGCAGACATTACATTAGGCGTTGAAATGCAATCGACTGGCGAGGCAGCATGTTTTGGAAATAGCTTCTATGATGCATTGTCCAAAGGATTGATATCAGTAGGATATACTCTTCCTGACAAAGGGTCTGCACTTGTGACTGTAGGAGGTGCTCAAAATAAGGAAAAACTGGTACCTACCATTGCAAAACTCAAAGATTTGGGATTTAAGATTTTGGCAACTGAACATACTGCAGAATTCTTTAAAGAAAAAACAGGTGAGGTTGAAATCGTACACAAAATTTCAGAGCCTGAGAGAAAGCCAAACATTTCAGATCTTTTGTATGAAAGAAAAATCGACTTTATCATAAACATTCCGAGCACATCTACATTGGAAAAATATGTTGGAATGCTTGATGACGAATTTCAAATTAGGCGAAAATCTCTCGAGTTAGGGATCCCTGTGCTTACTACTATTGAATTGGCAGATTCATTTGTAAAGACACTAGATTGGCTTAGAGACAATGAAACCACAAAAGAGCCAATTGAGCCTTATGACAAATATGAGTAATTATGGAAAAGACAAATGCTCCATTAAATAATATGTGAACGATTCTTTGATGCCAAAATTTGACTGATTAAATTACTTGATCAATATTTGATTCGTTTCCTATGATTGTTCCATCCAATGTGATGATTTTTGCTTTGTATATTGTTTTTATTTTATTGATGATGGGCGAAATCGATTTTTTGTATTGTTTTCTGTGTGTTGCATAAAAATACTTGTTAAATGAAGGAACTATTATGATTTCAATCTCTCCTGTTCTATTTGGAAATATGTTGTCTTTTTCTGTTTTGATTGAAACCCAAACCCTTTGACCGTTGATTATAGAGTCTTCTTGAAAAAATACTGGATGAAGATGGCCCATGATAATTTTATCGACGTGTGAGAAATTCTCTGATGGCATTACATGTCCATGTGTTAATAAAATATTTTCATCAACCATCCCAGTAGAACTAGTCATTGAAATGTTATCTGGAATCAATCTTTGAATATTTGCATCGTGGTTTCCCGGAACTAGTGTTACGTCGCACTTTTCTCTAATCTTTTTAAAAAATAATGGAATTTCATCCCATTCATTTTTTGCTATGTTTTTGATGCTTGATTTTATATCTCCAAGCAAAATTACTGAATCTGGTTTTTCAAAATCAATTATTTCTGTTAATTCTTGAATTAACTCATTTATCGTTGAATTTTTACCTGTGAAAATTTTGTTTGATGCCATACTATTTTCAAACCCAATGTGAATGTCTGCAACTATTAGATTCTTTTTTTCACCATCTAAAATTAAAGCTGGTTTTGATGGAACTATTCTGGTTTGCAACACCAAAGTTATACTGCAGATATCCGATTAAATCTTTATGAGCAAAGATTTTGGACGAATTCAATCTCTAGTTTCTGAAAAACGTGTGAAACTGCATGTTTTTGAACCGACTCAAAGAAAAATTTGGACTGTGGTTGGAAAAAGCAATGAACACTGGATTGATCCTGACTGTGGCTATTGTTCTTGTCCCGGATTTTTCTTTGGCAAACTAAATGGAAAAACTACGTGCTACCATTTAGAATCTGCACAACTTGCTAGAAACGAAAATCAAGTTGAGACAATAATTTTTTCCGATGATGAATTTTCGGGTTTTCTTTCAGCATTAATTTCTAATTTGTAATTGCCAGTTATTCGAATATGTTAATAACTAGAAATTCTGTACTACAACATGGATGAAAACCAACAAAATTCTGAAATAGAAAAAATTGCAAATTTGATGCTACATGATGGTGTTTCATTTGATGAGCAAGATGTTATAAAATTAGAAAAATACAAAAATATGATCAAAGATGATTGTAATCTTGATGATGAAAATGCCATGAAGATTGTTTACGAAACATTACTTTATAGAAAATTAAAAAATTCTGATTCGAGTGATGTTTTAGAAAAAGGTACTGATTTTGGTGCCGGATTCAGTTAGATTATTCTAGCGGTATGCTGTCAATATCGTCTTTTGAAACACCTTTCCAAAGACCGATCACTCCTTCTGGTTCTACTTCTTCGATTTTTGTAATTTGCTGAATCTTTACGTGATCCGGGTTTGGAGGCATCCATAACATTGCCATGTAATCCCCTACGTTTCCGACTTTAGTAGGTAAAGCCATGGTGATTTTATCAACGACAAATCCTTTTGCAGTCAATGCGTTTGTTGCTTTTTCTTTAAGATCCATTCTTCCGTGTAGGAACAAATAGATGTCTTTTTGAATATCAATTTCTGCCATGAATTCACTGGTTTTTCAAACTAAATCAACCTTTCCTGATCTTATGTCTCCAAAAAGGGTTAAATTAGAACGAAGAAAATTACTAGCTATGAAAATCTTTACTGTTGGCAGCAAATCGTTTGTAACTAGTTTCCAATTGGCTGGAATTCCAGGTAAGATCTCTGAAAATCCTCAAAAGGCTTTTCAAGAAATTAAGACATTGACTGATGATTCTGATGTTGGTTTGGTATTAGTCAGTGATGATATTACAGAATCCATTAATGATGAATTAACTGAACTTAGAGCTGAAAAATCTACCCTGGTGTTTGCGTTACCCGCAGCTGGAAGTGAAAAAACCGAAGTTGATTATAGAGTCATGTTAAAGAAGATTCTCGGCGTATAATCTTCTTATAATCAAATTTTTAATGTCCTGGCATGAAAACTGCATCCGTTAAAGAACCATCTGTTATCTCTGTAGATGAAACACAAAAACCTCCGTTGGGGTCTGGTGATATTTTGGTGCAGATGCAATCTTGTGGAATTTGTGGCTCTGATTTGGAAAAAGTTTTTGGTCAATACGGTCAACCCTCGATGCGTTTGGGTCATGAACCCTCTGGAATTGTTTTGGATGTCGGTTCTGATGTAACTGAATTCAAAAAAGGCAACCGGGTTTTTACTCATCACCATGTTCCCTGCTATGATTGTCATTTGTGCAATCACGGAAATGAAACTATGTGTAAAACATATTCTGAAACTAATTTGTCTCCGTGTGGTCTATCTGAAGAGTATGTTGTTCCTTCATGGAACGTCTCTCATGGAGGGGTTTTAAAAATTCCTGACTCTCTTAGTTTTGAAGAAGCTGCAATGATTGAACCTTTGGCATGTTGTGTTAGATCTTGGAAAAAATTCACTTACAGTGATGGTGACTCTGTTGCAATTTTTGGTGTTGGTCCAACCGGTATGATGCATGTGATGTTGGCACAGGCAAAGAAATTTTCAAAAATCTTTTGTTTTGATATTAATGATTTCAGATTAAATTTTGCAAGGAAATTCAACATTACTGAATCTATTAACTCTGTAGATGAGAATAGAAAACAAAAAATTCTAGATCACACCGATGACCGGGGTGTAGATGTGGCAATCGTTGCAACAAGTAGCCTCAAAGCACTAGATGATGCAATAGATATGGTGCGAAAAGGTGGCGCTGTAATGATGTTTGGTGTTCCTTCCAAGGGTGCAACACTGAATTTAGATATGAGTAAAATTTACTCTAAAGAGATAACTATAGTTACAAGTTATGCTGCATCTGATAAAGACACTAAAGAAGCTCTTGACCTTTTAGAATCATCAAAAATTGATGTTAAGCAATTAATCACTCACACTTACCCTATC
>Ga0224508_10003876_pt1 | contig 12303 bp, 14 predicted proteins | sample SF_Jan12_sed_USG_4_FD_170157 | JGI IMG/M metagenome (GOLD analysis project Ga0224508, IMG submission 170157) | Sediment microbial communities from San Francisco Bay, California, United States - SF_Jan12_sed_USGS_21 | ecosystem: Environmental > Aquatic > Marine > Sediment | place: USA...
ATACGATGGGCGCCGCCTCACGCAACCGCTTCGTTATCAACTATGGCGTGGAAGAGAGTGATAGCCTTCTAGAGGAGGCGAGGAAAAAACTGTCGATAGCACTCGACCTCGATCCCGAGGATGCCACATGCCATTGCATCAAAGGCATATCGTATTCCCTCCAAGCGAAGTTCGACCTAGCGATAGGCTCACTTACAAAAGCCGTTGAATTTAATCCGAGCTCCGCAGAAGCACACTATTTTAGTGCCAGCGTACTGTATCGCGCGGGACAACCGGAGCAAGCGATTACCATGGTGGATCGCGCCATACGCCTTAGTCCGAGCGACGCCCGCATCGGCGCGTTCCGGGTGATCCGCGCAGACTGCCTGTTTGATCTGGAGAAATACGATGCGTGTGCTAATTGGGCGCGACAGGCAATCCATAGCCCTAACCCAAGGGCACGTGCATACGTAACTTTAGCGGCTGCACTCGTTTTCTTGGAACGTGATGATGAAGCAAAAACAGTTCTGGAGGAGCTAAAATCCCAATTCCCCAACTTTTCATTTGCATCCGACCTGCGTTCTCGTCGGGCCGGGACGGTGGGTCGCGAGCGCTTGGTCAAAGCTCTCCACCAGGTCGGATATCCGGAATGAATTGTTACTGGCATTGGAATTGGCAATCGTTGGCCGAGTGTTGTGAATGTCGCCTTCGAGTCACTAACGGAAGTCGAGTGCAGTCGCTTGAATGTCGGCTCCTGGGGGAAGAGCGGAAGTAATCCGTGCGAAAGCGGACTCCCGAGTTTTTCGGCTCCGCTAGAGTGGCGAGTTTTTGGGGGCCGCTAGAGAGGTGGAACTAGCGTGACCACGCGAAGGCCAAGGGGGGGGACTGCACCCCTCTCCCACGACATGCTCCACGCGGGGGAGCGCATTAATTATCCCCTTCAAATTAAGCGCAAATGTACCTACTGCGTACCTAATCCGTGAGGGAATCGGACCGCAGCAATCAATCTCTAAGCAACCATTTGAAATCATTGGTGCCCCCGGGGAGACTCGAACTCCCACTCCCAAAGGGAACGTGATTTTGAGTCACGCGCGTCTACCAGTTCCGCCACAGGGGCGCCCATGCGGGCGGCCCCACTATACGCCCGCCGCGATGCCGGTCAACGGGCAGGTTTGCCACGGATCGGGAAAGCCGCTCCGCCGCCGCCGCTTCAATCTACCTCTCGCGATTTCAGCGCACGCGGCGTAATGTGCGGCGCGGACGGATAGGGGGACGGTGCATGCTGGGATACGACGCGCCGAAGGAAGATGTCGAGGCGATCCGGGACTGGTTCGCAACATGGCACGGCCATGTGGATGCGGTGAATTTTACGGCGTCCCGCGACTTGTTCGATGCCGATGTCATCGGTTTCGGTACCTTCATGGATACCGTCGAAGGGCTGGACAATCTCGAGCAGCAGCAATGGCGGTCAATCTGGCCGACCATCGAAGATTTTCGATTCAACCTCGAGACGCTGCGGGCCGGCGTGTCCAAGGATCGCTGCCTGGCGTTTGGCGTCATTACCTGGCAGTCCACCGGGACCGACGAATCCGGTCGCCCGTATTCCCGGCCGGGCCGCGCCACTGTCCTGTTCGGACGCGCAAATCCCGGGGAGCCCTGGAAGGGCCTGCACACGCATATCTCCTTGAATCCAGGCACGCCGCAGCGCTCCCATGGCGCGCGGGCGGAGACCCGGTAGTCCGGGACGCAGATGGCGACGGGTTGGATCGGCATTCCGGCGGGGGATAAGGCGACCCTGGAGCTGGCGCTTAGGTTCCACGACGACGGTGAATTGACCGCCGCCATGGCTCTGTACCGGGCCTTGCTGCAAAGCCATCCGGATCAAGGGGAAATTTGGGGCCTGCTGGGCAGTGCGCTTCGAATGACCGGCGAAGCGGCCGAGGCGGTGCAATCCTTGGAAAATGGCGTCAATCATGCGCCGGACCGGTTCGATATGAAGGCGGAACTGGCGATCGCGATGTCCGAAGCGGGTCATCACGCGGAAGCGGCGGACAAGCTCAACGGGTTGCTGCCGGTGCTGCGGTCGTCCGGGCAAGACGAGGCGGTGGTGTATGCGGCGCTCGGCGATGTGTCGCTGGCGCTGGAAAACTACGACGAAGCGATCGCCCATTACCGGACGGCGCTGGAAAAAGACCCGGACAACGCCGTCGCGTGCGAAAACCTGGCCACGGCATTGCAATGCGATGGCCAATTCGACGCGGCGATCGCCACCTGCCAGGCTATGCTCGACCGGGATCCGGACAACGTTTCCGTTCTCACGGGCCTGGGCGCCGTATTGCGGGAATCAGGCCGGCCGGAAGAGTCGCTGGAGCCGCTCGAGCGGGCGATCACGCTCGAGCCGCACGATGCGACGGCGATGGCCAGCCTCGGCCTCTCGCTGCGGCAGCTACGGCGGAAGGAGGAATCGGAAAAGGCATTTCGCGGCGCCTTGTCCCGCGACCCGACCGATGCCGCAAGCTGGAACGCGCTGGCCGAGCTGTTGCGCGACGACTTCAAACTGACCGAAGCGCTGCGCGCGCATGAATCCGCCGTGAAGGCGAATGACCGGGATCCCGATCTCCATTTGAATTATGGCCGGACCTTGATGCTGTCGGGGGATTTGGAACGAGGATTCGCGGAGCTGGAGTGGCGCCCGGCTCAACGCGCGTTCGCGGGCCGGACCCTCGAGGGTCCCGCCTGGAACGGCGCCGACCCTATGGGCAAGACCATATTGCTGCACGCCGAACACGGTTTCGGCGACGCCATCAAGTTCTCACGCTATGCGTTGCAACTGGCATTGTCGGGCGCCACGGTTATACTCGCGTGCCCGGAGCCCTTGGCCGGGTTGCTCGCTACCCTCGACGGTCCGGTTGGAACCGTCTCCAGCCTGGACGACGCGCCGCCCTATGACTTTCACGCACCCCTGATGAGCCTGCCGCATTTCATGCGCACGACTTTGGCAACGATACCGTCGGAAACGCCCTATCTTTGCGTGCCGCCCGGCGCGGAATCACCCCTGCCGGAGGATGCGGAAAGACGCCGGATCGGCATCACCTGGGCCAGCGATCCGGACCATCCGGCGGATGACGACCGGTCGGCGCCGTTGAATCGCCTGTCGCCGATGTTCGACCTCCCCCGCACCGAATGGATCAGCCTTCAGACCGGTCCCCCGGACGAGCAATTGACCGACACCTATCTGCCGATCACCGATATCGCCCCGACGCTCGACCGCTTCGCCCATATGGCGGCGGTAATCGCCGACCTCGACCTTGTCATCAGCGTCGACACCGCGGCCGCCCATCTTGCCGGCGCGCTGGGCCGGCCGGTCTGGCTCATGCTGCCGTACATGCCGGACGGAAGCTGGATGACCGTCCGAACCGACTCGCCATGGTATCCGACCATGCGCCTCTTCCGGCAGCCCCGTCCGGGCGATTGGCAGTCGGTGGCCTTCGACGTGCGCACCGCGCTGCGGGAGCATTGGCAGAACTGATGCTGCGCCGAACCTACGACTGGACCATGAGCTTGGCCGGCCACCCGCATGCGATCTGGTGGCTCGCCTTGCTCACCTGCGCCGAAAGCGTCTTCTTCCCGATTCCCCCTGACGTCCTCATCATTCCGATGGTCCTGGCGGCGCGTACCCAAGCGTGGCGGATCGCCGCGATCGTAACCACCGCATCGGTTGTCGGCGGATTGCTCGGCTATGGCGCCGGATTCTTCCTGTATGAAGAGATCGGCAAACCGATCATCGAATTTTACGGATACGCGGCCAAATACGACACTTTTCAGGGCTGGTATAGCGAACATGGCGCCTGGATTGTCGCCGCTGGCGGTTTTACACCGATTCCCTACAAGGTGATCACCATCGCATCCGGCGTGGCGAACCTCGACCTCACCACATTCATGGTGGTTTCCGTGCTCAGCCGCGGCGCCCGCTTCCTTATTGTCTGTGCGTTGTTGTGGCGGTTCGGTCCGCCGATCCGCCGCTTTATCGAGGCGCGCCTGGGCCTGCTCGCCATGGTTTTCTTCGTCCTGTTGTTTTTAGGCTTCATCGTGGTCAAATACCTGGTCTAGGAGATCGATGCGACATGACCGCGTCCGGCCGAAACATCGTGCACAGCCTCGCCGCCGACCGACCGCTGCCCGTCCTGGCGGCCCTCGCCGCCGCGACCCTTGCCATCGCTTATGCGTCGCAATATCTCGGCGGGTTGGAGCCGTGCCAATTATGCCTGTATCAGCGTTGGCCGTGGTGGGCGGTGTTGGCGATTGCCGGAACCGGGCTCTGGCCAAAGACCAATGACCGGCTCCGCCGGGCGCTCACCGGACTTTGTGGCGGCATCCTTCTCGGCGGCGCGGCGCTGGCCTTTTTCCATGCGGGCGTCGAACAAGGATGGTGGGAAGGCTTGGCCAGCTGCGGCGGCGGTTCGGTGCCGGGCTCGCTGGCGGAAATGCAGAAAATGCTGAACCAACCCATCGTCCGCTGCGATCAGCCTGCCTGGACGCTGTTCGGCGTTTCGATGGCCGGGTATAATGGTTTGGCATCTTTGCTGATCGGTGGATGGGCGGTCCGGATGGCGGCCGCGCGCGGCAAAAGCCGCCAACAAGGATTGGCCGATGGCTGAACCCACAAGCTTCACAGGCCCGAAATATCTGCCCGGCGATCGCCGGCCGGAAGACGAGAATGCGGCAATGGTCCGGGTCGACCATGCGGGCGAATACGGCGCGGCCCGGATCTATGCGGGGCAGCTAGCGGTTCTCGGCAATCGCCCGGTCGCAAAAACCATCCGTCAAATGGCCGACCAGGAACAGCGTCATCTGGAGCGGTTCGACACGCTTGTCGCCGAACGCCGGGTTCGCCCGACCGTGCTGTCTCCGCTCTGGCACGCCGCCGGCTGGCTGTTGGGCGCCGGAACCGCCCTGCTCGGCGAACGCGCCGCCATGGCGTGTACCGTCGCGGTGGAAGAGGTGATCGACGAGCACTACGCCCAACAGGCCGACCGACTCGGTGACCGCGACCCGGAACTGAAATCGGTCGTCGAGGAATTCCGCCAGGACGAATTGGAACACCGCGACACCGCCCTGGCCCATGGCGCCGAGCGGGCCGCCGGGTACCCGGTCTTGGCGGGCGCCATCAAGGCGGGTGCACGGCTGGCCATCCGGCTGTCGCAACGCTGGTAGGGCGCACGCCTCCTACGACGGATCAAGTTCGGTATCCCAATAGAGAAAATCGCGCCAACTCTCGTGCAGAAAATTGGGCGGAAAGGCGCGGCCGTTTTCCTGCAGCTCCCAAACCGACGGCTGACGCGGCGTGCGAAACGGGTACAAGCCCCCTTCGGTCGGCATGCGGCCGCCCTTTCGCAAATTGCACGGCGCACACGCGGAAACCACGTTGCCCCAGGTGGTGCGGCCACCCCGGGAGCGCGGCACCACATGGTCGAATGTCAGTTCGTGGGTCGGAAATCCACTGCCGCAGTACTGGCACATGAACCGGTCGCGCAAGAATACGTTAAACCGCGTGAATGCCGGCCGGCGGGCCTGGGATACATATTCCTTGAGTGAAATGACGCTGGGCAACGGCAGTTCGAAGGACGGCGAGCGCACGACGCGGTCATATTCCGACACCACGTTCACCCGGTCGGTAACCACCGCCTTGACGGTTTCCTGCCAGGGCCACAGCGACAGCGGAAAATAGCTGAGCGGCCGGAAATCGGCATTCAACACCAGCGCTGGACAATTATCGAACGACACGCGCACCTCGATTTCGGTTCCCGCCGCGCGATCGCCTCCGCTGCCGATCACGCGAATCTAGATCAATTCAAGCCCGTTTCGACCGCCCTCTGATAGCCGAAAAGCCGGAATCCGGCAAGGCGCGGGCGGCGCGGCGATTCTTCACGGCTGTGTTACGGCCGCCGCGGCGCTCGCATGCACAATCGGCCGATACCCGCCGCGCAACGCCGCAACCGCAGCCGGTGGCGTCAAGACGGTCACGAGCCCGCCGGCCGGCCGTGGCCGCGCCGCCCAATATCCCTCCGGCGACCAGGGCAATAACCGTTGATTCAACAATAAATGTGGGTGCTGCCCGGCCAAAAGGTAAGTGCCGTCCGGCAGATCATCCACCGGCGCCGACCAGACGCGCTGCCGCCGGGTCCGGCGATCGACCCGTTCCCCATGCAGCCGGGCGTCCATCTCGCCGGCCCGCGGCAAGGCCGGTTCGCCATGACCCGCCTGCCACGCGGCGCACCAGTCCCGGTAGGCGCGCCGCCGGCATTCGTAGCAGGGCCGATGCCCCGCCGCGATCGCCACCGCCTCGTCGAAGAAAAACAGCTCGGTGTAGCGGTGCGGCGTCATCGGCACCCGCTTGCGGCCACGAAAACAGAGCAAGCAGATGATCCAGGCCTTGTGCTTCCAGCGGCTGCGCCCGAGCTGGCGCCGGTCGTCATGCAGGATCCCGCGATTGCCCATGAACTGGCCGCGCGCCGCCACCGCGACGATATCGCCGGTCGGCGTGACGCGGTTTTGCAGCACCATGGCCCGCCCCTTCAGCCGGTAAGGACTCGCTGCAAAAACGCCGCGCCGCGCACCAACCCGTTCTGATCGATGCCGTGGCCGATGCCCGGGCAGACATGGGACTCCACGTCGATTCCCGCCGCGGTCAGACCGGCTTCCGCCTGCGCCATCGAGTCGAACGGCACCATTTCATCCATGTCGCCATGCGCCAGCAAGACCGGCGGTTTCGTCTTGATTTCCTCCGGCAACAGGTCCGGCGCAATGAGGCGGCCGGAAAACCCGACGATCCCGGCGAGCTGGCGTTCCCGGCGCGGACCTACATAAAGGCTCATCATCGTGCCCTGGCTGAATCCCACCAGCGCCAGCCGGTCCTCACTCAAACCCGCAGTTTCCAGTTCCCGGTCGATGAACGCATTCAGTGCCGGCGCCGCCGCCCGGACACCGGCCAACACCGTTTCGGGAGACCGGTCCTGCACGCTGAACCACTGGTAGCCATACGGCGCCATGTCACAGGGAAAGGGCGCGTTCGGCGAGACGAAGGCCGCGTTCGGCAGCACCTCCGCCCAATGCGGCGCGAGGCCGATAAGATCCTGCCCGTCGGCCCCGAGGCCGTGCAACAGGATGACCAGTTGCTCCGGAGGGCCGCCGGCGGCGGGTCCGAATCGCGGACCGTCGAGTTCGAGAAGGTTGGACATTTCGGCGTGTCTTTCGGTAACGGACGGGGCCCGCCCCGGGAAAACGTCAGGGCGCGCCTTTGTAATAATGCCAGAGGAAGAGCGCCGCAATGCCGCGAAACGGCCGCCAGGGTTCGACGATCGCTTCGGATATCTTGCGGGCGGGCCGCTCTTCCAAATTCTTCAGTCGGCGCAGCGCCTCCTGGATCGCCAGATCTTCCGCCGGCCAGATGTCGCCGCGGCGCAGAGCGAACAGCAAGTAGATCTCCGCGCTCCACCGGCCAAGGCCGCGAATGCCGGTCAACGACCGCACGACTTCATCGTCCGGCAGTTTCGCGAGCCGGTCGGTTTCCAGCACGCCGGAGAGCATCGCCTCGGCGAGCCCGCAGCCGTATTCGACCTTCCGGCCGCTCAACCCGACGCCGCGCAAGGTCTCTTCCCCGGCCGCAAGGAATTTCTCCGGCGTCAGCGGTTCGACCGCTTCGGCCAGCCGCGCGCGGATGGCGGCGGCCGCTATGGCTGACACCTGCTGGCCAATTATGATGTTGAGCAGCGCGGCGAATCCGGGCTCCCGGTTGCGCGGCTCCGGATAGCCCACCAAGGCAATCGCCTCCGCAATGTCGTCGTCGCGGGCGGCCAGGGAATCCAACGCAGTTCGGATCGATGCCGGTGTCATACCGATTGACTTAACCGATGTCCGGCGCTACGGCCAGATGCATGACCGGATTGGTGACGCGATTCGCCCCGAGCCCGAGTGGCCGATTGCATCTCGGCCACGCCTATAGCGCCGATATCGCCTGGCGCGCCGCCCGGGAGTCCGGCGGCCGTTTCCTGCTGCGGATCGAGGATATCGACACGGGGCGCTGCCGCCCGGAATTCGAACACGCGATCTACGAGGACCTCGGCTGGCTCGGCATCGATTGGGACCCGCCGGTGTGGCGCCAATCGGAGCGGATGACACAGTATGCGGCGGCGCTATACCGGCTGCGGCAGATGGACTTGCTGTATCCCTGCTTCTGCACCCGCAAGGACATACAAGCCGAGATCGCGGGGGCGGATCATGCGCCGCAGGGCCCCGAAGGGTTGATCTATCCGGGCACCTGCGAACGGCTTGACGATGCCGAACGCGCCCGGCGTCTGGCGGCCGGCCTACCCTACGCCCTGCGGCTTCGTACGGACGCGGCTGCGCGCCGCGCGGGGCCGCTGTTTTTCGAAGATGACGCCGCCGGCCGGGTGACGGTGGACGCCACGCCATTCGGCGACGTCGTTCTCGCGCGCAAGGACACGCCGACCAGCTATCACCTGGCCGTGGTGGTCGACGACGCGGCGCAGCACGTGACGCTGGTAATCCGCGGCCGGGATCTGTTGCACGCGACCCACCTGCAGCGGGTGTTGCAAGCCTTGCTGGAGCTGCCCGCACCGTCCTATCGCCACCACGCCTTGATCGCCGACGAAGCCGGCCGGCGGCTCGCCAAGCGTGACAGGGCGAAAACGATCGCGGCGCTGCGGGAGGCGGGCCACAGCCCGGATGACATTCGCCGAATGTGGGAAAAGTCGAAACGGGTACCGGAAACGCCCGCGCCGGGCAGGCAGGGTGCCTAGCGGTAGCGGCGCCGTTTGCGGCGGCCGATCAGAAGCAACAAGATGCCCGGTACCAGCAGCATCAGGATTTCGACTGTCAGCGCCCATTTCGCCGGTTTTTGCAGCAGCGGCACAATCGCATCGTCCCATATGGCCGGATGCATATAGCGCTGCACGACCGCCTGGACCGTATTGAGGCCGGCGCTGTCGAGCTCGAACCAAAGCTGTCCCGCGGGCGCGCTCAGGTCGCGCCCGTCAATCCATAGCCAAAATGCCAGACCCGCCACGAACAGACCCAGCACGATCAGCAAGTACCCTAGGAAACGCAGCACGCGCATGCGGACGTTTTCCCCCCTCTTGTACCGGCGGCACCGATTCGATGCCCGGCGCGGCGCACGCTAGCACGCGCGACCGCCGGATGACCAGAAGCGGGCATGCCGCCCGGCGCGCACGATAGCGCAGACACTTGCTTGCCTGCATCCGCGCGCTCGGCTAATTTCCAAGCCCTCTGCGGAGGGGTGGCCGAGTGGCTGAAGGCGCACGCTTGGAAAGCGTGTAGGCGGTAACACGTCTCGCGGGTTCGAATCCCGCTCCCTCCGCCATTTCATTTTACTAACTAGTTGTTATAAAACCATTCAATGAATTAAAAATCTAATAAGTACCACATTTGATCCCACATTTGATGTCCTTTTTAGAGCGGACGACAGCATGTTTGGATGGTTAGATTGCCGACGCCTAAGCACTTATCAGGCCGTGGAAATATCGGCGGCGCTTAGGGCTTGGTCTCGGTATTCCTGCTCGTTGCAATTGGCGCGGATGCCAACTGGTCTATCTCGCTTACGGTCCGCTAGATCGGGGGGTGCCCCCCCCCTCGGCCTTCGCGCGGTTACGCTAGTTCCACCTCTCTAGCGGCCCCCAAAAACTCGCCACTCTAGCGGAACCCAAAAACACGGGAGTCCGCTTTCTCCCCGATTACGTCTGCTCTTCCCCCAGGACCGGACATTCCGACAGTTACACTCGACTTCCGGTTATGACCCATTGCGGACATTGGCTACAGGCAAATCGTCGCTCGTCAAAAACCGAGCATGGTCTGTACAACGCAAATGTCGCGCTCAGTTGTCGAAATATTTGACACTTTTGATGCACCTCCAAAAAGGGATTAGGCACTGTCAAAGCAACTTGGGTTGCTGCGGAGAGTGCCGGTCCATAGCTTCGTCGGATGAAGAATCCATTCCGCTATTTTAACAGCTCACCCGAGGTTATTCGTCTCACGGTGATGCTGTACATCCGCTACCCGCTGTCGCTGCGCCAGGTCGAGGACATCCTGTTCGAGCGCGGCATCGATATCTGCCACGAAACTGTTCGGCTGTGGTGGAACCGGTTCGGGCCGATGTTTGCCGCGGAGATCCGAAAGTGTCGGGTTCATCACGCTTCGTATTCGCGCTGGCGCTGGCATCTGGACGAGGTGTTCGTCCGGATCAACGGCGAGACGCATTACCTCTGGCGTGCCGTTGATCACGAAGGCGAAGTGCTCGAAGTTTTTGCGACGAAACGCCGGGATCGCAGGGCGGCGCTTGGGTTTCTGAAGCGCGCGATGAAGCGGTATGGTCAGCCAAAGGTGATTGTGACGGACCGGCTTCGGTCGTATCGAGCAGCGATGAATGTGATCGGTAATGGCGCCGATCAGGAATGCGGACGCTGGCTCAATAATCGAGCCGAAAATTCACACCAGCCGTTCCGGCGACGAGAAGGGGCGATGTCGAAATTCCGAGACATCAAGACGCTTCAGAAGTTCGCTTCGGCCCACGCCTCGATCCACAACCACTTCAACCTCGACCGTCACCTCAATCCCCGCGAAACCTTCAAGAAAAACCGCTCAGCCGCGCTGGCCGAGTGGCATCAACTCGCGGCATGAAGCTAACATCGCTGGCAAATCCGGAGACCGGTTCGCATTGGACTGACACCTCCAATTTTGTGCATCTCGACATGCCGCTCCAGGACGCGGTGAATCATCCTCGCCTTCACGTGGAGTGGCCGCGCGAAGACGCGACAAGCGTGGCCTACGAACCGGGCATGCCGGTCGATGAATTGGACGTCGCGCAGCGCCGTTTCGACGGGCTTGACATGTTTTTTGGTGGCGTGAGTGCTGTGTGCTTTGCGCCATCCGACCAATTCGAAACGGCGGCGGATGTCCGCCGAACGGGAGGCACAGCGCTCAGTCCTTAGTTAAGGTATTTGCGGCAACTTGGCGATTGAAACAGTCAAGCCAGGCGATAATCTCAGCAAATAGGTAGCCCAATAATTACTAGGTTTTCCTCAATCGCACCTACGCCCATAGGTCTCACACATCCACGATGTCGATCAGAGTCTATCGGACAGCGACTCGTGTATTAGGGATACACACCAATTACCGCTCTTGATGCAGTGGACTATTACAACCCGCCAGCACCACAAACTTCCGGATTTGGCTAACAACGGACCTCCCGACGCCCCAGATTGACTTCCGCTCTTACCCCAGGAGCGGACATATACTTCTAGCGCCGCTCGATCCGAATCTCCGCGCGCGGATTGCCGCGGTCGATGGGCCGCCCCGAGAGGCCGGGCTGGCGGCGCAGTGGGCGTGCCCTTGGCGCGACGTCGGTGCGGCGGCTCGTTTTCCGGTTGTCCCGTCAGTTTTCAGGAGGTCAGGACGCGCGCGCTTAGACGAGCACGTACGAATCTTTCGCGTTGGATTTGCGGCGCAGAGACAGTCGCCAAACATCTTGCAGAAAGGCCTGCAGCGTAGCCGGCGACATTTGATGCGGCTCCAACACGGGCGTGCTGGAATATTTCCGTATCGACTTACTGACAATCGCGGGGTCGTCGGTGTACGCCATCCACCAATCGCCGAAGGCCCGCTGACGCACCGGTCCGCAGGTGACGATCACGGGATCCCGGTGCAACGGGTTGCCGACGATCCTGCAGAATGTGCGGCTGACGCTGACACGCTCGCCTTCCAAGGCCTGGATAAAATATTTCGAATTATAACAGAGGATGCCGGTCACCTGGTCGCGCGCGTTGTTGTTATGCGCCGACGCCAGGATGTCCCGCAAGGTGTTCCGGTCAACCTGCTTGGTGACTTCGCTGTAATAAATGAGGCGGGTTAGGTCCACGGTAACACCCCAAAAGCGAAACTTTTCGTATATGCCAGAGATTTTACGACCCTCTGATTAATTATTCATTGATCAACCCGAATAATTAATTCGTGTACCGGATATGATTTACGCGAAACATCGTGAGAACCGCTTTGGCGGACCGGAGTCTATCGCGCGTCTAGTCGACGCCATCTCCGAAGCGGGGTTACCGAATTATTGCCAAGGTTATGCTTTTATCCGCTTGTGGCTAAAAGCTGACCTTCCGGCGCTCCTGATCGACTTTCGGCCTTCCCCCAACAGCGGACATTCAAAAGGCGATATCCGCCATCCCCCGGAAGAAGGGCAACAGCTTTTCCACCGGCGCCCAAATGATCCAGTGGAAAACGTCCAAA
>Ga0224508_10003877_pt1 | contig 12301 bp, 8 predicted proteins | sample SF_Jan12_sed_USG_4_FD_170157 | JGI IMG/M metagenome (GOLD analysis project Ga0224508, IMG submission 170157) | Sediment microbial communities from San Francisco Bay, California, United States - SF_Jan12_sed_USGS_21 | ecosystem: Environmental > Aquatic > Marine > Sediment | place: USA: California...
CCAAACCACCGACGCGCAAAACCTGTGCGAACATTCCCGCCCAGAACCAGGCGACAATCGTGACGGTTGCTACTGGGCTCGCCATGCCCGCGAAAATGGCATTCGCATATTCAGCCCACCGACTGCGGCACAACAGCATGCCGACAGTGAGCCCGATGACCATGCCCAGGATCAGGCCATGCTCGCTCGGCACACCGGCGACCGATATTGCAATCGCCCAGACGACAAAAAACAGTAATGGTACGGCGGCACCGAGTCGTCCGCCGTAAAATTTCAGAGTTGATTCCATTGGCTCGCCTGTTTGCTCGTTCTGTCGCGTTAACGTTGCGTACTGTTTACCATGTCTGCGGTACTAAGTCCGTATGAGGTGGATTTATCAAGCGATGAAATTGCCGCTCGAATTCTATTTACGAAGCGACGTTGTCGAGGTCAGCCGGGAATTGCTCGGCAAGGTTCTTTGCTCGAACCAAAATAGTCAGATCACCAAAGCAATCATCACCGAGACCGAAGCGTATGCCGGCATCAATGACAAAGCCAGTCACGCCTATGGCGGACGTCGGACTAAGCGAACCGAGCCTATGTACTGGCAAGGCGGCACGGCGTATGTGTATTTGTGTTACGGCATTCACCATCTCTTCAATGTTGTCGTCGGAGACGCGGATGTGCCCCTGGCGATATTGATAAGAGCGGCCGAACCGATGGAAGGCATCGACGTAATGCGGCAGCGGCGCAAGAAGCCGGGTACCGGCAAGCTGCATCTCGCGGGACCCGGAACTCTGTCACAAGCACTTGGCATCAGGACCGAGCACACTGGCACCAGTCTGCTGGAGGATGGCATCTGGATCGAAGATCAGCAGATACCAGTGAGACCGCAACACATCACCGTCGGGCCGAGGATCGGGGTCGGTTATGCGGAGGAGGACGCGAACAGACCTTACCGGTTCAGAATCGTGTAGCCAGGGACCTTCTGCGTGCAGTTTGAAAATCCGTGTGTGCCCTCGATAGAAAGGTCCGCTCGACGTAACGTCCTCATAGACCGTCCTCAGTCAGGAGCCACGCTTTCTGCACCTCTTTCGACCGTTCCAGCCACTCGTCTCTCAGCCGGTCGACCTCGATCCGATAATCAAACATCCCGGCCCTGGTGTCGACAATCTGTCTTCCGGCGGGCTCGTCCTTGATGGTGAACATCGCGACGCCTTCGTTCGTGAGCACTGAGTATCTGAGCGCCGATAACACGTTGTTCAAATCGTTCATCCGAGCCGACCCTTTCTTGATTGCAAACAGATGGGCGGCAAGCGACAAAACCCGGTCCTGATACGAGCATTGCACGTAATAGGTACGTCCGCCGGCGATGTCCGCTTTCATGAAGTCCATACCGGGCTGACTCGCATAACAACTGAAAAGATGCTCGCCAGGCTTTGTGTCGTAGACGAAATACCCGTTGCCGGACAAACCGCCGAGCAGCTCGTAGCCTTCGTAGACCGCGACGACACCCTGACCTGCTAGGCCGGTCTGGGGCCTGATGAACACCACCCTGGCTGTGCCGTCGTCGGGTCGCTCCATCGTAAACAGATCGTGTTCCTGGAAACTATGCAGTTCCGGGAAGCCGCTGCACGCCGATGCCATGAGGAGTGCATACAAGAACGGAAGAGATCGAGAAAGGCTTGTCATTTGCATTCTCCTGAAGCGCGCTTCTTACCATTCGCTCTATTTCTTAACCGGATGCATCGTTCCGGGCAACGTCAAGAAATCATACAGATCGATTCGTTGTTATATCCGGAATAGGTATCCTGTGCCACCATGTGGTCATGAAGACCGCATTGATCTCCGTCCCTGTCATCCTCAGCCTCGTCATGCTCGGCGCCCATTTCATGCGCTTTGGCAATTCAATTGGTGTTCTTGGGTCGCTGGTGCTGATCGCTCTGCTTATCGTCAATCGACCATGGGCAACCCTTCACCCGTATGATTGTCATCCTGGGCGCCGTCGCGGCTGTCACATTCTGCTCGGCGCTGCTTTTCCAGACAAAGACACTCAAGCGGATCTACCGGCTGGATCGTCGGGAGTGAATCGGCGAGTCTGCTTTTGGCCACGGACACGGCGACAATAGCTGCGGATCAGAAAGAGCAGCTGATCGAGAAAGTCACAGCTGTGGCGGTTCGGTAGGCTTCGGGCCATCCTTGGCCCTTGCCCTGCCTACGTTGGGGGCGCAGTGCATCTGTGTTCGGTGCCACGCAGGCGCTAATTGTTATTTGCGCCATCGGTGATCCACTGGCGAATCATGCCGACCGTCTCCTGATCGAGGAAAGGACCGCCCTGCGGCATGCGCACACCCTCTTCGGCCGTGCCCTCGAGTTTCTGAATCAGGTAGCTGCCATCGGGATCGCCCGGTTCGACGCGGTCGATGCTGCCGACCTGCAGACTCGGTACATTTCTAAGCGCCGCGAAACTGTCGGCCGCGCTCGACAGGTCCATCCCTGATGGCAGGCTGTTGCTCGTCGGGCCTGAGTGGCAGCCGGAGCAGCGCTGCATGAATACCTGCGACTGGATTTGCGATAGCGTCACCGGTGTGCCGTTTTGCACGGTGACAGCCACGTCTGCCGAGATACCTACATTGCCGGCGAGGTCCTCGGCCTCAGCCGTTAGTGTGACCGGGCCATCGGTCGCCGTCGTCGTGTCCCAGTCGATCGAGTACGGCGCTGCTGTGTCGTTGGCGATCAGCACGCCATCGATCAGGAAGCGTACGTCGGCGATGCCCTGATTATCGCTGGCGGTGGCCGTTAAGGTGACAGTGCCACTGACGGTCGCTCCGGGCGATGTCAGGTCGACAGTTGGGGCCACGTTATCGAAATCTGCGGCGTCAGGCGGCATGACCTGGCCACGGATCTCGCCACCCGGATTGGCGGGTGTATGCAGGTTGACATACAGCTGGCCGGCTCGATAGTCGCCGAGACCGGGGGCATCCAGCTGCGCATTGCTCACCGACCAGTGCCCGGCGTCATTCATGTCCTGTTCCAGTGCAATCAGCACCGGACCGTTCTGCCCGGCAGGACCGTTGTGTATATGTGAAGCTGTCGCGCCGTCGGCGCCACTCGCGTTCAGGTGCAATGTCACTGTTCCGGTCCTGCGATTCACTGTACTTGCTGCGATGCCGCTCGCAGCGCTCGTTACCGGGGGTACTTCCTCATCGCCGCTCAACGTCGTGAACAGCACCTCGACTGGCGGCGGCGCAATCTGACCACGGATCTCACCAGTGGGATTGGTCGGTGTATGCAAATTGACATACAGCCGACCGGACAGGTAGTCCTCGAGGGCGGCGCTGTCCAATTGCGCATCGCTCACGGACCAATGACCGACATCGCCCGGGTCTTGCTCCAATCCCATCAGCACGCCACCGTTCTCCCCGGCATAGCCAAGGTGGATATGCGAGGCTGTCGCGTCATCGGCGCCGCTCGCATTCATATGCAAGGTGATTGTTCCTGCGTCACGGTCGACAGTGCTCGCTGCGACAGCGCTTGCCGCGCTCGCCAGCGCAGGCACTTCCTGTTCTCCGCTCAGGTTGGTAAACAGTATTTCGACAGGCGGCGGTGCGACCTGGCCGCGAATCTCGCCACCGGGATTGTCGGGTGTGTGGATGTTGATGTAATAGCGCCCGGAACCAAGCGCGGCCAGTTGCGCGGCATCGATCGGCGCATCAACAGCAGACCACAGTGCAACGTTCGTCGCGTCCTGGGTGAGCCCGATCGCAACACCACCATTCGTTCCGGCGTAGCCGTCATGCAGATGGGCGGCGGTCGCATCGTCGGCACCGCTGGTGTTCGCATGAGCGACGAGGGTACCGGCTAGCGGATCGGCAGTGACCGCAAATGTGCCGCTGGCGGCAGTGTTCACGGGCGGAACGCGCTGGCTGCCTTCAAGGCGGCCGAAGGCGAAGACAATACCGTCAGGTATGACCTGACCACGGATCTCGCCGCCCTGATTCGCCGGGCTGTGCACATTGACGTAGGTGGCGCCGGCGAGTAGCGCATCGAGCTGTGCGGCGCTGAGGCTTGCCTCTTCTGCGAACCAGTGGGCGGGGTCGCCGCCGTCCTGCACGAGTCCGATCTCGACGCCTCCATTGACGCCGGCGAATGCGCCGTGCAGATGGGCGCCCGTCGCATCACCCAGGCGGTTGGTATTCGCATGTATGGTCAGCAGTGCAGCGGCGGCGTCCAGCGTGAGCGCAGCGAGACCGTCGGCCTGCGTATCAACCGGCGGCACCTGTTGTTCGCCGGACAGTTCCGCGAACAGCAGTGTAATTCCGTCCGGGAGTATCTGTCCGCGGATCTCGCCCGCGGAGTTGGCCGGGCTGTGAACGTTGACGTACAACTGGCCGTTAGCGAATGCGTCGAGGCCTGCGGCGTTCAGCGTTGCGTCTTCGGCAAACCAGTGGCCGGTGTCGCTCATGTCCTGGGTCAGCGAGACGAGTACCGGGCCGTTCGCGCCGGCATATGCCTCATGCACATGGGCTTGTGTCGCGTCGTCGAGTCCGTCGACCTGCACCTGCACCACCACCGCGCCGGTGCCGGTATCGAGCGTTACTGCGGCGCGGCCGCTGGCAAAGCTGTCGACCTGCGGTACTGACGTGGAACCGCTCAGGTCGGTGAAGTGCAGCACGAAACCGTCGGGCAGGATCTGCCCGCGGATCTCGCCACCGGGATTGGCAGCCGTATGCACGTTCACGTACAGGGCGCCGGCAAGCAGCCGGTCCACTCCTGCCGAATCGATCTGTGTAGCAGCCGGCACCGTGAAGCGCGCCGGATCGCCAGGATCCTGGTCAAGCGGCACGAGTACCGGGCCGTTCGTGCCAGCGAAGCTGTCATGAATATGGGCAGCCGTCGCGGTGAGGCCGCTGATTGTCAGGTCACCCTGCACGTCACCGGTCGCCAGATTGATCATTAAAGAAGCCTGCGCTGTCGCTGGCGTATCGGCCACGGGCACTTGTTCCTCGCCGCTCGCAGTGACAGCGAACTGCAGCATGTTGCGTACGGTGGCGGTCGCTGCAGCAGACGTGGCGACATTACCCGCAGCATCCTCCGCCTCCGCCGTTAACGTATGATCGCCTTCCGTTTCAGCCGACGTGTCCCAGTCGATGCTGTACGGCGCGGTGTTGTCGCTGCCGAGTAGCACACTGTCAACGAAAAAGCGCACCTCCGTTACACCGACGTTATCGGTTGCCGTCAGGGTCAGTGTCACGGTGCGATTGACTGTCCCGGCTGGCGCCTGCACTGACGATACGGTCGGCGCGGCCGTGTCCGGTGGTGGTGGCGGCGGCGTCTTATTGCCGCTGCTGCCACCGCAGCCGGCGATGGCGAAAAGAACGAAAAGGGGGATTCCACCTGACAATACTCTGTGGTCGATCTTCATGGGGCGACTCCTGCCGACTGTTTTCGAATAACGACCGGCGCTGTCACGCAGGCCCGTTTTTCCCAGTGAGTGCAGGGAGCGGATCGAAAGGTTCAATCGGCCGCAAGATCGGCCAGAGCGGTTAGTCGCTGGCGTGCATCACAAGGCCAAGAGCGTCATGCAATTTCACGAGGTCTGCAGCGTCGGTGTACAGGTGTGGTGCAATACGCAGTCGATCGCCCCGTTGGCTGACGAAGACCTTATGTTCTGCGAGTCGGGTGGCAATGTCGCGTGTACCGACGTTTGGCCGCCGTACACTTTGCATATGAGGCGCCCTGTCTTTCGGGTCCGGCGTTTCGAAACCATGCTCGGCAAAAATGCCCGAGATACGAATATTCACATCGTGGAGTTCATTCGCAATATTCGCTACACCCCATTCCTGGACCATTTCGAGAGCCTCGACAGCGGCGGTGACATTGGAAAAGCTCGCTCGTTGGCCCATGTCGAAGCGTCTGGCTCCCGCCTGGTACTGATCCGTATACGTCGCAAGTTGCGAGAAATCTTCGCTGCCGGACCGTCCGGCCCAGGTCTCCTCGAGCGGCGTTCCGCCGAGGTGACGATCTGCCACATACAGAAAGCTCACGCCGTATGGGCAGAACAACCACTTGTAGCCGGCGATCACCGCGAAATCAGGGTCGAGCCCGACCACGTCGATTGGACAAGCGCCAACCGTCTGCGTGAGGTCAAGAACAATCTGTGTACCGGGCTTGTGGAGTTCATCGCAGACGGCCACCAGGTCGATCGGCTCACCGGTAGCCCAGTGGTGGTTCGCAAGAGCAGCGACCCGGATCTGGCCCGGGCGTGATCGTAGGTGTTCGAGAATGCTCGATGACCAGTTCTGCTGGTCCTGTTTTGTAACAACAGAGACCTCACCACCGGTATTCTCCGCCAGCCGCTGCCACGAATAATAATTTGATGGAAACTGGTCAGCGAGGACCATGACGGACTCACGTGGGCCAAGCGCAGTATTGTTTGCCGCAGTGGCAATGCCATAGCTGGCCGATGGCACAAGCGCGATGTTTTCGGGGGAGCAGCCCAGGAGGGTGGCGAATGAGCTGCGCAGCAGCTCAACCTCATGAAAAAAGTCGCCGGGAGCCACTTGCCAGGCATGGGCCCGGCTTTCAGCACCGCGAATGGCAGCCTGCAGGACGCGTTTCGGCTGCGGGGTCATATACGCAGCCTTCAGGTAACAAATATCTCTTGGCAAATCGAATTCGGACCTGATGTCAGCTTGCATCGTGAAATCCCCGTTCTTTTAGTGTGAACACCCTAATAGTAACGGCTACGATTCTCACTATGGCAGGACAATCAGGTTAAGGAGCAGGACGATGGTAGCCAAGAAACGCAGCACCAAGCAGAAAGAAAGTGAAAAGATGGTCGACGAGCTCAAAGAGCAGCTCGAAGACGCATTCCTCGCAGGTCTCGGCGCGTTCTCCAATGCCCAAAAGGCTGGTGAGAAGACGTTCGACACGCTTGTTAAGGAAGGTGAGAAATTCCGCAAGAAAACGACCAAGAAGACCGAATCGCTGATCGACGACGTCCGGGGCGCTATCCGTGAGATGACCGACGATGCGCAGTCGAAGGCCAGCGGTCTGATTGGCCAGGTACGCGACAAGTCAAGTCTCGACAAACTCAATGAGGTATTTGACAAACGGGTCGCTGATGCCATGGATCGTCTTCGCATGCCGACAAAGAGAGACATCGACGCGATCAACAGGAAGCTCAACAAGATCGAGAAGCTTCTGGAAGAGAAGCGGCCGGCAGTCGCCAAAAAGGCAGCGCCAAAAAGGACGACAGCCGCGAAACAGAAGACCTCGGTCAGGAAAACCGCACCCAAGCAGGCAGCTTGAGGCGATTCGATAAAGGAGCAAAGTAATGACCACCAAGAAACGAGCGACGACAAAGAAATCAACTGCGAAGAAAGCGCCGCAACAATCGATATTCGAGAAGTTGGCAGACAGCGCGGTTGGAACGCCGATACAGATTGCGAACAAGACATTTCTCGCCAGCCTGGGCCTGGTCTCGATGATGCAAACGGAATTCGAAAAATTTCAGACTGACTTCGAGAAGAAATTCGATCAGCTTGTGAAAGACGGCGAGAAGGCTCGCAAGCGCTATCAGAAACAGTTCAGGGAGTTCCGCAAGGACGTTGCTGAAGAGATCGACGAAGCAGTTGAGGAAGTGAAAGAGGATGTAACAGAACTCAAGGATCGTATCGTCGAGAACGTCAGCGAAGCAGCCTGACGGTCGGCGATACTCCGCGGCGACATGCATCCTCGATGCATTACGTTGGCATAAAGAACCCGGTCCCTGAAAAGGGGCCGGGTTCGATCTTTTTCTTATTCTGAATGCTTCTGAACTTCAGTCATCAGAACGCGTATTCAGCCTGCAGGTAGAACGTACGTCCGAATGCATCGGTAAAGCGCGGGTCCCAACCGACCTGGTGCCCCGCACCGCTGGTACGCAGTGACAGCGGCGGTTCTTCGTCCAGCAGGTTCGTGATACCCAGTGTCATGGCGAGGCTGTCGTCGAGCATCATGTAGCGAGCCTGGTAGTTGGTAACCATGTAGGACGGAACTTCGAGCTGTATGTCAATCTCGGGTCCCTGCCCCAGCGGAACGCCGGTACCGAGGACTTCAACCGTCTGTTCCTGATCGTGATAACCAGTCCGGTAGTTAGCCCACAGCGTGTGCGTGAAGTCACCGTGATACAGAGTCGCGCCGATATTCATGACGTTGCGGAACACGACGCCATCATCATTACCGAAACGACCCAGGCTGCTGCCTGTGAGTGAGCTATCGGATTCCATCATGTAGGTACCCTGCAGATTCAGGTCCAGCTGACCCCAATCCCTGTCGAACCCATAGTTGAAGTTGTAATCGATACCCGATTGCTCCCGCGTACCGACGTTAACTGCAGCCTGGATGATCGCCAGGAATTCCTGGCCAGTTGCCAGGTTGGTCTTCGTCGTAAACAGGTCGCGGTAGGTCTCCGCATTTTCGAAGATCTGCTGCTCGGTCAGGCGCTCGACCAGGTCCTCCAGTTCGATGTTCCAATAGTCGACTGTCATGTCGAAATTGTCAGTCGGAGTCATCACTACGCCGAAGGTGTAATTTGTCGAGTGCTCGAACGTCAGACCACCGTAACCCTGACGGAAGACGTCATATTGCGCCTCTTGCGGCCGGCAGTACTGTGCCAGCGGATCGGGAGACACAAACGGGCAGTCGAACGTGCCGGACGTGACGCCGAACTCGGACAGCGGTTCACCGATTTCACGCATGGAAGGTGCTTTGAAACCAGTGCCGTAGGAGGCCCGCAAAGAGACAGTGTCGCTGATGTCAAACAACGTGCTGACCTTGTATGTCGTGTCGCTGTCGCCTGAATCGATGCTGCCACCGTTAAGCTTGTCCGTGACTGCCGATATATCGTCATATCGAACGGAAGCGGTCAATTCAAAAGTGTCGGTTATCGGGAACAACGTTTCGACAAAAACGCCCCACTGATTGCGATCGAGTTCGTACGCAGTGTCCTTCGACAGGAACAGCAAGTCTTCGTTCTCGTTAGCCTCGGAGATGCTGCGGTCGTAATTGGTCGTCCGATAGTCGATACCACCGGCCATCATGACCTCGCCACCGCCCATTTCGAATATCGGCTTGGACACCTGTGCGTCAAACGCTGTCATGGTGTTCTTGGTCACATCCCAGTCACCGTGATAGACGGTCGGAGAGAGAGCCTCGAAGTCCGCATCGGTGAAATCTTCCTGAGTTGCAAAGATGTTGAAAGCGCCGGAGGAGGCGGCGTCGACAAACTCATCGAGCAGCAACCAACCAGTCGGAAAATCCTGGTCGATTTCGGTGGTCGCATAGGTCCCCGCTATCGCGTAGGTAACGTCGTCAGCGTAGCCTTCGATCCCCAGGGTCCAGTTAGATGAGTCGATGTCGTATTTCGTGGTGCGGTTGCCGGCGGGAACTGCACGCCATGTGCCGGTTACCTCACCGACCTGCGCCAGCTCCGCAGGTGTCAGCAGAGTTTGCAGATGCGGCATCACTTCATTCTGCACCAGGGCAGAGTCCAGCGGCAAAGGAATCTCGCCGGTCGGATAAGGCGCGATACGTGCAATCATTTCGTAATTCGACGCCAGAACCGTGGCGAATCCGGTGATGTTTTCGTTGAACCGGACTTTGCCGTTCAATGACAGGCTGTCACGTGTCGACTCCGGAAGCACCTCAAGGGTACTGGTGTAGTCGAAGCGGCAGGTCAAATCATCGGGTGTGGTCTGCGCGGCACAGGTGCCACCGCTGGACAGCGCGTTTGGGTTGAATGAAACATCAACCGGGTCGCCGTTCACATCGAGAATATCAGTGAAATCGACGCCATACGCAAAGGCATTGCCAGGGATCGCATTGGCCGAGGAGTTCTGGAAATACAGATCCTGCCCGTCATGCCGGAAGAATATGAAGCCGGTCTCGGAGAAGGGACGATCCACGCCAGCGAGTTGATCCTGACGTTCGTGGCTATAACTCAGTACCATGCCGTAGCCGTCTTCATCCAGATCGCCAAAGCCGGTCACGATATCGGCATTCCAGTGTTCGCCACCGCTATCTGATGGCATGTCGGCACGTATGTTGACCGTCGTTGCATCGACGGAATCCTTGAGCATGAAGTTGACCACGCCGGCGATGGCATCAGAACCATAAAGTGCGCTGGCACCATCGGTCAGCAGGTGGACACGCTCTACCGCAGCGATCGGAATATTACTCAGATCGATACTGCTGCCGGAATCAGCCGGCGCCATGCGACGGCCATTGAGCAAGCTCAGCGTGTATTGGTTGCCAATGGCCCGCAGGTTGGCCGTGCGAATACCGCCACCACCACCGCCGACCGAATCAGACTCGGTGATGAATCCCTGCATCGCTGGCACGTTTTCAATCAGGTCGCCGGCATTGGTTATACCCTGCCGGTCCAACTGGTCTGCGGTGATCACTTGCACGGGAAGTGCGTTGTTCAAATCAACCCGTTTGATCGCAGAGCCGGTGGTGATAATTTCTTCAAGAATCTCTTCGTCGTCGCCTGGTTCCTGCGCCAACGTAGGCGCGCACATTGCTGTAATCGCCCCCGCTAGCAAGGCCGTTCGAAAGAGACGTCGGGTACTTCGGTGAATGTTCATGGATTTGTCTCCTTATGCCCTGAGGATGATCTCGCCCTGGACATACCGGAGTAGGCCCAGGAATTTGCAGGGCCCGGAGATGTGCAGTGCTCTGAGCCACTGCCGGCGCGAATTAACGCACAACGATTACTGGCTTTAGTAGTCGCTAATTTGCAACATACCCCAAGAAATAGCAGCTGCAAATCGTGGAAACCCCTTATTTATTAGGGTTTATAGGGGCCACCGAGTGTGTGGCTAATAAACAACGCTTCTTAGGTCGAATTGTTATATGCGAGTGATCAATGAACGACCGCCCGCACGTTACTGTGTGCCAACGTCACTGCTGCGCGTTGTTCGTAGCCCTGCCGCCATGCCTTCGTCTGGCCCAGCACTTCGGCGGTTGCCGTTTCGGGCGCGTGTTGCTGGAGTTCATGCTCATTCGGGATACGCAACACGGCGCCCGCATGCAGCACGTTGATGTTGTCGTCGAAGGCCTGCGGATTCGCCTGAAACAGGGCGATGATCAACTGGTTCGGGGTGACGCCATCTCTGTGAAGCTTTAATGCGATGCCGGACAGTGTTTCGCCGCTCTCGACCGGGCCGTACTGCTTCTCGCCCGACAAGCTCGCAAACTTGCTTCGCTGCTGATTAGCGACCCGCCATGTATCGGTATGACGCGCAACTTGGGCCGTTGCCGTTTCGGGTGTCTGTCGACGTAGCTCGTTCTCGTCCGGAATACGCAAGACGGCGCCCGCGTGCAGCACGTTGATGTTGTCGTCGAAGGCCCGTGGATTCGCCTGAAACAGAGCGATCATCATCTGGTTCGGGGTGACGCCATCTCTGCGATACTTTTGTGCGATGCCGGAGAGCGTCTCGCCGGATTTCACTGCGTGCTGAACGTCCACACTGAGGTGCGAGGAACTTTTCTCCTGGAACGGCGCCGGGGGCACAATTGTGCTTCCCACATCGACGGTGAGTTCGCGCGCACCGATGAGGACGCGAACTCCTCCCTGATCGATAGCGAGGATTTGCACGCCACCCACTCGGTCGCCCTCTTGCAACACCTGGCTGTTGATCAGGGCTGTTCGGCTGGTTTTAGAGACCAGGACGCCTTTGAGCTGCAGACTGGTTGCCTGTCGCGCATCGGAATCTGCCGTGATGTTGGGCGTGGTCGGCTCGGCAAGGATGCCGGATGCCTGGCCTGAGGCGGAGCCGCACGCCGAGGACCCGATCAAGAAGACCATCAATAATCGCCTGTACAAGCTCCTGCTCCCAATTCCGGCCGAATCGAACGTAATACGTACTATGAATCGGCCCGCGGGAGCCAAATCTTTAGCCGCCGGCTCCAGGCCAACGTTATCTTTTATAATCAATGCGTTACGGCCAAACGACAGGTGCTTGACGGAATCCCGCCTTGCTGCGTTCCGCGTCCGGGCAATTGCCAGCGTGCGAAAGTGCGGTTCGACCCCATTTAAGCGGCTTGTCGTGTGGCTGCGGCAATCCCCGATGGTCAGCACAATATGGCGGGGTCAAACTGTAGTCGGAGCTTCCGCAGAGAGGTTGTCAGTATGAGCGTCGAAACTAGTCATAGTCTCGCTGAGCGTAATCTTGATCGTGCGTTGATCCATCGCGTCCTCAAGCACGTCGGTAATCCTCGCATCTCGGTCCGGCTCTGGAACGGCGATGAGTTTCAGGTCAGGGACAAACGCCCT
>Ga0224508_10003878_pt1 | contig 12301 bp, 10 predicted proteins | sample SF_Jan12_sed_USG_4_FD_170157 | JGI IMG/M metagenome (GOLD analysis project Ga0224508, IMG submission 170157) | Sediment microbial communities from San Francisco Bay, California, United States - SF_Jan12_sed_USGS_21 | ecosystem: Environmental > Aquatic > Marine > Sediment | place: USA...
GCGGGGACGCCCGACGACGAGAAATCCACCCTCGACGGCTGGATCCTCGACCGCGCGGGTGATCCGGTGTTCCGGTTCGGTGACCCGAGCGGGACCGATCCGACATCTCTCACGGAGGCGATCGGTTCCGACGCCATGGAGGCGTCCGCCCTGGGGATCGAGAACCTGAAGCGTATCCTCCCCAACCTGTACGAGTGGACGCACCGCGAGGGCGACGATTTCGCGGAGCTCCAGGATCTCTACAACAACCTCATCGGGCAGTGGAACCGCTATATGGGCCACGTGCTGGTGAACATCGGCGGCGTGACGCGGACGCGGAAGGCGTACGGGGAGGACGGACCCGTCTACGAGATCGTCCCCGGCGACGACCAGCGCCGAGCCGTCCAGTTTCTCGCCGACCACGCGTTCGCCTCGCCTACCTGGATGATCGATGAGGAGATCCTCGGTAAGCTGGGCAATCCGAGGATGGTCGACCGCATTCGCGGTCTGCAGGTCAGCGTGCTGAACCGGGCCCTCAACCCGTCACGAATGCAACGCCTGATCGAGGCCGAGGCGCAGCTGGGGGATGACGCGTATCCGCTCGGCGAACTCTTCGACGACGTGCGCGGTGCCGTTTGGAGCGAGCTCGGCTCGGGCGCGTCGGTCGACGTATATCGCCGGAACCTCCAGCGAGCCTATGTGGAGCGGATGGAGTATCTGATGACGCAGGAGCTGAACATCCCGACCGCGTTCTTCGGGTTCGGCGGGTTCACCGCGGTCGACGTGTCGCAGTCCGATATTCGGGCACTGGCGCGCGGCGAGCTCACGACGCTTCGCTCCGCCGTGCAGCGCGGGATCGGGCGGGCCCCGGACCGGATGACGAGACTGCATCTGGAAGACATACTCGTACGCATCGACCGGGTGCTTGATCCCAACGGATGATGGATAGCGGGGGGGGGCGGTCGGTCAGCGTCGGGATGTGACCGGTCCCTGACGAGGGGTGTCCACGGCACCGGGCGACACCCCCCTTTCAAAGTAAAAAGGAGAACCCCATGTCGTTGAATCTCGAAGCGCTGCTCGGCCAATTGACCGGTGAGCAGCTCGATACGCTGAGCGGTTCGCTCGGATCGGACCGGGGGCAGACGCAGGCGGCGGTGGCCGCGGCCATGCCGCTCCTGTTCGAGGGGCTCGCTCGAAACGCGTCGAACGCCGACGGGGCCGCGTCTCTTCACGGCGCGCTGGCCAAGGATCACGACGGCTCGATCCTGGACAACCTCGGTGGATTCCTTCGGAAGCCTGACACGGCGGACGGCGACGGCATCCTCAAGCACATCCTTGGCGACCGTCGGACGGCGATCGAGTCCGGCGTCTCGAGCTCGAGCGGATTGGACCTGTCGAAGGTGGGCCCTCTTCTTTCGACGCTAGCGCCGATCCTGCTCGGGGCCCTGGGGCGGAAGCAGCGGGCGGACTCCCTGGACACCGGGGGTCTCTCCGACCTGCTCGGTCGCGAGCGTCAGGGGCTGCAAAAGCGGGCGCCCGAACTGGCGGGGCTCGCCGGTCTTCTCGACCGTGACGGGGACGGTCAGGTCGCGGACGACCTGGCGGGACTCGGCGGTGGTCTTCTCGGCAAGCTGCTCGGCGGCCGATAAACAGAACAAGCACGGAGGAAACGATGGGTCTTTTCGATTTTGTGAAGGATGCTGGCCGGAAGATGGGGTTCGGGCGTGGAGAGGAGCGCGAGGCTGCGGCGGAGGCAGACAAGGCCGCCGCGCTACAGGCGCTGATCACCGACCTCGGGCTCCAGGTCGACGACCTTCGCGTCACGTTCGATGATGGCGTCGCGACGGTCATGGGCACGGCGGCCTCGAAGGAAGTCGCCGAGAAGGTGGTCCTGGCCCTGGGGAACACGCAGGGGGTCGGGCAGGTCGACGATCGCCTGGCCTACCATACTCCACAGCCGGAGTCGGTGTTCTACACCGTTCAGTCGGGTGACACGCTTTCGAAGATCGCCCGCGACCAATACGGCAACGCGATGAAGTATCCGGAAATCTTCGAGGCGAATCGGCCGATGCTGACGGATCCGGATCTCATCTATCCGGGACAGGTGCTCCGTATCCCGCCGCTCGGCGACTGATCGGTCGCTCGGGCTCGATCCCGAACGAAGCGGTCAAAGGGCTCTCGGGCCCTTGTAGAAACGGGGGCCCTCGGGCCCCCGTTCTTGTGCCCACCCCGACCCGCGGAACAGGCTACTTCTTCGACTTCACGCTGATCCGCTTGGGCTTTGCGTCGGCCGCCTTCGGCAGAACGACGGTCAGCACCCCGTCCTCGACGTGGGCGTCGATGTCGTCGGCCTTGATCGTCTCCGGGAGCGAGAAACTCCGCGTGAACCGCTCGAACGAGCGCTCGCGGACGTGGTACGTCTTGTCGTCGTCCTCATGCTCCGCGCTGTGCGACCCGACGACCGAGAGCACACCGCCCTCGTAGTTCACGTCGATTTCCTCGGCCTCGAAACCGGGAGCCTCGAGCTCCAGCGTGTAGCCATCGTCGGTCTCGAAGAAGTCCGCCGTCGCGGCCGTCTGGCTCCACTCGGCGGTGCGTCGCGGGAACGCGTCGAAGAATCGCTCGAACTCCGAACCGAGCTCCGGCCAGACCCTGAGGGGGGTCCGATAGGTGATGGGTAGTCTGGTCATTGTCGCGCCTCTCGTATCTCTGTTCCGGATCCCCCTCGGGCATCGCCCGGGGGTTCGTCTCCGTCGGGGAGCCGGCCACCCGTTGACCAGCTCGTACGAGGTGTAACAGAGGCAACGTGCATGCCGGAAATCCAGTCGAAATGCCTGCCATTCCGGTCGATCCGCAGCCAGTCGGGCAGCCTCCGCTGCAGACCTGGCGGCGCCGTTTCGACAGTCTGTCGGAGTGACCGGAACCGGGCTGCCAGCGGGGCGGACACCGGCAAAAAAGGGGCCCGCGATTGCGGGCCCCTCCTCTTCAGTTTGTCCGGGCGAGCCACCTGAAGGCGACCCGACTGCCGTTCCCTAGAAGTGGAAGCGGACTCCGAGCTGTGCGCGACGCGTGTCGCCCAAACCGCTGCGGATCGTCCCGTCGAAGTTGAACAGGAGCGAGCCCTGTGCGGTGTCGAGGAAGTTGTCCGCATTCGTGAGATTGAAGACTTCGAGGATCGGCTCGATGATCTGGCCGCTGCCGAACTCGAACGTCTTCGAGAACCTGATGTCCCACGTGAAGAAGTCGTTCTCACGCCGGAGCGTGTTGCGCTGGATGATCGAACCGTCGGCGCAGACGCGATCGACGGGTGCCGCGGCACGCTCACCCGCCGGCGCGGCGAAGGGGTTCGAGGCCGTCGGTCCGCAGCTCTCCGACACCGGTGACGCGGAGGCGAACCGGATGATGTTGTTGAAGACCACGTCGCCAGGCAGGAGCGTCAGTACGTAGGTGTTGAACTGGTGCCGCCGATCACGATCGGACCACCCGTACTCCGGCTCGAGGTTACTCGCGTCCGCGTACCTGAACGTGAACGGGTCGCGCTCGTTGTCATCGTCGGACTTGTCGTACGCGAGCGTGTAGTTGCCCTGGAACGAGACTCGGCCGTTGAACGCGCCCGCGCCCTTGAGACCGATAGTGATCGCGTTGTAGCGCGAGCGTGCGTCACTCTGAGTGTTCGTCACCGCCCCGAGGCCTCCGCCGTTCGGGTGCGTGCCTATGCCGAAGGGGTCCCCGAGCGCCGCATCGTTCGCGTTGTAGAAGCGGAAGAGGTTGTCCGTACGGGCATGCTGGAAGCTCGCCATGACGGCTACGAAGTCCGACAGCTTCTGGTCGATGCCGGCGCTGAAGGACCAGGTGCGTGGCAGCTGCAGCTCCGTATCCGCGACCTGGACGTCGGTGATGAAGGGCTCCGCTCCCGGCGGCGGCTGGATCAGGTCATCGACCGGCGGAACCGGCCCGAGCACGGGCGAATCGGCGCTGTTCCGGAAGATGTTGCCCTGGAACGCGCCGTTGGCGGTTCGGTGCTGGGCGAACACGAGCATCGGGATCCGAGAGAAGTACGACCCGGCGTTCGCGCGAACGACCGTTCGACCGTCGTCCTTGACGTCCCAGGCCAGCCCGAACCGCGGCTGGAAGTTGTTCAGGTCGTCCGGGATCGTCCCGTCCGAAGGGAACCGTGGATCCCCAATGTAGGGCGCGTAGAACGTGTCGCCCGGATCGACGAAGACGTCGGGGTGCCATGCGCCCTCCCAGCGGATGCCGTAGTTCAGCGTAAGGTTGCTGCGCGGCTTCCAGGTGTCCTGGATGAAGAACGCGAGCTCGTTGACGCCGAAACTCTGGAGGCCCAGCTGGTCCTGCGGGACGTCCCCCAGCGTGGCCGCCTGCAGGTAGAGCAGGACCGGCCCCGTGATCGTCTCACCGGGTGGGCATACGCCCACGTTGCTGCTCGAGCCGTCCGAGCACGTCACGTAGTTGTTGCCCTGTTCGACGAAATTGATGAACCCGTCGACGCTGTCGAAGATGTACCGACCGTTCGAGAACCCGATGAACTGCTGCTCCACGGTCGTGTGGTTGTACTCGAATCCGACCTTGAAGAGGTGGTCGCCCGCCAGCTTGGTGACGTTGTCGACGACCTGGAATCGCGTGTCGTATCCAGGGTCGATCGGAAGGAAGAACGGCAATCCGATGCGGAAGCCGTCCGCGAAGTCCATCGCGATGTCAGGGAACGGCCGTCCGCCGAGCGCTGTGTACTGCGGCTGGGCAGGCGGGTTGGAGCCCGGAACTAGCGGGCCGTCGTAGCCGCGGGGGCGGTCTTCCCGCGCCCACTGGACACGGAGCTCGTTCGACAGCCCGTTGGCGAGCTGGGAACGAAGACTACCGTTCACTGCGTGCGAGAAGTCCTTCTCGAGGCCGTTCGCGGACAGCCCCCACGAATCGACGTCGAACGTTCCGTTCACCTGCTCGGACCACGTGTAGTTGTACTTCAGGGAAAGCTGGTGATCCTGGCTCATGTTGACGTCGAACTTGGCGATGAGCGCCCTGTTGTCGTCTGTCCGTTGGATCGGACCGAACTCGTTGGCGAACTGGCCCGGCCACTGCGTCTGGAGGAAGTCGTCGAGCTTCTGAAGCTCGCCCGGGTTTGCCACCACACGACTCTGCTGCTTGGTCTCGTTCATCTCCTGCTGATCGTACGCCAGGAAGAAGAACGCTTTGTCGCGAACGATCGGACCGCCGAGCGTGAAGCCGAACTGGCTGCGGCTGAAGTCGGGCTTGCCGCCCCCACGACTGCTCGGGAATTCGGCCGAGATCCCGTCCCATTGACCGAAGTAGTGCGCGGACCCTTCGAACTCGTTCGTGCCGGACTTGGTGAGGACATTCACGAACCCGCCGGCCGACCGTCCGAACTCGGCCGGGGCGCCCTGGGCCACGACGACGACCTCCTCGACCGCGTCCTGGTTGAAGGTGAACGCGGGTCGCTGACCGCCGCGCTGCTCACCGAAGAATGGGTTGTTGAAGTCGGCGCCGTCCACGACGACGTTGTTGAAGATCCCCCGCTGTCCGCCGATGTTCAGCACATCTCCGTCGGGACCCTGAGACACCTGTACACCGGGCGTGAGCCGGGTGAAGTCGAGGAAGTTGCGGCCGTTGTTGGGAAGTCCGTCCACGACCTCGGTGGAGAGTCGCTGCGAGGCGGTCGCATCCTCGGTGTCGACGAGCGGAGCCCGTTCACCCGAGATCGTGATCTCGGACAGGGCGACCGGTTTGAAGTCGAGTACGAGGTCCAGCGTCTCGCCGACCCTGAGGATCAACCCCTGGATCTCCTCGTCGCCGAACTGCCCGAGCGCGCGCGCGGTCACGTCGTAGGTGCCGACCGGCAGAAGCGTGCGAACGAAGGTCCCGGACGACGTCGTTTCGACGGTGGCCCGGAGACCCGTCTCGCGGTGGACGATCAGCACGGCGGCTCCAGCGACCCCTGCGCCCGTCGGATCTCGCACCACGCCGCGGATGACGCCCGTCGTGACCTCGGCCTGAGCGGCGAGATCGGTGGCGGTCATCAGGGATACGGCGAAGAGAGCGAGAAGGGAGAGGAGCGGGCGGAGTCTGAGTCTTGGAATGGTAAACTCAGAGGGCATGAGGACTCCTTGTTGTGGTGATTCGTTCCGCGGGCCCGTGGGAGCAGACCCCGAAATCGTCGACGAGCGGTGGGCGACCTCTCGGTCGGGATCCCACGGCTGGCCTCGTCCACCCGTCCAGCCTATACCGCGCGTTCTCGCGTAGCAACGGGGGCAGAGCCCGCCGAGCTCGTGACCGAGGGCCGGCAGTCTTTCAGCGCCCTCGGGCGGACACCTCGTCCACGATCCGCACGACGTCAAGCGGACACGACGCTCGAAAGCGGGGCTCGACCGGCCAGCATTCCTCGCTGGCCTTCGTGCCGTAGAAGGCGGCGACCGACACCACCTTCACGCCCCTCCCGGTCGCGGCATACCGGTCGTTCGCTTTCGCGGCGCACTCCGCATCGATCGGGTGATCCCCCACATAGATCACGGTCGCTGTCACCTCGCCGACGAGGGCCAGCACGCAGCGCATCAACCCCTCCGGATCCGGCTTCTGACGATCCCGAGGCACGTCGCCGCAGCCCACCACGCTCGTGAACGCCGAGCTCAACCCGTCGCGCTCGAGCGTCGATTCGATGTTGGCGCGCGTGTTCAGCGAGACGATCCCGTGCGGAAAGCGGCGGAGCTGGCCGACCGCGTCGGTTACCCGGGGAAACCAGGTGGTGGGGGTCGCGTCGGTCCGCTGGAACCGGGTCCACAGCCGACCCGCCGCGACGATCTGATGCTCGACCATTCCGAAGTGAATGGAGTAGAGCTCGCGCCAGTCCTGCGTCTCGTGCAGGGTTTGATCGTAGGCCGCCTGGTCTCGTAGCGGGGCGAAATCGTCGGGCTCGCGGCCGGTGACGTGCCGGATGATCCTCCGGGTCACGGACAGATTACGTGCGCCGGTATCGACGAGGGTGTTGTCGAAGTCCCAGATGATCGCGCGGACCGGTGGCCGAGTCATCGGCCGATTCTACGTGGAGCCTCGGGCCCCCGCCAAACCCGGGACTACTGGTCTCCCGGCGCCGGGTCCGTGCTCGGGCGCGCCCAGGCAGCCGTTTGACCGGCTCGGGCAATGCGCTCGGGGGACGGCGGTCCGGGGGCGATCGCGCGGGCGGCGAAACGATCGACCTCGTCCAGCCCCCACCAGCACCACGTGCGCGCGTCGACCGACACGACTACGAACGGATGCCTCAATCGCTCCGCCGTCTGGATATCCGTCTCGGAAAGGACGCAGAGTCGCCGCGAAGCGTATGAAGACGGTCCGGCGGCCGCGTGTCCGACCGGGGGCGCCCCGGTGCGGGGGTGGTTGTGCCAGGAGGCGAGCGTCCCGGCGGGGCATCTGTCGAACGACGAGCGTGTCGGGGTGGAGAGCCGCGGGGTCGGCATGACGAAGTCGTCCACGACCGCGCGGCTCCCCCGCACCTGCCCTTCGAGACACAACACGATCTCGCGGTGGAGCCCCTCGGCCAGCGTCTGAAGTCTCGTGAGGAGCGCCGGCTCGATCACGAGCTCGGACGGGGTTCCCGGCGAGAGCTTCATGGACCCCCAGGCTCCGAGGAGTGCGAGCACCGCCAGGGCCGCCCGACGGGCGGAAAGCGAGGACCCGCGATCTTCGAATCGCGCGTGCCTGCGTCGCCTGGGTAGGGATTCCCTTGGCCTCATGCGTCCTCTTCGGATAGGAGCCGTTGAGGCAATAGGAAGCAGGTTTCGGACCCTGGAGATCCGCCTCCTCCAACGGGTTAACCCCCGACGCGACCCGGTCGAAGCGAAGCCTGAAATGGCGCGCGGGTAAAGACGATTCCGGCCGTCGGCCCACCAGGCTGGCTCCGAGTTTACCGTCGTAACCGCGGCGGGATGCACGAACGGGGTTAGAAGAACGCGAAGGTGACCGGCAATCTGCGGGAGCGAACCGACCGTTCGGTCAGTACGTGTAGAACGAGAGCCCTAGCAGACCGCTCAGTTCGTGAGCCGCCGAAAGCACATCGGTCTCGAATGCCCTGGCGTACGCCGCCTCGAGCCGAAGCCCGACTGCACCACCGAGCGGAACCTTGAGTCCTAATCCGCCCCCGGCGAGCCACTGGTTGTTGGTGACTCCGTCGCTCGTGGCCCACCGCCCGCCGGCGCCGGCGACGAGGTAGGGGCGAGTACGCGTTGCGTCGGATCCGACATGGAACGAGAACGCGACTTCGGCCCGTGCGCTGCTGGACGAACGGTCCCCCTCTTTCGCGTACGCGAGGCCCCCAGCGAGCTCCATCAGGATGGTCGATCTCAGGTACGTGCCGAACCGGATCCTCCCTAACGGCGCCTCGATCGCGGACAGACGGTCGCCCGTGTCGGGAATGGACACGCGGTACGCCGCGTCGATGCCGAGCTCGAGAGCGGGCTCCTCCGGGCGGCTCTGGGCAACCAGGCTTCCGGCGAGCATCGCAAGGAGGAAGACGGCGCCGTGGACCGCGCGGAGCGGGACGGGCCGGTTCGACGCTCCCACCCCTAGTACTCGTTCAGGACGGCGCGAACGAATTTCAGGATCTGCTGCTTGATCCATTCGTCCGTCACGTCGTCCAACGGGTGGACCGTGTTCAGGATGATCGGGTCCTTGTGAGGGGGGGAGACCTCTCCATACACGACGAACCCCTCCGCGCATGCGCAGCGCATGGAAAGACGCGAACGGCGCACCCATTTCTCCTCGGGAATGTAGGGGCGCACCGTCAGATCGGCCGATGGGATGTCGTAGTTCGCGATGCGTCGTGCGATCGAGCACTCGTGGCCGCGCTTCCCGAGCGAGCGCCCCGCCGCGTTGAGCGTCGGGACGACGACGCGCTCGAGCAGGTCGACACAGGTCTCTCGGAACTCGACCTCGTCCTGGGCCGCGGCACGCCCTGCCTCGAGCTCGGCGGCCCTTCTCTCCTCGAAGCTGTCCAGAACTGACTCGAGGTCTTCCCACCCCTGAACACGGTGCCCCTCATCCATCTGCCCACCTCGTACGTGTCGGACCCATGACTTCGCCCGGGACTGGTTGGTTGCTTATTCCTTGTTCGCGCTCGGGCCCGCTCCACACGTCAGGTCATAGGACTCCGCTAGCCACCTCTGCCAGATCGGCTCGGGCAGGGGTTCCTCGGCGGTGAAACGGGCGGTCACCCAACCGGTCGAACCCACCTCAAACCGCTCTGGCTCCTCCGCGGCCAGCTTCAGCGCCTGCGGCATGGAAGCGGTCAGTTTGAACATTGCCTTGAATCCCTGCCCCTTCGGCCCAGGGCCGATGAACAGGAAAGTGCCCTTGCCAGCCTTGAATGCGCTCTGATTGCAGGACGTTCCCTTCGCTACGGCGGGAAACTCGATGGCCTGGCGGCGGATCGCGTCTGTTGGATCTGCGGATGCAGCCATTCACGCTCCTCGCCGGTTCGGGCGTTCGAGGCTCTGTGACGAATGGGCCCGCCAGGACTCGAACCTGGAACCTTGGGATTATGAGTCCCCTGCTCTGACCAGTTGAGCTACGGGCCCGTCCGTGGGGAACGTACCACGGGCACGTCGGACCCTCCAAGCCGCGGCGGGTCGCTTCAGACACGGCTCAATGGCTCTTCAGATACTCCCGGATCATCAGGGTCGCGGCCGCGCCTTCCCCCGCCGCCGAGGCGACCTGTTTCGTCGAGAGCGTCCTGGCGTCCCCCGCGGCGAATACGCCCGGAACGCTGGTCTCGAGAATCGCGGGCTCACGCTCGCCGAACCGCGCCGGTCGGGATCCATCGTGAACGAGATCGTGGCCCGTCCGGATGAACCCGTACCCGTCGAGCTCGATCTCCGACCCCTGCAGCCACGCGGTGTTCGGGTCGAGCCCGATGAAGATGAACGCGCCGGGGAGCCGCAGCGTCTCGGTCTCGCCGGTTTCGGTGTTCCGGACCCGAATCCCGTGGAGCTTGGACTCGGCACCCTCGAACCCCTCCACCTCGGTGTGGAAGCGTACGTCGATCTGCGGATGCTCGAGCACCTTCTCCGCGATGATGCGGCTCGCGGTCAACTCGCCTCCACGGACCAGCAGGGTCACACGATCCGCAAATCGGGTCAGGAAGAGGCTCTCTTCGGTCGCGCTGTTCCCGCCGCCGACTACCGCGACGTCTCTCCCTTTGTAGAACGGACCGTCACACGTCGCACAGAAGTGGACGCCGGCGCCCAGATAGTCCTCTTCGCCCACCACCCCGAGACGTCGGTATTTCGTCCCGACCGTGAGCAGCACGACCAGCGCGCTGTACTCGGACCCGTCCGAAGTCTCCACGCAGTGGTAGTTGTCGTGGTGGTGGATCTCGACGACCTCGTTCGCCTGCAGGAGCTCGACCCCGAAGCGTTCAGCCTGCGCGCGAAACCGCGAGGAAATCTCCTGCCCCGAGACGCCGTCGACGAACCCCGGAACGTTATCCAGATGCATCGTCGCCGCGGCCTGCCCTCCGAACGCGGCGCGCTCGATGACGAGCGTGTCAATGCCTTCGCGGGCGGCGTATAGTGCCGCGGTAAGGCCCGCCGGCCCCCCTCCGACCACGATCAGATCGTAATGATGCCGATCCGCCGTGGTCTTGAGCCCGAGTTTCTCGGCCAGCTCGGCGTTGCTCGGGTTCGTGAGCACGGATCCGTCCCCGAAAACCAGCGTGGGGATCCGCCGCTTCCCATCGTTCGCTTCGATGACGAACGCCTCGCCCGACTCATCTTCCTCGATATCCACCCAGGCGTAGGGGATCTGGTGCTCACCGAGAAAGGACTTGCTACGGTGGCAATCCGGGCACCAGAAGGCGCCGTAAACAGTGATGTCGGGCTGCGTCATCTCTCTTCCCCTTCGTCTTCTTCCCTGGTCGTCGACCCGCGCTCATGTCCCCCGACGGGGGCCGGCGAATCGATCTCGGCGGTCGGCGGGGACCCCGCCAGGGCCGAGTCGTAGAGCGTATGGAACGGCTTCCACCACTTGAACGGTTCCGGGTTCCCTTTCACGAAGTGCAGAGCGAGTCCGAGGGGCACAGCCATCGCCACCGCGAGCGCGCCGTAGAGGGAAGGACCGACGAGCGGAAAGACGAACGGCAACAGGTAGAGTGCGGCGATCCACGCGACGGCGAACCGAGTGCTCATCCCCACGACCCCCCATATGCCCAGCGGCAGGGCCAGCATGAACATCCAGATGAAATCGAGTGGCTTGGGGGTCACTCGGGCGGCCCACCTCGGATACATGAGAAAGCCCCAGCCGCGAGCGGTCGGAATCGTGATCCGGACCGGACCCGGATCGTATTTCGGCGAGTCGGGAACGATGCTGCCACCCGAGTGCGCGAGCTCGATACCGTCACCGATCCCCGACATCCGGAGCTCGATCGTGTCCCCCGGGGCCCATGTCCTCGCCCCGCGAGGCCAGCGGGGGTAGGGACGGTCCAGACGAAGCGCCATCCCTCGGCTGCGGTACTGTACGATGATGTCGCGGTAGTCGAGACCGATGAACAGGTCATCGATCTCGCCGCGTCGCAGCCTCAAGATCGGGGCGATGCCGAACGGCCACTCCGCCGCCCGGAACTCCACGCCGATCTCGGTACTCGACCCGATCTCGGCATAGACGGGATGGCCCGCGGGGACGTCGCCGGCCGGAAGATCCGCGGCGGCGAACGAGGTCCCGAGCACGTCGGCCTCGTAGCGCATCGCGTAGTCGGTGACGGGCGTCCAATCGAGACGGTGGCCTCGGTCCGGGATGGCGGGCCCGAGTAGCCATGCCTGAAAGGTCAACAGGGCGAGTCCGAACGTCCCCCAGGCTGCCGTGAACCGGCGCTCGAGGCGCGGATTCCCCTGCGCCGACAATGTCTCTCGATTCAGGAATATCAACGCCCCCAAGCCGGATCCGAGCGAGTTGTAGATGAGGTCCCCGAGACCCGGGCTCCGATTCGGAATGACGAACTGCATCAGCTCGATCCCGACGGAGAACGAGAGCCCGGCCAGAAACGCGACACTGGCGCTACGTCCGAACGCGCCAAGGGCGACGCCGAAGGGAAGGAAGAGCGCGATGTTCAGGATGGCATCCGATGTCCCCCGCCACCCGCAGATGATGCAGAGAACGGAGATCTCCTCCGTGGACGCCGCAGACCCGCGTGACAACGTGAGAAACAGAATCGGAAGTGCGGTGGCGGCGAGGAGCCCCCACCTCTTCACCGGAGTCACTTCGCCGCTCCGCCTCCTCCCCGCCGCGCCTCCCGTGACGAGGTCAG
>Ga0224508_10003880_pt1 | contig 12300 bp, 7 predicted proteins | sample SF_Jan12_sed_USG_4_FD_170157 | JGI IMG/M metagenome (GOLD analysis project Ga0224508, IMG submission 170157) | Sediment microbial communities from San Francisco Bay, California, United States - SF_Jan12_sed_USGS_21 | ecosystem: Environmental > Aquatic > Marine > Sediment | place: USA: California...
GTCCGGGTCCGTGAACTCGCACGGTCCGACGAGTGTGCGTTCGACGCAACCGCGACGACCGTCGGGCGACTCGAAGGCGAGCCTCAACTCGTTGCGCCCGGGTCGGAGCTCGATCTCCGAAGAGAACGCGCCGTTCACCACCTCGACACTCTGCGCGGGCTTGCCATTCAACCGGAGGTTGCCGGTGACGAGTGGCGCGCCGTCGACGGTCCCTGCGGCGATCGTCGTGAGCTCTTCGACCTCCTGGCCCTCGTCGGTTTCCTCACCGATGGGAGAGTCGAGCGTCACGTCCAATCCGGTGCGGAACCGACAGTCGCAGCCGCTCGTGTCGATGCGGATGTCGGTCACCCGCGCGGGGTCGATGCGATGGAAGGTCGTCGTGATCCCGTCGATGCCGGCGAATGGCTTGAAGTTGTAGCGCTGCACGACCGGCTCCCACGCGAAGAACCCGTCGGTCGCCACCGCGTGCTGCCGCTCGAGGCCCTGGACGTCCTTGCTGTAGACGACGAGCTCGTCGCCGTTTCTCGCGATCGGAATCTCTACGTGCGACGAATCCCCGCCCTCTCCGTGCGAGACCACGCTGAGCAGCGGCTCGAGCTCGCCGAAACCGACCGGGCCGCCGAACGTATCGGCCAGATCGCGGGCCGCTCTCGCGGTCGCGGTTCCGGGGCCCAGCTCGAACGGGAAGCCGTTGCGCCGCGCCACCTCGTTCAGCATCCGCTCGATGACCGAGCCGCCGCAGTTGGAGCCCAGGCTCACGTCGCCGTCCGGATCGATCGGGACGTAGTCCGTCCCGCCGTAGACGTCCTCGTCGCGGGAGCGGAAGCGGTCGCGCGTCACGACCAGCGCGTCGCGGTCCGGACCGGGCGGCTGCTCGTCGATGAGGTCGTGGATGTCCTTGTCGAACAGGGTGTAACCGATCTCGACCGTCTCGGACTCACCGATTCCGTTGATGCCGGTGACGTAGATCTTCGGCCAGCACTTGTTAGGCAGAGGATCGTGCGAATCGCGCGGCACCCGCCGCGGTGCCGCCGCCGCGGTCGGGGCGGCGCTCCCGAAGCGCGCGCGAGCGATCGTATCGAGCGCCTCGTCGATGTCGTAGGTGAACTCCTGCGTGTCCAGGTCGCTCTGGCCCGACAGCACCTTCAGCGCGTGGATCACGAGATGGGGAGCCCACTGAACCGGCGCCGTGGAGAGGTTCTGCTCGAGCCAATCGGCCAGCACCGGAACGGCGCGCGCATCGCCGAGGCGCTCGAGCGCTACCGCGAACAGCGTGAGCCTCGTCTCGTCGGCGGCCGTCGCCGGTTCCAGGAACGCGGCGAGCAACGCGGGCACAGCAGCGGGGCCGAGCGAGATCAGCTCGCCGAGCTCCGGGTTGAGCGCCTCCGCCGCCGGATGGATCACGAACGGCAGGTTCTCGTCTACCATCCGCTGGGCGACTTCCGCCGATCCGAGGGTCTCGAGCTTCTCCAGCGCCTCCGGCGCGAGTCGCAATCCGGTGAACTTCTGCTTCTTCGGCTTGATCCCCTTCGCGCCGAGCGATCCCTCGAGCGACGCGCACGAAGCCGCTTCCACCTTGACCTTGAGCTTCACCTTTTCCGGGAACGCTTCGCAGGCGGCCCACTTCCCCTTCCACGAATCGAACTTCTTCTTCGCGCCGCCCTTCGCGAGCACCGGCTCGTCGCAGAGCCGCTCGATCCGGAGCTCGCCGGACTCGACGGAGATCACGCCGGCGGCCGCTTCGCCGAAGGCGGTGAGGAACGGCTTCCCGTCGGTCAGGAAGCGACCGTCCGGGCACGGCTCGCGGCCCGCGGCACCGGCCGCTCCGGGAAGCATGACGGCAAACAGGGCGGTGAGGACGAAACGCGACCGCATCGCGCGACGGTACACGAGGAAAGGGCGCCCCGGCAGAAGCCGGGACGCCCCTTCGAAGGCACGGTCGAGGGCGCGGACTAGCGGCACTCGCTCGGGCGCGGCGCACCGCGAAGGCCGAAGACGCCCTTGCCAGCGACCCGGCCGTAGTTGACGCCCCAGTCCTGGCTCGGCGTCGCGCCGAAGCCTGTGCAGTAGCCCGCGCCGTTGCCGAGCTCGAGCGAGACGCCCAGCTCGCCCTGGCTCGCCTCGTCGAGGCTGAAGCCACCGGTCGAACCGACGCAGCGCACGTTGAGCTTGCCGCTCGGCTTGACGACGACCTTGCAACCCGCGGCGAGTGCCCGGAGCGTACCGTTGTTCTTCCGCACCCACGCGCCGGCCGGAAGCTCGATCACGCCTTCCTCACCCGTCCGCGGGTTCGTGAGACGCAGCCGACCACCGGAGACGGCCGGATCTTCGGGCGTACCGAGCGCGGGCGGGAAGACCGAGCCGTCCACTGCCTTCATCACCAGCTTCGTCTGTGTCCCCTGCTTGACCTTCAGCTTCGTCGCCGCCACCGGCTGGAGCTGCGAGGTCACGGTCGTACCGTCGTGTTCGCCGACCAGCGTCACGTCCGAGAAGTCGCCGTAGGCCCGGACCAGCACGTGCCAGGTGCCGGACTCGGGAGCGGGGAAGTCGCAGCGCTCCTCGTTCCCGCTTTCCTCGGGGCCACAGTCGTAGTCGCGGTCGAGGGCGCTGGGCTCGCGGCCGAAGGCCACGTAGACATCCGCCTCGCCGGTCCCGCCCGAGAGCGTGAACTGGAGCGTCGTCGCATTCGCCGGAACCACCATGTGGAAGCGAGCCTCGCTCTCGGGCGCGCCGGAGAGCCCGGCCCGCGGCACACCGCTCTGCAGCAGCTCGCTTCCTTCCGGCGCGACCGGCGCCTCGGGCGCTTCGAAGGTCGCGACGAGGGTGAGCCCGTCGTACGCCTCGAAGCCGCGAACGAGGATGCGCCACGTACCCGCCAGGGGCGCCGCTTCGTCACAGCGCTCCGCGTTGGAGGGGAGCTCCGGACCGCAGTCGGAGTTGACCACCGTCGGATCGCGATCGAGCGCGACGTACAGATCGGCATCGCCGCTCCCGCCGAACGTCTCGATCGACAGGTTCTGGGCACCTTCGGGCACCTCGATGTGGAAGCGCTGCTCGCCCTCGATTCCGTCGGAGAGGCCCGAGCGAGCGACGCCATTCGTCAGCTCCTCGCTGCCTGCCGGCACCGGCGACACGGTGTAGAGAGCGGCGATTCCGGCGATGTCTCCCGCCGAGAGGCCGTCGCGCTGACCGAGCGTGATGCCCGGGGTCACCGGCGAGATCGTGTCGAAACCGTTGCTCGAGAAGAAGTTCGGCCCGTAGTGCATGATCGAACCGAAGTCGTACGGCCCATGGTTGATCCCGTTGACGGCCGCGAACTTGTCGAAGTTGTGCGCCTGACCCGTTGTGATGTTGTCATAGTGGATGATCACGTGGTTATCTCGGTCGGTCCGCGACTGCTCGTGCCAGACGCCCGCCGCGTGCAGGATCTCGTGAATCGCCGCACCGCGATCACACGGCGAGATCTGCTGGCGCCCGCCGATCAAGCCGACGTTCGACCAGCAGCCAACCTCGTCCTCGAAGACGACGTAGTTCGCCTCGTTCGTACGCGGCACCAGGTTCAGCACCGTGTTCTCGTTCACGTGCGCGATCGCCTCGGTCACGCCCTGGAGGTCGTTCACCGCACCGATCTCGTACGGCATCACGCCGCCAGGCCACGTGCGGATGATCCCTGAGCCGATCGCGGCGCGGCCGACGCGCTCGACCGGCTGGACGACGATGTCGCCCTCGAGCACCGGCTTGCCGTCGACGATCTCGTAGCTCACGAACACCGGACCCTCGGGTCCGTTGATCCAGCCTTCCCGTCGCTCCACGGCGCAGTCGCCGGCCGGGCAAGCGAGTTCCTGGGCGGTGGCGGGCAGAGCGCCGGAGAAGAGGGAAAGGCCGAGAGCCAGAGTCTTGAGTCGGTTCGAGAAGGTCATTTCGTGTCTCCTGGTGTTGGGTTTGCCTCGATGGCGAACCCAGGGTGCAGGAACGAAAAGCCCTTCGAAATCAGGCATGTAGACGACTGATGCAGTTTTTTCGTCCGTCCGGATGGCCGACGTGCGCGGCCTCCAACCTCCCGTTTCCCCTCCGCTTTCGCGAGCGGGTCGGCCATACGGATGAGGCGGCCGATCCGGACGGTCATCCGCTCGGCGGCGCCCGGCGCGCGAGGCCCTGAGGGTCAGCCGCGCAGGAGCTGGGCGAGGGCCGCGCGCAGGCGCGCAGGCTTGACCGGCTTGTGGAGGAAGGGGTGCCCGGTGCCGCGCAGCTCGGCCAGGCTGACCCGGCTCGTGTCGCCGGTGACGATCAGAGCCGGGACGGGGCTCCCCACCTCTTCGCGAACCGCCGAGATCACCGCCGGACCGAGCGCCTCGGTCCCGAGACGGAAGTCGGAGACGATCACGTCGGGGCGCATCTCTCGCGCGCGGGCGAGTGCCTCGTCGCGCGATGCGGCGGCGAGCACACGCGCGCCCCACGGTTCGACCAGCTCGCGCATTCCTTCGAGGATCGCGGTCTCGTCGTCGACGATCAGTACGACCGAACCCGCGATTCGATCCGCAGCAATCGCCGGCTGCGGCATCGCCGCCGCGACGCGCTCGCCACGCGGCACACGAATCGAGAAGCGGGTCCCGCGACCCAACGTGGATTTCACCTCGACCTCGTGCCCGAGCAGGCGCGCGAGTCGATCCACGATCGAGAGACCGAGGCCGAGCCCGGGGCCCTCTTCGCGCGCATCGCGCTCGAGCTGCCGGAACTCCTCGAAAACCCCCGCGAGCTGCTCCTCGGGGATCCCTCGTCCGGTGTCCCAGACTTCGATCCGGACGACATCTCCCCGGCTACGACAGCCGACGAGCACCCCCCCGCGATCGGTGTAGCGAAGCGCGTTGACGACCAGGTTCTGCAGGATACGCGTCAGCAGCAAACGGTCGCTGCGGACGACCGCATCCGTCGCGCGAGCCCGAAGTCGGAGACCGGCTGACTCCGCTTGGACGCCGAACTCCTCCTCGATCCGCACCAGAAGCGGGCCGAGCGCGAAGTCTTCGATCCGCGCCTCGACGCGGCCGGCCTCGAGCCGCGAGAGGTCGAGGATTCCGTCCATCATCTCTTGCAGGTTCGAGACCGTGTCCTGAATGCGACCGACGAGCGGCAGGATCGCCGGCTCCGACGCGCGCTGGCCGAGCGCCTCGGAGAACAGGCCAAGCGCGTGGAGCGGCTGCCGGAGATCGTGACTCGCCGACGCGAGGAACCGCGACTTGGCGAGGTTCGACGCGTCCGCGTCCTCCTTCTGCGCGCGCATCGATTCGAGCTGCGCGTGTCCCTCGCGCAGCCGTTGGGCGTCCCGGATGCGCTGGACCGTGCGCGAGGCGCGGTCCGCGATCGCTGCAAGCCGCGAAAGCTCGGTCTGCGTGTAGATGTCGCGCGAGCGCTTCTCGCCGAGCGCGATGATCGCCGCGAGCGTCTCGTCCTCGATCACCGGGATCAGCATCCGGCAGTCCAGCGCCGCGAGGGATTCGCGGTCGGCGCGGTCGAAGTCCGCGCCTTCGTGACGGGCACTCCCTGCCTGCACGAGCGTCGGAAGCCCGTACTCGCGCAGGACGAGCGGAATCGAGGTCCCGGCGTCGATGGCCGCGGGCTCCGGATCTCCCCAGGCGGCAATCGGCTCGTAGCGCGACCCCACGTGTGCGAACACGACCGTGAACGACGGCCGCAGGAGCGCGTGGACCCGCTCCCCGAGCGTCATCACCACGTCCTCCGGACCGTTTCCGTCGCGGAGGGCGCGGAGAAGGACATCCGAGCCGCGCCGGAACGCCGCGCGCTCCGGGAAGATGTAGCGGTCCAGCCAGGGGCGCACGCGCGCCGAGACGGGGATCGCCACGCCGGCCGATACAAGCCCCAGCCCCGATTGCACCCATAGCGGATCGAGCCCGCTCCACGCGGCGAGCACGCGGGCGACCGGGAGGAGCACCGCGATCAGCGCAATCACGAGCACGACCAGCACCAGCGACCACGAGGCCGCCGCACTGACGATGCGATCGACGTCGAACAGATTGAAGCGAACGATCGCGATCAGCAGGCCGATCGAGACCGCGGTCGTCATCAGCACGCCGAGCTCGAACGGGAACGAGAACTCGATCCCTTCCGGAACGATCGCGCCGACCAGGACGACCAACGCGAGCGGCAGCACGCCGAGCCACGCGCCGAGCAGGAGCCACTTGAACCTTCGCCGACCGACTGGCCCGGAGGCCCGGTAGTGGCGCGTTCCGATCAGGAGCACACCCAGCAGGAAGAGCGCGTCGATCGCGAGCGTCGCCTGCAGGATCCAGTGCGTCGGGATCGGCCCTCCGAACACGAACATCAGCCGCGGCACGTACCAGAGCAGACCCAACGCCGCCCAATTTGGCGACAAGCGCTGCTCACGAGCGAGCTCCGGAGGGAAGCGGAGCGCCCAGCGCACGACCAGGAACAGCGCCACCCCGCCGAGCGCGTTGAACAGGAAGAAGGACGCGTAGCCCTGCCACCGCGGTCCGCCGAGGAACGTCGTCTGCAGGATGCAGATCGACATCGCGGCGGCGAACAGACGGCGCGATTCCGGCGACGGAGCGCGCAGCAGGATCAGCAAGCAGACGATCGCGAGCGTCACGATCGGAATCGCCCGGAACCATGGGAACGCATGCGGCAGGATCTCGAGAGCAACCTCGCTTCGGACGCCGTCGCGCTCGATCACGAGCGACACCGAATCGGCACCTGCCGCCTCGTCGAGCGCGATCGCCTCGAACCGCAGGTAGCCGACGCCCGACAGATCCGAGTCGCCGACGCGGATCATCCGGTCGCCGACCTCCAGGGCGCCGCTGCCGGTGCCTCGCTCGAGCCAGTAGCCTCCGACGATCGGGTACGGACTGCCAGCCGCCGGAGACGCATAGACCGGCACCCCAGCGAGACCGGTGGAGACGACCTCCTTCACGTGGAGCGAGAGGCACGCGAGCCAAAGCGGGAAGAACGTCGCCAAGACGAGCTTGTCCCAGAAACCGAGCCGCTTCATCGGTCGCCCATTCTACGCTCGAACCGGATGCAGCCGGCAGGAAACCCGTTGCGGTGCGCCGGCCCCGGAGCCGGAGCACTCGCTGCGGGCGAATCCCCCGGCCGCACGCGCTCCGGGCGGTATCATCGGCCCCGTGAAGCTCCTCCTCTGTGACGACCACGCGCTCTTTCGCGAGGGGCTGCGGCATGTGCTCGAGGGACTCGGCGAGGAGTACGACCTGATCGAGACCTCCGGCGCACCGGAAGCGTTGGCCGCGACGGACGAGCACCCCGACCTCGATCTGATCCTCCTCGATCTGAACCTCCCGGGTGTCGAGGGCTTCGACGCGCTACGCTCACTCCGCGAGCACGCGCCGACGGTGCCGGTCGTGATGCTCTCCGCCGCCGAGGAGCCGGCGGCGATGCGCGAGGCGCTCGATCAGGGAGCGGCCGGCTGGGTGCCGAAATCGAGCACCGGGCCGGTGCTGCGGGCGGCGCTCTCGCTCGTGCTCGACGGAGGCGTGTACGTGCCGCGCGAGGCTCTCGCTGCGCCGCCCGCGGCCGCGGAGCCCGCCTCTCCACTGACTCCACGCCAGCTCGACGTCGCGCAACTGCTGATCCTCGGCAAGACGAACAAGGAGATCTGCAACGAGCTCGACATGGCCGAGGGCACCTGCAAGACCCATCTCGCCGCGATCTTCGAGACGCTCGACGTCACGAACCGGACCGAGGCGGCTGCGGCGCTTCGGGAGCTCGGAATCGAGCCGAAGCGCCGGGGCGCGCCGAGGAGCTAACCGCTCAGGCGATCCGCGACCGCGAGCATCGCGCGGGCCGCCGAGGCCCCTGGAGCAATCCGGACCCCTCCGGTCCGATATTTACAGGACCGCAGCGGTCCTCTATGTTCCGAGTTCCTCCTCTTCGGGGCCCCCTCAATGCTTCGCATCAGCAAGATCACCGACTACGGCATCGTGCTGCTCGCGCACTTTGCGGAGCTCGATGCGTCCGAGACCCGGAGCGCACGGGAGATGGCCGAGACCTCCGCGCTGCCGTTCCCGGTGGTCGGCAAGGTCCTCAAGATCCTCACCCAGGAAGGGATCCTCGCGTCGCACCGCGGCGCCAAAGGGGGCTACGCGCTCTCGAGACCTTCCAACGAGATCAGCGTGGCCGAGATCATCTCGGCGCTCGAAGGTCCGATCGCGCTGACCGAATGCAGCGCGGGCCCCGGCCACTGCGAACAAGAGTCGTTCTGCGGCGTGCGCGCTCCGTGGCAACGCATCAACCGCGCGATCCAGGACACGCTCTGCACGGTGACGCTCGACCAGCTCGTGCATTCCGACAGCGTGCCCCTCCTGCCACTCGCGAGCGGGCCCCGGCCCACCCGAGGAGACCATGTCTGACGCTGAGCTCGAACGACTCGTCGGTCGCGACTACCAGTACGGATTCACGTCCGACGTCGAGCAGGACTTCATTCCGAAGGGCCTGTCCGAGGCGACCGTCCGGCTCATCTCGGCCAAGAAGGAAGAGCCGGAGTGGCTGCTCGAGTGGCGACTCAAGGCCTTCGCGCGCTTCCAGAAGATGCTCGCCGAAGAGACCGAGCCGACCTGGGCGAAGGTCTCCTATCCGCCGATCGACTATCAGGACATGTACTACTACGCGGAGCCGAAGAAGGGCGCGAAGTACGAGAGCCTGGACGAGGTCGACCCGGAGCTGCTGCGCACCTACGAGAAGCTCGGGATTCCGCTGCTCGAACAGAAGCGCCTCGCGGGCGTCGCGGTCGACGCGGTGTTCGACAGTGTCTCGGTCGCGACCACGTACAAGGCCGAGCTCGAGAAGAAGGGCATCCTCTTCTGCTCGTTCTCCGAGGCCGTGCGCGAGTACCCCGAGCTGATCCAGCGCTACCTCGGTTCGGTCGTCCCGTACTCCGACAACTTCTTCGCCGCGCTCAACTCCGCCGTCTTCAGCGACGGCTCGTTCGCTTACATCCCGGAGGGCGTGCGCTGCCCGATGGAGCTCTCGACCTACTTCCGCATCAACGCCCAGGAAACGGGCCAGTTCGAGCGCACGCTGATCGTCGCCGAACCCGGCGCGTACGTGAGCTATCTCGAGGGCTGCACGGCGCCGATGCGCGACGAGAACCAGCTGCACGCTGCGGTCGTCGAACTCGTCGCCCTCGAAGAAGCCGAGATCAAGTACTCGACCGTCCAGAACTGGTACCCCGGCGACGAGAACGGCGTCGGCGGGATCTACAACTTCGTGACCAAGCGCGGCGCGTGCCGCGGCCGCAAGTCGAAGATCTCGTGGACGCAGGTCGAGACGGGCTCCGCGATCACCTGGAAGTACCCGAGCTGCATCCTGCAGGGCGACGAGTCGGTCGGCGAGTTCTACTCGGTGGCGCTCACGAACAAGCGCCAGCAGGCGGACACCGGCACCAAGATGATCCACATCGGAAAGAACACGAAGAGCACGATCGTCTCGAAGGGCATCGCGGCCGGGCACGGCCAGCAGGCGTATCGCGGCCTCGTCCGCATGGGACCGAAGGCGCACGGAGCGCGCAATCACTCCCAGTGCGACTCGCTGCTGATCGGCGACAAGTGCGGCGCACATACATTCCCCTACCTCGAGGTGAAGAACGCCTCGGCCACCGTCGAGCACGAAGCGACGACCTCGAAGATCGGCGACGACCAGCTGTTCTATTGCAGACAGCGTGGCATCTCCGAAGAAGATGCGGTCTCGATGATCGTGAACGGCTTCTGCCGTGAGGTGCTGCGCGAACTCCCGATGGAGTTCGCCGTCGAAGCCCAGAGCCTGCTCGGTCTCAGTCTGGAAGGAGCCGTGGGATGAGCCAGGAGTGGCTGATCGAAATCGAAGACCTGCACGCGCGTGCCGGCGACGCGGAGATCCTGCGCGGGATCGACCTGAAGATCGGTCCGGGTGAGGTGCACGCCATCATGGGTCCGAACGGCTCGGGCAAGAGCACGCTCGCGGGCCTGCTGGCCGGCAAGCCCGACTTCGAGGTCACGGCCGGGAGCATCCGCTTCCGCGGCAAGGACCTGCTCGAGCTCGAACCCGAGGAGCGCGCCCGCCAGGGCATGTTCCTGGCGTTCCAGTATCCGGTCGAGATCCCGGGCGTCGCCAACAGCTACTTCCTGAAGGCGTCGCTGAACGCGATCCGTTCCGCGCGAGGCGAAGAGGAGCTCGATGCGATCGAGTTCCTGTCTCTCGTCCGCGAGAAGATGAAGCTCGTCGAGATGCCCGAGGATCTGATGAGCCGCGCAATCAACGAGGGCTTCTCGGGCGGCGAGAAGAAGCGCAACGAGGTGCTCCAGATGCTCCTCCTCGAGCCGACCTTCGCGGTGCTCGACGAAACCGATTCCGGCCTCGACATCGACGCGCTGCGCACGATCTCCAGCGGCGTGAACCACCTGCGCAGCCCCGAGCGTTCGATGCTCGTGATCACGCACTATCAGCGCCTGCTCGACTACATCGTGCCCGACCACATCCACGTGCTCTCGGAGGGGCGCATCGTGCGGACCGGCGGCAAGGAGTTGGCCGTCGAGCTCGAGGAGAAGGGCTACCACTGGCTGGAGGGAGCGTGAGCGACGCGGCAAGCGATCGCCTCGGCCGGCTGGCCACGGAGACGGCGGCTGCGGCCGACGGACCGGCCTGGCTCGGAGACCTCCGCACTGCGGCCGCGGGCCACTTCGCCGAGCAGGGCCTCCCGCACGGCAAGCTCGAGGAGTGGCGCTACACGAGCACCAGGCCACTCACGGCGCACGAGTTCGCGCTCAGCACACCGTGCGCCGAAGGCGTCGATCGTGCCGCGCTCGAGGCGCTCTCGTTCCCGGTGTACGCGTGCAGCCTCTACGTGTTCGTGAACGGGTTCTTTGCGCCCGAGCTCTCCGCACCGAAGGCGCTCTCGGGCCGCGTGCGGGCCGAGAGCTTGGCCGTTTCCCCGGCAGAAGGCCTCGGCCAGCTCGTCGACACCAAGCTGCATCCCCTCGCAGCGCTCAACACCGCTTGCTTTCGGGATGGCGCCCGGCTCGTGATCCCTGCCGGGATCCGACTCGAACAACCGATCCACGTCGTCTTCCTGGCCAACGGGTCGCCGACCGAGCCGGCCACATCCTTTCCCCGGCTCTTCGTCGATGCGGGCGCCGGCAGCCACGCGCGGGTGATCGTCGACTACGTGTCGCTCGGGGAAGGTCCGCATTGGACCAACTCCGTCGCCGAAGCGACGCTCGGCGCGAACGCTGAGCTGGAAGTCGCGATCGTCCAGCGCGAGCAGCGCGAAGTCGTGCATTCTTCGCTCGTCGCCGCGCGGCTCGACCGCGACTCCCGCCTCTCGGCTCACACCCTGACACTCGGCGGCGCGTGGGTGCGCAACGACCTCTCCATTCAGCTCGCGGAACCGGGGGCGGAGTGTCACCTCAACGGGCTCTTCCTCGGCACCGGCGAACGGCTCGTCGACAATCACTCGATGGTCGACCATGCGGTGCCCCACTGCTCGAGCCATCAGCTCTACAAGGGCGTGCTCGACGATCGCTCTCGCGGCGTCTTCCGAGGCCGCGTGCTCGTCCGGCCGGACGCCCAGAAGACCGACGCACAGCAGTCGAACCCGAACCTGATTCTCGGCGACGGCGCCGAGGTCGACACGAAGCCGCAGCTCGAGATCCACGCGGACGACGTCAAGTGCAGCCACGGCTCGACGATCGGACGGCTCGATGACGACGCGCTCTTCTACCTCCGGGCCCGTGGCCTCGCAGAGCCCGCCGCCCGTCGGCTGCTGACGCGCGCGTTCGCTGGGGAGATTCTCGATCGGATCGGCGAGCCGGCGCTTGCCGAGAGCCTCGGTCAACTCCTCCAGGAACGACTCCACCTCGACGACGCCCCGGGAGCGCAGACATGAGCGCCGCCCAGTCCGAGCCCGTGTCGTACGACATCGCGCGCATCCGCAGCGACTTCCCGATTCTCACGGGGTCGATGCACGGTCAGCCGCTGGCCTACCTCGACAGCGCGTCGAGCGCCCAGAAGCCGCGCGCCGTAACCGACGCGATGACGCATCTCTTCGAGAACGACTATGCGAACGTCCACCGCGGCGTCTATCAGCTTTCCGCAACGTCCACTCGCCTCTACGACGAGGCCCGTCAGGCCGCCGCCCGGCTGATGTCCGCGTCTGCCGAAGAAGTGATCTTCACCCGGAACACGACCGAGGCCATCAACCTCGTGGCCGCGAGCTGGGGCCGACGCAACCTCGCGCCCGGCGACGAAGTACTGCTCACCGAGATGGAGCACCACTCGAAC
>Ga0224508_10003881_pt1 | contig 12300 bp, 12 predicted proteins | sample SF_Jan12_sed_USG_4_FD_170157 | JGI IMG/M metagenome (GOLD analysis project Ga0224508, IMG submission 170157) | Sediment microbial communities from San Francisco Bay, California, United States - SF_Jan12_sed_USGS_21 | ecosystem: Environmental > Aquatic > Marine > Sediment | place: USA...
TCGTTCACCGGTCCAAGTGAATCCGTTGCAGGTCTGGAGCCGTGACGACCCGATGTGGGAGGACGCAAGAAGGCAAGCTGCCGCTGACGGCGTCGACTTAGAGGAAGGAGCGGAGGAGCCCATCCGGGACGGCGACAAGGTTCGTGTCTACATGACATCGCTTGCGCCGGAATTCTCCCATGAGAGCTTCACCGTAAAACAAGGCGATGAAGTCACGGTCTACGTCACCAATATTGATGATATCGACGATCTGACGCATGGGTTCACGCTTTCGAACCACAACGTCGCGTTTGAGATTGGACCGCAGGCGACAGCGTCTGTGACTTTCGTCGCGGATCGGCCCGGTGTGCACTGGTTCTATTGCCAGTGGTTCTGCCACGCGCTGCATATGGAGATGCGTGGGCGGATGTTCGTCGAGCCGCGGGCAAGCTAGAACGATGGCACGCGCCCTGATCTTTGTCTTTGCGTATCTGATCGCGGCGGCTTCGGCCGCCGCGACAGAGCGCATGGTGTCGGCAAATCCGGGCGCACTTGCTGTTGCTATTGAGGCCGCAGAGGCCGGGGACACTCTTCGGTTGGCGCCGGGCCGACACGAAGGTCCGATAGTAATCAACCTGCCACTGACGCTGGAAGGTGCACGCACTGCTACGATCGATGGGCGTGGCGTCGGATCGGTGATCACTGTCAAGGCTCCTGACGTCGTCATCAGCGGTATTGCTATCATCGGCTCAGGTTCAAAAGGGCAAGGTCTCGACGCCGGTATAACCCTGACCGAAAATGCCCACAGTGCGGTCGTCCGTGACAACCATCTGATAGGAAATCTTGTCGGCGTCGATATTCACGGCGCTCGCAACGCAATTGTAGAATCGAATCTGATCGAGGGCCGCAAAGACCACCGCATGAACGATCGCGGAAACGGAGTGTATGTTTGGAACGCGCCCGGCGCCATTGTGAGAGAAAACGAATTTCGCTGGGGTCGTGACGGCATTTTTGTCAACGCATCTTCTGACAACGAATTTACCGGCAATCTATTCCGAGACCTGCGTTTTGCGGTTCATTATATGTATGCCCACGACAGCATCGTCGCGGACAATATTTCGATCGGCAATCACCTGGGCTTTGCGGTGATGTACTCCGACAACGTCACAATTCGCGGAAATCTCTCGCGCAGCGACCGCGATCACGGTGTGATGCTAAACTACACAAACAAAAGCCGTATCTTGGAAAACCGGGTCGAGAATGGCGGCGACAAGTGCATCTTCATATACAACGCGCACAAAAACAGGGTCGAAGACAACCGACTGGAGCGCTGCCAGATCGGTATACACTTCACTGCTGGGTCAGAACGCAACGCGATCACCGGCAATGCCTTTGTCGGGAACCGCACACAAGTGAAATATGCCGGAACCAGCTGGGTTGATTGGTCGGTCGACGGGCGCGGCAATTACTGGAGCGACTTTGCAGCCTACGATTTGAACGGCGATGGCGTCGCCGAGGGTACTTTCCGGCCGAACGATTCGGTTGACCGTATCCTCTGGACCCAGCCGGCCGCACGACTGCTTTTGGGTTCACCAACGGTGCAGCTTGTGCGTTGGTCGCAATCTGCATTTCCTGCGCTATTGCCAGGCGGTGTTGTGGACAGCCACCCACTCATGACACCCGTAGAACCAGAATTTCCTGAATGGGAGACGCGACATGCCAACTAACGAACTGGTCATTCGCGATGTCTCAAAATGGCACGGCAAAGTCGAGGCCATTTCAGGCGTCAATCTCACTCTTGGATCCGGCGAACGCGTCGCCTTGCTAGGCCACAACGGCGCGGGAAAGACAACACTGATCCGGATGATCCTTGGTCTGACGAGGATTGATGGAGGCGAGATTTCAGTCTTTGGCGCTGCACCCGGGAGCGCTCGTGCCCGCCAGGATACCGCCTATCTTCCAGAAGCAGTAGCCTTCCACAAATCTCTTACTGGACGAGAACAGCTTCGGCTGTTTACGAAGCTGGCGGGAGAACCAAAGGCCGTAACAGACTCTCTTTTGGAGCGGGTCGGTTTGGAGGATGCGGCCGATCGACGGATTGGCACTTGGTCAAAGGGAATGCGTCAGCGGCTGGGCCTTGCCCAGGTGATGCTTGGGCGACCCAAGCTGGCGTTGCTAGACGAGCCGACGAGCGGTCTCGACCCGATCTCGCGCACCGACTTCTATGAAATTTTGGATGAACTTGTGGCGCAAGGAACGGCCGTGCTGGTCTCTTCGCATGCGTTGACTGAGCTTGAAGCCCGAACTGACCGAATTGCCATCCTGCGAAAAGGTAAGCTGGTCGCAGAAGACAGTTTGGCAAGCCTGCGGCGGCGCGCCCAACTTCCAGTGCGCCTGATTGTCTCAACGGCGTCCGAAAACGCGGCTCAGGTCGCAACGGAATTAGGTGGGGCAAGGGTTAATTGCCGTGGGGTCGAATTGTCCTGCACCGCGCACGACAAAATGGCGCGGCTTGGGCGCATCGCCGAACTTGGTGGCTTGGTTGACGATGTTGATGTGATCCCTCCAAGCCTCGAAGATCTCTACCGACATTTCGCAACCGGGGAGATTAAGCAATGATCAAGCGAATGCTCGCAATTGCGGTCACTGAGTTGCTCATAGCTGCCCGCAATCGCTGGATCGCGATTGCGACAGCATTGATGATCTTGTTTTCGCTAGCGCTGACCTTTGCGGGGTCGGCACCCACCGGGGCCTTGGGCGTCGATTTGCTAACGGTCTCAGTGGCTTCCATGACGACGTTATCGGTTTATCTGGTGCCGCTGCTCGCGCTGCTTTTGGCATTTGATAGTATCGCCGGCGAAGTTGAACGTGGCGGTTTGGCTCTACTTTTGACCCATCCGGTCTCGCGTAGTGAGGTGCTGATAGGCAAGCTGATTGCACATATCGTTGCGTTACTTGTAGCGATTTTTCTGGGGCTCGGTGCAGCCGGATTCGCAGCCTGGGCAGCAGGCGGCGCAAGCGCGGAAAGCATTGCTGCATTGTCGCGACTGGGCTGGAGCGCCGTATTGCTTGGCGCAACTTTTCTGTCCATCGGCTATGCGCTGTCTGCACTTACCCGCAATTCTGTGTCCGCCGCTGGAATGGTGATTGCAATCTGGGTGGTCTTTGTCGTGCTCTACGACCTCGGATTGTTGGGTGCGCTGGTCTACGACGGTGGCGGATATTTTACACAGCAGGTATTCCCCTGGCTTTTGGTTGCCAATCCTGCCGACGCGTTCCGCCTGTTCAATCTTGCAGGCTCCGAGAGCTTGGCCGCCGCCACCGGCCTGACTGGCGCCGTCGGAGCCGTGCCATATTGGGCTGTCGCAGCTTCATTGCTCGGTTGGCCACTGATCGCGCTTTTGCTTGCCCGGATTACACTGCGGAGGGTCGAACCATGAAACGTGCAGCATGGTTAGTTTTCCTGATGATGGCTGCCTGCCGCGAGGATGTAGCAGCCAACAGCCCGGATCCCGTGGCCATGACCGACACAGCGCTTGGGCATTTCTGTCAGATGGCTCTGTCGGATATGGTTGGACCCAAAGCGCAAATCCATCTTGCCGGAATGCCTGATCCTATTTTTTTCGCCCAAGTGCGTGACGGCGTGGCCTATCTCAAGGAACCAGAAAAAACGCATGAAATCAGCGCGATTTATGTAAGCGACATGTCGCAGGCAGAAAGCTGGGAAATCCCAGGCGAGGAGAACTGGATAAGTGCTACGGATGCATTTTTTGTAGTCGGAGCCGCAGTGACCGGTGGCATGGGCGCGCCAGAACTCGCTCCATTTAGCAACCGGGCTGATGCAGATGATTTTGTTGCACTCTATGGCGGGGCGGTGATGCAGATTGCAGAGGTTCCGGCGGCGGCGGTCCTAGGCCCGTTAGAATCTGTCGAGTTGGAAAGGACAGAATGATGCCCAACCTAACGCGACGCCGGTTTATTGCGGTTTCCGCAGCTGCCGGACTGGCGCCAGCGTCAGCTGCCGTCGGGTCGACGGCGGTTTGGCGAGGTATTGCTTTGGGCGCGCGGGCCGAACTTCGAATTAGCGATTTGACCCCAGCCGACGCAGCGCCGATATTCGCTTCAGTTGTCGCCGAAATTTCCCGCCTTGAACAGATCTTCAGCCTTTATCGTCCTAACTCTGAAATCAATCGTCTAAACCACCAGGGCTTTCTCGAAGCTCCGCCAGCGGAACTTCTGCAGGTGCTATCCCTGTCAACCGCATTGCATCGGGCGACGGATGGCGCCTTCGATCCCACGGTACAAGTCTTGTGGAGGCACCTGGCAGACATTGTCCGAGCCGGTGAGGCGCCGATTCCTGAGGACTTTAGCCGCAAAAAAGAGATGGTCGACTGGAAGGCGGTTCATTTTGATTCTTCACGAGTTTTCTTAGATCGTCGCGGAATGGCAATCACCCTAAATGGAGTTGCGCAGGGCTTCATAACCGACAGGATCGCGAGCAAACTGCGCGCCTTCGGCGTCAGGAATGTTCTCGTGGATATGGGCGAGTTAATTGGCCAGGGCACCGGCCCCAACGCTATTCCCTGGAGTGTCGCAATCGCAGATCCAAATGGGAATCCGTCGATGCATCGGGTGACGTTGCGTGATCGCGCTCTGGCAACCTCTGCTCCGCTAGGAACAGTATTGGATAAATCAGGGGCGTTTGGCCACATATTTGACCCAGTGACTTGTCTTCCAACTGCGGGCCTCAAGCAGGTGAGCGTCTCGGCCGAAACCGCGGCTATAGCAGACGGGCTGTCCACAGGGCTCTGCTTGCTGAATCCATCTAAGATCGCAATTGCTTTGCAAGCATTTGATGGCGCACGCCTGGAGAGCAGGATCTTCTAGCTTCCTAACAAGCCATTTGAACAAACGACCGATACAGAAAATGCCAAAGCAGAAGCAGCAGTGATTACGGCGAATTGGCATGCCGTCTTACATGATTTAGCTCTCGTCGGGGAGCACCGCTAATTGAGCAAATCTGTTCGATTGAAGGACCGATGTCCCAAATTCCTATCGCAGCGAACCCTCAAACGGGTAGTTCGACTGGCGGAATTATCTGGACTGGTATACTGGCGCGCTTACTTCGGCTAAAATTAATATAATATCTTCAATGTCTTATATAATTTTTTGGCGGAGGAGGTGGGATTCGAACCCACGGTACGCGTTCACGTACGCCGGTTTTCAAGACCGGTGCATTCGACCACTCTGCCACTCCTCCGGCGGGGAACTCCTACGCGGGCGCATCCGATTCTAAAAGACCATTGACGGCGCATCCTCAATATATCGCAAGCCCGGCGTTTCCGCGCCGATCACTACCGCGCAATTGCTTTCATCTCTGCGGATATCGCTGTAAGCTCTCCGCGGAACCGGCACGTGCGAGGCCGGAACGAGGCACGTCGGCCGATTGGCCAAAAACCGTGACCCAATTGAAGGGTCGAAGGAGCAGGTAGAATGGCATTTGTCACCCCGCGAGTTTTGATGTTCACAGCCGCCGTCATAGTGTCGCTGTCAGCATGCGAGGAAGGCCAGATGTTTGCGCCCGCGACTGATGAAGGCGAGGACGTCGATGGAACTGCCGTAGTGCCCGAGGCACGTGTCGAGATCCAAGAGGTTGAGCGTTCGGACATATTTAGCACGACAGAATTGGCGCTTTGGGACGGCCGCCCTTCGCTAGGCGGGATATGGGTTGCCCATCCCGACGTGGGAGATCCCGAACGCGTTCGCATGAAAAATACCACCAACGGTCAGACAGTTACGGGCGCGCTCTTTCGTCGCGAACGAGCTAATCCCGGTCCGCGGATTCAACTGTCGTCGGATGCCGCTGCGGCGCTTGATGTGCTCGCTGGCCAGCCGACCGAATTAGATATCGTCGTGCTCAGGCAGGAAGAAGTTGTCATCGAGCCCGCGCCGATTCCAGTCGACGAGGCCACGGAAGACACCGAAGACGAAACGACCGAGGAGAATACTTCGGGCAAAACGACCGCGGTCGTTGTCGGTGCAGCAACGGCTGCGAGCGCGGCACCGCCAGAACGTCCGGGCTTTTGGCAGCGTTTCCGTGACAGCTTACGCAATGAGCCCGAACCTTCGGACGATGCCGAAGCGGCTGCCACCCTGGCACCCGCTGACGATGCATCTGTTCCTGACGTGGAAACAGAGCCGTTAGAGCCGTTGGCGGCAGCGGCTGCCGCAATAGATGAAGGCGAAGAAGACGCCGCGTCAACGGAGCAACCCGCACCAGCGAGCGTCGCCACCGCGTCGGCGCCGTCCGGCCTTAAGAACCCGTTTGTACAAGTGGGATTGTTTTCAGTCGAAGCGAATGCAAGCGCGGCGGCCGCAAACCTGCGCCAGTCCGGCATTGTGCCAACAATTGCCGAAGGCGCGAACGGCGATCGTCGTTTCTGGCGCGTTCTTGTCGGCCCGATGACGGGCGCGACCGAACAGGCCGATGTTTTAGCCCAGGTACGTGGGCTTGGTTACTCGGACGCGTTTCTGACGCCCAAATGATCAGCAGAACGGAGACCTCCAAATGTTCCGCCGTGTCACCGCAATTGTCATCGCTTTTGCTCTATCGGCCTGCGCAACCGCCCTCCCCGAGCCCGCCCGCGCGGCATTCGAGACGCGGGCCACTGCGGCATATCTTTATGATATAACCACGGACACAGTTCTTTTCGAAAAAAACGCTGACGCCCCACTGCCGCCCGCTTCAATGTCAAAGCTCATGACACTTTTCATGGCTTTTGAGGCGCTTCGCGACGGGCGTATCACATTAGAAACGACGTTCAGTGTTTCCACTAAAGCCCGGCTAATGGGCGGCTCGACGATGTTCCTGGACGAAACTGACCGGCCGACAGTCGAACAGTTGATCAAAGGGATAATTGTTCAATCAGGTAACGATGCCTGCATTGTTGTCGCCGAGGGACTGGCCGGAAGCGAAGATGCGTTTGCGCGGCAAATGAACGCCCGTGGTGCGGAGCTTGGCCTGACGAATTCGACCTTTGTAAACGCGTCTGGCTGGCCCAATCGAAACCATCGCATGAGCATGCGCGACCTAGGCGTCTTGGCGACCCGGATCATTGTCGAGTTCCCGGAATACTATGGGTATTTCGCGCTGGAAGAATACGATTTTGACGGCCGCTCGCCTTCGAACCGTTTCAATCGAAATCCCGTTTTGGGTCTGGGGCTCGGGGCGGACGGTTTGAAGACAGGACACACCGAAGAGGCGGGTTACGGGCTGGCCGGCTCAGCACTTAGCGGGGAACGGCGAATTGTATTCGTTTTTTCCGGACTTGAAAGCCAAACGGACCGCCGTCAGGAGGCGGAATCGATCATCAATTGGGGATTTCGACAGTTTATTCAGAAACAAGTCGCCACAGCCGGTCAAGCGGTTGCTGAAGCCCCGGTTTGGCTGGGTGATCATCAACAAATAAATCTGGTCGCACGCGATGATATCAGACTGTTGATACCCGCAAACGGGCTAGAGGCGCTGGAAACCAAAGTCGAGTATCGCAGCCCGCTGGAGGCGCCAATCGAACAAGGCGCAGAGGTTGCGCATTTGGTTGTCACCGCGCCCGACATGCCGGAAAAAAGGATCCCGCTGGTTTCGGATCGTAATGTTACCTACGGTGGATTTCTTCCACGCATTCGCGCCTCGGCCCTGGTCTTGTTTGACAAGGCAATGGGACAGGTGCAGACCCTGATGGAATGAGCCGGGGGCGATTTATCACATTTGAAGGCATTGATGGGTCTGGAAAATCCACTCAGGCTCGGTTGCTGCACGACCACCTGAAGAAGTCCGGACTTGACGTCGTCTTGACCCGAGAACCGGGTGGCTCGGCCGGTGCCGAGGAAATTCGTCGCTTGCTTGTGGAGGGAGATCCAGAACGCTGGTCGCCCGAGACCGAGATCTTATTGTTCACCGCCGCGCGTCGCGACCACCTGGAAAAAACGATCCGTCCGGCACTGCAGCGCGGAGCCGTCGTTGTTTCAGATCGATATGCGGATTCAACCCGCGTGTATCAGGGCGCGGCCCGCGGCGAGTTGCGCAATCTGGTCGATACGCTTCATGATGCTGTAATCGCCTTTGAGCCCTTTCTGACATTTGTCATCGATATGGACCCTGAGATTGCCTTAGCGCGCGGTTTGGCACGGCGGTCCGGCGAGGATCGGTTCGAAGATATGGGCGCAGCATTTCAACAGAAACTTCAATGCGGTTTTCGCGCTTTGGCAAACGATTGGCCGGAGCGTTGCCGCCTAATTAACGGCGAGCGGAGCGAAGGCGCTGTCGCCGCCGATATTGCGGCCATCGCAGACGCCCTACTATGAGCGAAGACGGGCTTCACGAGGCCGACCGCATCGACGGCGCGCCACACCCACGCAATACAATTCAATTATTTGGGCACGAAGCGGCAGAACGCGCGTTTGTTGATGCTTATGCCAAAGGTCGCCTGCACCACGCTTGGTTGCTCACCGGCCCCGAGGCATCGGCAAGGCCACTTTCGCTTGGCGGGCGGCGCGGTTTCTGTTGTCAGTGGCGACCGCGCCGAGTGACGCTGGTCTTCTCGGAGAAGCGCCGCCGGCGCCTGACACTCTCGACGTTGCCACAGACGCACTCATTAGTCGACGGATTGCCGCGCTATCAGAGCCTGGCCTGCTATTGATCCGGCGCGCTTGGGACACGGATCGGAAACGCCTGAAAACCCAAATCACTGTGGACGAGGTGCGAAAGCTGGGCGGCTTCTTTGGTCTTTCTTCTGCTGACGGTGGCCACCGGGCCGTCATCGTCGACAGTGCCGACGAGATGAATGTGTCCGCAAGTAATGCGTTGCTAAAAGTCCTGGAGGAGCCGCCTCGAAACGCTACGTTGATCCTAATCTCTCACGCCCCTGCCCGGCTTTTGCCAACTATTCGGTCGCGGTGCCGTGAGTTGCGCCTTTCGGCGCTGTCTCCGGCAGATATGGAACGCGCACTTTCGCAAGCCGGCCACGAGGGTGAGCTGTCACCCGCGCTTCGTACCATCGCAAGCGGTTCAGTGGGAGAGGCAATCCGCCTGCATGCCAACGATGGGCCCGAACTTTATAGCCAAATCATCGAACTCCTAGGCAATTGCCCGCAGATGGATCGCTCGCGTGCAGTGAAATTTGCCGAAACCGTCGCGCAGCGCGGAAATGTCCAGCGACTTGAAACTGCCATTTATCTGCTGGAGCTGGCGATTTCCCGACTGGCATATATAGGTGTCGGCCACACCGCCGAAGCCGATGCTGCTTCCGGCGAAAATGAGAGTTTCCGCGAACTATCGCCGACGCCGCGAGCTGCCCGCAAGTGGGCCGAACTGCAGCACGAAATAACCGGACGATTTCGTCACGGTCGCGATGTAAACGTTGATCCCCAAAGTCTTGTTTTGGACGCGCTTCTAAAGATCAACGAGGCCGCGCGGCATTCTTGACGCCCCAGCGCAAAGCGATGATACGGGTGCCATGCCCGAAGGTGCCTCAATTGCCCCTCTGTTGACCGACAGTCATTGCCACCTCGATTTTCCCCAATTTGACGGCGAAATCGACGCGATATTGAGTCGCGCACGCGCACGCGGCGTGCATCGGATCGTGACGATTTGCACCAAGTTGAGCGGGCTCGCACCGGTTCGAAATTTGGCCGAGGAGCATGACCCAATTTTTTTTGCGATCGGCACGCATCCAATGTCCGCTGCAGACGAACCAATGGTCTCCGCAGAGGAACTGGAACACGTCGCGGCGCATCCAAAATGCGTGGGCATCGGCGAAACCGGTCTTGACTATCACTACACGTCCGAAAGCAAGGCAATTCAGCAGGATAGCCTGAGAATTCACATCGAGGCCGCCCGCCGCACCAATTTGCCGCTGATCATCCACGCGCGTGATGCGGACGATGACATGGCGCGGATTCTGACCGACGAACACGGCGCAGGTGCGTATGACTGCGTCATGCACTGTTTCTCAAGCGGGCCAAACCTCGCACAAGCGGCTTTGGACCTTGGGTTTTATTTGTCAATGTCCGGAATTGCGGCGTTTCCTAAGAGCCAGAGCCTTAGGGATATTTTCGCAGCCTCACCGCTAGAGCGTGTTTTGGTCGAGACCGACGCGCCTTATCTGGCCCCGCCGCCAAACCGCGGAAAATTGAACGAGCCGTCTTTTGTGGCTGATACAGCGCGCGTCGGTGCCGAAATTTTTGGTGTCAGAAATGAAGAGTTTGCGGCAGCAACTGAGGCGAACTTCGAACGCCTGTTCCGAAAGGCCGCGGCGTGGCACAGCTGATCTTTACAATCCTGGGCTGCGGTTCCTCGGGCGGCGTTCCGCGCCTTGGAGACCTTTGGGGCGCTTGCGACCCAAAGAACCCGAAAAATCGGCGGCGGCGCTGCTCACTTTTGGTCGAGCGAGTAAATTCCGGGGGTACAACGCGGGTTTTAATCGATACGTCGCCAGATATGCGCGAGCAATTGCTGGACGCTGGGGTCGGAATTCTTGACGCTGTCATTTTCACACACGGCCATGCAGATCATGTTCACGGTATCGACGATCTGAGGATGATCGTTTTCAATCGCAAAGAGCGCCTTCCGGTTTGGGCCGATGGGCCGACGCAAGAGCGGCTATTGGCAGCCTTTGGATACGCTTTCATTCAGCCAGAAGGCTCACCCTATCCATCGATACTGGATCTTCACACCATCGATGGGCCGGTTTCTATATCCGGCGCGGGCGGGACACTCGAATTTCGCCCGTTCAACGTTGACCATGGCGCGATCGATTCGCTTGGGATTCGGGTGAAAAACGTGGCGTATCTTCCTGATGTTGCAGAGATTCCGGAATCCTCATGGATTGACGTTGCGGACCTCGATGTCTGGATCCTTGATGCCCTGCGCCGCGCTCCGCATCCGACGCATGTTCATCTTGACAAGGCGTTGGAATGGATCGAACGCGCGCAACCCAAACGAGCCATTCTGACGAATATGCATAACGATATGGACTTCGACGAAGTCGCGCGTAACACTCCAAGCAACGTCGAACCTGCCTATGACGGAATGCGCATTGTCGTGGATGACAAATAGCAAATGCAGGAACAATTCGACATCATTCTTCCGGTTTTTCTGCTGATTGCATCTAGCTACGTTTCCGTTTGGCAGCGCTGGATCAGCGATACTGGTGTCGATGGCCTGATGCGTTTATGCAATCTTTCGCCATTTGCTGTCCGCTTTTTCGCGCCATTTCCACTTTAGATTTTGGGGCTATCTTCAACATTCCCCCGCTTTTCGCTTTTTACACTGGTGCGACAGCAAGCTTCTTTTAAGGGGCGCGCGCGTCCTTTTCCAACGCGATTGGACCAATTGTGTCGCGATCGGATTTGTTTGTCTATTTTCAAACTCGGTACTTCTCAGCCTTGCGATCACGGAACGTGCCTATGGCACAGCCGCACTGAATAGAAATTATGCCATTGTCGCACTTCACGCGCCTTATTGTTACATGATGATAGTCCGCGCTGCTATCCCGGCTGCGTTATTTGGCTTGGGAGGCGTGTTGTACCGCTATCGCCCGGAGGGGCGATTTACGATTTATACTAATGACTTGCGCTATCTCTTTAATCCTTCATCCGATAATTACATATGGCCCGGCGTCGGCACTCACGCTGGACCGCGATTCTTTCCGGTCCGCAGCGGTTACAGTGACGATGGCACCTGGCATCAACACATACTTATTCGCGACTATGTACGGTTCAGCCCGCCGGGTTGCCGCCTCGTCAGTCCTGCTTGGAACCTTCTTTCGATTGGCACAATCTGGCTCTGGATCTTTGAAATGCCGTGAAGATGTCTTCACGTCTGCGCAAAATTAACCGAAGTATTACCTTCATTGTGCCCATACTTCGTCACAAATGGGGGGTTAATTGCCGCCATGGGAACTGGAGACGTGCGTATGAGTAATGTAATTGCCTTTCCTCGGCCTGAACCTCGCCAATCACTGCCAACGGCAATCGATGGCGCCACGTTATTCATGCATATCCGGAAAACGACGCTGATCGTTCATCTGGCAAACGCACAGCAGCTCCCCCAAATCACAGGCACAAAGTCGGGTTAAGACCGGCACGGATCTTCCCGGCAAGTCTGTAGCCCAGATTATCGCGCGGAATATTCCTCTATATTGAAACCCAGAATTTGTTAGAAATGCCCCTGCGACAATATTAGGCAGGGCAATGAATTCCTACGATCTAGCCGGCAAGACTGCCGTCATAACTGGCGGTCAACAGGGTATTGGACAGGCT
>Ga0224508_10003882_pt1 | contig 12299 bp, 18 predicted proteins | sample SF_Jan12_sed_USG_4_FD_170157 | JGI IMG/M metagenome (GOLD analysis project Ga0224508, IMG submission 170157) | Sediment microbial communities from San Francisco Bay, California, United States - SF_Jan12_sed_USGS_21 | ecosystem: Environmental > Aquatic > Marine > Sediment | place: USA...
ATAAATCGCGAAATTCCGTTGTATTTAAATTCAGGGTTCCAGAAAACCGATTGTTCAATGAACTCCAGGACCAGCTTGTTTGGAGGGCGATGGGCGTCGGTCCTCCCGCTGTACCAGTCGGCTTACCGTCACCCGAGCCAGCTACACCCCCCGATAGTGACACTGCCAGGGCGTAACCGTTATAGTCTTGAGCGACCCCATCCTTTGTGAACGTTATGGTCAACGGGACCGAGTCCCCCTGGACAAAACACGGGGCGCTGATAGAGATGCCCCTGATCGAATCGGAATTCAGTTTTTGCGTAGCAATATTTACAAATAGATCCATCGCTAATAATTAGCATGTTAAGCCTAAGATCCTAACCTATTCAAACGTGCCTGACGCTTTTTACACCCCTCACAGTTCTTCAAGTTTGTGCCGAGGACACGATCAGCTGCGCGGGCAATAGGTTTCGCCAACCGAGCAACAGTATCGCCGATCAGGATCCGCCCCGAATAATCCCACGGGACACCATGGGGACAATCAAAGTCGCGTTTTTCGGTGAATCCTGAATCTAATATCGATTGCCTAAATGATTCGCTACCCCGACAAGCCACACAATGCGCCCTGCTGGAACAATGGCCTGATTGTGTCCAATTCTTTTTCATGCATCATCCGGCAAACAATTCCCAACCAATATCGGCGAATCACTCGTGACGGTTGCTGTGCCGCCTGCGCCACCTGCATTCCCGTTACAACGATTACCGAGTCCGGGATCCTGACAACCGCTGGTGACAGGATCCACATCCTCGGCGCTATTACACACAGTCACGTTATCCATTGTCTTGTACCGCTCCTTGCATCCCACCTTGGTGCATATCCTGAATCTTATTTCATTAAAATTTCTGAATATATCGGTAATAATTTCTGTCGTGGACGGCGGGGGAACTTGCAATACACCCTGGATCCGTAAATAAACGCCGACGCGCCCGTTGAACGCCAAATTTCCACTCTCCACACAATCAAGCCGTAGCCGATAAACACCATCCAAATTTGTGTCCAATCCGCCACACGTTGAATCGGTTTGCAAATCGGCATTCCAAGATCCGTAGTCGATCTGATACGGAAACCCCGTACCCGCCGGGATATTGAAAACCCCATTAGGATCCGTACCCGTAAAATTATTAAACGATCTTAGACCGTTCGGAGCGTTGGTGTGTGCGCACGTATTACACGGCCAACTGATACCTGAAACCACTAACGTATATGCTCCTATATTGTCATATGGCACCTCACCAAAAAACCCCCAACACGCATTATCGGGGCAGCTGCAACCATCCACAAAAGGGAATGTGCCACCGACCGTGAACAGATCGGGATCAGATTGCCGAACTAATCGTTTTGGCGTGCCATCCCAAATCTCCGTCTCATCCAGGCGATCATTGTCTGGTGGCAATATTAAAGTCATATCGTACGGAAACTTAGACGCTTCATAAGCAGGAACCCGTCTGGTGTATTACAAGTGACCTCAAACCCGACCATATCAATCCAGCCGTTGCGTTGTAGATTCTGCTGTGGAATCGTGACCGTTTGAGCCGTGTCATCACTCGTTGTGATCTCGCCGATCAACACATAAAATTTATCGGGGGGAGCGCCAGTGGTCGAGCTTCCGTCCGGCTGATCGGGGAACAATGGCCACCCAGTTGATCCGTGCATTATTGTCGAGGACACGACCGTGCCCTGTTGCGGACCGTCAGCGGCATCGATGAGGACTTCGATATAAACTTTGTAAAGGGTCGACGATTCGGGGACCACTATGTCGAGCGGTATCGCCGCCGTATCGTCATTGTCGGGGTGCTGATTGTTCACCAGACCGCCACGCACACGAAACGTCCGCCAATCGCTCACCGTCGGATTATCAGGATCAGGCGTGTGCTGATACAACTGAAACGGGAACTGTGTGGCAACAACACCAGCCGCGCCACCCATAAACCGTCGACGACTTCGCTTCGGCAATCGCAGACTCGTCCCGCTCGATAACTGTGTGAGTTCGGATCCGCGACCAAAGAGGGAGTTGACCTGACTCTTACGTTCTTGCTGGACGATCTGATTGTGCGAGCGCGCCGTGATCGGTGCGCCAGGCTGAACTTCGTTTGGTAGCGAGCTGCTCATCAGCTGTAAAGGTTGTTAAATTTACTATCCCAACCCTCGGGAGAATATGACCACTCCTCGGCAAGTTCCCCAAAACTGCCGTGATCGATCACGCGATGCGCCGTCTTAAGCCAATTCGCTGCGGATCCTGGCAAGCCATGCCCTGGATACTCGCGCTTGCCCGTCTGCCCAAAGTTCGAGAGCGTGACGGTTGTAAAACCTTCACGCCGCCGAAAGATCACGGTTGGGACAAGATAGGAATCGACCCCGAGGGTCTTGTAACGAATAAAATCTGCAATCAATCCGTTGAATGTCAACTGACGATAACCGCCGGACTCCGTTGCCCCACGCGGATATTGATGGAGTTCAATGCCGAAAAACACAGTGATCGTTGATGTGTCATCCTCGAAATCCAAAAACAATTGTTCAACGAGATCAGCCTGGCGTAATTCTTTAGGAGTCAACGACGCAAAAAATGGGTGCAATTCTAGCGGTACCTGTTGCACCCCGACATCTAACTCAAACACCTGCGTCCCGATGGCGATGCCGCCCGTCCTGGGTGACACGATCTCGGGTGATCGATAGATGAGTTTAACGTTCGACTGATACCCGTCGGGCTGCGGTTCGATCAATATGTCACGCAGAAATGTGGTCTCATACGGAGGATCATCGGCAACACCGATGGCAGGGATCAATCCCTCCGCTTGCTGACGTTGCACAGCAAAGTTGTATTCGACCTCGATGCCGACGTCCGTCCCGTTGATCTGGGTTTTGCGAACCTTCGGGCTGTTCGCCTGACGTTTCAGATCCGTGAGCAAATCGCCGACTACAATATGTTCGTTTTCTTGTGACATAGTTTACCTATTGAAATGTGCCGCCCGTGCCGCCCGTGCCTGCTATAGATTTTAATTGTTCAAGTATGGCGGTCTGTGTGACCCGATCCGCCTCGGCAATGCGAACAGCTTCTTGCAACCGATCCTCCATGGTCTTGAATCCTCGACCACCAGCGAAGACCGAACGAGATCCCGAGCCGACCCCTCCAACGCTGCGGAGTGCGCTCGATACGAGACGCCCTGGATCTTCGGACGTCTGTGAGAGTGCAGAGAGCAGATCCCTGTCCCCGCCATCATCGCGTTTTGTTCGTTCAGCTTCAACTTTAAGTTGCTTTTCAACACTAAGTTGAGAGATTTTTAGTTGCAGAATTTGGCCTTCTAGCTCTGCTCTACGTTTTGCGTCCGTAGTGATAAAAGCTTCACTCGCAAGATTGGCAATCTTCTGTTGCACCTTCAATAACAACTCGGCTGTAGTAAGTTGTTTATCGGAAAAGTCCTCTGCAAGTTTGGCGTTCCGCTCGATGATCTTTTGCAGTTCGTCTCGTTGTGCCGCTTCTCGTGCGAGTTCGTCAACCAAACCACGTTGAATCTTTGCCTTTTTTTCTAAATCCAAATCGTTACCCTTGGCAGGAGTCAACAACTGTTTAATCTCTTCCAGTTTCTTTTCTTTGTTTAAGTCTGAAATCGCCTTATCAACACCATTTATTTTATCAAGAAATAAATCAACTTGTAATCCAAGAATTTTGAACGCTGCGACGATTCCATTGACAACAAAAATTACACGCTTGAGTGCATCTGCAATAATCGGAGCAAATGTTGCCTTCAATGCCGCCATTTCATCTTTGATAATATTGAGCTGACGGATTGTGTCGTTTTCTATAAGGGGGGCTTGATCAAATAAATTCTGAATCTCTTCTCGACCGAGTTTTAGAATTGGAACAATTTCAGCCCCACGCTTACCCATCACGCGAACCACATCTGCAAACGCCTGTCCCTGATCAGCTGCATTTCTAACCTCATCGGCAATCACAAGAAATTGTTCTTCTACATTGAGCGATTTAATCTTCTCAGCATTTAAGCCAAGCCGTTCAAGTGATTCCTCATAACGTTTGTTTCCATCCAGTGCATCGCGACCACTTGCTATCAAGCGAATGAATGCGCCATTGAGATCGCTCAGGTTCGTCTTGGTTTGATCTGCGGCAAACTGCAAGCGTTGGATCTGATCTGTACTCAACCCAAACTGGATTGATAGCTTCTCGATTTTTTCTGCCGCTTCAAGCGAACTACGAGCAAGCGATACTATGGCCGCCACACTAAACGCAGCGGCTAACTGTGGACCGATTGACTTAACCGATGCCTTCAGCTTATTGACGCCCGTGACAGCCCGATCTGTCGACTTGGTAAAACTCGAAGAATCGCCCGTCAGCCTGGCTTTAAGTTCAGCGACTGGCATTAGTTTCTCCGTTCGGTTTGGGCAGAGGTTGCGTTTGTCTCAGCCGTTCGGCGATTCGATCTTCTTCGTCGGAAACCACCATCTTGTCGTTGCCGGATGCTGCCGTCACATACCACACCGCCAACCCATACGGACAATTCCACGCCTGGGACTCAGTAAAATGCAGCTGCTTCATCAAAGCTGTAGCGAGCAATAATTCGGTCGGGAGCTTCGGTTGTTTCGACGTGTCGTCAGGTTCCCAAAACTTCGGATACTGTAAGAACGCGGTGAAATATTCGTTGAGCTGTTCGACGATGGCATCGACGCTGCCCTTGTGGTTTTGTTTAAACCATTGCTTAAATTCTTTCTTGCAATCTTGGCGGGATAATTTGAACAGCCATAGACGCGCATCCTCGAACGTGCGAGAACAGATCCCGACCGCCTTAAAGCATTCGTAAGCAGACAAAACGCCATCGACCCGAAAGGGTGAATCGATGGCGTGTAGTAATACGGCGTGACCTAGTGAGAAACGGCGAAGAGGTCGACCGTATAACGTCTGCGGTTCTGCAATGAGAGCTTCATGAAATTCATTAAGCATGTCATCGGCTTATCAAGGAATTACACCTGCCCAACGATCATAGTTCAGTGTCCAGGATGCCACCCCGTTGTTTGTGCCATTGCGCACGGCACTGACAAAATAGAAATTGGTCTGCCCATCAATCGTGATTGCATCGCCAACCGTGGGGAGCGTGACCGGATCGAGAGCAAATGCGGTGATCGATGCCGCGCCAGCTGCGCCCTCGTTGAATCTGATGTCGGCAATGTTGCTGCCTTTCTCATCCTTCACCACGACCGATTCGTGCGAAACTTTCGTAATGTTAATCGACTGGATAACGAATCCAGTGATCAAATCTTCGGGTGTACCGAAGTCCCATGTATTTGCGCCTATTTGGATTTCAGGGAGTGCTGGCATATATCACCTAGTCGCTAAAAATGATGAACTCGCAGTCACACGCCGCCGTGTCGGCGATTGCAAAAAGTGTTGTTCCGTCGAGGCGAAATGGGAAAACCTCGCCGGCTTTCACTCGGATGGTGTAAACGCCAGTAGTTGCACCTAGCTGCACGAAATTTGTGGCGTCTAGGTTTTTAACAAGGATCACTCCAGGCGTAACAACATCGCCCATTGCGACCGCTTCCTCAGATGTGCCGACACTAACGACGGCTGCTTGTCTGGGTACGCCGCTGACGTCAATTTGAATATCGGGGTTCTGCGACAGCGTGACGCTGCCCTTAGTGTAAGTTAAAGATGTTCGTAGTCTTAATTCGTTGGCCATGTATGTTTCCTCGCCAACAAGGGATGTGTTAAGCGGGATTAATCCACTGCGCAATGATCTGATAGGCGCGAGTAAACACCCACACGGCTTGCTCGGATTCGACCGATGCAGATGCCGCCAACGGGATCACGCCCGTGACATAAATCTCTGTATTTGTTAGAGCTGCCGCGAGCCTATCGTAATTGCCCTTTCGGATCTCTGCGGCGCTGGATAGAATACAATCTTCAACGAGAGCAACACGCCGCCTGTGTTCTGCTGCGCCGTCCTGGATCTTGGTCATGACTGACACATTCAAGTTGATCGCCCATGTGCTAGTCCCGTGTATCAATTCCTCATCGGAGTCGGCAGCTACCAGGACATGAGATCCCTCGATCTCAGTGTCGCTGACCTGTGTCCTGATCGGCAGATTCGTCGACGCTAAAAAAGCGGCAACAGAGTCCTCTACCTTAAAAAATACGTCACCGTATGGAGGGGGGAGCGCCATCAGTTAATCGGTGGACGAGTCGACGGGGTCGTTGCCTGATCATAAAATTGTTGGTCGTCGGCCTCTTTGCGGGCATCGATCAATCGTTGGTGTCTGGTCTTGCCCAGACCCATACCAGCTTTGACTTTGATGTTCGCTTTGAAGTCGACATATCGTGGCTCTTTTTTTGGTTGGTCTTCACTCATCTCAAGATTCCTCCCACTGTTGCACTGAATTTCTTTGCTGTTTTTTGCAGTTGCCGAATGGCAAACCGTTTCATGTCTCTGGAAACATCTCTGACCGCCCTTTGGAGCGGTGGATTTCCAAATTGATTGAGCGCCCTGGCGCCTGTTCGACTGTCACCTGTCGCCGTGTTGCGCAGCTCCGCAATCAAGCGGCCTGGTGTTGCAATTTTGGCGGATCCCTTCGGTCGTCCGCGTTGCTTGAGTCCTCGTGTCTTGAGCGGGATCCCACGCGCTGCGGCAAACTTCTGCATGGCTGTGATCCAGCCGCTTGCAATAAATCCGACCGAACGTGCCCTGGCATTGATGATTTTTCGGCTCTCACGGCGCGCCTCGGCTCTCGTGATCTTCTGCCCTGGGTTCTTGGCCTTCAATGTTTTGGTGATGAACGCTGGCCACCAAGGTTGATTGACTAGTGCGCGGATCTGTGCGCGGTTCGCTCGTTTGGTGAACCTGATCACGCGGAAAGCGATGTTGCTGCCCGCACGATTCAGGATACTGGCCATGTCTTTGCCCGTAGCCTTCTTGTAAAGCCGTATCGCCTGTTCAAATTCCCGTGTGTCGAGTTGAAGATTGGCAGACATGACTAGGTGACCTCCTCCAAACCTATCTCGATGATCGGACTCATCGGGGACGATTCAATGCTATCAATCTCGTACCGTTTGCCGTCCATCGTCACCTCTGCGCGTTTGTTCGGCAATAGAGTGAAGTCGGCTTTCCGAGCATACAACCTGAACGCATAACGATCATGGTCACCACCCACCATCAGTTCAGGATTGTTTTCGGGCGGGTCCGTATACCCGTTATGAGTCACGCCTTCAATAACGAACGCGACACTATATTCGCTGATCGCCTCTACGACATCCGCGTCTAGATCTGTCAGGTTAATTGCCATCTATCAAACACCTATTCTCCCAGGGAGAAGGGCGATCCCCTGGAGGGAGGACCGCCCCGCACGTCTACGACATTGAGCGCTCGGGAATATTAAGCGCTCGGTTTTTGGGCTTTCTTCTTCGGACTCTCCGTGGTCGGAGATGGTTGCGGACGATTGATCCATCGGCGACGATAACGTGGGTTGATGAGTAGGGTTAACTCATCATAACCCCCGCCAAGCTTCGCCTGCAATGATCGGAACTGCTCCTCGGCCTTTGCAGCGTCTACCATTGGCAGACAGCAAACTGCTTCGGGTTTGCCCTTTTTGACTCCTACGACTACGCAGTATTTAATCATTAGATGCTCGTCATTCTGCTGAGACTGTCTGTGCCCTTGGCTACGCCATAAAGCACTCCACCCTCGAAACGGAATTTCCTGTCGTCCTCGGAATACCAAGCACGAGTCTGCAACGTGAATCCGCTGCCTGGCTCGGTTGCATTCGCAATAACACCCTTGAAGTTCTCGGGGGTGGCTGGTGCGCGACCTGCCAAGACTAACGCCTGCGGTCCGGTAGCGAATCCGACAAGGTTCTCAGCGTTGGCCGGGATGTCCGTGTACTCTTCCACGCGGAATCCACCCAGACCAGGAATGACACCCTGACGAGTAGCTTCAGAGCCACCGTATGCGTCAGCTGACTGGATGTTCGCGTCGTTCAAGAGCGCCTCGAAGTAATCGGGTGACAGCATCAAAGTGCGCTGTTGTTTTGGAACCTTTTTGTTCGTGAGCGCTTTACCGAGAGCATTGACGCTATCGGCGCTAAATGTACCAGCTGCGCCAACGAATCCTGCCGCTCCATAGTTCGCGTTAGTAACAAGCGCGAGCAATGTGTCATAGAAGTCGTTGACAACCGCGTGGACTAGCGGGCGGACAAATATGCTGTTCAAGTTGACAGCGGATTCTGTCCATTCTTTATCGGAAAATGCGATTCGTACACCCTTCCAATTGGATAGAGTGATCGTGACCGCGGTTGAAGTCGAATCAGCGTCAGCTGTTGTGGCTGCAAAATCTTGTGCCGTGTAAGCAGATGCGACTCGGGTCGTTATGCTTGCGCCTACGCTTGCGACCTCTGGTGAGAAGTCGGTCGAAAAGGCATCAAGTCGGGGCATCTCATCGAGCAATGCGTCCAACGTCATGTTGGAAATCGCTGCGAGATTGACTCCGTTGAGAGTATTCGCCATTGATTATCTCCTATTAAGCGCCAAAAGCGCTTTCTGGTTGGTCGACCAGTAATCGCGTTTTGCTTGTGCGTCCTGGATCGATTCGTATTCGTCCCAACTCGGAGCGGCGGCATCTGTGGTGTCGTCTGTTTGACCAGGAAGCGGCGCGATACCAGCCGCAGCAATTGCAGCTGTTACCTGTGAAGCGGCCTCTTTTTCGACTAGTGCGGCGATTTCCTCTTCTGTCGGTTGTTTTGGTTCGGTCTGACTCGCCTCGATTAGTGCGATGCGATCAGCTAGAGCGTGAAGATTCTCGATCTCAGTCCTGATCGAGTTGATCTCATTTAAAATGTCCTGATCGCCTTGGTTCTTTGATTCCTTGGCGTTGATCAGGTCTTCGATTTTTGAAAAGGCTTCCTCGGCGGTCTTAGCGCCGAGCTTATCTGATAGGTCGTTTGATAGTTTGATAGATAGCATTGGTTTTCCTCGCCAATGCTTCATGTGTTAAGCGGAAGCGCCGAACCGACTGATGACCTCATCAAACGTGGCAATGTCATCAACTAAACCCGCATCGACAGCGTCCGTCCCGATAAAGACACGACCGTCAGCGCTCATGGTCTGGGCTGCTTCAGCTGTAACACCTCGACCACGGGCAACTGCATCGATGAACATGGAATGGAACTTCATCACCTGCGCTTGGATGTCGCGTGCTGCCGCCTCTCTCATCGGCTCAGCAACCTTCGCATCGGCGCTAGTAAAGATGTGAGTATCAATGCCCTCATTCGTGAGCATCCGCGTTGAATCCATCACGGCAGCGATCACGCCGATGCTGCCAACCCCTGACCCTTCGCTAGCGAACACGATGTCCGCCTGAGATCCTAACCAATACGCCGCGGACGCCATCATCCCATCAGCGAACGCAATCAGCGTCTTGTCGCTGGACTCTTTGATGGCGTTGATCCGTGACGCTAATTCAGGAACACCCGAGACCGTACCGCCTGGCGAATCGACCCGCAGCATCACCGCACGATCATCGTTCTCCATGGCCGCATCGAGCTGAGTCTGGATCTGTGTCGTGGTTGTCACGTCTCCAAACAATGCGTCGAACAGGTTGAGCCGTTTAGAGATGGTCCCGCGAATATCGATCACACTTACACCATTGATTGATTCGGGTTCGTTCTGCGGTTGTGGCAGTTCAAATTGGATGGTCTCAGCATCGATAATGCGTTGCATACTCTGCATCTTGACGAGCGCCTCGCGGGTAATACCCCATGGTTGGCCATAGACATATTTTTTCAGTGTGATCGGATTCATTCGTCGGCCTCGTTTCGCTTCTGATTGTTCGGTGGAGCTGGGGGTGGATTGGTGTCGTCCTCGGGTTCTGGCTCAATACTGTTGTTTGGTATGTTTGCCCCGGTGCCACCAACCCCCAGATTGGCAATTTTCTGCGGTGGTACATCAAATTCAGTAGCAAGATCCTGGACCAATCGACATTCTTTCGCCCGTTGCGTGAGCTGCTCCTCATAATCGAGACCCCGCGATGCGTAGTGTTCCTGCGCGGTCTTTAGTCCCGATTTCCAGTCGTTGAGATCCGCAGCGGCATCTCGTCCAGCATCGATACTCAAACGGGCGGGAGGAGTCCAGTCGACATTCCACCAGTCGGGCGGAGCGGGTGGTAACATGCCGATCTGGATCCCGCGAGAGATGGCAAACTGCCAATATCGATTGGCGAACCTCATTAAAATCTGTTGCGTCCGTTTGATCGCTTTCTCGGCCTTGGCGATCTCTAGCCTGACAGCTGGTCCTGTCAATTTGTCTGGCTGAAACGCTAAGAAGAACGGCCAACCCATTCCCATGCATGACATCTTAAGCAGATGATCCATTAAGCCATGCCACGCTGGCGACGGACGATCATTTTTGAACGCCTCAAAGTCTAGTCCTCCACCGACAATGGGGATCTGGCCTCTTTTGAAATCTTCGAGCTGCAATGGATCCTGATCGGTGGTCGTGCCCTGATCGAATGCGTCGGTATCCATGCCCGTGGGTGTACGCTTGAGCATACCGATCATCGACGACATCTTGACCGCTGTTGTCTCGGCGCCTTTGATGTCTTGCATGTCCATCAAGGCAGCTGCGGCATGCGCGAGATGTGTCAGTCCTCGGGTCTGATCTGTACTCTCTGCGTCGTAGTTGTGGATGACAGATTGAGCCTGGACCCGTCTAAATTTATTGTCGCCGATGGCGATCTTGTACGCGGTCGGGCGACCTGCCGCATTTAAAAACACGCCTTGTACGGTCTTGTCCTCTGGCTCGGCTTTGACTCGATGAGCGCGCACCGCTTGGAGTTGCGGGAATCCGTTGCCCGATTCACTTAGGATATAGAAGTTGTCCCCATCGACGTTGATGTCGACCACCGTCAGCCATAAATGATCCCAAAACGTAAAACGGCCTGTAACGTCCGCGATCTTCGCGGCATTCCAAAAAAAGGTCTCGGCTTGATCCGCCCATGCGCGGTCCTCGCTCCTACTCTGTGGGACAAACCCGCCGACTGTCGAATATGTTGCAAGATCTTTGATGACAGATCGCACCTCGCCCATGTTGGCGTAGAGACGGCGAGCGGTACTCATGAGATCCTCGCGGCGCCCTACGTCGAACACTTTGTCGTTATCCATTAGGATCTGCGGATGATTGATCCTGTGCCGACTGAATCCCGCCCCCTCGATGTAGTCTGTGTATGCCCTGAATTTAAGGCGACTTAGTTTGGCTTTAGGAGAGAAGAGTCCGACCAGATTGTCGGATGCCCGTTGTAGTTGTTTAACCATGGCTAGAAACTGAACGAGGCATGTCGTTTTGTGACGAACCGCTTATCGATTCTTAATAGAGCGTGGACAGCCTCGTCCATGACTTCGTTAGCGGACCGCACAACTTGTTTTCCAAAAGAATTGCCGCCGATCGTCCAGTTAACCAACACAGTCTCCTGACCATTTGCCAGCGCGGTCTTCGCTGCAATTGCGCGAGCTTTGATCTCTTCGCGGGTAGTGATACCCGCTAAATATTCACGATAGTATGATCCTGTGGCAGCCATCCAACCAAGGACTGGATGTTAAGCATTAACAACAATGGTTGCACACGGCCTGTCCGCGGCGACGGTAGCACACGGTTTGATGACCGATACGGATGCAGTGATGGGATCGGTCGAGACCGTAGCCGTCGCACCGATCAAGATCAGTCCCCCCGTGAATGTGGCGGTCACGCTCGACACCGCGTCCGACTGCGCCGCGAGCTTGGTGTTTACTTTGAGATCGGCCGTGACAGCGGATACACCATCCGATTGCGCCGCGAACTTGGTGTCGACTTTGAGATCCGATGTGACGGTTGAAACCCCTGCAACCGTTGCCGCCAGATCAACGAATGTCACACCAAGATCGACTGTGAGATCCGCAGCGACCGTCGACACTCCGTCCGACTGCGCGGCGAGTAGCTTGACCAATGTAAGATCCGCCGTGACGGTCGAGACCGCAGCGGGAGCTGCCGCAAGCTTGGTGTCAACCTTCAGATCAGCGGCGACCGTCGAGACTCCGTCCGACTGTGCAACCAGATCCGTCGATACCTTTAGATCACCAGCGACGGTCGAAACCGCGTCCGACTGCGCAACTAATGCGATGACCTTTGTCAGATCCGCTGTAACCGTCGACACCCCTGCTACCGTAGCCGCAAGATCGGTGAATACCTTCAAGTCCGCAGCGACGGTCGAGACCGCGGCGGGAGCTGCCGCAA
>Ga0224508_10003883_pt1 | contig 12299 bp, 7 predicted proteins | sample SF_Jan12_sed_USG_4_FD_170157 | JGI IMG/M metagenome (GOLD analysis project Ga0224508, IMG submission 170157) | Sediment microbial communities from San Francisco Bay, California, United States - SF_Jan12_sed_USGS_21 | ecosystem: Environmental > Aquatic > Marine > Sediment | place: USA: California...
TACGACATGCAGCTCGGGCTCGATCTGACCGCGCACCTCGGAATCTCGTTCGACTGGTCGTACGTCGAAACGGGTATGCATGGGTCGGACGGAGTAAAGCTGGGCGAGCTCACTCTGACGACGGCGGTGCCCGCGATTCGAGCCCGTTTCCCGCAGGCGAACGACCGGCTCACCCCCTGGGTCTCCGGCGGCTTCGGGTTCGCATGGCTGGTGGCCAACGATCGGACCCCGGCCGGCCGGATGCGGGTGTCGGCGGACCGTCGCAAACACATGACGTCGGCCGTGAGCTTCGCGGGGGGTGTTGACTGGTTCGTTCGACCGAACGTGGCGCTCGGTGCGACTGCGAGGTACTCCCGGGCCGATCGGGAGGTACTCCTCGCGGATGGCGCGATCGACCCCGACGGGCCGACGACCACGGGCGTCGGAGCGTTCCTGAGCTGGGGAGTCCTGGTTCGGTACTACATTCCCGAGACGGCACCAGGCGGACTCTTCCGGGGTGTCGACTGGGGGTCGGACGACCCGGACCGGCTGCAACCCTACTTCACTGGCGCGGTCGGTGTGCGCCGGTACCTGCACCGGGACGTGACCCCGGACGCATTCCTATGGTCTCGAGAGGATGGAGAGCAGGCCTCGGCGGTCGTTCTCGGCCTGGGGTTCGACCGGCTCTGGGGAGTGGAGATCTCCGCCGTGTTCCACGAGGCGAACCTCTGGTCCGGCACACGCGACGACCCGGGCAGCAAGCTCGTGGAGATCGGGGCCTGGGTGATTGCGCCCCAGGTGCACCGGAGGTTCGACACCGGCTGGAGCTGGCTCAGCCCGTTCGTCTCCGCAGGGGTCGGAATCGGTCTCGCCGAGACGAACGACCCCGCTCCGGCCAACCGGACGGATCCGCGAGCCGGTTATCGTACGGACGACATCGGACTGGCCGGCTCGGCGGGCGGCGGACTGGACGTGAAGGTGGGCACGAACCTCATGCTGCTTCTGGACGTGCGGTACGTGCACCATCGGTCGAGGATTCAACGCCCCGACGAAACCCTCGAGCTCGACCTTTCCTCCCTTCAGTTCATGGCCGGAGCCCGCGTCTACTTCCGTTAGACTCTCCCGTCTTCCGTCAGGCCGCCCCGCGAGATCCGGGGGGCAGCGTCCCGGCCATCATTCGTCGACCCGGGCCAGCTCGGCTTCGAGACGCTCCCACTCAGCAAAGCGCTCCGCCATCTCGCCCTGCAGACGCTCCCGCTCGCCCTCGAGCTCGGACACCTCCCCGGGCCCGGCGGACTCGTAGAAGTCGGGCTGGCAGAACTTCTCGTCGATCTCGGCGATCCGTAGCTCCGCCTTCTCGACTCTCGCGAGCGCCCGATCGCGCCGCTTCCGCATCTCACGCAGTCGGTTGGGGCTGATGCCGCCACCGATGGGCTCGGCCTTCCTTTGCGGTCGCTGGATCTCGTCGGCCGAGGAATCCGGGGACGTGCCGGTGTCCGACCCCCGCTTCGCCTTCCTCTTCTCCTTCTGCGCCTTCAGGACAACGGTGTCTACGTCGAGGTGGTCATCCCCGCAGAAGTGGACGTACTCCTCGTACGTGCCCACGAAGTCCCGTATGTCGTCTTCGGTGATCTCGACCACGCGGGTGGCGAGCTGCCCGACGAACCACCGGTCGTGGGAGACGAAGATCAGGGTGCCGTCATACTCCCGGAGAGACTCGACCAACGCTTCGATCGACTCGAGATCCAGGTGGTTCGTCGGCTCGTCGAGGACCAGGACGTTCGGCCGCTCGATCGCGATCCGACAGAACACGAGCCGGGCAGCCTCTCCGCCGGAGAGCGCCCCCAGGCGTTTCGCCGCGTCGTCGCCCGAGAACAGCACCCGGGCGAGCTCGCCGCGCACGAAGCCGATGGTTTTTCCCGGAGCGAGACTCGTGATCCACTCCTCCGCCGACCACTTCGGGTTCTCGAACTGATCCTTGTGATCCTGGGCGAAGTAGCTCGGGTGCGTCTCATAGCCCCACTCCACCTCTCCGTCGTCGGCGGCGAGATCGTCCATCACGATCTTGAGGAGGGTGGACTTGCCGATCCCGTTCGGCCCCATGATCGCGATTCGATCGCCGCGCGCTACCTCCAGATCGACGCCGTGCAGGACCTGGTTCTCCTCGAACGCCTTCCGGACCCCCGTGATTTTCAGCACCTCCCGCCCGCTCGGGCGACGCTGCTCGAACCGGAAGTTCGGATACCGTCTCGAGGTCTGCGGTAGGGCTTCGAGAGATTCGGCCTTCTTCTCGATCATCCTGACCCGGCTCTGCGCCTGCCGCGCCTTGCTCGCCTTCGCCCGGAACCGATCCACGAATACCTGGTGGTGCGCGATCTCCCGCTCGCGGTTCGCGATCTCCTTCTCGCGGCGCTCACGGTCCCCCGCCTTCTGCGTCAGAAAGCCGTCGTAGTTTCCCGTGTAAAGGGTGACGGCCTCGTAGTCCACGTCGAGGATGTGAGACGAAACGTTGTCCAGGAACCGGTGGTCATGAGAGATCACGACGACCGAGCCGGTATACTTCTGCAGGAACTTCTCGAGCCACCGAATCGAGAGGATATCGAGGTGGTTCGTCGGTTCGTCGAGCAGAAGCACGTCCGGAGAACCCGCGAGCGTCTGCGCGAGCAGCACGCGCAGCTTGAACCCACCCGAGAGAGTAGAGAGCCGATCGCGGTGGATCGCCGTGGGGAAGCCCAATCCCTCGAGGATCTCCGCAGCCCGGGACTCGGCGGTGTACCCGTCGTGTCGTTGTACGATCTCCTCGAGATCCGAGAACAGATCCGCATCGAATTCGTCGTCCGGGGCCGCCAGGAGCGCCTCCTTCCGGACCATCGCGTCCCACAGCTCCGGGTTCCCCATCAGGGCGACGCCGAGGATCTCCTCGTCTTCGTAGAGAAACTGATCCTGGCGGAGCACCCCGAGCCGGGCTCGACGGGGGATATTCACCGATCCCTCGGTGGGCTCGAGCTCACCGCTCAGGATGTTGAGGAGCGTCGTCTTCCCCGAGCCGTTCGCACCCACGAGGCCGTAACACTCGCCCTGATTGAGCTGGAAGGAGACATCACGGAAGAGGACCTGATCCCCAAAGGACATCCCCACGCCCGAGGCCGAGATCATGCCGGCACGTCCACCCGCACCGACCCGACGGCCAGTCCGGCCGCGAGCAACATGAGAACGACGGTCTTCCGGTCGCTCAAACGGGACCCAGCGCTCGGAGGTATTCGCGGTCCCACGCCGCGATCGCGCTCTCGAGCTCCGAATACGGCCCGGGGCGGTACGCCCGTGACGCGATCCCCTTCTGCGACAGCTCGCTCACCTGCCAGTCCTGCTTGTTCGTCGTGTTCCAGAACTCGATCGCGTCCGACGGGTCGAAATCCTGGGCCGCCATCGCCTCGGGGTGGAAGAGCCAGTCGCAGACGATCCTCGTGCGATCCACCGCGAGGCGCTCGATCCGGTGGACAAGCACGTAGTCGGGATGGAGGCTCAGCAGCAGGTTCGGGAAGATCGTGTAGTACTGTACGAGGTTGAGGTCTTCACCATCGATTCCCGGGAGGGGAGCGGCGCACCGCTGCCCCGACATCGTCATGCTCCCGCCCTCGATCGACATGCGCATCGGCCCGCCGAGAAACGGTCCCTCCTCGAGGTCGTTCCACGCGTTCCGAAACGGGGTCAGCCGGTTCAGCTGCGGATGCAGACTCGGGCAGTGATAGCACTCCGAGTAGTTCTGGAATACGAGCTTCCAGTTCGCGTCGATCTCGTACACGATGCGGTGGGCGAGATCGAGCTCACCCCAGTGCCAACGATCGAATTTCCCGATCAGAGTACCGAACGCGCTCTCGAAGGGCTCGGCGTCCGGATCGAGATTGACGAAGATCCCTCCCTCCCACTCGCTGACCGCAACGCTATGCAGCGGGTAGTCTTCGGCGCAGAAGCCGTCCACCTCGTCCATGAACGGCGCGCCGATCAGCGCCCCGTCGAGACCGTAGGTCCACGCGTGATATGGGCACTGGATCGATTTCGAAAAGCTTCCCTCCGGCACGTCCGTTAGGCGGGTACCGCGGTGCCGACAGACGTTGTGAAACGCCTGTATCCGGTCGTCCCCATCCCGAAGTACGATGACGCTCTCGGCGTCGACCTCGAACAGGAAATAGTCGCCTCGGCTCAGGCTCGACCCGCGGCCGGCGTAGAGCCACCGTCGGAGCAGGATGCGCTCGGTCTCCGCGTCGAAGACCTCTTTCGAGGCGTAGTACTTCCGCTCCAGCGTCCGTGCGCCGGCCGCGGTCCGTGTCGTCATTCCGGTTCCCTGTACTTGATCCGTTGTCGGGCGGTTTGCGCCCGGGAGACCCGCAGGCATCCTCTTCGCGGACAAGCTACACGGACACGGGTCGAACGCGAGACGATGACGGCGAGACACCCTGACGCCGTGTGATCGAAGGGGGTGGGCCGAAGCGACCCGATTTGAATATCCCATATCAGATGATGTAAATTCATCAAGTAATTGTATTGCAACTGTTTACGGGCATCCATCGATCTCTCTGGGTGCGGCACGGTCCGTGTATCCGTAAACGGTGGAGGTGCATCATGTTGACGAGACGTACCGTGTGGCTCGTGGCGCTCGCCTCGCTTGTGGTCCCCCAGTCGCAGGGTGCGTTGTACGGTCAGGCCAGTCAGGAATCGCTGATTCTGCCTCAGGGATCCAGGGTACGCGTGTCCGTACGCGTGATCCGGAACGCCCAGGGGCAGACGATCTGGCCAGCCCGCCGTCTGAAGGGGTCGGTCCATCAGGTCACCGGCGATTCGCTCTACTTTACCCCCGAAGACGCGGACGGCCCTTCGGCCGTATCCATCGGCGACATTTCCAGGCTCGAGGTCGTCACCGGGCGACGACGCAACTGGGATCGAGGTCTGATGATCGGGGGAGGCATCGGCGTCCTCGGGGCACTCGGGTGGGTCGCGATTTGCTCCGATGTCGATTGCGAGGGGGAGGAGGCCATGATGGCTCTTTCCGTCGTCTTCTACGGCGCCCTTGGGGCCGGGATCGGGGCCTTGAGCTCTCGCGACACGTGGGACGACATCCCGTTCGATGACCTGCGGCCCACGATGGGGGTCTTCGCGGGCCGGCCGTTTGTCGGATTCAGGCTGGCCACTCCCTGGCAACGCCCGCCATGACCCCCCGATCGAGCGCCATCCTCATCCCTTTCTTCGCATGCCTCTCCGGTTCGCCCGTCTGGTCTCAGGAGGCGGGACCCGGGCGGCCCACAGTCGAGGCCGGGAGTTGGGTGAGAATCACCACGACGTCGGCCGTCGCGGTCCCGACGTACGAAGGCGAGGTGGTGGCCTTCAGCGGCGATTCGCTGTGGATCGACCGGCCCGACAGAATCGTCCTGTCGAGCCACGCGATCGAACAGATCGAGGTTCGTACGGGGCCGAGGCGCGTGCTTCGAGCTGCGCTGATCGGGGCGGGGGCCGGGGCCGCGCTCGGGGCGATCGCACAGCTCATCGTCGGCGCCGACCAGGGAGCGCGGCCGGCGCTCAGGGGTGCAGCGTTCGGCGGCATCCTCGGCCTCGGAATCGGCGCCTTCCGTCGCGGGGAGCGCTGGGAGATCGCGGAGTGGCCCACCGAAACGCTCCCGCCGGGCGTTGGAGGACGGGGCGGTTCCGTTGCGATCGGGTGGGCCTTTCGAGTCCCCTGAATCGAGCGCCCCGCGGGGGAGTGCTGGGATAGAGGGGCCGAACGGGATCGGGACGGCTTCCGGTCGCGGCGCGACCAGCGGTCACCTAACGTCACCGGGTAGAGGTACAACCCGAGATCTGCGAGCCGCTCGAATGACCCGATCCACGTTTCGAATCGTCCTGCCCTCATGTCTGGCGCTTCTCACCGCCACCTCCGCCCTGCACGGTCAGACGCCTACCGAGAACGACAGCTCCGCCACGGCCGCGAGCCGGGCCAATTCCCTCCCGCTCGTCGCGACGCGGACCCTCGACTTCACCGTGGACGAGGGGACCTGGATCTCGCTCGATGTCTCGCCGGATGGGACGACGCTCCTCTTCGAGCTGCTCGGCGACTTCTACACCGTTCCCGTGTCGGGTGGGGCCGCCACGCGCATCACCGAGGGCCAGGCGTACGACATGCAACCTCGCTATTCGCCGGACGGGTCACAGATCGTCTTCATCAGCGACCGTAACGGGTCGGAGAATCTCTGGATGGCGAACTCCGACGGGGGCGACGCGCGCGCGCTCACGACAGGCGAGCGCCAGAACTACCTGTCGCCGACCTTCGCGCCGGACGGGCAGTACGTGATGGCGACGAAGGGGTCCCAGCTGTGGCTGTACCACACGGACGGCGGTTCCGGAATCCAGCTCACGGGGCACGGCGAAGGCCCGCAGCCCGGGCACATTGGAGCGGCCTTCGGCTCCGACGAACGGCACGTGTGGGTGAACATGCGCGGCAACCTCGGCGGAGGGTTCGCGCTCGAGGACAGGCCCGAGTGGCGCGAGCCCTGGGAAGAGGATTTCGACCCCATGCACCGCGCCCGGAGCTCTGCGCGGCGCGTCGGGACGTACCAGATCGGTCAGTTGGACCGCGAAACGGGTCGCGTCCACATTCGGACCCACGACCTCGAAGGAGCCTTTCGACCGGTGGCGAGTCCCGACGGCCGGTGGCTCGTGTACGCCACGCGCCATGACGACCGCTCGGCGCTGAAGCTCGTCGACCTTTCGACGGGTGAGGAGAGCTGGCTCGTCATGGATGTCCAGCGTGACGACCATCAGGGCGGTGGGTCGCGCGACCGCGACGTGTACCCCGGCTCGGCCTTCACGCCGGATTCGCGCGCGCTGATCACGAGCTACGGCGGCAAGATCATGCGCGTCGACGTGCCATCGGGGAACGCGACCGAGATCCCCTTCACCGCGCGGATCCAGCAGGAGCTGGGGCGGCTCGCGAAGTTCGAGTACCCGATCGACGACTCGTTGCTGACGGTCTCGCAGATCCGCGGCGCCCGTCCGTCGCCGTCGGGCGGGCAGGTCGTCTTCACCGCCCTCGATCGCCTCTGGATCGCGGAGTTGCCGGCCGTCGCCGAGGCCGTGACAGAACCCGCGGACGACGAGCCGACGCAAACCACGATCGCCGACGCCGCGCGGCTCACCCAATCGGGCGACGTCGAGCACGCCCCCGTCTGGTCGCCGGACGGTCAATGGATCGCGTACGTAACGTGGAACGATTCCGCGGGTGGCGACATCTATCGCCTGAGGACAGACGGCCGTGGGCAGCCCGAGCGGCTGACGAGGAGCTCGGCCTTCTACGACAAGCTGACCTATTCGAGCGACGGCTCGCGGCTCCTGGCGATCCGTGGCTCGAAGATGCACCGCATGCGCACGCTGGAGGACTTCGGGCGCCATGGCGGAGCGGCCGAGCTCGAGTACGTGTGGCTCCCGTCAGAGGGAGGCGAACCCCGGCGAATCACCTGGGTCGGTGCGAGCTCCACGCAGCAGGGGCGGAACGCGCCACACGTGGGTCCAGATCCGGAGCGCGTATACGTCTGGGCGGGCTCGGAGGGTCTGCTGTCCATGCGGTATGACGGAACGGACATCCGAACCGTGGTTAAGGTGACCGGTCCGCCGGGCGGAGGCCCGCCGGGCGGCCGTCCTCCTTCTCCCGATGAAGTCGTCCTCTCGCCCGATGGCGACCGGGCGCTGGTGCGGGCGAGTCGCAACGTCTTCCTGATCACCGTGCCACCGGTAGGCGGCGAGACACCCACCGTCTCGGTCACGGCCTCATCGGTCGTGCCGACCCGGCGTCTCACGGACATAGGTGGCGATTTCGTGGGCTGGAGCCACGACGGCGGCACTGCGCACTACTCCATCGGCCGAAGCTTCTTCCGTTATGACGTCGCGCTCGCCGATTCGCTGGTCCGGGACTCGCTCGCTCTCGCACGGGCGGAAGCGGCCGAGGAGGAGGACGACGAGGAGCCAACCGAGGACGAGGCGGCCCCCGCCGACTCGACCGCGGTCGACTCGGAAGACGAGGCGGAGGAAGAGGAGTCCAGGCCGGTCTACGAGGCCGACCGCGTCGACGTCGAGATCACCCGGCTGAAGGACAAGCCTCGGGGGACCGTCCTGTTGCAGGGGGCCCGACTCATCACGATGCGCGGTGACGAGGTCATCGAACGCGGCGACATTCTCGTGCGTGACAACCGGATCGCCGCGGTCGGTGCCTCGGGCAGCCTGAGCGCCCCCGCCGACGCGGAGGTCCTCGACATGTCCGGGAAGACCATCTACCCCGGCCTCGTCGACATCCACGCGCACACGTGGGTCGCCTGGGGCCTGCACCGAAGCCAGGTGTCGCAGTTCCTCGCACAGCTCGCGTATGGGGTGACCACGCAGCGCGACCCGCAGACGTCGTCCGAGGACGTCGTCACTTATGCCGACCTGGTCGACGTCGGGGAGATCCTCGGGCCGCGGATCTACTCGACCGGCCCTGGAGTCTTCTCCGCGGACAACATCGGTAGCCTCGAAGAGGCCCGGAACGTCCTCCGCCGCTATTCGGACCACTTCAACACGAAGACCATCAAGCAATACATGGCCGGCGACCGAAAGGTGCGTCAGTGGGTGATCATGGCCGCGAACGAGCTCGGCCTCACCCCGACCACCGAAGGCGGCTCGAACTTCACGATGAATCTCACGCTCATGCAGGACGGATACGCCGGCCTGGAGCACTCGCTCCCGATCAGCCCGTTCTACAAGGACGTCGTCGAGCTCGGCCGATTCAGCGGCCTGACGTACACGCCGACGTTCATCGTCGCCTACGGGGGTCCGTCGGGCCTCCAGTACTACCTGACACACGAGGACGTGGATCAGGTAGAGCGGCTGCAGACGTTCACGCCGCACGACGAGCTCGACAAATGGAAAGACACCCGGTTCTACCGTGACGACCAGTACGTCCACTTCCTCCACGCCGAGCAGCTGGCGAAATGGGTGGAGGCAGGTGGCCGCGCGGGGCTCGGCTCGCACGGCGAGGTGCAGGGTCTCGGCACCCACTGGGAGCTCTGGATGATGGCGTCCGGGGGAATGGACAATCACGACGCGCTGATCATGGCGACGCTTCACAGCGCGGATGCGATCGGTCTGGCCGGCGATATCGGATCCCTGGAGGTCGGCAAGCTCGCCGACCTCCAGGTCCTGAACTCGAACCCGCTCGACGACCTGGAGAACACGGTCGACATCAGCCACGTGATGAAGAACGGCCGGCTTTACGAAGCGGACTCGCTCGCCGAGGTGTGGCCTCGTCAGCGGGCGCTTCCGACGCAGTGGTGGTGGCGGGTCGAGCCGCCAGACGAGGATCGCTGAGGCGAGGCGAAAAGAGGTGGAATGGGTAATCGGTTTTGCCGTGGTGTTCGGGCTGGCCGTAGTGACGCTCGCCCGAAGGGCGAAGAAGGCGGGCCCGCGAGAGGTCGACGCGGAGGCGTTGAGCCGCGGGCAAACGGTCGTTCGGTGCACGGCCGCTGAACCGGGCGAGGGGTGGAGCGATCTGGGGTCGAAGACCGCGGCCGACGGTCTGCGCCTTCGCTTCGACGCCGATGATGACCCGCAGGCTGAGGCGGCGTTGCTCGTGCCTCAGCACGACCGAGCGGGCGGCAACAGGTTCGGTCATTCGCGAACGATCACCCTCTCTCGGGACTTCACCGACGAGCACGTCCATACGTCGGGCTACGTATTCCGCCTTCGGCTGAGGGGAACCGGTGCGACGGTCGGGAAGCAGGTCGAGATCAAGATGAAGGTGGGCTCGAACGGCGAGCCATACGGGGGCGTCATCGAAAACGACGACGACCACGACCCCGCCACGGGCGACTGGATCGATTTCGAGTACGTCGAGATCATGAAGGTCGGCCGAGGCGGCTAGATGCCCGGAATTGCGGTAATCGCCGGAACCGGAGGCGCCACCTGACGGACCTCGCCAGACTCTTCCTCAAGCTCGGATTCGTCGCGTTCGGCGGCCCGGCCGCCCACATCGCGATGATGGAGGACGAGGTAGTCGAGCGTCGCGGGTGGCTATCCCGTCAGCGCTTTCTGGACCTGGTGGGGGCGACGAGCCTTATTCCCGGTCCGAACTCGACCGAGATGACGATGCACGTCGGGTACGAGCGGGCGGCGTGGCGGGGGCTCGTAGTGGCCGGCGCGTGCTTCATCGGTCCTGCCGCGCTGGTGACCCTGGCCTTCGCATACGTCTACGTACGGTGGGGTACGCTTCCAGAGATCGAACCGTTCCTCTACGGGATCAAGCCGGCGGTAATCGCCGTCATCCTGATGGCCGTCTGGCGGCTCGGCCGGAAGGCCGTGAAGGGCTGGCGGCTCGCCATTCTCGGCGTCGGCGTCGCGACAGCGGTGCTCGCCGGTCTCAACGAACTCGTCGCGCTGGCGGCCGGGGGCGTGCTCGGGATGGCCTGGCTTCTCTCGGGGATCGCGCGGCCCGACCGCGGCGGAAAGGCCGCAGCTGTTCCGCCGATCCTGGTGAGGCCGGCCTGGCAGGACCTCGCGGCCGGGGCCGGAGCGGCCGGCGTGGCGGCGACCGTATCGCTCTGGAAACTCGGCCTGTTCTTCCTCAAGGTAGGGGCCGTCCTCTACGGGAGCGGCTACGTCCTCGTGTCGTTTCTGCGGGGGGACCTGGTGGCGCGTTGGGGCTGGCTGACGGAAGGGCAGCTTCTCGACGCGATCGCCATAGGGCAGTTTACGCCGGGGCCCGTCCTCTCGACCGCGACGTTCATCGGATACCTAGTCGCGGGGTGGGCCGGGGCGGCCGTCGCCACCATTGCCATCTTCCTGCCTTCGTTCGTTTTCGTGCTGCTGCTGAACCCGCTGGTCACGAAGCTCCGTCAGTCGACGTGGAGCGCGGCTTTCCTCGACGCCATCAACGCTGCGTCCGTAGGGCTCATGATCGCCGTGCTGGTCCAACTCGGCGTCTCGACGCTCGTATCGTGGCCGGCATGGGTGATCGCCGGAGCCGCAGCGCTCGCCTCATGGCGCTTCAAGGTGAACGCCGCCTGGCTCGTCGGAGGCGGTGCCCTGCTCGGCTACGTGCTCAGGGCGTGGGCGTAGGGTCGACTAGCGTCGTCGGAGCTCCCGAGCGCCGCCGCCGAACCCTCGTCCACGCCCGGAACGGTTCCCCAGGTGGTAGACGAACTGGAGCATCAGGTGTCGCCCTATCGTCTGTGTGCGCTCGGTCCGGTTGAAGCTCGCCGTGTTCAGCACCGTCACGCCCTGGTTCTGGTTGAGCAGGTCATAGGCGCCCAGCTGGATCTCGGCTTTGTTGTCCATGATCAGCTTCGTGATCGACGCGTTCCACATCGTGACGTTCAGGTTCGGGCCGAACACGTCCTCGTCGTACCCCTGGAAGTTGACGTCCGAGTTGAACGTCCACGTCCCCAGAAAGTACGAGCCCTCCGCGAACAGGCTTCCATTCAGGTAGTTCTGGTTGAGCTCCTGATTCAGCGAGTAGTCGACGTCGTTGATCGCGATGCCCACACCCGCCTCGACATCGAACACGTTCTTGTTCCGATTGTCGACCCGGAGGTTGAAGGCGTTCTGCCAGCGTCGGCTTTCGTTCTCCGCCTCGTTCACGAACGACGCGTCGCGCGCGTAGGTCACGCGGTAGTCGAGCGAGATACGGGCGCCGATCGGCCGGATCGGTCGGCCGTAGTTCGCACCGCCGCTCACCGACCACGCGCTGCCGGCGTTCACCGGCGTGAAGATCTGTCGGCCTTGCTGGTCGACCACCCGTGAATCCGAGATCTGGTTCGTCGTCAGATTGAAGCTCGCATATGTGAAGAAGTTCACGAAGCTGAACTGATCGAAGGTCCGATACTCGGCGTTCCAGCGGTGACGGTACTCCGGTTCGAGGTCCGGGTTGCCGATGTACACGTTTAGCGGGTCGGTGTTGTTCGCAAACGGCTGGAACTGCGACATCGTCGGCTCTCGGGTCGACGTGTTGTAGCGGAAATTCAGGTTCTTGCCGTCGCTCAACTGGAGGCGAAGATCCGCCTGCGGCAGCACGTGCGTGAACCCGGCCGCGATCGGGTCGGTTTCGATCTCCGGGTCGAGGATCCGGCCGTCGAGGTCGGAGTCCTGGACCTGAAGCCCGAGTACCCAACGCGTGTTTTGCGTGTTTTGACTGAACCGGAAACCGCCGCGCAGATATGTGTAGACCCGGTCGAAAGCAGAACTCAGAATCGGGTTAAAGACCGGCGACTCGTCTTCGAGGTCAAAGACCGTCTGGGCCTGGTCCTCAT
>Ga0224508_10003884_pt1 | contig 12298 bp, 9 predicted proteins | sample SF_Jan12_sed_USG_4_FD_170157 | JGI IMG/M metagenome (GOLD analysis project Ga0224508, IMG submission 170157) | Sediment microbial communities from San Francisco Bay, California, United States - SF_Jan12_sed_USGS_21 | ecosystem: Environmental > Aquatic > Marine > Sediment | place: USA: California...
TCGAGTCTGGCCGGATGGAAGGCAATGTACCCTGCGAGCGCCGCGAACTCGCTACGGGGGTGGGGGTAGCTCCAACCGACACCGCGCACCTCTCCCCAGGGGGCATTCAGATCGAAGTAGACTGCCGCGCCCTTCCATTCGCAAACTGATCCTCCGGAGGTCCGTTGGAGCAGCTCTCCCCGGACATCTTCGGCTGGCAGGTAGAAGGTTGGCGCGCTCGCCGTCTCCAGGACCCTGAGCGTACGGTTCGATTCTGCGACGAGAAGCTCGTAGGAACGCACGACGACGTGTCGTTCATCCGGCTGGATGGTTGGGGGTCTCGGGTAATCCCAGACGGATTCCTGCCCGGTCCCGGGTGTGTCTGCGAACGGTGGTCGCTCGCGACCGTCATACTTCCAGGTCATAGTGGCCCACTCGCAAAAAAAGATGGGAGCGGCGAAGCCGCCCCCATCAGCCCTGCTAGAGTGAGGGGGAGTTCACTCAGGCAGGATGACACTGTCAATGACGTGAATGACGCCGTTGCTGGCCATAACGTCGGTCGCGACAACATTGGCCTCATCGACCATCACCATGGCGCCATCGACTGAGATGGACACGGACTGACCATTAACGGTCTGCGCCTCGGATAGGCCCAAGACCTGTTCGGCCATCACGGAGCCGGAAACGACGTGGTACGTCAGGATTGCCGTGAGCTGATCCTTGTTCTCCGGCTTCAACAGGTCTTCGACCGTTCCCGCGGGCAGCTTGGCGAATGCCTCATCGGTCGGTGCGAACACAGTGAACGGACCGTCACCCTTCAGTGTATCGATGAGACCGGCGGCCTCGAGTGCCGTAGCCAGCGTTCCGAAGTTTCCGGCCTCGACGGCTGTATCGACTATATCTTTCCCCTGCTGGCCGTTTGCAGCAGTAAAGATCATCGCAGATGAGAGCGCCACTAAGGCACCGCGGACGAAAGTACTCATAAATCATCTCCCTGGATTTAGTTTAGTTACGAACTAGTATTCGGTCACCCTGGGGAAATGGATTCAGCTTGCAGAGTTTTCTTCGCGCATGCCGGTTCACCACTCGATTCGAGTGCCGTCATAGGCGAAGAAGCCCCCCGACTGCTCCTGGGTGAGGGAGTCGATGGTGCTGAGCAGCCTGCCCGCCGCCTCGCCAGGATCGAAAACCTGGTTCCCGGCCAGGTTTCTTCGGAAAGGCGCCGAGAGATCGGTCGCCACGGTACCCGGGTGCAGCGCAAAGCAACTGATCGGTCTCGGCAGGCGTCCCCACTCGATGGCCAGGGTGCGAATCATCATGTTGAGGGCCGCCTTCGATGCGCGGTACGCGTACCAGCCGCCGCGCCGGTTATCCGCGATACCGCCGACTCGCGCCGACAGCGCCGCGAAGCAGGCGCTCGGGCTGGAACGCAGAATCCCCTCGAAGCCGCGCGCCACAAGCAAGGCGCCCAGGGCGTTCACCCTGAAGGCCGCCTCGACGCCGTGAGCGTCGACGTCTGCCAGCCGTTTCTCCGGCCAGAGCCCCCCGTCCTCATGCAGTACCCCCGCGCAGTTCACGAGAAGGTCGAGCCGGCCACCCGACAGACGAATATGTTCCGCGCTAGCCGTGATGCTTTCCTCATCCAGCACGTCGAGCCGGAGCACCGCGAGCCGCTCAGAACGCGACCGAAGCTCTCCGAGTCGTGTGGCCTCGTCGGGGCGACGGCAGGTCGCGAACACCCTCCGGTATTCGCCTCGACTCAGCAGCGCCTGTGTGATCGCAAAGCCGATGCCACGGCTCGCGCCCTGGACCAGCGCGACTTTCTCGCCGCCAGGGGCATCGAGCCCGATGCCGCGCCTCGAGTCTTCCACTTGCACCACCCATTTCGTTAATTAAGAGCCGTTACCCCTTTAATTCGTAACAACGAAGGGCTCGGATTCGAGCGCCGGCTTGACAGGCGCCATCCTCTCATCGGATAACAGCCGATGAGCCGGGAAAACGATCATCATGACCGAACCTAACGCAATGGCGGCGGAGCTATTGGAAGCCAGCGCTTCTGGCTACGCGGCGGCTGTGGCGAGTAGCGTGCTGGAGGACGAGGCAATCCGTTCGCGTTTCGGGCCCGGCGGGATGGCTTCCTGGAAAGCGCATTTCGTCCAGAGGTTGCTGGAGCTTGCGGCGGCGGTGCGGGTGGGGGAGCCAGAGCTCTTCGCGGCGCGTGTCGTGTGGCAGAAGAAAGCGTTCCTGGCGCAGGAAGAGTCCAATCCGGACGACCTGCGACAGGGCATCGTGACCATGAAGGCCGTCCTATCCGTCGAGTTGCCGGAGAACTTGAGCCAGGTCGTGGGACCTTATCTCGACGGGGCGCTCGCGGCGCTCGACGCGGAATACGCGCCGGATCCCTCGGAGCTCGATCCCAGCGACGCGACCGCGGCGCTGACGCTCAAATACCTCGCGGCGTGCCTGGAGGGCGATCCCAGGCGGGCAATCGAGCTGGTACTCGATGCTGCGCGGGAGGGCATGCCCATGCGCACCATCTACGCAGGCGTGCTCCTGCCCGCACAGCGGGAGATTGGTCGAATGTGGCATACCGCCGAGGCTGGCATAGCAGAGGAGCGCGTCGTCAGCGATACCACGCGGCGCCTGATGGCGCTATTGACTCATGAGCAAACGCCGGTCGCTGCGACGGGCAGGACGGTCCTCGCCGCAGCCGTTGCCAGCAATGCTCACGACATCGGTATTCGTGCCGTGGCCGATCTTTTCGAGGCGGCCGGCTGGCGGGTCATCTGTCTGGGGGCGGACGTGCCGTCCACAGAGATCGCGACCGCCGCGAGATTCTTCGACGTCGACCTGGTCGTGCTCGCGACGACGTTGACCACGCAGCTGAAGCAATTGCAGGCAACGATCGACGCCATCCGCTCCTCTCGCGGCGACGAAGCCAAGATACTGGTCGGGGGGCATGTCTTTGCCGATGCCCCCGAGCTCTGGAAGAGTCTGGGTGCCGATGGCTATGCGCCGGACGCCGGCGCAGCGGTGGAGACCGGGGGCGACCTCGTGGGGCTCCCGGTGGACGGCTAACCAAGCTCCGCGACGACGGCGATCCTCTCCCGCGAAGAAACCACGACGCCGCCCGGCGCCTCGACGGTGACGGCAAACACCACCGCTTCATCTACCGGCAGGCTGGGTCGGATTGGAATGATGAGCTCTTCGGGCCCCGCGCCAACGTCGAACACGCCCCCATCCACCGGGAAACGGTCGTCGCGGCTGGCATCGAAGATCCAGAGCTGATACTGAAAGCTCGAGGGCTCGTTGGCCTGAAGGCCACGAAAGCGCATGAACCCGCGCTGGCCGTCCGGGCTCCAGACCACATCCCCGGTGGCGTTCACTGCGCTGGGGTCATCGGTCGTCGTCCAGTCCAACACGATCGCTCCCTGCTCGATGAGAGCGGTGCGCTGCTCGGCGAGTGTCGGTGCGCCAGGCTCCGTGCCAGGCCACCAACCCGCGACCGCCAGCAGCAACGCCGCGGCTGTTGCGAGCCAGGGCCAGTGTGTCGACGCGGGTGCGGGTGAGGGGCGCTCCCCGATCCACGCCACGTTGCCCGCCGGAGCAGCTTCTTTGCGGGCGTCGAAGTACGCAACCGCGTCTCGCTGCAGCGTTTCGCGCAGGGCGTCGGGAAGTCGGTCGCTCGGCGAAATACTCGCCAGGTGCACGGCTGAAGCGGCCCTGTCGAAAGCCCCCGCGTCCATATCGGGGCGCTCGTCAAGAAGCTCCCGCAACTCCCGCTCCGAGTTGTCGTCCAACCCTTCGGTGGCTCGGTCCACAAGGAGCTCGATCAGTCTGGGTGGCTCAGAAGACACTAGCCGGCGCCCTCCGTGTCGAGGCGATTCTCACCGCTTTCGATCAGCTCACGCACGCGAATGAGACCGCGGCGCAATTGCGTCTTCACGGTGCCCAGCGGCTTACTCGTCGCGGCTGCGATCTCCGAATGCGTCATCCCTTGCACAACACTCATCAATAAAATTTGCTGCTGTCCTTGTTCGAGCTGCGCGACGGCGCGCGTTGCGATAGCCGCTTCCGCCGCGACCATGCCCTGGTCCGCAACAGGATCAGCCACTGAGACTGCGAACTCCTCGTCGAGGAGCTCGGTCTTAGGTCGCCTCTCCCTGGCTCTCAAGCGATCGATCATCCGGCGCCTCGCGATGGTCGATATGAATACCGCTTCGGAGCCGGCCGCCGAATCGAAACGGGACGCCGATTTCCAGAGCGCCATGAATATCTCCTGCGTTGCGTCCTCGGCATCGGCCGCATTTTCGGACCAGCGTCTCGCCAGCGACCAAACGAGTCCACCGTATTGGTCCAGACACTCCGCAACGGCACTCTGATCGCCGGCGGCAATTCGCTTGAAGATAGATTCGCTCACGTGCGTTGATCGGTTTCGTCGGCTTCGTATTTTCAGGTTTCGCGGCTGACGGCGGGATTATATGCGCCCCGCCTCTCGACCGTTCGTTTCAGGCCGTCAATTGTTCAGATGAATCCGAAAGAGGAACCCCGGCGAATGGTAGCGGTGTTACCAAACATTTGCTGAGGGAGTCCAAGAAATGCTCAAGCACACCATTCGCAGCGCCGTACTGGCCTCGTTGGCCTTAGGGCTGGTCGCATGTGAAGACGCCAGCGACGTACCGCCTGCGACGTTCTACGAGATCCGCGTCATTCACGCCGTGGCCGATGCCCCGAATGTGGACGTCCTGGTAGATGGGGTAGTCGCCTTCAACGACCTTGCCTTCAAGGATGCCACACAGTTATCTCGTCGACCGAACGCCCGAACGGCCAGCGTCCAGGTGGATGCGCTGGTCCCCGGGGGCACCGCGACCGTCATCGGCCCGGTAGACGTGACGTTTGAGGATGACAACGCTTACAGCATCATCGCGGCGGGAAGCGTGGCAACGATGATCGAGCCTGTGGTCATCTCAAACCCGACAAGGACGTTGGATCAAAGCACAGTGCGGGCGCAGGTCGTACACGGCTCGCCGAGCGCGCCTCAGGTCGACGTCTACGTGACGGCGCCCGGGGCGATCCTCGCGCAGTCGGTACCGCTCGGAACTTTCTCGTTCAAAGAAGAGTTGGGACCGGTGGAGGTCCCGCCCGGGGATTATCAGATCCGGGTAACGCTGCCGGGCGATCCCGATACCGTCGTGTTCGACTCGGGAACGATCGCACTTCCCGCGAGCGATCTCCTCATCGTGGCCGTGGACAACACCGGGCTCGGCACCGCGCCCATCAGCCTGCTCGTCGCGGACAATGGCCTGGGGACCTTTGAGATCCTCGATCAGGCGACGCCCTCGGAGTTCAGGGTCATCCACGCCTCACCGGACGCCCCCGCCGTGAATGTCATCGTCAATGACGATTTTGACAATCCGATCCTCGGGTCTGTGGCCTACCCGGCCTTCAGCGACTTCCTGTCGGTACCGCCCGATACCTATAACGTGAAGGTGACGCCCGACGACAATCCGGGGTTGATCGTGATCGACGCGGATCTCATTCTCGAGGCGGGCCGTCAGTACTCGGTGTACGCGGCGGACGTTCTAGCCAGCATCACGCCCTACGTGCTGGTGGATGATCTGCGACCCGTCGCCACGGAGGCGAGAGTACGGATCGTCCATCTGGCTCCGGGAGCCGGGCTGGTCGACATCTATGTCACGGTGCCGGGCGCCGACATCACGCCACTGATGCCAACTTTCGCCGGGGTCGACTTCCAGGACGAGACCGGATACGTCGGTCTGGCGGCGGGGTCCTATGACGTCACCGTCACGGTCGCTGGAACCAAGACCGCTGCCATCGGGCCGGCGAATATCATCATCGTGGACGGCGGCGTCTACACCGCAGTTGCGCGTGACGCCGAGGGAGGGGCAGGCGGCGCTCCCTTTGGACTGATTCTCCTGGACGATTTCAACTAGGCGCAAACAAGCCTTGTGGCGACTGCCTCGGGAGCGAAAGCTCCCGAGGCTTTTTCAATATCGAACGACATAATCGGGTCTCGTCAGGACTGCCTGCAACGACTTCGAGCGGGAAGCGCTCGGAACGGGAGGCTGGCCTCAGTAGACCTGGCAGTCGTAAAGCTCGATCGATTCCCCGAGTGCCAGCCAATAGCGTTCGTAGACAGCGGGTTCGGAAAACGTGGTTGGATCGGTGACCGTCAATCGATAATCGAGGCGGCCCTGATCCGCGCTGACGGTAAATGTCTCCCGCATCTGCACCGACTCGGTCTGAGGCGTGCCGATGTTGTCGAAGTACGGCCAATCGATCAGTGTCGTCGCGACGATCAGGGTGTCCCCCTCCCAGCGTCCGGTCGAGTACCCCAGGGGCGAGGCGGGCGCATCCGCCGGCGGGGCGGAACGGTCCATGTGAATGGTCCTCACGAGATCGTAGAGCTCGGAGAGCATCGCAATCTCCGTACCGTTGTCCACGAATTCGAACGGATGGGGGTTGCGCATGATTCTCGGCATGCCTTCCGGCTCACAGCGCTCTGCGAAATTGTCGATGGGATCCCACGCATCACGGGCGGCGATCGCCGACTCGGTGAAGGGGAACTGAGTCCTCTGGCCAACCCCGTCAGGTACCGCGCTCCAGACACGGAATATGCCGCGGTTCTCACTGGCGGCGTCCACCGTCCCGCTCGCCGCCATGCTCGGGGCGGCGTTCACGTCCTCCTCGGACCAGTAAGGCTCGGCGTTCCGGGACAGCAGGATTTCCGTTCCGTCAGCGAGCAGGAGGTTGGTCGTCAGCAGGTCTCTGGGACGACGCACCGAAGGGCTGCCCACCGCTCTCACGCGCTCACCGATCGTAAACGCATCGCTGGTCACCCCCCCTCTGTGCATCCCGGATAGATTGGAGATGCCTTCGACCCGCCAGAGCTCCTCCTCACCGTTCTCATTGACGACCTTGACGGTGAAACCCACATGGGGATTGACCCAGTGAACGGCAACGAGCTCCCCTTCGATCTCCTGAATGTCCTGCGAATAATGCGACCGTGAGTGATGTGCGGAAGCGGACGCCATGAATACCAGGAGCCATAACGTAACAATGATTCGCATGATTTCCCCCGACGCCATCGTTACCCAGTTCGTTGTTGTCAGCCCCATTATGGCCCCAGATTTCGGTCGCGCCAAACGGCGGAAGCGCTCCGATGACGCGGAGCGCCTCCCGGCCACGCGGAATACAGTCTGACCGCCCTCTTGCGAGTGCCTGTTCTCAGTGAGCCACCCTTGGTGGAATCGGCGTGTGCCCCGGGATGGGGTCCGAGACCACTCTGTTGCGCAGGACCCCGAGGTTGCCGATGGTGATCTCGACGAGCTGCCCCTCTGCAAAGGTCATTGTGGGCTGGGGAACGCCCGTTGCAACGATATCACCGGGCAGGAGCGTCATCCGCTCGCTCAGGTAGGCGATCGTCTCTTCCACGGTGAAGGTGAGAAACGACGTGTTTCCGTTCGGCACCGGCCATTCGTGGGGTTCCCCGTTGACGATTCCCGTGATGTCGACGTTGTTGGGGTCCGGAACGTCCTCCTTCAACGTGAGGTATGGTCCCAGCGGTGTAAAAGTGTCCAACGACTTGCTCATGGACCCGCCTTGCGTCCCATGTTGCCCCTGGGGAAGGTCGCGCGAGCTCACGTCGTTCATCATCGTGTAGCCAACGACATAGTCCATGGCCTCCGACGCGGGCACGGCACGGGCGGTCCTGCCGATCACGACGGCAAACTCCGGCTCGTGCACGCCGGTCGTCAGGAGACCCCAGAGGTTGATATCGGTTTCATGTCCCGTCAGCGAGGCCGGTGACTTGAAGAAGAAACTCGGATATTCGACATTATCGTAGTTGCCGGGCGTACCGTCCGCGTTTCTGCGCTGGTAGGCGCCCGCCAGGGACATGACTTTCGAAGGGTTCGGAATCGGCGGCAGATACTCGACGCTGCCCGGTGGGTGAAACACACGCTGACTTCCGCCGGGCTCCACGAAGCTTCCCGACGCCCTGATCCTCGCCATAGTATCGTGAAGGGACCGGACGCCTCGAATCGGCACGTCCCCCGCTTCGATCAGCGATCGCATATCGATCGGTATGGCGGGTAGCGTCCCGGCCTCGGGCGCACCCGAGCGGTAGAGATAAGCGATGGCGTTGTGAACATCGACGATATCCCGATCCCCGTTGCCACGCGTCGTTCCGAGTCGCGGGCCGCTGCCCGCGACTTCGAAAGTGAGCAGCCTGAAAGTCCCATCTCCGGCCTGCTGTGCACGGCCTGGATCCAGCATCAGGGTTGACAGCGCAAGAGCCGCAAGGATGGCCAGCGCCTTTGTGGTAGTTCTGAAATTCGGGCCTGTCGTCGATCCCATGAGATTTCTCCGTTCTTTTTTTAATGAACCTGCGCCCGGGGTCGGCGCTGCATTGCCGGGACGGAATATCTCTGGTTTCTTTAGTTTCCCCCGGGCGCCCCGCGGGTCAATTCTACCTGGATGGGGCTCGAATCTCCCATTTGGAGGTCGGTCAGAACCGGAATGTGTAGCCGAACTTCAGGGTCATGTCGGCCTGGCTGGAGTGAAACGAGTCGTTCCGGTCCAGGTCCTGGACATTATGATTCAGGACGAGAAAGGTCTCTCTACCGGCCTCGGGAATCCAGTGCAGGCGGCTGTTGATTCCAGCGGTCTCCGAGACGTTGTCGTACTGGATCAGGTTCACCCAGGATAGCGTCGAGGAGAAAATGATATCTGCCCGCAGTGTCACGAGCCGGACGATGAAATCGCCCTGGGGCAGCTTCACGTCGTTGAAGTCGTAACTGAATCCGGTTCTGAAATGCACTGACGGCACCCAGGTCAGCTCGGCACGTATCATGTCCCGGTTGCCGTCATAGAACTCTCCGGTACGATAGTTCAGCGCCCCGGAGAGCCTGCGCTGGTTGCCGGTCTCCAGGTCGAAGCCGTACTCGTCAAACGAGTACGCGCCAACCGGAATGACCACCCCGTCTGAAATCTCGAAGAAGTCCGTGACGACTTCCTTGTTTGCCGTGTAGCGGAGACTGAACTTATCGCGGCTGTTCGTTTCGATCTCGAGCGCCCGCACGGAGATCAGCTCAGTCTGAAGTCCCCCACTCAGAAGATCGATACGCTGTGCGTCTACTCCCGAATAAAGCTCCCGCACGGCAGAGTTCCGGGGTATGTGGGTGTACCCCACCTCCACGGTGTGGTCACGGATGCCAAGCCGATTGACGAATCCCAGCGCAGGGTTGAAGTTGCCCTGCAGCTCCTTTATTCCGAGACCGCCCCGGAAGCCGACGTTGTTGGGCACCTTCAAACGCAGTCCGAAAGCCTGGTCGTCACCATCGACCCCTTCGGTATCCGACTGCTGGAACCAGGCCTCGGCCTCGACCGCCCCACCACCCGGCAGCCGGCTGTTCAGATAACGGAAATCGACGCCGATGAGATTGTTGTCCAGGTTCGACTGCGGATCCCCACTGGTCATGACGACGCCGAGGCTGGATTCCGAAAGAACGTTGGCTGCGACGCGCCCGACGAACACATCCGTAGCTTCGATGTCCTGGAAGACGTCCTGGCGCATGGCCAGAGCGCCCACGTTCCAGCGGCCCACGCGCCCGCTCACCTTGCCGCCGTACTCCAGATCCACCGGCTCTCCGGATGCGCTGAGCCCCAGTCGCCGGGAGAAGAACGGCCGCCCGTTCTCGAGAGATGGCCGGGCGAAGGTCGGCCTGTTCCCGAAACCAGTGTTCCCGCCGATTCGGCCAAACTCGAAGATGTCCGAATCGGCCAGGAAGAAGTCGCGTTTCTCAGGGAAGAACAGGCTGAACCGCGAAAGATCGACCTGTCTATCATCGACTTCCGTGGCGGAGAAGTCCGTGTTGATCGTCAGCGAAGCATTCAGTCCAGGCGTCAGCTTGTAAAACACATCGAGCGAGGGTTCGTTTTCGGACATGCTGACGGAGGGTGAATAGGCCTTCTGGCCACTGAGGCTGATCGACGGCACGACGTCCAGTCCCAGGCCCTGCTCCAATCCGTTGAATCCGGTCACGGTGCCCGCGATGCTCGGGTTCTGGGTGCGATTCCTCGACACCCATCCCAGCCACTCAGACTGGCGGGGCATCCATCGCATGAAGTTGATGCCCCAGGTGTCGTTGCTCGGGTCGAACGACAGCGTCTTGAAGGGTATCCTCATCTCCGCCGTCCAACCTTGATCGTTCTGCGCTGCCTGCGCCTGCCAGATGCCGTCCCAGTTCTCCTGCCGTTGGTTGGTATTCTGAAAGAGCATGTCGCGACGAATCCCGTTCGGGTTCACCTCGAACCGGTAACCGCTTCGCCGATCGAAGAACGGATCCAGGATGATGGCGAAGAGATCGTCCCCAAAGAAATTCTCACCCTGCCTCAGGACCCTTGCGTAAACTTGATCTGGATCGCTGTTCGAGAGCTCCGCGCCTATGTAGAGAGCGTCGTCGGTGTAAAGCAGATAGATGCGTGTGTACTCGGTAGGCTCCGCATACTCGATGGGAGTAATCTGATGCAGATCATCGACGACGGCGGCTCGGGACCAGACATCCTCGTCGAGGCGCCCGTCCAGAACGGGTGCCGTGTCGGCGCGGACGATCCGCACGTTTTTTTGCGCCGCTCCGGCCGGTTCGGCGTCCTGCGCCGACGCACGCTGGCCCGGCGCCAGCCCCGCCACGAGCAGGATCAGAGGAACGCACAGCTCCCTCTGCGCGCGCTGCCATAAAAGTCCGGGCAAACGAAAATCCTCCTCTCGGCGCGTGGGCGTCCGCAATCGGCGTCGGCGCCGCCCGCCTCGTTAACGTTGCTTAGTCGACAATAATCTGCCGGGTCCGCGGAGAACCGGATAAATAAGCGCTCCGAGCGACAATAGCAACATCGTGAGGGCGATCGGCCGCTGGATGAAAACCATCCAGGACCCGTCCGAGATGATCAGGGAGCGGCGTAGATTCTCCTCGAGGATCGGCCCGAGGATCAGGCCGAAGGCAAGGGGCGCGACGGGTATCTCGAGCTTGCTCATGACATAGCCGATCACGCCGAAGGTGATCATGACGTAAACGTCGGCGAGGTTATTGCGAATCGCGAAAGCGCCGACCACACACAGCAGCGCGATGATGACCAGGAGTATGTGACTGGGCGTGCGCATCAACCTGACGAAATGCCGGATCAGGAGAAAACCCAAGACGACCGTGAGCAACAGCGCGAGAAACAGGGCGACGTAAACGCTGGCGACAAAATCCGGGCGCTCCATGAACAACATCGGCCCGGGCCTGAGACCGTGGATCAACAACGCACCCATGAGCACGGCGGTCATCGTGTCGCCGGGAATGCCGAGCGTCATCAACGGGACGAGGGCACCCCCGACACAGGCATTGTTCGCCGCTTCGGGGCCGGCGAGCCCTTCTGGAACGCCGGTGCCAAATTCGTCTGGACGCTTGGAGAGCCGTTGCTCCTGCGCGTAGGACACCGCAACGGCGATCGCCGAACCGGCCGCCGGTATCGCTCCGACGATGGCTCCGAGCGCCGAGCCACGCAGGATGGTCTTCCAGAGACGCCGCAGTCGAGTGAAGGACGGTGTCATCGTCCCCAGGACTGGCGCCCGGCTGGCGTGCGCAGCGCCGCCCTCGATCCCCCGCAGGACCTCCGCCAGACCAAACAGACCAACGGTCAACGGCACGAGCTCGATCCCCGATTGCAGCGCCGAGGTTCCGAAATCGAAACGCGACACATCGGTCACGAGATCGAAGCCGACCATGCCGCAGAGCAGACCCACCGTGCCGCTCAGTATGCCCCTGAACGTCGACCCGGGCGTCGAGTAGGCGAGCATGGTCAGGCCGAAGACCGTTGCCATGGCGAACTCGGGACTGCGGAACTGCATTGCAGCGCCCGCGACGACCGGCGCCACGAGCATCAGAATGATCAGGCCGACGAGGCCGCCCGTGGTCGAGGAGAACAGCGAGTAGGTCAGCGCTTCGCCGGCCCTGCCACTGCGGGTCATCGCATAGCCCTCGAGTTGCGTGACAATGGCGCCTGGCGTGCCGGGTATGTTGATCAGGATCGCCGAGACCGAGCCACCGAATACGCTGGCGGAGAAGACGGCCATGAGGAACACCATGGCCGCCAGGGGACTCATCGCGTAGGTGGCCGGCAGCAGGATCGCCAGCGCCATGGTCGAGCTTATCCCTGGCAGGCAGCCCATCATGATCCCGAGCACCGTGCCGAGCGCGCTCAGGCCCAAGAGATAGGGATCAGCCAGGACTGTTGCGGCGACCGAGAGGAATTC
>Ga0224508_10003885_pt1 | contig 12295 bp, 13 predicted proteins | sample SF_Jan12_sed_USG_4_FD_170157 | JGI IMG/M metagenome (GOLD analysis project Ga0224508, IMG submission 170157) | Sediment microbial communities from San Francisco Bay, California, United States - SF_Jan12_sed_USGS_21 | ecosystem: Environmental > Aquatic > Marine > Sediment | place: USA...
CGCCTTTGGGTCTGAGCACATCTTCAATGCAGTTGGCGATCTGCGCGGTCATCTTCTCCTGCACCTGGAAGCGTCGCGCAAAAGCCTCGACGACGCGTGCCAGCTTGCTGATGCCAACAACCTTGTTTTCAGGCAGATAGCCGACGTGCGCTTTGCCGATGATGGGCGCCATATGATGTTCGCAGTGCGACTCGAACTCGATGTCACGCAACACGATCATCTCGTCGTAGCCCTCGACTTCCTCGAAGGTGCGTTTCAGGTAACGAATCGGGTCATCCTTATAGCCGCTGAACCAATCCTCGTAGGCGCTGGCGACGCGCTTGGGCGTGTCGAGAAGACCTTCGCGTCCGGGGTCCTCGCCCGCCCATAGCAGCAGCGTGCGCACGGCCTGTTCGGCTTGCTTGCGGCTGGGCCTGCGGGGTTTGCGGGGTTTGCGGTTCTTCTTAATCTTGCTGGGCACTGCCTTGACCTGACTGCGGACGAAGCGTCCGATACTACCGATATTTTCGATGACGGTACACCAGGCTACTGATCGTCAGGTGCCCTCGGCCAGTCGTGTTTCAGCAAGCGCGACAGTGAGTGATCCTTGACAATGCAGGAGCCGGTCTGAGTCGCTGAGCGCCGGCACAACGCTGCGCAGCAGGAACGGATTGCGTATGCGGATTGCGTCAAGGCGTTCGCCGCGAATGTGAGTTGCGAGCGTCGTAATATAGACATCGGTGTCCGGCAGTTCGGGCACCGAACGGAATCAGGCCGATTGCTTGTCCAGCGCCAGTCCGACCGGACAGCTGACCCCGGTTCCGCCCAGGCCACAATAGCCACCAGGATTCTTCGCGAGGTACTGCTGATGGTAGTCCTCGGCATAATAAAAGGTATCGAGGGGTCGTATTTCTGTCGTGATGTCGCCGAAGCCGGCATTGCCGAGTTCCGTCGCGTACGCCGCCAGCGACCGTCTTGCGGCCACCTGTTGCACATCATCGAGGGTGTATATGGCGGACCGGTACTGGGTACCTGTGTCATTGCCCTGTCGCATACCCTGCGTGGGGTCGTGACTTTCCCAGAACACACGAAGTAACTCTTCGTAGCTGATTGCGTTCGGGTCGAACACCACAAGCACGACTTCAGTATGGCCAGTCAGGCCCGAGCAGACCTCGCGGTAATTCGGATTGGGCGTGATGCCGCCCGCATAGCCGGCAGCAGTGGCATAAACACCGCTCGTTTCCCAAAAGCGACGCTCCGCACCCCAGAAACAGCCGAGCCCAAACACCGCCTGCTCGAGACCCGCAGCGAACGGCCCCGAGATTCGATTACCGGTGACGAAGTGGTGTTCCGGCACGGGCATTGCTTCGGCACGTCCGGGTAAGGCTTCCTGCCTGGACGGTAGTGACAGCTTTTTATTGCTACCGAATATAGTCATTTACAGGGCCTCGTAACGTGCTCCGCGTCTGGGCCGACTGATAATGCCATTGGCGCTTTGAAAGCGCACCGGAATCGACTGTGTGTTGCCCCATTCGGTCGCGCGGTATACCGCAAAATGCAGGTGCGGCATCGTCGTGTGTCCCGTATTACCGGAGAAAGCAATGACTTGCCCCTGTGAAACGCTGTCACCGACCGACACGATTGCGCCGTTCTTCTGCAAATGGTAGTACTCGCCGGTTGTACCATCGTTGTGCAGTACAACCACATAATTGGCAAACTTGCCGCAGCCGTCTTCCCAGCAACCCTGCGAATGTGATTCTTCAATCCGGGCAACTATGCCCGCGCGTGCCGCGTGCACGGGCGTGCCCTCCGGCATATCGACGTCGATTGCGAATTCCTCGAGACCGGTGTGGCTGAACCGCGAGCCATAGCCCTGCAACAAGCGATAGCTTTTGCCGCTCGCGTAAGGTAGCGAGTACCAATGATCGTCATCGTGCACGGCATCTTTGTCGCCGACGGTCCACTCGTAGGTAATGCGGTAATCTTCGCTAGGCGTCGTGTTGGCGTCCTGCAGTCGCATTACCTGCTCAGACTGTCTCGGTGCGAGCGTGCGTGTGACCGTCTGCGGTCGATCGCCACCGCCGATGCTCAACGTGAACGTGATCGGATAGTTGCGCAAGTTGCGCGCGTGCAGTCCGACCTCACCGCCTTCGTTTACGGCATCCACGCAAATCGACTGCTCCCGGCAATCGGCGGAGGCGCAGCTAGCGGCGGCGAGCGCGGCGATGCCGCTCAGCGCTGAACAAATCAGCCGTGTCTTTGTGGTTTTGCATCGACTGGAGATGACCCCTATCCCTCTTCAGACGGCTTCGTATCAGCGGTCACGTTGCGGACCGCGTCGAGGTCGCTCTGCCGGTAGTAAAACCGATGCGTCATGATCTTCTCGGCGGATACGACAGGCCCGGACTCATCGAACTGCGGGCGGTAGATTCTGCGCCGCATCTCCCGCTGCACGCTGCGCAGCATCTCATCGAATTCAGCGGGCTCGGCCTCGACAACCTTGATATTGGCGGCGCGGCCACGTCTGGATATCACATAGGATATGGATATCCTCCCCTGAATGATCTGATCATCGCTCGGCGCAGTACTGCCGGCGCCGGGCTCGGTGACGTATTCCGGAATCGCGCTTTCCCTGAGGACGACCAGTTCCTCGAGCGCCTTGCGCCTGTCGTCCAGCCTTGCTTCATCTTCAGACAAGAGATCCCAAACGTTCTGGTAAACCTTGCGCGCACGTTGTTCATTACCCTCGAACATATAGTAGTCGCCGAGAGCCAGCCGCGTGCCCGCGACGACCTGCCAATCCGATTCAGGATGCTCTTCGGCGATTCTTGTGGCGCGCTTGAAATAAATTTCGCCCGACGTCATTGCCGCCTGCTGAACCGATTGCGCGCCCGAAGTATCAAGAAAGAAGAAAGACTGTCCGAGCTTGGTCAGCGGATTGACGAGTTGCAGGGCGTCTTTGCCATGCTGCTGTTCGAGAATCCGGATGACGCGCCGGTAGGTCGCGCGCTCGTCATAGATGAATCCCGCCCGATGCTGCCAGCTCGCACGCCGCATCAGTGCCGGGACCAGCTCCAGCACATTGTCGGCATGGCGCCTGAGATTCAGCGAATAGATGGTGTCCTGCACTTGCTTCGCGTCTTCGATAGAACCCAGCCGCAGATTGGCTTCTGCGAGCGACTCGAGTATGGAGACCTGATCGAAATTATGTGGACCTTCATTGACATGCGTTACGTGCACCGCGCGAGCAAAAGTCGTTGACGCAAGATCGGGCCGGCCGCCCTCCAGCTGCGCTGCGCCCAGCCCTTTGAGCGGATTGACAAGCATGCCGTTAAGGCGATCTTCGTTGTCCTCGATAATGTCGACGGCCGCTTCGAAATTCTGTTGTGCGGCATCGTATTGGCGCGTTCGATGTTGAACGATTGCGAGGTTGGTCAGAGCCCTGGCGGTATCATTAGATCGCGGCCCGGCCACGCGTATGGCGAGCTCAACGACGCTCTTGGCGACCGAATCGGCCTCATCAAAAACACTATCACTCATCAGCTGCTTGTAGCGCTCGAATTGCGCGATCAGCCGTTCCTCGTCCGTCAGCTCCGGAGCCGGCTCGTCTTCGCCAGGCAGCGCCTCCTCTTCGGCGACGGGCACCTGCTGGTCGACCGGCGGGCCAACGGCGGCACTGTCGAAGGTTTCCTGCGCGGGCAGCCCGCCAGCAAGCAGCGGTACGCCGGCAAACACGGCGAGCTTGAGACGCTTGATTATTTCCATAAGTGTTCGGGTAAAACTGTCATCGGCACGGCAGCGGCTGGCGAAACGACCGGCAATGTTAGTCAGACTTGATCGGGTCCGAGAAGTTCGGGCGGGGCCCGCCAGCTTCGTTTTACAACACTATACCGGCTGGCGCGTGCTCCGTGTAGCGTTGCACGCTCGGATTCGACAGCTTAGAAACCAAGCCCCAGCTGGCGCTGACCCGGCCGCTCGAAACGGCTGCAGTCAAGGCCTTGCTGGTAGCGGTCCCGGGACAGGCCGAAGCGCCTGCAGGCGGCCCGAAACCGGGCACCGAGCATCTCGGCATACGCGCCGCGGCCAGTCTGCCGGACGCCGAACCGGTTGTCATAATCGCGCCCGCCGCTCGCCTGCCGAACGAGGCTCATCACGTGCCCGGCGCGGTCGGGGAAATGTGCGTCGAGCCATTGGACAAACAGTGTCTTTACCTCGTTAGGCAGGCGCAGAAAAATGTACGCCGCCTGCGCTGCTCCGGCTTCGGCTGCTGCCTGTAACACGCCCTCTATTTCCATATCGTTAATGGCTGGAATGATCGGTGCCATCAACAGGCTGGTCGGCACTCCGGATGCGACAAGTCGATCGATTGTGGCAAGCCGTGACGCGGCGGACGGGACCCGTGGTTCCATGATGCGCTTGAGTTCGGCATTCATCGTCGGGATGCTGATCGCGACCGAGCACAGCTTGCGCTTGGCAAGTTCGGACAGCACGTCAATATCGCGCTTGATCAGGCTGCCCTTGGTGATCAGATTGACGGGGTGGCTGTGCTGCAAGAACAGCTCGAGCAGCTGCCTGGTCAGTCGCGTGGTTTTCTCGGCCGGTTGATAGGGGTCCGTATTCGCGCCGATGGTGATGGGTTCGCAGGTATAGCCGGGTTTCTGCCATGCCTCCAGCAATCGTTTCGCAGCGTTCGGCTTGTAGAAGATCCTGGTTTCGAAGTCGAGGCCCGGCGACAAGTCCAGGTAGCTGTGGCTCGGACGCGCGTAGCAGTAAATGCAGCCGTGTTCGCAACCCTGGTAGGGGTTGATGGAGCGATTGAAGGGAACATCCGGTGAAGTGTTGTGACTGATGATCGTGCCGGCTCGCATCGCCTTGAGCACGGTTTCCGGCACCTGTTCGGCACGACGCTGGGCTTCTTCGGCGTCGAATTCGACGGGCCGCGTCTCGAAGCGGCTATCGAGCCGCGAGACGGCGCCCCTTCCTTTATGCGCACGAGCCACCCTGCTACCCTCGCTTACTGTACATGCATACAGTAAGCGAGGGTGGCGAGCGGGTCAACTCAGTTCAGTACGCGATAGCCCCGACCCCGCATGCAGCGTTTGAACACCAGCTGCTTTTCGCGGTCTGCGTCAAGACCCGAGCGCGTGCCCCCGTAAAGGCCGCCCAGAGCCGCGCCTTCCCGGACATCGCCCGAATCGCCGCCGATAGCGCCGGCAACCGCGCCGACCGCAGCGCCGGTCGCAGTACCTTTGGCGATGCCTCTGCTGATCTGCACCTCGTCGGTGTAAGCCTCACACTCCTGCCAGTCCTGCGCCAACTGCTCGGGATCCTCGCCCTTGCGGTCGATGATCGGATTCGGCTGTGCGGCGCAAGCAGACAGCAGCACGGCGACGGTAGCAAGAGGGACAGCGATAATCGTGCGCATGACATCACCAAATGTTGTTAATCTCACAAAATACAACGCCAAAACTTCGCCGGCGTTGACACAGTATGGGTTTAGATGGCCTCGAGCTCACATAATTCCACCGCGCGGGCGATTCTGTATGCGTTCCTGGCCAATTTCGGCATCGCGATCGCCAAGAGCTGGGCGGCCTGTTCTCGATCTATGAGGGCTGGCACAAGCTGAATCACCCCGAAGGCCTGTCGCAAGTCTGGATTGCCATTGTCGTGCTGATCCTCGCGATTATTCTCGAAGGCTTTTCGCTGCTCGGCTGTCTGCGGGAGATTCGGCTTGTGCGTGGCGAGCGGCCGTTCGGCGAGTGGCTCAAGCACACGCGCAATTCGGAGCTTGTAGTGGTGCTCGGTGAGGACATTGGTGCGCAACTCGGTCTGATGCTCGCGCTGCTGTTCCTGGTCATGGTGGCGATCACCGGCGATCCGGTCTATGACGCGATGGGGTCCATCTGCATCGGCGTCGTCTTGCTTGTTATTTCGGTGTTTATTGCCTGGCGCGTTCGCTCGCTGCTGGTAGGGCGTTCGGCGGACCCCGAGGTGCAGGACGCGATCGACGCGATCATCAGCGAGCATCCGGCGATCGAACGCGTCTTCAACACGATAACGATTCAGTTCGGTCCGGATACGATGCTCGCCTTAAAAATCCAGATGAGCGCCGGAACCGATATCGAAACCGCAGTCGCGGAAATCAACGCTCTCGAGCGTGCGCTCAAGACACGCATCCCGAAAATAAAGTGGTGTTTTGTCGAGCCCGACGTCGCGGATTGACACCGGAACCGGCGGCGCTCAGTTGGCGGCGACCTGATGAACGTAAACGTCCTGCTGTGGGAACGGAATTGCAATGCCAACTTCGTCGAAACGTTTTTTAATGGCTTCGGTCAGCTCGTACTTGACGCCCCAGTAATCGCTGGTCGCAACCCAAGGACGCACGACGAAATTGACGCTTGAATTTGCCAGCTCGGATACGGCGATCGTGCAAGCCGGTTCGTCGAGAATGCGACTTTCCGCAGCGATCAATTCCTCCAGCGTCTTGCGCACCTTGTCCAGGTCATCGCCATAGCTGACACCGACCACCATATCGACACGGCGCTGATCGTTGGCGGAGTAGTTTGTAATTACGTTATTCATGATCTGGCTGTTCGGCACGATGACCCGTTTATTGTCGGGAGTCGTCAGCACCGTAGTCAAAATCTGCACACTTTGCACAGTGCCTCCGATTCCCGCTGCCTCGACGTAATCGCCGGCTTTATACGGTCGAAACAGGACGATAAGCACGCCCGCTGCAAAGTTCGACAACGAGCCTTGCAGTGCCAGACCGACCGCAAGGCCCGCGGCGCCGAGAACGGCGATGAAAGAGGTAGTCTGGACTCCCAAAGCACCAATTGCGGCGATGACGACGAATATCAATAGCGCCATACGCACGAGATTGCACACGAACGTCTCGAGCGTCGTGTCGATTTCCTGCTGTTGCATAACGGCTCGCAGGCCGCGTACAAGTATCCCGGTCACCCAGCGGCCGACAAGGAATATAACGATCGCGGTCACGATATTGATGCTGAAATCGACACCGTTGGTCGCAAGCATTTCAATTACGCTATCCCAGGAGAATCCCAGGTCGGGCAGGCCGGTTTCAGTCATTGTGTGGGTCCTTCGAGTTTTTTCGCATCATGCCGACGACAGGGAAGCCTGTCCAGCATCGTAATCATTGACCTGGAGTGCCTTCGTGGCCGGTGTGAAAGCGATAAACTTTATACGGCCCGCTTGCTTTGATGTGATCGCGACTTTGCAGGACGACGTCAGCCAGGGCGCTGTCAGCAAGATACAGCCAGCCGCCAGGTCCAAAAGACAGCGCATCCGGCCAGCGGATCCGCCGTGATCGCAACAGCGTTGTCAGTTCGCCCGACGGGTTAATAACAAAGACTGCGCCATGCTCTACGTCGGTGCCGTAGATATTGCCGTCGCGATCGACGCTCAGGCCGTCGCTTAGCGGCTTGGCAGCGATTCTCTCGACCCGCGCTGCGAGTTGACTGTCGGGAATCGCGCTATCTGTCAGGTCACGAAGCCGAACGCGATACATGCCGGAGCCACTGATTGCGCCGAAATTCAGCCACTCAGGACCCAGTGCGATGCCGTCGACGCCGCCGCGCAGCGCAACGAGGCCACCGAGAAAGGTCATCTCCTTGCTGTGATTGCTGATGATGTAATTTTCGGCAGCCACGGATGCATGTGATTCGAGAACACGGCGCGCGGTCGCTGACGCGATGTCGTAGACGATGAGCGCGGGTTTCTTAAGCCAGAAACTGGCGTCGGCGATAACGACGGTACGGCCGTCCGCGCTGATCTGCAGTTCTTGCAGGAAGGATCCGCCCGGCGCGATGTCGTCATCAAATACTTGATCGTGGACGAGATCGCCGCTCTGTAGATCGAATGCCAGCAGCCGCGCTGCTCGACTACCGTGGTTACCATGGTCGATCGTCCAAAGACGATTCTGCCGATCGACAGCGATACCAAGCACGGTGTCGAAAAGTCGCAATTGTGACGCGCCGTCGGGATACGGTTCGGCGGCGCCATCGACGAACTCGAGTAATTTGTTCCCCGGCGCCCGCGATTCGGGGTGCACGGTAAAAAATACCCGCCCGGTGGCGCTGACGGCCACGTTGCCGATCGGCTCGGGATACCGCAGCACTTCCTCGAGCGCGTCCTCGCTGATGACTGGCGACGTCGAGAGATCCGGATAGTCTTCGCCGCCGCCATATCGAGTGCGCACGAATAGCGCGAGTACGACGATCAGTAGCAGCAAGAACAGCAGGAGCTTTTTCATTGTTGGCTGCTGCGCCTCGAGGTGTGACTTCCTGTCGCGGGATTCTACATGATTACAGTGACGTTGCTGGCGAGCAATGCAAGAATCCATGCCAGGCACACGAGCAGCAAGGCCAGTGTTCCCGCGTAAATCTGCCAACGCTGATCCAGCAGCCTTGTTCGCAACGACGTCAGCAACATGCCGCCGAGCAGACCGCTTAGAAAACCCATAAGGTGTGCGCCGACATCGGTATTGGGTCCGCCAGTGCCTGTGTACATCAATAGTGCGAAACCGCCCACAATCGGACCGACGCGGTACGGCCAGCGATCCTGAGCCATGAGTTTGCCGCGCCAGACGAATCCGGCAACCAGTCCGAGCGCCGCAAATACCGCGGTCGATGCGCCGATCGATCGATGCGACGCCTCGAGCAGCAACGTGTTCAAGAGGTTGCCGGAAATGCCGGCAAGCAGGATCGCGAGCCAGGCGACGCCAGGCCCCAGCAGGCGACCTGCAAACAGCCCGAACAGCCCGCCGAAAACGAGATTGCCCACGAGGTGCCGCAGGCCCGAATGCAGCGTGAGCGCCGTAATCGCGCGCCACCACTCTCCGGCCCGAATCAGAGCGCCATCAATGCGGCCGGCGGCGATCCAGTCCCGGGCAAGCCACGACCTGGCAGACAGGCCGCCAATCAGGCATACCACGATAGCGTAGACAAGGATGCCCGGCAGCGCGTTCTGATGCACGATGGCCGGCGCGGGCTTCGGCATTGGCGGCGGGTTTTCCTCGTCGTAACGCATGAGCTGGTCCATCGCCTGCGCCGAATAACGGGCCGGCACGATCAGTGCGCAGGAGCCGCTGTCGGCAACGATTTCGTGCGGTATCTGCAGCGATGCAAGGACCAGGGCGCGGTCCGCGCAGGCGCCGCGACTGCCGCTCTCGAAAACCACACGCATGTCGTCATTCATGTTCAGTTTGCGTTCATTCCCCAGCAGCGAGAATACAACTATGCGGTAACTAACGCTTTGATTGGGCGATCAAGTGGCTTTCTGGAAAAAAATCTATTTTGGGATAGCGCTGATCAGTGCGATGTTCCTCGTCATTTCGCTATTCTGAGGTAGCGCGCACCGAGCAGACACCTATTGCGGTAAGCTAGGCAGCTTCAAAAGCGTTTACCGGGACAATCGATGCGAGTCGCGCATGCTACCGCAACATTACTTGTCGGGACGTTTGCCTCGAGTGCAATGGGTGACGTCCTTGACGCCAGTGATACCGGTTTCTCTCTCGCGCACGAGGTAATCGTTGACGCGAGCCGCGCCGAGGCCTGGGAGGCCGCTGTCGCAGGCATCGGGCAGTGGTGGAGCGACGACCATACGATCTCGGGCATTGCTGCCGCGATGAGCATCGACGCTGTGCCACAGGGCTGTTTTTGCGAGGCGGTCGGCGCGGCCGGCGGCGTTGTGCACCTTACGGTGACATTCGTAAACCCGCAAGTAATGCTGAGAATGACCGGTGGACTCGGGCCGCTCGGGCTCATGGGCGTCAGCGGCAATATGCTCTGGGAGTTCTTCGATGCGGACAACGGCACGCTCGTCAGATTTTCCTATGCCGTCGGCGGTTACTATCCGCAAGGCCTGGACAGCATTGCTGGCCCCGTCGACGCGGTTATTGGCGATGCCCTGCAGCGCCTGAAAGTGTTCGCGGAAACAGGCGATGCAGATGATGGCAGAGTCGACTGACGCCCCGCGGCCGCGACCCTCGTCGACCGTCGTGCTGGTGCGGGACGGATCGGCCGCGCCCGAAATATTCATGGTCAAGCGGCACAGGCTCTCGTCGTTCGGCTCCGCGTATGCATTCCCTGGCGGCGTCATCGAAGCCGCGGATCGAAATGTGCACGATCTGTGTACGGGCTTGTCGCCCGCAGACGCAAACCGGCTGCTCGATCTCGAGTCGGGCGGGCTCGACTATTTCAGTGCCGCCCTGCGTGAATTATTCGAAGAGTCCGGCGTACTGCTCTGTGATTCGCAACTGTCAGAGCAACAACTCGAGCAGGCACGCACGGCTCTCAACGACGGATCGCTCGGCTGGGACGACTTCACGCATGACAACCAGCTGTCTCTGCCCTGTGACCGTTTACACTACTTCAGTTTCTGGATTACTCCCAAAGATCAGCCCAAGCGATATTCGACGCGTTTCTTCCTGGCGGCCTTTCCCAAAGGGCAAAGCGCAACGCATTGCGGCGGTGAGTTGACGGACTCCAGCTGGATGCCGGCGCGGGAAATTCTCGACGCCAGCAGCACCGGTGCCATGCGGATTATTCTTCCGACCCGCAAAACGCTCGAGCGCATTGCGGAGTTCGATTCTGTCACTTCGATATGCGCGTGGGCAGAACGTTGCGCGGAGAACGGTGTTTGCTGTGTTGAGCCGGCATTCGCCCGGGAAGCAACGCCTTGATTGCCTTTGGGCCCGAGATGCCGCTGTTCGCACAGCTTGCTGCTGGCGTATGCAGAATCGTCGCACCGAATCCATCCATGATGACGGGTCCCGGAACCAATACGTACATCATCGGCGAGGAGGTCTGCGCCGTACTCGATCCCGGGCCCGCCATCAGTGCGCACGTCGATAACATTATTGCCAAGGCTGGCGGTGCGATCCGCTGGATTCTCGTCACGCACACGCACCCGGATCACTCGCCGGCTGCGGCCTTACTGGCGAAGGAGACCGATGCAGAACTGCTGGGAATGGCCGCGCCCGTGGGTGAGCACCAGGACAAGACGTTTGTCCCCGATCGGCAGCTTGTTGACGGCGACGTGCTCGAGACCGCGGAATTTCGTCTGCACGCGATCCATACGCCCGGACATGCGTCCAATCATCTTTGCTATCACCACGCGGCATTGGACTGGGTTTTCACTGGCGATCATGTCATCGACGGATCGACCGTCGTTATCAATCCCCCCGATGGCGATATGAAACGTTACATCGAGTCACTCGAGCGCCTTAACGAAATGCGCTGCACGGCATTGGCCCCTGGCCATGGCGGTGTCATCAATGATCCTGATCGCGTCATTGACTGGATCATCGATCATCGCTTGCAGCGCGAAGCCAAGGTCCTCGCCGCGGTTGCAGCGAACCCGAACCATACAACGCGCGAACTGGTGCCGCACGTCTATGAGGATGTAGATCCCAAGCTCTTCGGCTGGGCCGAGCGCTCGCTGCTCGCGCATCTCCAGAAGCTCCAGGAGGACGGCGCCGCTACGCAAGAAAGGGGCCGCTGGCAGGTATAGGTGCGAGCTCTAAGTATTGGTATTTGATTAAGAAAATGCATGCAGAGCGGCAAAATGCTGCGGCTGGTCGCGGCGCGATGCGGCCATCCTGGCCTGTTTCCCCGTAGCTGAATCGCGCGCCAAAAGCGGCTTGATATGCTGCCTGACTTCGCATAGCGTACCCGGTCCGGGAGCAGAAGGACCGCACATGACGTTCGTTGTCACTGAAGCCTGTATCAAGTGCAAGCTCACAGATTGCGTGGAAGTTTGCCCTGTTGATTGTTTTCACGAGGGCCCGAACATGCTCGTCATCGATCCGGACGAGTGTATCGACTGCACGCTCTGTGAACCCGAGTGCCCGGTCGAGGCCATCTATTCGGAAGACGAGCTGCCGGCTGGCCAGGAGCAATTCATCGAACTCAATGCCGAGTTGTCGCGAGACTGGCCGGTCATCACGGAGATGCATGATCCGCCCGCTGACGCTGACGACTGGCGCGAGGTTAAGGACAAGCTTCAGTACCTGGAGCGCTGACGCCGTTATACCCTTCCGCGCATGGGGAATTGTGGCCTTGGGCGCCATGCTGGATTCGGCCCTGATCATGTTGCGCAAGCGACGCAGCGAGGAAAAGCGGCTGCGCTACACCGTTTTCGATAGCGACCCGGCCTGATGTAAACATGCCCAGCTTTCGCTCCAGGATCGTTCGTTCGGTAACGCGCCTTTACTTCAAGCGCATCGATGCCAAGACGCGCGACGTGCAGGCAATGCGCGCGCGGGTACACAAGTATGCCGGCAGGCTCGGTA
>Ga0224508_10003887_pt1 | contig 12291 bp, 8 predicted proteins | sample SF_Jan12_sed_USG_4_FD_170157 | JGI IMG/M metagenome (GOLD analysis project Ga0224508, IMG submission 170157) | Sediment microbial communities from San Francisco Bay, California, United States - SF_Jan12_sed_USGS_21 | ecosystem: Environmental > Aquatic > Marine > Sediment | place: USA: California...
CGGCGGCCGTGCTCCTCGTCGCCGGACCGTGGACGAACGAGGCGGAGGAGCTGGTCGGCTGGGACGTTGCCCGGTTCCAAGCGCTGGCCGACGAGTCTGGACGGCACTGGGTCGACCACCCTGTAGAGTATCCGCCCGGCAGCGTGATCCTGATCGAGGCCGTCGCCAGCAACGGGGTCGTGGAGACACACCGGACGCTGGCCGCGACGTCGCTCGCCATCGACCTGGGCGTCGCCGCAGTGCTTGGGGCGCTGACGGGTCGGCGAGCCGCAGCCACCTACCTGCTCATCGGCCTGCCCCTGGTTCCGATGGGCCTCGTCCGGTTCGATCTGTGGTCGGTGGCGGCGGCGGTGCTCGCCGTAGCGGCACTGCGTCAACGCCGATCGGGCGCGTTCGCGGCGCTGACGGCGATCGGGGCATTGATCAAGGTGTGGCCGGCGCTGCTGGTGGCGGTCTCGGTCTCACTCGGGCGGCGGGCAGCGACGGTCGCTGCGATCGCAGCGCTCTTGCTGGCCGGTGCCGGGTGGCTGGCCTATGGCGGCTGGAGCCTCGATCCGATCGACCAGGTGCTCTCACTGCGAGGCGCGACCGGGTGGCACGTCGAGAGCTTCGGCGGCAACCTGACGGCGCTGACCACCGATGAGGGCCCCGAGCGCCAGCTCGACGCCTTCCGGATCGGGCGTCTCGACGACAGGATCGTCACCGCCGGTCGAGCGCTCACCGTCGCTGCGGTCGGCCTGCTAGTCGTGCTCGGCCGGCGGGCCTCCCGCCACGGCCGCCCGGTCGGAACCAAGAGCGCGATGACGGAGGCGGGGGGCGACGACCTGGATCTCGAGGTGGTGGCGCTGGTGATGTTGGGCTCGACGGCTGTGCTGCTCGTCACGGCACCGCTGCTCTCGCCCCAGTTCCTGCTGTGGCTCACGCCGTGGGCGGCCCTGTTGCCCCTCCACCGGTCGCGGCCGGCCCTGCCGGTGATGCTGACCGGTGGCGCCACGACGCTGACCGGCGGGGTACTTGCCCTCTACGGCCCGCCACGGCTGGCCGAGACCGTCCCCGCGCTCGTGCTGCTGGTCCGCAACGGACTGCTGGCCGCAACGGTGGTCGCCGCCATCGTGGCGATCGCCGACCTAGGCCGACCGGAAGACCCGCTGGGGCACCGCAGCGCCCGCCCACGCCCAGCTCGTGCGGAGGCGGAGGTCGACGAGGTGACCGAGGAACCGGGTCGCCTGACCGGCTGAGGCCTTCGACAGCCCCTCGGCCCGGCCGTTGAACCGGAAGGCCACCTCCTCCACGTTCAGACCGGGATGGGTGGCGAGCAGCTCGAGCAAGATCTTGAAGCCGTCGGGGCTGAGCCGATCGAGATCGACCTCGCCGAGGCGAACGGCGAAGAAGCCCGACAGCGGGTCGGAGCACCGACCGATCCGGAACGGGAAGAGCCATCGGGCCACCCAGGTCGCAGCTCGGGACAGCACTCGCCGGCCGCTTCCGAACCGCTCATCCTCGCTGCTTCCTGGCACCCGTCTCGAGGCGACGGCCAGGTCGTGTCCGCGATCGATGCGCTCGACCAGATCGGCCACCGTCGCCGGCGGGTGCTGCAGGTCACCGTCCATCACCACCGCTACCGAGCCCCTCGCCGCCTCGAAGCCCTCGGCCACCGCCCCGCCGAGCCCGCCCCAACGCTCCTCGGCAGCGCGGTGCAGCGATCGGACGAACAGCGGCGATTCGGCAGCGGCGGCGTCGATCACGGCCGGGGTGTCATCGTCGCTGTCGTCGACGAAGACCACCTCGACGCGGCGGTCGTGTGTCTCGGCCTCGATCGCCTGCAGCAGTGGCCGGATGTTCGGTCCTTCGTGGCGGGTCGGTATGACGATCGACACGAGCGTCTTGTCCAGCCCGGTCCGGCGGCGAGGGGTCGGTGGGCTCTTCGGGCTGAAGGTGAGGGCGACCAAGAGCGCGATGCCGAGGGCGATCGAGCCGACCGCGGTGTCCTCCAGGACGAGCAAGCCGAGTTGGGGACCGACGGGCAGCACGACGAACGCGGCGACGGCGCACCCGGTGACGAAGCTCCGGTTGCGCTCACCGGCCGAGGATGCTGCGAGCAGCATGATCCCCCACGTCAGGTACCACGGCTGGGTGGTGGGATGGAGCAGGGCCCAGATCAAGAGCGACCAGGCCAGGGTGAGCGGCCAGCTCCGATAGCCGCGGATGAGCAGGATGAGGGTCACGCCGACGGCGAGGAAGAGGCCTGTCGTGCGGGCGACGGCGAGCACGGCCGCCAGCTCCAGCCCGGTCACGAGGGCGACACCGCCGCCAGCGATTCGGGTCAGGCTCAGGTAGGCGTCGACCGGCGTCGTCGACGTGATCGCGTCGACCCAGCCCCAGCCCCAGCCGGTCAGTCGGCCAGCCAGCGCGATCACCAGGAACGCTTCACCGGCGGCCAACCCGATCCGCCAGGCCCGGGTCCGAAGCCGATCGGCCTCCATGACCCACGGCCAGGCGATGAAGGCGACGGCTACGATCGCGGGCAGCTTGATCGCGGCCGCCATCGCGCACAGGGCCAAGCCGAGGACGCGGAGCCGGGGTCTTCGGCCCACCGCGACCCCGGTAAGCAGAAAGGCCAGCATGATCGCCTCGTTGTGGGCCCCGGACACGAGGTGGAGCAGCACGAGCGGGTTGGCGAAGCCGAGCACGAGCGCGTCGACGGGATCGCGCCGGAGACCGCGGGCCAGGTCGTTGACCGCGATGGCGGCGATCACGAGGCTGAGCACAGCCATAAATCGGTAGGCGAGAACTGCTGCGATCACGCCTTCGCCAGCCACCTTGGCGACCGTCGCCGAGAGGAACACGAAGACCGGGCCGTAGACGACCGGTGTGTCGTGGTACAGGGGGTCGACCGGGGCGAGTACCGGGTCGTCATCGCCGAGGCTGGCCGGGCCCTCCTCGTAGACGTCGTAGCCCTGCTCGGCCAGCCGTCCTTGGGCGGCATAGGCGTAGACGTCGCGACTGCCGAGCGGCGGACCGACGAGGAGCGGCGCCGACCACACGAGGATGACGACCGCGAGCGCAGCGACCGACAGACCGTGCGTCAGCTTGTGGCGCCGCAGCTGCATCCACGCCCGGACGAGCACGATGAGGCCGCCGTAGAACATGAGCAGCGCCGGCACCAGGCCCATGACCGGCCGGACGGGCACGGTCGGGACCGACCACAGCCGGCCAGGCTCGCCCGGCGAGGCTGCTCCGGCCAGCGCCCCGCCCACCACGACGCTGAGCGCGGCGAAGAAACCGAGCGCCGCGATGACCAGCAACGACCGCGATCCATCCCTCTCGTTGCTGTCGATGGATTCCTCATCTCGGACAACGATGTCGAGCAGCTTAGAAGCCGTTCGACGGACACACTCGGCATCCCCGCGACCGCGGTGGAATCAGCGCGCCGAGGACCAGCGATCAGGCATTGATGGCCGAGACCAACCGATCCAACATGTCATCGAGCAGGTCCTCGGACGTGGCGAAGTTCAGTCGGCCGAACCCGTTGCCCCGAGGACCGAAATCGGGCCCCGATCCGAGCGCGACCCGGGCCAGGTCGAGCAGCCGGGCGCTCGGATCGTCACCGAGGCCGAGTTCGCGGAAGTCAAGCCACGCGAGATAGGTCGCCTCCGGGCTATCGAAGCCGACCCGGGGCAGCTCGGTCGCCAGCCGGCGAGCGAGCTGATCGCGCCGTGCGGTGAGGTGCCGACGCAGAGCCGCCAGCCAGTCCCTACCGTCCGTCCAGGCTGCGATCGCAGCCTCGGCGCCGGGCGTTCCCACCGCCCCGAGGAGGTGTCCGGGGAGGGCGTCGAGCCGGGCGGCAACGCCGGCATGACCAACGTGAGCCACCGCACAACGGAGCCCTGCGAGGTTGAACGCCTTGCTCGCCGAGGAGACGGTGACGGTGCGAGCGGCCACCTCGTCACCAATCGACGCGAGCGGGACATGGGTGGCACCGGGGTGGACCAGATCGGCCCAGACCTCGTCGCTGACGACGAGCAGATCGTGCTCGTTCGCCACCTCGGCGATCGCGGTCAGCTCATCGCGATCGAAGACCCGCCCCGTCGGGTTGTGTGGGCTGCACAGCAACACGGCCCGGGTGTCCCCGTCGACCGCGGCCCGTAATCGGGCAGGATCGAGCCGCCAGCCGTCGGGGTCGAGCGGCACGTCGATGATCCGCCGGCCGGCTCCATCGACCGCTCTGATGAACGGCGGGTAGATCGGGGTCAGCAGGATGATCCCATCCCCGGGATCGGTGTGCAGCCACAACGCGACGTCGATCGCCTGGAGGACGTCGCAGAACACTCGCACTTCCTCCGTGGGCGGGGACCACCCATGGCTCTCGAGCTGCCATCGAGCGAAGGTGTCAGCGAGCAGCTCCGAGGCTCGACGGTTGTACCCGAAGTCGGCCCGGTCGACGAGCTCGGCCAGTGCTCGATTGACGCACGGCGGGGGCCGGACGTCCATATCGGCAACCCAGGCGGCCAGGACGTCGGACGGGAACTTGTTCCACTTGATGCCAGAGAGGCTCCGCAGGTCGTCGATTCCAAGAATCTCGATCTCGGCTGCCATCGACGCCACCTCCTCGGCCTCGCGGGCTCCAGACGGTCCTGCCGCCCAGATGCTGCCTCGCCAGTTCACTCACGACCTCGGGGTCGGCGCAAGAACGACAAGGGCCGGACGCACGGCCAACCCCGCCGGTAGGACGCAATCGAGCCGGGCTGCGGCATGATGGCCCGCATGTCCCCGGTCCCCCGGCTCGTCCCCCGACCAACGGCGCGCTCGCTCAGGCTGCTCGGGCTCGTCCTGCCCGGCATCCGGGAGATCACCGCCCAGATCGAGCCCTATACGGCGTGGTGGGACGACCAGAACCAGCGGGCAGCCGAGGGTTCGGGCCCGCTCCTGGTGGCGATCGGTGACTCGACCGCGATCGGGGTCGGGGCATCGGCCCCCAGTCGCAGCTACGTCGGTTTGCTCCGGACCGCATTGGCCGAGCGTGACGGCCGGACGTGGCGCGCCGTCAACCTGGCGTTGTCAGGAGCCCGCCTCGACGACGCCGTCGAGCGCCAACTACCGGCCGTGCTGGGTCTCGAGCCCGATCTCGTGACCTGCTGCATCGGGACCAACGATCTCGTCTGGGGACGGGAGACGACCGAACTGCGAACTCGGCTGCGGGAGCTGGTGACAGGGCTGCCGATCGTGTCGGTGATCGGCTCGCTGGCCGGCTCCTCGACCAGGGGTCAGTCGGCGAACCGGGCGCTCCGCAACGCCGCGGCGAAACGCGACCTGCCCGTGGTGAACCCGTGGGCCGAGTCGGGCCCACCGCCCCGCCACCGCCTGGCCGCCGACCGGTTTCACCCGAACGACCTCGGCTACGAGCTGATGGCCCGACCGTTCGGCCGGCACCTCGGGATCGAGTATCCAGGTGCGCCCCGTGTCACCGATGACCCGCAGGCGGTCCCCGAGGCTGACCTAAGCGAGCGGTAACGTCTGTCGGTGGCCGGCATCCTCAGCGGACCGATCGAGGACGATCCCCGACGACGACGCGGGCAGCGGCGGTGGCCGACCGAACCCGCAAGCAAAGGACTCGTGGTACGGCACCGGACCACGGGCTACGTCGGGGCCGTGATCCGGTTCGCCGACACCCAGGTGACTATCCGCGACCACCGAGGACGGGAGCACGCCCTCCCGAACGCGGAGGGTGCGTTCTCGGTCGACGGACGAACCGTCACCCTCGTCCGACCCCGCCCGACGCCCCCCACCACCCTCGTCGAGACCGCCTCTGGCTCGCTGCCGCCGTCCGGCCAGGGGGCCAGGGTGGCCCGGCCGAGCCGGATCCTGGTCGAGGGCCGTCATGACGCCGAGTTGGTGGAAAGGGTGTGGGGCGACGATCTACGGGCGGAGGGCGTGGTGGTGCTGCCGCTCCACGGCGCCGACGACCTGGCCGCCGTCGTTGCCGACTTCGAGCCGGCCTCCGACCGTCGCCTCGGCATCCTGCTCGACCACTACGTGCCGGACACCAAGGAATGGCGGCTTGCGTCCGAGATCGACGATCCGAACGTACTGATCACCGGCCATCCGTACGTCGACGTCTGGCAGGCGATCAAGCCCGAGGTGATCGGGATCGGCGCGTGGCCCGTCGTGCCGAAGGGCACGGACTGGAAGTCCGGGGTGTGCACCGGGATCGGCTTCGCCGGCTCCCCAGCCGAGCTGTGGCCGAGGCTGCTCGGGCGGGTCAACTCCTACCGCGACCTGGAACCCGGGCTCGTCGGCTCAGTCGAGGCGTTGATCGACTTCGTGGCGCCCCCGCCAGCCGGCTGAGCCCGAGGCGGCGATCTACCCCGCCCGGCTCCGATCGGCCACACTGGAGGCAATGACCGAGAGCATCCGGCTGGGCAGACTCCTGGGCATCCCGATCGGCGTCAACTGGAGCATCGTGGCCGTCGCGGTGCTCTTCTCGTTCGCACTGGCGGTTCAGGCCCTGCCGCGGTCGGCCCCTGACAGCTCTCTCGGGATCCGCCTGACGATGGCATCGATCGCAGTCGTCGTGTTCTTCGCCTCGATCCTGGCCCACGAGCTCGGCCACGCGATGGCCGCCCAGGCCCACGGCGTCGGCGTCCATGGGATCACCCTCTGGCTGCTCGGGGGTGTGGCCAAGCTCGATCGGCAGGCCCCGAGTGCCCGGGCCGAGTTCCAGATCGCCGTCGCCGGGCCGGCCGTCAGCTTGGCGCTGGGCGTCTTCTTCCTGTCGCTGACGGTCATCCTGATCGCTGTGGCGCCCATCCCCTTGCTGGTGGCGGTCGCCGCATGGCTCGGCGGGGTCAACGTGATCCTCGCGCTGTTCAACCTGCTCCCGGCCGCACCGCTCGACGGCGGCCGGATCCTCACTGCGCTGCTCTGGCGTCGCTCCGGCGACCCAGAGGAGGCTCGCATCATCGCCGGTCGCTGCGGCCTGCTCCTCGGGGCGGCGCTGGTCGTGATCGGCGTCGTGCAGCTGCTCGGCCTCGCACAAGTCGGGGGCTGGGTGACGGCGTTGGTCGGCGCGTTCTCGTTCACCGCGGCCAGAGCCGAGATCGCCGGGGCGGCGGTACGTCGCAGGCTGCTGGGAACGACGGTACTCGCGGTCACCGTGCCCCATCCTCCGTCGGTCCCGGACTCGGTGATGGTCGGCCAGCTCCTCGATTGGGCGAGGGATGACGGCGCGACCATCGCCCACGGCGTGGTCCGATGGGGTCAGAAGCCGATCGGTTACGTGGTCCCGGCCGACGCCGCTGAGGGGGTGACCGACGCCGCCCGATCGTGGACGTCGGTCGGGCAGGTCATGGTCGCTTCGAGCGCGGCAGCGCGGATCAGCGGCTCGTCGTCGGTCGACGGGCTCCTGCGGGTCTGGGAGCGAGGGTCCGCACCGGTCGCCGTGGTGACCGGCGCCGACGGCCGGTCGGTCGGCACCGTCACCGATCACCAGGTCAGACCGCTGCTGACCCCACCGGACCTCTGGGGTCGGGATCGGCCGCAGGCGGAATCGTCGTCATCGGCAGCGGCCGACGGCGGCACCGCACCGGTTTCGACCCGATCGATGGGTTAACCTCCTCGGCGGTGAACGACGCAGGGGAACCTGCGGCGAGCATGTCGAGCTCGCCGCCGAAGCTGCCACTCTGGGTACGGCAGGCGATCCTCTGGTGGTGGGGCGTGCTGGTCGTCCTGTGGTTGTCACTCGGTGTCGTTCGGCAGCTGCGGGGGCTGCTCATCCAGCTCGCCTTGGCCCTGTTCCTCTCCTTCGCAATGGAACCACTCGTCGACCGGCTCGGTCGGCGCGGGGTGAACCGTGGCGTCGCCACCGGCCTCACGATGTTGCTGCTCGTCATCGGGGTGGCGGCGTTCCTGACCGCGATGGGTTCGCTCATCGCAACCCAGCTTCGCCAGCTAGCCGAAGACCTGCCCGGCTACCTGACCTCGGCGGAGCTCTGGGCCGAGGAGCGGTTCGGCGTCGAGATCGAGAACGCCGATCTCATCGAGCAGCTCCAGGCGGGCGGGCAGGCCAGCGAGTACCTCTCGGGCCTGGCCGACAACCTGGTCGGTGTCGGCACCGGGCTGCTGAGCGGGGTGTTCCAGCTGCTGACGATCGGCCTCTTCGCCTACTACCTCACCGCCGACGGGCCCCGGCTCCGGCAGTCGATCTGCTCGGTATTGCCGCCCGCCCGCCAGCTCGAGGTGTTGCGGGTCTGGGAGCTGGCGATCAACAAGACCGGCGCCTTCATCTCGTCCCGCGTGATCCTCGCCGTCATCTCCGCCGTCTTCCACTGGGTCGCATTCGCCGTGCTCGACCTGCCGTCGGCGGTCCCGCTCGCCATCTGGGTCGGCGTCATCTCGCAATTCATCCCGGTCGTCGGCATCTACATCGCCGGTGTCGTACCAACCCTGATCGCGCTCGGCATCGACCCGACGAAGGCGCTTTGGGTGATCGTCGTGCTCGTCGTCTACCAGCAAATCGAGAACTACGGACTGCAGCCGAGGGTCACGGCCCAGACCCTGGACATGCACCCGGCGGTGGCCTTCGCCGCCGTGCTCGCCGGCACCGCCACCTTCGGGGCGAGCGGTGCGCTCCTCGCCCTCCCGTTTCTGGCGACGGTTCAGTCCTTCATTTCGGCCTACATCGCCCGCCACAACGTGGTCGAGAGCCGACTCTTGACGTCGACGGACACCGCGCCGCCGGAGGCCGGGGTCGAACCCAGCGGAGCGATATCCCACGACGCCATGACGGAACCGCCGGATACCGACCTCGACGGACCGGCGGAAGAGCAGATCGAAGGCGACGGTTAGGCGACCATGGATCAGATCACGGAAGTGGTGTTCTTCTGGCGCCCCGGATGCCCGTTTTGCTGGCGCTTGGAGCAGGCGTTGGCGCAAGCAAATGTCCCCATGACCAAGCGCAACATCTGGGACGACCCCGATGCCGCGGCGTTCGTCCGGTCGGTCGCCAACGGTAACGAGACCGTGCCGACCGTCACCGTCGGCGACCAGTGGCTCGTCAACCCGAGCCCTCGCGAACTCGCGAAAGTCCTGGAAGCGAGCGCCCCCCACCTGCTTCCCCAGTGATCGACAGCAGCGCCGGAGCCGGGCCGTGGCGACTTGGCGATGCAGGTTCGGCAACCGACCCCAACGTCGTGGGTGGAGGTAGGTGAAGCTCCATGGTGCCGCGTCTTGTTGTTCCCATGGAGTTGAGAACTGGGTGCAGTGGCATTAGAGTCCACTCCGCTGGCTTTCGAGCCAGTAACCCGCCGCACAAAACATAAAGGGGACCCATGTCTGACGACAATGGTCGGAAAGCCCTGCACGCATACGTAAGCGATGACGCTCACGATCACTGGCACGGCTTCGCTGCCGAGCAAGGCGTGAGCGTGAGTGCCATTCTCGAAGCACTCGCTCCCGAGCTCGACTTCGAGGCACCGATTACGCATGAGGAGCTGGGCGCACGGCTCAACACCGTGGTGAAATCAGCAAGGAAGATCGATGCCCAACGTCGGCGGCGCCGCCGGTGACGGACATCGTGTGAGAGCGATCTCACGCACGAGACAACGACACGCATAGAGAAGGCACTGCGGGTCGAGAGGGAGGCGTGACTCCCTCACCGTCGCCCGCAGCGCAGCGGTAGGTCCGGAACCCAGACCCCAGAGGGCCGGGCAGCACGCGACCAACCACGTCGTGTCGTACCGATCCCCGGCCACGGCCGCCCACCCGGCGGTCGTGGCCGGAGCCGTTTTGCCTGCGGTCGTCCCATAACGGGCGGGTCCCGGTGGTCCGGAGGTGACAAGTCCGTGGATTGCCACCAGTCGGGCGCTCCGCTTGGCCATGATCAGGGGAGCGGTTTCGTCGGGTGACGGGCGGAGGTGGGCGAACGCCTGTTCCTTAGACTGGGAGCTTCCCGGCACCCCGCCACAAGAAGGCCCGGACCAAGAGCAACAAAGAAGAGAGAGAAGAGACATGACCTCACAGGGCGAGCTCCTACCCTTCGCTCGCGAAGTCATCGATGTGCCCGTCGATGACGAGCTCGGCGAGTCCTTCCTCGCCTACTCGCTCTCGGTCATCACCTCCCGGGCCATCCCCGATGTTCGCGACGGATTGAAGCCTGTGCAGCGGCGCATTCTGTACTCGATGCGGGAGATGGGCCTGAGGCCCGATCGGCCGCACCGCAAGTGCGCCCACGTCGTCGGCGATGTGATGGCGAAGTTCCACCCCCACGGGGACGGCGCGATCTACGACACGCTCGTCCGGCTCGGCCAGGACTTCGCACGGCCGGTCACCCTGATCGATCCCCAAGGCAACTTCGGCAGCCTCGACGACCCGCCGGCTGCCTACCGCTACACCGAGTGCCGCCTCACGCCGGCCGCGCTGGATCTCCTGGCCGAGATCGACGAGGAAACGGTCGAGTGGCGCCCAACCTACGACGGCGAGACCACCGAACCGGCCTACCTGCCGGGCCTGCTCCCGAATCTCCTGGTCAACGGCACGTCGGGCATCGCGGTCGGGATGGCGACCAACATGGCGACCCACAACCTGATCGAGGTCTTCGAGGCGATCAAGCTGGTGATGAAGAAGCGCCGGCCGAAACCCACGATCGACGAGCTGCTCGCCCTCGTCCCCGGCCCCGACTTCCCCTCCGGCGGGATCGTCATCGACGACGGCATCCGCGATGCCTATCGGAGCGGGCGGGGCACGATCCGCATACGGGCCAAGGCCGACATCGTCAACGTGACCCGCTCCCGCAAGGGGATCGAGATCACCGAGCTGCCCTACCTGGTCGGGCCGGAGCGGGTAGTGGCCAAGATCAAGGAACTGGTCCACAACGGCAAGCTCGATGGGATCAGCGACGTCAAGAACCTCTCCGACCGCAAGTCGGGCCTCCGTCTCGTCGTCGAGTGCAAGTCGGGGGTGAAGCCCGACTTCCTGCTCGAACAGCTCTACCGGCTCACGCCGCTCGAGGAGACGTTCGGCATCAACAACGTGGTCCTCGTCGACGGGGTACCGACAACGCTCGGGCTCTACGACCTCTGCCGCCACTACATCGAGCACCGCCTCGACGTCGTCGTCCGGCGGACCCAGTTCCGGCTCGCCGAAGCCGAGCGCCGGCTGCACCTGGTCGAGGGGCTGCTGATCGCGATCGACAACATCGACGAGGTCGTTGCCATCATCCGCTCCTCGGCCGACACTCCCGAGGCAAGAACGCGGTTGATGGAGCGGCTCGAGTTGAGCGAGATCCAGGCCAACTACGTCCTCGACCTGCAGCTCCGGCGCCTGACCGCCCTCGCCTACGACGAGCTGGTGGCAGAGAAGGCCCAGCTCCTCTCCACGATCAAGGACCTGAAGAAGATCCTGGGCTCGGAGCAGCGCCAGCGGACGATCGTGATCAACGAGCTGGGCGAGATCGTGGAGAGGTACGGAACGCCACGCCGCACCGCCATCGTCGGCGCAGGCGACGTTCCCGACCTGGTCGAGCTACAGGAACAGGTCGAGGCCGATCTGCCCGACACCCCGTGCGTCGTCAGCCTGACGGCCTCGGGCCTCGTCAGCCGAGAGCCTCAAGGCACGGCCAGGAGCTACAGCCCGTCACGTCACGACGTGCTCGCCGGGGTGCTCATCACCTCCCTCCGACAGCCCGTCCTGGCACTCACCTCCGCCGGCCGGCTCCTTCGGACGACCGCCGCCGAGCTGCCCGAGGTCGGCGGTCGCAGTCGTGGTCGGGCGGCCAACGAGTCGTTCGACAGCGACCGGGGAGAGACGATCGTCGGCCTCGCCCACGTGACCGGCAACCCAGTGCTGGTCGTCACCGCACTGGGCATGGTCAAGCGGCTCGACCGAGCAGCTCTCGCCGAGCTGCGCCCGGGCAAGCCGGTGATCAAGTTGGCGAAGAACGACCGGCTGGTCGCCGCGATCGAGGTCGCCGACGACGACGATGTCGTCCTCGTCGCCTCCGACGCCCAAGCACTACGGACCTCCGCCGGGTCGATCAGCATCCAGGGGCCCGCAGCCAAGGGCGTGGCCGGCCTCGGGGTCAAGGGCAACGCCCGGGTCATCGCCGCCGGGGTCGCCGTCGACGGCGCCGTCATCGTGTCGGTCACCGATCGAGGTACGGCCAAGGCCACGTCGGTCGACGAGCTACCGGTGAAGGGGCGAGGGACCGGCGGCATTCGCCTGACCAAGTTCAACACCGAGAGCCGCATCGACTACGCGTGGATCGGGCCGGCCGAGCGTGCCATGTGCATCGTCGGT
>Ga0224508_10003888_pt1 | contig 12290 bp, 13 predicted proteins | sample SF_Jan12_sed_USG_4_FD_170157 | JGI IMG/M metagenome (GOLD analysis project Ga0224508, IMG submission 170157) | Sediment microbial communities from San Francisco Bay, California, United States - SF_Jan12_sed_USGS_21 | ecosystem: Environmental > Aquatic > Marine > Sediment | place: USA...
TTATGGCAACACCGACACCATCGGCGACGACGAAACCCCCGGCACCGTTGGACCCGTCGACCTGGGCCCCGGCCGCACCGCGGTCGCCATCACCGCCGGCTTCAGCCATACATGCGCGGTGTTGGACAACGCCACGGTGCGCTGCTGGGGCTCGAGCGGCAGCGGTCAGTTGGGCTATGGCAACACCAACATCATCGGCGACGACGAAACCCCCGGCACCGTTGGACCCGTCGACCTGGGCCCCGGCCGCACCGCGGTCGCCATCACCGCCGGCCGCCTCCATACATGCGCAGTGTTGGACAACGCCACGGTGCGCTGCTGGGGCTCGAGCAGTGACTTCTTCGGCGGCCAGTTGGGCTATGGCAACACCGACACCATCGGTGACGACGAGACCCCGGGCAGCGTGGGGCCCGTGGATCTGGGTGCGGGTCGCACCGCGGCAGCAGTCACGGCCGGCGCTGCGCATACGTGTGCGGTGTTGGATGACGCCACGGTGCGCTGTTGGGGATGGGGCGAGTTCGGCCAGTTGGGTTATGGCAACACCGACAACATCGGTGACGACGAGACCCCCGGCACGGTGGGGCCGGTCGATGTGGGTGGGCGGGTGTCAGCGGTGCCGTTGGCGTCGTTGTCCCGCGTGCATGTGTCGAACCTGATTGCCTCAGGTCCCGCCGACTACGTGTTCTTGTTCAGCCGGCCCGACCAGCAGGTCATCGTGGGCGACTGGGACGGCGACGGCGCCGACGGGTTCGGGGCCCGCTCGGGCAATACCTACACCTTGGCCAATCAGGTCGGCACCGTCCACACCACGCTCAGCTATGGCAAAGCCACCGACCTCACCCTCGTCGGCGACTGGAACGCCAACAACACCGACACCCTCGCCGTGCGCCGCGGCAACACCTACTTCTTGAAGAACACCATCGCCTCAGGCCCAGCCGACATCGTGTTGGGCTACGGCAAAGCCACCGACGAGGTCTACGTCGGCGACTGGAACGGCAACGGCCAAGACACCTTCGCCGTACGCCGCGGCAACACCTTCTACATCCGCAACACCCCCACGACCGGCATCGCCGACACCGTCTTCGGCTACGGCCGCGCCGGCGACGAAGTCCTGGTCGGCGACTGGGACCAAGACGGCATCGACACCTTCGCCGTACGCCGCGGCAACACCATCCACATCCGCAACGACTTCCAAACCGGCCCCGCCCAAACCGTCATCGGCTACGGCAAAGCCACCGACCAACTCCTCGTCGGCGACTACAACGGCGACGGCACCGACACCTTCGCCGTACGCCGCCCCCCACCCGCACCCATGACGCGTGAGATCTCGTCGGCGCAGCCGCGCCCACTGATGATTGGGGTCGGCTGCGTCGGGTCTGTAGCTGGGAATCGAGCTGCGAGCAGCTAGATATCCGACGGTTGTCCGGACTCGGCCTGCCCGCTCAGGGACGCCGGTCATGAGCGGGTAAGTCAGTTCTCGGCTGGCTCGGCCATTTCGCCCGCGCCCTCGCGCAGGTCAACCGTTTCAGCCGTCTCGGACGGCTCGTCGGCGACGTCTCGGTCCTCGTCGATCACACCCCGATCACGCATCTTGGCAATGACTTTGTCGGAGATGGCGCTGCGCTTGTCATCCGGAACGCGACTCGGCAACTTGTCGTCGAGCTTCGAGCGGGCCTCGCTCTCCGTGAGCCCGTGCCACTCGGATTCGCGGTGCGACTTCGCCTTCTTGATGCAAGCCACCGCTATCAGCACCACCGCCGCTACCAGGATCGACCGTCTCAGGGACATGACATGCTCCTCCACAATTGGCTACTCACGCGAACCTACAGCGATCGCGTACCGGACGTCATGGGCGTGGAGCGGCGGTCGCATCGGACTGCGTACTCTTGCACCGACACGTTGGTGCCGCCTCGACTTGAACGGTTCCATGAGGGCGCCTACGGAGTCGGCGCCGGCTTGGAGTAGCGCCAGCGGCAGCGAGTTCGGTGGCTCGCACGCGACGGCGACGTCCACCCAGCCACGGACGCACGACCCCCTCGAGCGGGCCGATCGGTCGGAGTGGCATGATCAGGTTCGGCATGACGATCGAGAGGAGTCGTGATGGCTGTATCACTCCGTCCGGGATGGTTCGTTCGGAAGGTCATGAACCCCCTGATCGCCCGCCTCGGGATGGCGACGACCCTCGCCGTGACCGGTCGAACGAGCGGGGCCGAGCGCACGGTGCCGGTGAACGTCCTCGAACACGAGGGCGCGCGATACCTCTTGTCGCCCCGCGGCGAGACTGACTGGGTGCGGAACTTGCGGGCCGCGGGCGAAGGGGAGCTGAGGCGCCGCGGCCACTCTGAACGAGTCCGCGTCTCCGATGTCCCCATCGACGAGCGGGCCCCGCTCATCGAGGCGTACCGGGCCAAATGGGACTCGCAGGTTCGGCGCTTCTTCGAACAGCTACCCGATCCTGGCGACCATCCGACGTTTCTCGTCGATACCTCCGACAACTGACGGCGCCCGGCCGACCTCGAGCACGCCACGACGGCAGCTCGGTGCCGGGTCAGTCGCCGAGCTCCTCGAGCAGCTCGTCGAGGCGGCGGCTCTGCTCGGCGAGGGCGGCTTCCAGCGCGCCAACCCGACCAACCAGTGCGGCAACCTGATCCGACTCATGGGGCGGGGTGGCCGACACCACCGCGGGGGCGGCGCGTGGGGTGGCCGGCGCGATCGGGTCTGCCGGTGTCGTCGACCGGTGGGCCGCATCCACTCGTGCCATGGCCGGGGTGGCACCGTCGTTCGTCGCGGCCCAACGCTGCTCGATGCGAGGTTCGCGTTCGCCGGACCGGCGCTCGAGCCGCACGACAAAGGGATCGGAACGGCCCGCGAGCCGGTCGATCGCGGCGTCAACGGCGTCGGCATCACCCTTGGGTCCTCTGGCGTAGCGCGCCGTGCGGCTCGTGATCTCGTTGCGTGTCTGGTCGCCCCGCAGCACGAGAACCGCGAGTACGGCCAGCTCGTGGCCGTCGAGGCCGAGTGTCTCGTCGACGACGTGCTTGTGCTTGCCGACACGGTGGCCGCTCCCAGTCACCGTACGGGCGAGGCCACCCTGGCGGAGCTCGAGCATGATGGCGTCGACCTCGCGCTCGCTGTAGTCGACCACCGGGTCACGATTGGTCGACTGGTTGCAGGCCGCCCGGAGCGCCTTCGAGGTCAACGGGTAGCTGTCGGGGGTGGTCTCCGCCTTCTCGATGAGGCAGGCAAGGACCCGGGCGTGCTGGGCGGTGAGGTCCACGGCTACGACCTTAGGTGTAGTGGGCGGGCGCCGACGTCGACGTCATCGACAGCCTCTGCTCACGAACCGAGACAAGAGCCCGCGAACTACTGAATCTCGTCGACAACCCCTGGCTTCCCGCGACGCTGCCCGTCATCGCGGTGCGGCGCCGCGACCATCAGCCCTATTCGTCGTCCGCGCCGAATCCGTCTATGGACAACTTGGCTGTCGTCCCGCCATCGACGTAGAGCACTTGGCCGGTGACGAAGTCAGCTTCGTCGGACACGAGAAAGCTCACCGCCTGCGCAATGTCGAGCGGCTTGCCCACACGTCCCCGAGGAAGCATCTGTCCTGCGGTCTCGGTCGAGTACGCAGGGTCATCGAAATACCTGGGAGTCTCGGTGACTCCTGGAGCGATCGCGTTGACGCGGACACCCGAATCGGCCAGTTCAACTGCCAGCGTGTGAGTAAAGGCGTTGACCGCGCCTTTTGTCGCGGCGTAGACGGACGCTGGTGTGATCGCCCCGAATGCCTGGATGGAACTGATATTCACCATGCTGGCCCCTGCGGCGCGCTCTCGAAGGTGGGGAAGGGCGTACTTCGCGCAGAGGAAGTACGCCCGCATGTTGAGCTGGAACAGCATCTCATACGTCTCGAGCGACGTCTCCTCGATCTTCGAGTAGACCGTGAGTCCGGCGTTGTTGACCAAGATGTCCAGCCCCCCCAGTTCATCTGCCGCGTGGTCGACCACGGACCGACACTCCTCAGGATCGCGGAGGTCTGCCTCGATGGCGAGAGCACGTCGACCAGTCCTCTCGATGAGTTGAACTGTCTCGTCCGGAGCTGGCCCGCCGAGGTAACAGAAAGCCACGTCGGCACCCCGCTGGGCCAGCAAGCCAGCGATGCCCTGGCCGATACCGAGGCTTCCTCCCGTCACCAGCGCTCTGCGCCCAGCAACCGACAACGGTCGTTCCGTGGAACGCCCCTCGGGTTCGAGAACTCGCTCAGACCGGTGGTGAATCCTCATGATCTGACCTTTCAGGGCGCCGTGTAGCCACCGTCGATGACCAGCTCCGAACCCGTCATGAAGCTGGACTCATCGCTGACAAGGAACAGGGCGCCGTAGGCGACCTCGATGGGTTGCCCCAACCGCTTCATCGGGGTCGCCTGGACGACAGCATCTGTGATGGATGCATCCTGTGCCGCGATCATTGGCGTCGCGATGATCCCTGGGTGCAACGAGTTGACTCGGATTCCATCATCCACGTAGGAGAGTGCCGCGTTCTTGCTCATGAGTCGGACGGCACCCTTGCTCGCCGTGTACGCAGCGACGCCCGCAGCTCCGGCAATCCCCCAGATCGACGAAACGTTGACTATCGACCCGGCCCCAGCGGACTTCATATGGGGCACCACAGTGCGAACGCCCAGGAAGGAACCGGTCAGGTTGAGATCGATGATGGCGTGCCAGTCATCGAGTCCGATGCTGTCGATGGGTTCGTACGAACCAACGCCGCCTGCGTTGTTCACAAGCGCGTCGACCCGCCCGTGTTCATTGACCACGCGTCCGACGACTTCACGCCACGAGGTTTCGCTTGTGACATCAAGATCGACCGCGGTTACGTCACCGTCGTAAGGCTTCGGCTCGGCGATGTCCCCCGCGACGACCGTGCACCCTTCGGCGGCGAACAACTCCGCCACCGCACGGCCGATTCCCTGCGCTCCTCCCGAGACGATTGCGACCTTACCCGAGAGTCTCATCAGCCCTCCTCGATCGAGGCGACGACGCGCGGTTCCGGCAACTCGACCGGGATATCAGTGGCGTCATCTCCCATGTAGCTCACCGCGAATGAAAGCGCTCGGAATGGCGCGGTCTCGTCAGCGGACCAGATCGAATGCGGGGCATTCGGCTGAATATGAATCAGGTCACCGGGCTCGACGACTCGTTGCTCATCGTCGATCTGGACGATCGCCCGGCCCTGAAGCAGGTAGTAGAACTCGTCCGAATCATGAATATGCGGTTCAAGATGTGCTCCACCCGCCAGCTCGAACTCCGCAACATATTCGAGATATGACCCCATCGTTTCCGCGCGCACCGACTCCTTCGGAAACATGAAGTATGTGTGGCACGTTCCACCGTGCTCCACGGTGGGCTCTACGTTGGCATTGCGTACGTCCATACCGGTTACTCCTCACTCGTAGCACAGTCATCTACTGGTAGTTGGCTAAACAAGAGCTGCATCGAGCATCGCGAGGTGATCAGCGCTGCCCCCGACGAGTCAAGCGACCCCTGCACGGAATCTGCAATGCGCTCGCCTCCGGGGAATGGCGAGATCTTCGAGATTCTCGGCCCCAGAGAGGGGGAGATGTGGTGTCGTTATTCTTACCACGGGCCCGTCGAGGTCCTAGAGCCGGACCCGACCCTAGCTTCGACCGGGGCGCAATCTCGGTCTGCGGACCACGGAGGACACCATGACCGCCACAAGTGACCTGACGGGCAATGTCGCACTCGTCACCGGCGCGGCCGGTGGCCCTGCCGGGCGCGTTCTCGGGCATCGCCGAACCGGCGTTCGGGGTGGACGCCTACTATCCGGAGCAATCCGCAGATAGGAAACAGCATCGAAGTGCTCGACTGCTCCCGACACGCGTCCCCGCGCTGGCGACGGCCGCGGTGATGTCGGTCCACTGGATCCGTCCGCTGGTATCGGTCGGTGCCGTCGTGGTCGGCCTCGGCATCTCGTTCCTGATCATTGCCCTGAACGGCGAGGACGCCGGCGAGGCGGCCCGGGCGCTGTACGACGGATCGTTCGGAACCAGGCAGCAGGCGGCCGCGACCGTCTCTCGGGCCCTGCCCCTCGTTTTGGTCGCCTTGGGATGGATCGTGGCGTTCAGTGCTCGACGCATCAACGTCGGCTTCGAGGGGCAGATCCTCGCCGGCGGAATCGCCGCGACATGCGCCGCCCTCTATCTGGAGGGCCTGCCTGCACCATTGCACCTCGCCGTTGGTGTGGTCTTCGGGATTCTCGGAGGGGCAATGTACGCGGCGATCGCAGCGGTCCTGTGGGCACGGCGGGGCGTGAACGAAATCGTGTCAACGCTGCTCCTGAATTTCGTAGCGCTCCAGTTGTTCGGCTGGTTGATCCGGGGGCCCTGGCAAGGACGAGGCACGCGCCGGGCCGGAACCCGACTCATCCCCGAAACGGCCCGATGGCCCAACCTCATCGAGCGTTCGCCGCTCAACTACGACCTCCTGGTGGTCATCGGGCTCGTGTTCATCGTGGCATTCGTGCTGCGGCGCACGTCGTTCGGACTGGCGTTGCGCCTCACCGGAGCCAACGTCGAAGCGGCCCGAGCAGCGGGCGTGCGCACGGTCCGCGTTGGCGCGCTCAGCCTGGTCATATCGGGCGCGCTGGCCGGCTTGGCCGGCGCTGATTTGGTGCTGGGCGGAGAGACCGGAGCGGTACAGGAAGGCTTTGCTTCCACTTTCGGTCTCGAGGGAATCGTGGTTGCCCTGCTTGCGCAGAATCAACCGTGGGCGGTGGCGCCATCAGCGTTGCTGCTCGCCAGCCTTCGACAGGGCGGAAGCTTGATGGAGGCCCGAGTGGGGATCCCTGCTGAGCTACTGCTCATCACCCAGGGGGTCGTCGTTCTGGTGGTAATCGCGTCGACGACCGCCGTCCGTCGAATGCGTGCCGCGCCGATCGCTCCACCTCCCGACGTCACATGACTGCCGACCTGACGGACGACTGTTAACAGATGTCTGTTGACAAGACCCTGTGGACTCGCCAGGCTGTGGTGCGCTTGGTCGCGAGGGGGTGCTGTGTACCGAGAGCTCTGGGTGGTAGTACGCGACGAGATCCGGGACCTGATCATCTCGGGCGAGTTGGCATCGGGTGATCGCCTGATCGAGGACGACCTGGCCGCACGCTTCCACGTGAGCCGAGGCCCGGTCCGCACCGCGCTGATGGAGCTCGAGAGGGTCGGGCTGGTGGTCTCGTCGCCCCGCAAATCAAGCCAGGTCGCCACCTTCGGCCCCGATGACCTCGACGAGCTGTACGAGCTGATCATGGGCATCGAGTCCTTCGGTATCTCCCGGGGCGTCGAGCGACTCGACGACGCGACGCTTCAAGAGCTCTATGGAGTCCAGGAGAGCCTGGAGCGAGCTGAGGCCGAGGGCGATCGACTGGGCGCTGTCGAGCACGACCTCGACTTCCACCGTCATCTCTGCGGTCTGGCCTCCAACCGGCGCCTCCAGGCGGTCTGGGAGCAACTTTCCGACCAGATGCGCTTCGTCATCGCATCGGTCCAGCGCGTCGACCCGGCCGTGGCCACCAAAGAGGGCGAGCACCGTCACATCATCGAGGCGCTGGCCCGCGGCGACGGCGAGGCGGCTGTGGCCGCGCTGCAGGAGCATCTCGAGATCGCCCGCGCCCGCATGTCCGACGTGAGGCAAGCCGTAGGCAGTTCGGAAACAGACGAGTCACGAATGGGCGGGGCACGAGTTGCACCTAGTTAGGAAACAAGGGGAACGAAATGGCTGATATGGGACCACACCGGGCGTTGGGGACGACTGGCTTCGAGGTGTCGCCGCTGTGTCTCGGCACGATGCAGCTGGGCTGGACAATCCCCGACGAAGACGATTGTTTCGCGCTGCTCGACGCCTTCTCCGAGGCGGGCGGCAACTTCATCGACACCGCGAACATGTACGGCCCCGATCAGAATCTCCAGTCCTTCGCCAAGGGAGGCGAACGAGTGGGCGTGGCCGAAACGATCATCGGGAACTGGATGAAGGCGCGAGGCAACCGGGACGACATGGTGGTGGCCACCAAGGTACGGGCCCGCATGTGGGACGGTGATGACGGCGAAGGGCTGTCGCGAACCCACATCGAACGGGCCGTAGAAGGCAGCCTCGAGCGACTCCAGGTCGACAGCATCGACATCTACCTCGCCCATTTCCCCGACGCCGTCCCCCTCGATGAGACCATGAGCGCGTTCGGCGACCTTGTTGCCGCCGGCAAGGCGAAGACGATCGGATCGTCGAACTTCCCCGGTCCGCTCATGGAGGCAGCCAAGGCCGCGGCCGAAACCGTGGGGAGCCCCCAGTGGACCTCGGTTCAACCCCGCTACAGCCTCGTCAACCGAGCCGAGTACGAGGCCGACCTGATGGACTTCTGCGTTCGCGAGAACGTTGCCTGCTTCCCCTTCAGCCCGCTCGCCGGAGGGTTCCTCACCGGCAAGTACCGACGCGACGAACCGGTCGCCGACAGCGTGCGGGCCGGGTTCTGTGGTCAGTATCTGAACGAGCAGGGGTTCAGCGTTCTGGAGGCGCTGTCGGAAGTCGCGGCTGCGCATGACTGCAGCGTCGCCGAAGCTGCCATCGCCTGGGCGCTGCATCAGCCCCAGGTGGTATCGGCCGTGGTCGGGGCCAATAGCCCCGAGCAGCTCGCGGGCCAGCTCAAGGGCGGCACGATCACACTCGATGCGGACGAGCTGGCCCGACTCGATGCCGTCAGCTGGCAGGAGTCGGCTCCAGAGTTCACGTCCTGGTAGCCCACTCGACATAGACAGAAAGGGAGCCGAGTGCCAACTCCATACGAGATTCGGATCGAAGAGCTCCAGCAGCGGCTCACGGCCAAGGAATTCAAGCTCGAGGACGTTCCCGGCTATCGGCCGGGCCAGTCACCCGACGCCGCGGTCTGGCACAACCTCGACTATCTCGATGTCTACCCCCAGGTGTGGGGGCGCGAGATGGGGAGCAATGGGATTGGGAAGCTGCGAGAGGTCGCTCTCACGACGATCACCCCAAACGAGATGAACCCGATGTACGACGACGACCCCGGGTTCTTCCACCAATGGGAAATCCCGTTCGACACGCTGGACATCGCCGAGATGCAGGACCAGAGTGCGCGGTACCAGCAGATCCTCGAGGACAACGGCGTGGTCGTTCACCGGGTCGACTTCCCCGATCCGCCGGTGAGCCCATTCGGACCGATGACCTACATGTGGGCGACCCGAGAGCTGCTCGTGCTCCGCGGTGGTTCGGTAATCCCGAAGATGGGGTGGACGCCGTTTTCGGTGGGCCGCGCCGAGTACCTGGCCTTGTGGGCCTTTCAGAACCTGAGCGTGCCGCCCATCCTCACTGTCGCGGGAACGGGCGTATGCGAGGCCGGGCCCTGCTTCTTCCTCGCCGAGGACGTCTTCGTCGGCGCGCTGTCCGTCGCGTTCAACCAAGAGGGGCTCGATCAGCTGTACCCAGTCGTGGCGCGAAGCGCCGGGCTCGACCCCGAGGACATGACCTTCCTGACGATCAAGTCTGCGTCGCCGTGGTACTTCGACCCCCAGAGCGGCGCGAGCGCCCACCCCGACATGGTGATGGGCGCCCTAGATGTCGACAAGGTCATCGTCTACCCCGGCGGGATCGACTTCGAGACCTACAAGTGGCTCGAGAGGCGCGGCTACCAGATCGCCCATGCCGAGCGAGACGAGCAGATCAGGTACGCACCGACCAACGTGACCACGCTCGAACCCGGGCTGGTGATCATGATCGCCGAAGCCGAGAAGGCGATCGCCGAAGTGCGCAAGCTCGGCGTCGAGGTGCTGCCTGTCCCCTACGGCGAATTCCTGAAAGCGGGAGGCGGACTGAACTGCTCGACGATGGCCGTATGGAGAGACAAGGGCCCGTACTCGACCGATCGATAGGAAAGGGAGCAACGATGAGTGAGACCAAGCCGGGGACGATCTACGAGGACGGCCGGTTGGAAGAGTTACTGGACCAGGGCGTTGACGGGACCTCCAGTGTCGGCCTGGCCACCGGCCAGCAGGAATCAACCTCGACCGGCGCTGCATCCACCGGAGACGTCTACTTCGCGGACTTCGACCACATCGCCCACAAGAACACGATGTCGGTCGGCGAACGCCTTCAGGAATTCGTCTTGGAGGCCAAGCTGGCCGACGAGTTGGGGTTCGACTACTACTTCACCGCAGAGCACCACTTCAGCCAGGACTTCAGCCTGTCGCCGTCGCAGGCCGTCACCAACACGATCCTGGCCCAGGAAACGGAGCGAATCCGATTCGGGCCAATGACGATCATCCTGCCTATCGCCAACCCACTCCGCATCGCCGAGGAGTTCACGATCATCGATCACCTGTCGGGTGGCCGGCTCGAGATTGGCGTCGGCCGCGGCGTCGTGTTCCACGAGTTGGCGACCTACGGCCGCCGCAACGCCGACGGGCCAGCACTGTTCCGGGAGAACCTCGAAATGATGCTCAAGTGCTGGACCAACGAGGAGAACTTCTCGTGGAACGGCGTCTACCACCAGTTCTTCGACATCGAGATGCCTTGGAAGCCGCTGCAACAGCCGCATCCGCGCATCTGGATCCCAACCGCGACGGCGGACAACGCCGAGGAGTGGGGCCGCCGGGGGTACGGCGTAGCCGGGTTCTCGTGGCTCGGGATCGAGATGCACAAGGCGATCTTCGAGGCCTATCAGGAGGGTTGGCAGGAATGCGGGCTGCCGGTCGAAGAGCAGCGAATGGGCTATCTGTCCTCCTATGTCGTCGCCGACACCGACGCCGAAGCCGAGAAGCTGGCCAAGGAGCACTTCCCCGAGCAGGTCGCGCTCTTCGAGTACGAGGAAGGCAGGTCCCACTGGTTCGCTGACACCGGCCTCAAACGCGTCTACAGCGGCCTACTGAAGCTGTTCGCCTCGATCAAGGACGTCGACAACGTCAGCGGGCCGGCACGGATGATCGTCCACGGCAGCCCCGAGACGATCACCGAGAAGATGATGACCCTGCACGAGGCCTTCCCGATCAACACTTACATGGCCGAGTTCAGCTTCGGACTCATGCCGTGGGAGACGGTCAAGCACTCCATGGAGCTCTTCTCCAGCGAAGTCATGCCGCGTGTCCGAGACGCACACGGGGCGGCCGTTGTGACGTGAGCGACGCACTGACGATTGGCCCGGGATCGGGGTCGGCATCGGTCGGCCCTCTCGAGCTGCATGTAGCCACCCATGGGGCGACCGAACGTCGCCACGAGGAGACCTTGCTCTTCGTCCACGGCGCCGGCTGCGGCAGCTGGGTGTGGGAGAACTTCCTCCCGTACTTCGCCGACCGAGGATGGGATGGCGCGGCGGTGAGCTGGAGGGGTCATCCACCGTCACCGATGATGGCACCCGACGACTTCGTGGAGTTGACGCTGCACGACTACGTCGAGGACGTCGACACCGTGGCCGCCGCGGTAGATGGGCATGTGATAGTGGTCGCTCACAGCGTCGGAGGGCTCATCGGGCTCAAGCACGCCGAGATCGGCTTCACCCAGCCCGTCGGCCTGGCGCTGCTGGCTCCGGCCCCACCTTCGGAGGTCGGCGGGTACAACTTTCCCACCTACGGAACGCGTTATCCGGTGCCTCCGTTCGATCCGGCGACGGCACGAACGCTGTTCTTCCACAACATTGAGGACGACGCACTGGAGCGTTACGTAGGAATGCTCTGTGACGAGTCCCCGACGGCGCTCAACTCAGCGTCCCGCAACGACCTCGACGTCGAACCGCAGCGGGTGTCTGGACCACTGTGCGTAATCTCAGCCGACCACGACATGATCCAGGGATTCAACAGCGGCATCGACCGTGAGGTCGCCCGCGTCTATGGCGCTGAGTACTTCCAGGTCCGCGGCTTCGGCCACATGCTCCCCATCGAGAGTGGATGGGAGACGGTAGCCGCGTTGCTCGAACGATGGCTACGAAGGGCTTTCCCGGCATGAACAGTGTCCGGGAGGAACAGTGCCTCCAACCAGGGGCAGAAGGGATATCGAGATGAGACCTAAACGACTGACGTGGTTCCGACTACTCGCATTGCTGTTGGCCTTCGGGCTGGTCGCTGCGGCCTGCGGCAGCGACGACGACGGTGGTGGCGACGAAGCCACTGACACCGCCACCAGCGAAGAGGCCCCGGCCGAAGAAGAAGCCCCGGCCGAAGAAGAAGCCCCGGCCGAAGAAGAAGCCCCCGCCGAAGAAGAAGCCCCCGCCGAAGAAGA
>Ga0224508_10003889_pt1 | contig 12289 bp, 12 predicted proteins | sample SF_Jan12_sed_USG_4_FD_170157 | JGI IMG/M metagenome (GOLD analysis project Ga0224508, IMG submission 170157) | Sediment microbial communities from San Francisco Bay, California, United States - SF_Jan12_sed_USGS_21 | ecosystem: Environmental > Aquatic > Marine > Sediment | place: USA...
AAGAATCTTTGATTGCAGACACTGAAGTTGAAGCAAATCCTGAAAATTTCTTTGATAGAGTAATTGAAATAAATCTATCAACATTGGAGCCACATATCGTCGGACCTCATACTCCTGATTTGGCACGCACCATCTCTAAATTATCAGATGATGTAAAATCAAAAGATTACACTGATCCGATTTCTGTTGCATTAATTGGTAGTTGTACAAACTCTTCCTATGAGGACATGTCAAGAGCTGCAAGCTTGGCTGAACAGGCAAAATCAAAGGGAATCAAGGCAAAAATCCCATTACTGGTAACTCCAGGATCTGAGCAAATTCGAGGGACTATCGAAAGAGATGGACAAATGGATTCTCTTAAAGACATTGGCGCAACCGTTTTGGCAAATGCCTGCGGGCCTTGCATTGGTCAATGGAACAGACCCGAACTAGAAAAGGATCAACAAAATACCATTGTTACGACATTTAACAGAAATTTTCCCGGACGAAATGACGGACGCAGAAATACCCTGAACTTCATTGGCAGTCCTGAAATGATAATTGCATTAGCATTGGGCGGACGACTCTCCTTTAATCCGTTGAAAGATGAATTGACTGCATCTGATGGAACAAAGTTCAAGCTTGAGCCGCCAAAACCTGCACCTGAAGTTCCTGAAGATGGATTTGTGATACCTGAGGGAACTTTTGTCGCCCCGCCTGAAAATTCTGATAATGTCGAAGTCATAATTGATTCTAACAGTAAGAGACTACAACGTTTGGAACCCTTTTCAAAATGGGACGGCAAAGACTTTGAAGAAATTCCAATCATGGTAAAGGCCAAGGGCAAGTGCACGACTGATCATATATCACCTGCTGGTACATGGCTTTCATTGCGAGGTCACTTGGATAATCTCAGTGATAACATGCTTTTGGGAGCAGTCAATGCATTTAATGATCAAGTAGGTCAGGGCAAGAATGTTCTTAACGATAAATTAGAATCATTCTCAAGCATTGCAAGGCAATACAAAGAAAAACAAATGAGATGGGTGATTATTGGCGACAATAATTATGGTGAAGGCAGTAGTAGAGAACACGCCGCCATGACTCCTAGATATCTGGGATGCGCAGCAGTCATTACAAAAAGTCTGGCAAGAATCCATGAAACCAATTTGAAAAAACAAGGTGTTCTTGCATTGACATTTGGCAACCCTGATGACTATGAAAAAATTCTTGAAGATGACAAAATAAGCTTAATTGATTTAGATGGATTGGAACCAGGCAAACAGGTGAAATGTATTATTTCACATATCGATGGAAACAAGGATGAAATTTTGTTAAACCATTCTTACAATAAATCTCAAATTGAATGGTTCAAAGCTGGATCTGCACTCAATGTTTTGAGAAACAAATAGTAGAATTTTTTTAAATGTGGAGCCCTAGTCCAATTTGAAAAATTCTTTAATGAGTCAATGCGGCTAATTGCATACACTTGCAGATATGATGATATGTTATATTATGAAACTGAAATTCTGATTCACTGTGTGAATGTGATGTTTCAATAGTGATGCTTTTAGACGTGAAATACAAATGTTGTAATTGTAATGAAAATGTCAACTAAAGAGGAGATCATAAGTGATTTTGTAGCCGTGATTGATCAGATTGACAAGAAACCATCTGATGAAATTGAGTCAGACCTTCAAAAAATAGTCTATAGAGTCAGGCCTTATGTTCACAAGGTTACCTGACTATTTTGTTTCTGCGTTTTACATTTTTTGTCTTTTAAGATAATCTGTGTTTGTGAAAACAATAATTTCCCCCACAGGACCTGTCTTGGAAACAAATGAGAATAACATATCCTTAATACAGTATCAACATACCTGGTAATGTCATCAAAAAATTATATTGGATTTGCTAAAGTCAAATTACTTTGAATGTAAACAACAAGAAAAAAAATATTTTTGGAGCTTAAGATCAAAAACCAGCGCTAGTATCTTGATGACAGCCCCAATTGCAGACAGGTTATCAATTTTTACAAAATTAGAATATGGATACTAGGTAATTTTACAATCATTACCTTGATGATTGTCTGTTGTCTTTTGGTTAGTGATGATTCATACGGTAATGTTATATCTGCAAATACAATACCAGATCATTGCAAACTATAACTATCTGGAAATGTTATAGATGCGATCTAATCTTCAATAAAGAACAAACAGCTGTAACACATCATGATATATTCAAACATCCTGTAAAAAAACCGAGACTTGCATACAAAAATAATTCTTTCTTTGTTTTTCCCTTTTAAAAAAATCATGAAAGTAGAAGAACTGGAGATATAAATTCAGAATAAGTACTTGACAAATGATAGGATAAAGTAGTAATGTTTAACCGTTTTTCGGCCAATTATGGAAATAGGAACACAAAATGACACATATTTCAATACAAAACAAAACACTGGTTGTTTTTGCAGTGTCTTCAGCTATACTTTTTGCAGGTAATGCAGGCGATGTATTTGCAATCGAGCAATCAGTTGTGAACAACTCAAAAATAATAACAAATGGTGACTTGTATGTCGAATCAAAAACTCCAATTCAGATTCCCTTTAGCGTAACTGCTACAGACGGTTTTAACAATCCAATTCCAGTGGAATGTGACAAGACGTCAAAAACAATGTTCACGACAGGAAAAACAATAGTGAGATGCATGGCAGTTGATTCATTTGGAAATGAAATAAGAGATTCTTTTGTAATTACAGTAGGCTATGAGATAGTACAGATTCCAGATTGGTTAAAACAGATAACGCAATTTTGGACATCTGGTAACATACCAAATACCCAATATTTTCAAACATTGAGTTTTCTACTGGATGAACAAATAATCCATGTGCCTTATACCAAGACCCCCAAAAGCAATGGGAATTATGAGATACCAGCTTGGATAAAGACCAATGCTGAAAAATGGGTCAATGGGGATCTATCTGATGATGAATTTTCTATTGGAATGCAATGGATGTTGGATCGAAAAATAATTTGAAGTTTGATTATTGTCATCTTGATATTCTATATGTAGACTGATTTACGGCATGTGTATGGTGTTTCGAATTTGATATCACAGATGAGACATCAATAAGGCAGAGGATTTGATTAGATGTAGATTAAGTATCTGTTAGAATGCTGTCTTCATCATCTGTCAATTAATCCTTGAATTGTAAAGTGGCTTATTGTACATCTCAGATGATTCTCCAATTTATTTTATCACAGTTTCAGGTTTGGTTGTCAAATGTACAATGTATGTACGATAATACTATGTGAACTCGATAGGAACGTGGGGCCGACCGGAATTGAACCGGCGACCTACGGGTCACTACAGCTCCAAACTTACATCATCCGTGAGTCAGTTTAGCTTAGTTAACCTTTGGAGCCCTTAGCGGTGATCTTTTTCGTAGACACTGTCGCCCTACCAGGCTAGGCTACGACCCCACAGACATGAATGAAATGGACTTGAATTTTAAGTTATTTTTAACCAAGATTTATTTGCAATAATCGTCAATTTGTAATTGTCAATCAATTATGATAAAGCCAATTTACTTAGTACTAGGTGCCATTCCAATAATTGCTGCCCTTTTACTTGCCACTCCATTATTGCTAAAAAATGAAATTCCGACAACTGCGGCAAACTATACTGACAATATTGAAATCGAATACACCAAACATCAGCTAAAAAAAATCTCCTATGGCGTCACAGAACGTGTTGGAGCACAAAAAACAGAAATCCTTTACATCAAAAATGATGGTGACATAAAATATTCTGTCACTGATCAAGGGTATCTGAAACCTGACGTTCGTTCAAAGTTAGATGAGGCCAAGCTTAACAAGATAAAAGCGCTGATAAAGGAAACCGGCTTCATCGCAATACCGTCTGAATCTTTTAAAATTATGGATAATGCAACTGAGTATCAAAAGTCAAATGTCAAAATTACCCTTAACGGACACGTCAATCAAATTCATTGGCCACAACAAAATGTCACCGAAGATTTTATTCCACCAATAATTACAATGGTTGAAACCGAACTTGATATGATAATATCTGAGTTTGGTGAATAGATACAAATAGTGATGGGGAAAAATTAGAACATGATTTCATTGGCTGGTGAACTAGAAGACGCCAAGGGAATAGTTGCTGATAAAATAAACTCAATTGATACTTTGCGCGGTTCATCTACTGTCAAACGCGGTTTTGCCCACATGCTAAAAAATGGAGTTGTAATGGATGTTACCACCGTAGAGCAAGCTCAGATTGCAGAAGAAGCTGGCGCAGTTTCTGTCATGGTCTTAGACAAGCTTCCATCTGAGGTTAGAAAGGCAGGTGGAGTGGCACGCACTGCAAGTATTAGAATTATTGAAGACATTATGGATGCTGTAACGATTCCGGTAATGGCCAAGTGCAGAATAGGTCATGTCAGTGAGGCATTAATTTTACAGGAGACAGACGTTGACATGATTGACGAATCTGAAGTCCTGACACCAGCTGATGAGTTTCGCCATATATGGAAGTGGGATTTTCCAACCCCCGTTGTCAATGGCGCAAGATCTTTGGCTGAAGCTTTAAGACGAATTGAAGAAGGTGCATCAATGATTAGAACAAAAGGAGAACCTGGAACAGGAAATGTCGCAGAAGCCATTAAACATATCAAAAAAGTCAATGATGAATTAAGAACAGTAAAGGCAATTTATGATTCTGGAGATAATCAAGATTTAGTTAGAATAGCAAGAGAATTCAAAATCTCTTATGATGTTGTTGAGCAAACTGGTAAACTTGGAAGATTACCTGTTGTAAATTTTGCAGCTGGTGGAATTGCAACTCCTGCAGATGCTGCATATCTAATGTCTTTGGGCTGTGATGGCATTTTTGTAGGCTCTGGAATTTTTAATTCTGATGATGCGAGAGAAAGAGCAAGGGCAATTGTTTTAGCTACTACTTTTTGGAACGAATCTGATAAAGTCAAAGAGGCCCAAAAAATGATTGATGAAAGACAATCGATGTTGGGCCTTGATGTAAGCACATTGGAGTTACGTATGCAAGATCGTGGTGGTTCAGCATGAGTCTTACTGTTGGCGTTTTATCTATACAGGGAGACGTTGAAGAAAATCTCTTGTCTACAAATGCTGCAATTGATGAGTTAGGAATTGACGTAAAGGTAATTGAGGTAAAAACACCCGATGAAATTTCTTCATTAGATGGACTGATAATTCCAGGCGGTGAAAGCACTACTATTGGGCAGCTATCTTTGGTCAATGGTTCATTGAAAATTCTAAAGGAAAAAATTGAAAATGGAATGCCTGTACTTGGAATTTGTGCAGGTATGATAATGTTGTCAAAAACAGCAAGTGACCGTATTGTTGGGAAAACTGATCAACCACTTTTGAATATCCTTGATATCACATTGGAGAGAAATTCTTTTGGACGACAAAAAAAATCATTTGAAGCTAGTGTGTCTTTAGATTCAATAAATATTCCAAAATTTAATGGTGTCTTTATTCGAGCACCCTCTATTTCTGATGTTGGCTCAGATGTTGAGATATTATCAAAGTTTAATGAAAAAATAGTCGCAGTAAAAAAAGGAAATGTAATTGGAACATCATTTCATCCAGAATTGACACAGGACGTTTCTTTACACAAGTACTTTGTAAATCTAGTAAAGAAACAACAAGCAAACTAGTTTTTGGTTTATAGGACTCTTGATTTTAATTATTGTTTTATCTATTTTTTGAAGTATTTTTGTGGTTCAAATTTGAACGGGAGCAAAGTGTCTGGGGATATAGTTAAGATGTGTAGAAACGTATCCACATGGAACAAAGAATCACATCGAAATTGAAAAAATCTGGAAAAATATCAAATATAACAATTAAAACAATTCAACATATTTTATGTAGTCTTGACACCTATTGCGAATAGTCACTGCAGATATTCCTGAAACTTTTGAAATCTTTTGTTGGGATAAATTTACACCTGTTTTGACACTTGCAATGTAGATGACAGTAGCTGCAACAGCATCCGGTTTTTTTCCTGCAGTTAGTTTTTTCTCTTTTAGAGTATCAAAAATGTGTATGGCTTCCCGTTTTGTGTTCTCAGGTATTTCCAAATTATTTGCAATTTTTATAATGCACTTGATTGGATCTTGTACCGATACAGTTAGTTCAAGATTCTGAAACAACATTCTATAGTTTTTTGCAATGGACCTTCTACTTTCTTGAAGATTCTTTGAGATTTCTATGATAGTTCTCGGAGTATCCATTTCTCTGCATGCTATATACACGCATGCTCCAAGTATTCCTCGGACACTTCTGCCACGTGTTAATTGAACCTTGGCAGCTTTTCTATAGATATAAGCGGCCCTTTCTATAAGGCCGTCTGACAGAGATAATTTTTCTTTTAGTTTTTCCATCTCAGATAAGGCAGTTCTTAGATTTTTTCCAAACATATTTTTTGCTGGACTTCTTGTATCCCATAGTCGCATTCTTCTCATATCTTGTTTCATTTTGTATTCTATGGGCCTCCCTTTGGAATCATGATTAGATTTGTCAATGATTGTTGCAAGACCCATATCGTGAAATCTAAGAGTTGATCTATTACTAACTTGAGAAGTATACGTACTCTTTGGAAACGTATTATCGTCTCGTCCATCAAATGAGATATTATCTTGTAAAACTATTCCACAGTTTTGACAAACCATTTCCCCTGTTTCAAAATCGATAATTGTAGTACTAACCGTAGGCGAAGGATTTTTCTTTTTATGAGAATCAATCTCTAGAACTATAGGTGCCCTAATCATCTAAAAAATCCAGGTAGCAGTCTTGTAAAATCCCGCATTCATCATTTGACAAATGCTTATCGATACTCTTAATCTCTTGATGTTTTCTCAGTTGATCACTACCTTGGATTATTACATTATTATGAAATAAAAATCACATTTTAGAAATATGAATATTTGTTTAGTTTTTCCATCGTTATTGAATAATTCAAAGCCATGTTGACATAGTAATTTTTAGATATGATGACAGATAGTATTATCAGGACATGGCAAAAATAACCAAACTCATAAAACAAAACGATGGCACATATGAAATCGAAATTCCAGAAGAATATGTGTCAAAATTTGGTTGGAGAAATGGACATGTTCTAAAAATAGATGCTGATGACGACAAGATAGTGATTGAAAAATTAACTGGATTTATGGGAATGTAATCTTAATTGAGGAATTTTATAGACATAACTGAGTTTGATATGAAATATAATTTTGATTAAACAAATGTTCAAAAATGCTACATTAGATGTTAAATATCTGAGATACTAAAATTGTTTGATGTCACTAGACATCCAATACACCAAACAGACTGCGTAGCCCGGCAGAACAAGAATGACAAGCAGGTTTGAACCTGACAAAGAGAGGCAATCTCTCAATGTTCTGCAAAAAATGGGTTACGCCATTTATTTTTGTCACAAGTCTTTGTGAAAACAATTAGTCTAGAATCGACTTAGAACATTTATGGTATCAATTTGGTCTTGATAAATCTCCAAAATATTTATTGAAGATATTTTGTGTTTTTTAGAATGATTATTTTGAATATATTTAATTTATGCTAAATTCCTTCTCAATCTTCTATATTAGAATATCACAATCAATCGTATATAATCTTAGAATATGAGTTTGGAACGTGGACTGTCTTTAATTGATTTACACATTGAGAATTTACTCTACTCATTATCTTACCTTGAAATGACATGGCGGATTATAAGGGAGGATTAGTTAGGTCTGCCATGAGCAAACAAACTCAAACATTACAGAAAGCAACTCAACCATCTGAGGATTTCTATGATGTATGCAAACAAAATGTAGAAAAATACTTTGAAAATACGGTAGATTCTATTCCACAAAATCTACAGTCATGCACAAATATTCAATCAGAATGGTATAAATCTTGGAAAACTGCAATTACTTCAGCAATCTCTTTGCAACAAGAATTTGCAACAGAAACTGGAATTAATATGGACATCCCAGAGACAGCAAAAACCGCTCTTGTAGATATCAGCAAGCAAATTACTAAAGCAAAATCTGTGCAAAATCAGGTTATTCAGGCAACTGCTAGTGCAATCCTAAAAAACATCCAAACATGGAACGATGGTGCAAGTACCTTTGCTGATTTGAATAAAAATATTCTACAATCATGGATTTCAACATTCACACAGCCAAGAAATTAGTGTGATGTTTTTTATTTTTATACCTATCTGCGTCTCATTGTATCCACCAAATGGTATGAGTCCCTGTGTGTCCATAATTATAAAAAATATTCATCATCAGTTTGTAATTTTCAAAGCATGTTTCATTAGTGCATGAACCCGATTAGTCATAAGGTTCGAATCAAGTTGGGTCCGTTTACCTGTAAATGGAAGAAATCTAAATATGATGTTGAGACTCATGTTTCAGAGTCTGTTAGCATGTGGACAAATGCTGGCATGATGTTTCTAGATCATAGTCTTTTTTTCTTCAAACAATCAGGTTAATCGAAATTTGACGTTTTATCTGTCTATGATAACAATTAATCAGAGACATCTTTTAAGAATCAAAATTGTTCATGAAAACTATGATTTTGTTATTTTACGAATAAATTATTTCGATAACATTTTCGCTTAAAAATAAACATTTGTTTAGTATAATATTGGTTTATATGTTAATTATTTAATAAAAAAGGATAATAATTTATATATATTAAAACACTATTTTATGCATGAGGGTTGAATCATAATTGGCAACAGCTTACGTTCTCGTAAACTGTGAACTGGGATCCGAAGAAACGGTAATTTCAGAATTAAAATCCATTGAAGGTGTCAAGGAAGTACATGGAACCTTTGGCGCATATGATGTCTTGGCAAAAGTAGAGTCAGGTCAAGTGGAAGCATTACGTGAGGCCATCACTTGGAAAGTTAGAAAGATTCCAAAAATTCGTTCAACGCTTACATTGATGGGAATTGAGGGACAGCAATAGTCGAGGTGTTGAGATGGCAACAGCTTATGTTTTGATGAACTGTGACATGGGTTCTGAAAGAAATGTTATCTCTTCATTAAACGCAATTGGTGCTGTTGTTGAATCCCATGGCACACTCGGCCTCTATGATATTGTGGCAAAGGTAGAATCCGATACAGAGGAAGGAATTCAGGACATAGTGACTGGGTTAATACGTAAAATACCTGAAATTCATTCTACCATGACTTTGACCCGTTCAGAATCTGGAGAATTGTTTCAACCGTCTGAGAAACTTGTTTCTGCAATGCTTGGAAGAAATTCAGCTCAAGCGTATGTTGTGATTCATGCTGACAAAGGAGAAGAATACAGCGTGTTGAGAAGTCTCAGTCACATACCAGAAGTGAAAGAAGCAGACGTTGTATTTGGATTTTATGATGTCTTATGCAAGATAGAAGCCTCGGAATATCAAACATTGGAAAAAGTAATTGCAAAGGCAATTCGAGCGTTACCGCATATTCTGACAAGCATGACTCTGAATGTTATTGTTGAACAAGAATAACGGGCCTAAATATTTTACATATACCTTCTCCGTATTTCATGTGTAAAGAATTCATCTCTTATCGCAATTTAAAAAACAAACTTTGGAATGCACAAAATCTCCACCTTTTGATGTGGATGTAAAATTAAAAATCGCAACGCAGAACTGAATGAATCATGTGAGCAGAACGGCGAAGGAAATTTCATGAAATAAACATTTGTTTGCCTTCTTCAAAAGCGAATTAAAAATTTGTATGATGTGTGTGGAGAACACCTTATCTTTGATTAATTGCAATTCATGTCATGATGCGAACTATGACGCCAAGTGTAGGTTGGAAGAGCACGTTGGTCTTTGTAGGGGTACTTGCTGCAATGGTTGCATTGGTATTGATTGGCACGTAGAAGCAACAATCAAAACATGAAATTACATGCAACCTCTTTTTTGATATTAATTTAAACAAGTATAAAGATAAAATGGAATAATCCTTATCTTCTTTAATTGATTATATGGTAATAATGATCACTAAAAATGATAATACCTCTCAAACCACTATTTTATCCGCCAACAAGGATTTGTTAGATATTATGAAACAGAGTTTCAAATTTTGGCATGAAAATTATGCCAATTCTCTAGTGAATTACTCACTAGTTTGGAAAAAAGCCTTAGAATCAGATTCTGAAATAGTTGAAAAAATTGAAACGTGGAAAAAAAAGTCAAATCATAATACAAGAATTATAATTGAACAATTCTTTGAAATGTGGTCATATGCAATTCGAAAATCTAATTTTGAGATAGCAAGAAAGTCCATCCAAGAGTGGGAGGGATTTTGGAAAAATGCAACAGGTGAGTAATTTAGAGTATGTAGTGAAATTCTACAAATGATAGAAACATACTGGAAAGAAATACAAAATAAGAATATCGAATAGTAAGCATTGAAAAATTAAGTCTTTACTGTATGTTAATTAGTTGTAATTTTAATCCACAATTTCAAAAGGAGTTTCAAATGCACCAGGAAAATTACCATTCCAACTAATTTTCTAGATGGAAAAGAATGTGGAGAAAGGTAGTTTTATTCATTAATCCACCTTTACAAGACATACAAATCAGTATCCATCTTCACTTTCATAATTTTCTGAGCCTGTTTTAATATTCACTGAAGTGATAAAAGGAATAATGCAGTATGATGTGTAGATGGTACTTGTCTGGATAGGAATTGGAGATAAATTCTAATGGTAATAATCACGATTGCCAAGGCAGTTAAAACATCTTTTCAGGATATACTAGTTATGGATGCCATTGTAGAAAATGTGGATTTAAGACAAACGGACTAGAGTGTCCGAAATGTGAAAAAAACCCAATAGCATTTGGTGTTTAAATTATTCTGAAATTTTTATTTACCAAAAGAGACATTATAATTATTGCTGGATGGAGAATTGCACAGAAAGATAAAAGAGGCAAAGTCACTTTATGAAAAATATGTGCAAATGATGGATGAGCACGTGGTTAAAAAAAATATGATGGATAATGATTTTAATCGAAGAATCATGAAGGTATATCATTGTATGATAAATGCATATGATGAGATTAATCAAAACATTGGGCTTTCTCACAACAAATGATTATCAAACTAAATCTGAATCAACATACATCTGTAACTTGATATTTTTAGATGACACTAAATGTAATATTTTGTATGGTATCCTCAACAAATAAACTACTTTAAATAAAAAATTCAATAAATATAATGGTTAAAAAAAGTCCCAAAGATCTTGTTCCAATATTTTTTAACAATACTTCTAATTCGTATGATGAAATAGTAAAATGGACTACTTTTGGTAAAGATGATTTTTGGAAACGCAAAATTCTAGATCAGTTATCTAACGAAAAAACTGTACTAGATCTTGCTTGTGGTACAGGTATCCTTACAAGGCAAATTGCAGAAAAGCTTCCACATGCAAAAATCACGGGTGTAGATATTACTAAAAACTATCTCGAAAAGGCAAAAGAAAAATTGATTTCATATCAAAATATTTCTTTTGTAAACCAGGATGCTGAAAAACTTAATCTGGAAAAAAAGTTTGATTGTATTACCGCATCATACTTGCCAAAATATTGCATAGCTAATGTTCTGGTCAAAAATTGCCTTGAACATCTTAACGTGGGTGGAAAGATAATTTTTCATGATTTCACGTATTCAAAAAATAGGTTGATACGAAAAATGTGGAATCTTTACTTTAAACTGCTTTTTTTGGTTGGATTTTTTATCCCTAGTTGGAAACAGGTCTTTGCTGATTTGCCAATTTTAATAAGAACCACGAATTGGGTAAGAGATTACGAAGAGGCTATGAAGAATTGTGGAATGAAAACATCAAGGCAAGATTTGACATGGGGCTCTTCAGCTATTCTTGTAGGAACCAAGATTGTCTAGTCTTATCTCTTCGATGATTGTAAACCAAACTATTCCATTATGAATAATTTCATATTCTCTTGATACTTTGTTCGCATCAGGATTACGATTTAAGGCTATGATATTTCTAGTGGCTTTGATGTCGTTCACATTAAGAATAGTCCCAATACCACGTTTTTTCTTTAAAAGATCTGCCATGATAAATTCAGGCAAAACAGTAGAGTCAAATTTTACGTTAGCTTTTATCACTGGAAATCCCTGGGCAGTAATTGAGACCTTTCTCACAAATTGGTTAGGGGCCACAGAACTCTGCTCTATTACTTCTAATTTGATGTTGCAATT